>Ga0194061_1000812_pt1 | contig 19056 bp, 14 predicted proteins | sample SepL2221m_MetaG_FD_163423 | JGI IMG/M metagenome (GOLD analysis project Ga0194061, IMG submission 163423) | Anoxic zone freshwater microbial communities from boreal shield lake in IISD Experimental Lakes Area, Ontario, Canada - Sep2016-L224-21m | ecosystem: Environmental > Aquatic > Freshwater >... | reverse complement strand
GCATCCTGCACTGATGGACGTTTGTCGAATTCCGAGGGCCATCTTTGCCCTGCTGCTCATGCTGTGGACGCTCGCCGCAAACGTGTCCGCGCACAATGTGGACACGAGCTATGCGCGCATCCGCATCTTTGCTGATCACCTCGAAGTCCGGCTCACGTCCGACATCTTCACGCTCCGGCGAATCGTCCCGGATCTCGATGCGAACCGCGACGAGGGCCTGAGCCGCGAGGAACTGCGACGGGCGACACCGGCGATCCAGAAATTCTTTCGCGAGCGCGTCAAAATCGAAATCAACGAAGCCGCATCCGACCTCGGTGAGGCGAAGGATCCCTTCTGGCCGCTCGACGCGCCCGATCCGATTCCCGCCGCCGCGTGGCACACGAACGAGGCGCTCGTGTCCTTCGGCTTCGACAAGCCGCCCGCATCGCCGCTGAAGAGCGTCGCGCTGCTGTTCGACACGTTCCGCGCTTTCGGCGAGCGGCACAGCGTGCTCGGCGTCTTCGAATATCGCGGCCAGAGCACCGAGGTCTTATTCAATATCGCGGAGCCGGATTATCTTTTCGATCTCGCCTTCGCATCGCCGCGGGCTTCTGAGGCGAAAATTCCCGCACCGTCCCTAAAAAAAACGGAGCCCGACGCAAAGGCACCGACGGCGGCGCACCGCAGCAATGCCGACGACTCGCCCGGCTGGCGCTATTTCAAAATGGGCATCGGGCACATCCTCTCGGGCTTCGATCACATGTGCTTCCTGCTCGCGCTGCTCGTCGTCAGCAGGCTGCGTCCGATTATCGCCATCGTCACTTCTTTCACCATCGCGCACAGTATCACGCTCATCCTCGCGGTGTTTTCGATCGTGAAGGTGGACAGGCAATTCATCGAGTGCTCCATCGCAGTCACGATCATCTACGTCGCCTTGGAAAACATCTTGCGGAAGGGATACGCGCATCGCTGGGTGCTCACATTTTTCTTCGGCCTCATCCACGGATTCGGTTTTGCAAATGCGATCAACCCGCAGGAGCTGCCGCCGCAGGCGAAGGCGAAATGCCTCTTCTTGCTGAACCTCGGGATCGAGGCCGGCCAGATCGCCGTCGTGCTCGTGCTGCTCCCGCTGTCGCTCGCGCTCGCAAAATGGGAGCACGGCCCGCGTGCGAAGATCGCGATCAGCATCACCGTCGCACTGCTCGGCCTCGCGTGGTTTGTGGACCGCGCGTTCGATCTCGGACGGATGCCGTTCTGATTTGCGCGCTACTTCAGCGTGCCCGCTTTCACGGTGATCATCTTTGCCGGATCGAGGTGCATCTTCACCGCGGCATTCACTTCGGCGAGCGTGAGCGCGCGGACCTTGGCGGGGAATTCATCCAGCCACGTCAGTTCGAGTCCGTTCTCCGCGCAGCGGAGGAGCTGCTCGGCCAGGCCGCGTGTCGTCTCCAGTGAGACGGCCAGCCGCCCGGCGGCGGCGCTCTTGCGATATTCCAGTTCGTCCGCGGTGATGCCCTTTTCCCACCACGACTGGATCTCGCGCCGCGTGCTCGCCAGCCCGCGTTCGAGGAGCGCGGGTGCGAAGGTCGCCTTCGTCCACCATCTGCCTTCGCGGAATGAATCGCCAGCGAGCGACGCGCCGATGCCGTAGGTGAGCCCCTCGCGGTCGCGCACATTCCCCACGAGCCGACTCGTGAAGCCAACCCCGAGGATGGACGTCCCGATTCTCACCGGGATCCAGTCGGGATCGCTCACGCGCAGCCCGCTCGGCTGGCCGATGATCACGCTCACGCTCGACTTGTCGGGAAGCTCCACGATCTTTTCCCCGGTCGTGTTTGAGTAAGCTGCGGAAGGTTTCGGAATGCCGCCGCCCTTCCAGCCCGCGAACGCCTTCATCACTTCCTCCTTGAATGCCGCGGGATCGATGTCGCCGGCCACGACGAGGTGCATCCCTTCCGGGCCGTAATTCGCCGCATGGAAGGCACTCAGTTCCGTGAGCTTTGTTTTCCCGGTGGCTGCGATCAGTTCCGGGATGTCCGCACCGCGCGATGGATGCCCCGGCGGGCAGATCGCCTGCGAAAACGCGATGGCTGCCTGTGTGTCGGTGTCTTCGAGCGACTGCCGCACTTCGGCGATGAACTGCTTCTTCGCCTTCGCCAGTTCCGTCGCTGCGAATGCCGGCGTGCGAAGCTGCTCCGCGAGCAGCGACACCACGAGCGGGATGTCCCCGCGGAGCAGCTTCGCCTCAAATTCGAGCGTGTCCGCGTTCACCGTGAACGCGATGGTCACGCCCGCCTTTTCGAGCATGTCGGCGATGGCAAACTGATCGTGCTTCTTTGTGCCGCGCTGGATCATGGACGACACGAGGTGTGCGAGCGCGGGATTCGCGGAGGCGTTTTCGCCCGCGGCGATGCTTCCGCGCATCGTCACCACATCCTTCACGCCGGTGCGGCAGAGGAGCAGGTCCATGCCGGCGACTTTCCCGCGGACAACAGTGCCCGCAAGGTTCGTCACGGCCGGCGGCGGCAGTGCCTGGTCGGGCGCTTTCGCGGGGACGACTTCCTTGAGCTTCGGTTTCTCGTCGGCCTGCTTTTTTTCGGGGGCTTCCCCGCCTTCGCTCGACGGGATGAACCAGCCGGTCACGCTGTGCTTCTCGATGAAGTACGCGTTCGCGACACGCTTCACGTCCGCCGCGGTGACGGCCTTGAACTTTTCCTCCAGCGACACGTAGAGCGTCCAGTCGCCGACGGCGATGCACTCGTTGAGCTGCTCGGCCTGCGCGAAGGATCCGTCGCGTGCGTACGCGCGCTCGGCGAGCATCTTCGCCACCGCCATCCGCACTTCGGCGTCGGTCACCCCGCCCTTTTTCATCCGCTCGATTTCCGCTATGAGCCTGCGCTCCGCATCTTCGTGCTTCGTGTCGGGCGTGAGGTCGGCGGTGGTGATGTGCAGCGAGGGATCGTGGGTGAAGCCGAGATGTCCGCTGACTTCGACGGCGACGTTTTTGTCCGTGAGCGCGCGGTAGCAGCGGCACGTCTTGCCCGTCGAGAGGATGGCGCTGAAGACTTGGACTGCGGGCCAGTCCGCGTGTGTCGCGGCTGGCGTCTTGTGCGCGATGGCAACGACGCCGAGTTCGCCGCCGCGCTTTACCATCACGCGGCGCGGGCCGGTCTGCGCGGGTTCCTCGGTGTAGATTTGCGGGATCGCGTGCGGGGCCTTCGGGATCGCGCCGTAGTGCTTCGCGATTTCCGCGAGCGCAGCGGCGGGATCGAAGTCGCCGATGACGGTCGCGGTCGCATTATCCGGCCAGTAAAAGGTGTCGTAGAATTCGCGGAGCTTCGCGATTGGCACCTTCTCGATGTCGCTGCGCCAGCCGATCGTGTCGTGGTGGTACGGGTGCGCCTGGAACGCCGCGCTCCACAGTTCCTTGTCGAGTGCGGCGCGCGGATCGTTTTCGCCGCGCTCGAATTCATTTCGCACGACGACCATCTCGGGGCGGCGGTCGTCTTCGCGCAGCGCGAGGTTGCGCATGCGGTCGGCCTCTGTCTCCACGAGCAGCGGCAGCGCGTTCGCGGGCACGGTCGCGAAATAATTCGTGCGATCCAGCCACGTCGTCGCGTTCGTCTCCGCGCCCACGCGCTCCAGCACCTGGTCGAGGCCCGTGCCCTTGCTGCGGTCGAATTTTTCCGTGCCCTTGAACATGAGGTGCTCGAGCAGGTGCGTCGCGCCCGTGGTGCCGGTGACTTCGTTCCGCGAGCCGACGTGATACGTCACCATGAATGTGACGACCGGCGCGGATTTTTCCGGCACGAGCAGGATGCGGAGGCCGTTCGATTCGAGGCGGTATTCGGAGATCGGCCCGGCCTTGCGGACGAACGGGACGCCGGGAACCTGCACGGGTTTTTCTTCGGCGGAAAATGCGGTGGCTGCCATGACGAGTGCGAGTGCCGGGGTGAGAAGTTTCATGCGTGGGATCGCGCATGTGAGCGCGTCGCGTCGGGCGATGCACGCGGAATGTCAGGGCGATTCCAGCGACTGCACACCGCGGCATCCTGTCCGCGTGGATGCAAAATATTTCCGCCGCTGCCGATCAGCGGAAGAGAAGATGCGGGCCGGGCGGCAGAAAACTCGTGGCGTCGCGGCGGCGGTGCTGCTGCGGATAGGGCCGGTAGGGATCGCAGTGCTGCACGGGCTGCGCGTAGCCGTAGAAATACGGATCGTAAGAAGAGCCGGGATACGGATAGGGGCTCCACCATTGGTTGTACGAAGCGGAGACGTACGGCCGGTGGAATTGCTCCGCATACCTTTCGCTCGCGGTCTTGGCGGCGGTGATGATGTCCTCGCTCACGCCGGCCTTGCGGAGCTGGCGGACGATGTCCTTGTCCACGATGTAATCAACGCCCGTGCGGTCGAGTTGGCGCAGCGCGACGGCGTCATTCACATGGCGGCGCTTCAGTTCGATGATGTCGCCGGGGGTGAGGCGTCCGCCGTGCTCAAGCTTCCGGACGAGTGCCGGGGAGACTCCGGCGGAGCGGATGGCGGCGAGCTGCTCCTTCGTCTGCGTGGCGCAGCCGGAGAAAAGGAGGACGGCGGCGAAAAGTGCGATGAGCGGGGATTTCATGGGCGGAGGATGGCACCGGGTTTTGGGATGCGCAAATCACAGACGCGTGTTTGCGTGGCGTATTCATGAAAATGGCCGGCGTTCGCAGCGCCGAGCGCTGTGCAAATCAGAATGGCCTCCGCCTCACTGCCGCTCGTATTCGCCCTTGCCGGTGCGCTTGTAGATCGTGAAGCCGGCCTTTTTTGCATCGGTGACGGAGACGGGCTTCGTGAGTTTCGGGGAGTTCACGCCGGTGATGATGCGGCGCACGGGCTTGCGGCAGAGCGGGCATGTCTTGCACGGCTCGCGGTCGAGCGGCTGGCGCAGATCGAAGCTGCCGCCGCAGATTTTGCATTCCCCTTCGCAAAGTTCGTAAACGTAGATCGGCACGCGGGAAGTCTGGCAGATTCGCGGCCCGGCGTCATCCGTGCGGATACTCCGATTGAAGGGAAACTTTTCCCGGCGGCGCGGGTTGCATGTGGCTCGCTTCCGCTTTCATTTCAATCACCTGCTCGCCCTATGAAATCCACATCACCCCGTCTTCCTCTCGTCGTCGGCATCGGCTGGCTCGCCACTGCGGCGATTGCATTTTGCATCGGGAGGATCGGCACGGCACCGGCACCCGTAGCGACGGGCGATGAGGCGGGGCGTCCTGCCGCGGGGAAATCCGGCGGCACGGCGGCGGGGAGCGCGGCGGAGTTTTCGCGCACGCCGGGGGGAGAGCGCGCGCAGTTTGCGATGGGAGAGGGCGACGGCTCGATGACGGTGGCACGGTTGACGAACGGCCAGCCGCTCGACAAGTGGGTGAAGAATCTCATGGCGCAGCAGGACGGCATTGTGCGCATGAACGGCCTGCTGCGGCTGCTCGACGCCGTGCGCGACCCGGAGGATCTGAAGACCGCGCTCGGCGCGTTCAGCCTCCGTGGCGACCGCGGCTTCGGACGCGGCGCACGGTTCACTGAGTATTCGATGATTTTGGAAAAATGGACGCAGCTCGATGCGAAGGGTGCGGTCGCCTTTGTGAACAGCAAGGGCCGCGAGGAAAAATGGATCGGCATGAGCGCGGTGATGCAGACGTGGACGCGCACGAATCCCGCCGAAGCGATCGCGTGGGCGCAGACGACCGGCAAGGAGAAGGACGAATCGCAGGGCGGGCAGGGCGGCCCTGGCGGCCCTGGTGGCCCCGGCGGAGGCTGGCCGTCCAGTTCGCCGCTTTCGATGGTGCTCTCGCAGCTCGCACGCACAGACTTGGATCGCGCGATCGGCGTGGCGGCGACGGAGACTTTTGATCCCCGCAGCCGGACGCTCGACACGATCGCGGGGGAGCTCGTGGGCCAGCGCGGGCTGGACGGCGCGCGCAGTGCGATTGACGGCATGGCCGCGGGCTCGCTGCGCGATGGCCTCATCCCGCAGCTTGCGGGAAAATTTGCCGAGAAGGACGCGCCGTCCGCCGCCTCGTGGGCGCTCGCGCTGCCGGAAGGCGAGCCGAAGTCGCGCGCGCTCGCCGAGACGATCGGCGAGTGGGCGAAGAAGGACGTGGCCGCTGCGGGGGCATTCATGGCGAAGCTGCCCGCGACCGCCGAGGCCGACCGCAGCCGCGAGAGCTACGCGACGACCGTCGCGGAGAAAGACCCGAAGGGCGCGCTCGCATGGGCGACCACGATCACGGACAAGGATCGGCAGCAGCGCGCGGTGGAAAATGTGGTGCGCACCTGGGTGAAGCAGGACGCGCCGGCGGCGAAGGAATGGATCGCGCAGAGTGCGCTGACGGACGAGGTGAAGGCGCGCATCCAGTCGCCAAGCCGCGGCGGATTCACCGGGCGCGGGCGAGGGCCGGGGAACTAGGAAACGCGGAGCGCGGAAGGCGGAACGCGGAAAGGCTGGCGACAAACGTGGAACCGCTTCTTTTTTCCGCGTTCCGCGTTCCGAGTCAAAATGTGCTTCGCGTCGGTGCGCGGTTTCGTTTTGAATCGGCGCAGCGATGTCTGAAATTCCCGCATCACCAAGTCCGCGCCGACGCCGCATGGGGCGCGTGTGGGCGACGGTCTGGCGGACGGGTGTGAAGTACGTGGAGACGGATGGCGAACAGTACGCGGCGTCGTTTGCGTACTACGCGCTGTTTTCGCTTCTGCCGCTGCTTGTGCTGCTGATCACGGCGGGCACGCGATTCCTCGGGAACCGGGAGCAGGCGACGACGCAGATTTTTGAACTGCTCTCGCAGTACATCGTGGATCTCGGGAGCGCCGAGACGGTGCGCGCGACGGTGCAGAGCTTCATGCAGTCGCGGCTCGGCTCGGGGCTGATTTCGTTTGCGATCCTCACATGGTGCTCGCTGCGTTTCTTCCATTCGCTGGTCCGCGCGGTGAACAATGCATGGGGCACGCATGAGCTGAGTTGGTGGCGGCTGCCGCTGAAAAACCTGCTCATGGTGACGGTGCTCGCGAGCGCGCTCCTCATCGGCCTCATCGCGCCGGCGATCCTGAACGGGCTGGAAAAATATTACCTCTCGCATCCGGCTGTGTTCTCGTTCGATTTCGGCATCGGCGGATGGGCCGTGAAGACGATGCGGGACCTGCTGCCGCCGCTGCTGCTTTTTTACAGCCTCGCGCTTTTCTACAAGTTTGCGCCGCGGCGGAAGACGACGTTCCGCGAGGTGTGGATCGAGGCGTTCCTCGTCACGGCGGCGCTCGGCGGCCTGCAGAAGCTGTTCATCTTTTACGCCGGGCGGGTGGCGCATTTCAACGTGGTGTACGGCGCCTTCGGCAGCGTGGTGGCGCTGCTGCTGTGGATCTATCTCACGGGCACGGTGATCATCATCGGCGGCTGCCTGAGCGCGGCGCGCGCCGAGGTGGCGGAGGGGAAATCCGATCAATCTTCCCCAGTCAGCTTGTAATTCGCAAAGGGTTCACCTTGGATGGCGCGACTACTGCGCTTGCAGTGGACGTTGATTCAGCCCTCACCGTCACCCGAAGCAAAGATGCCCATCACCAACCGTCCGATCCGGGTTCTCCTCGTCGAGGATAACCTGGAGCACTCCGAATTGCTCGGGCGCCTTCTTGGTGCTTCCGAGTATCCGGTGTTCGCCGTGGCGGACGCGGCGACGCTCGCCGATGGCATCCGCATGGCGTCCGGGGGCGGGCGGGACATCGTGCTGCTGGATTTGACGCTGCCGGACAGCGCCGGAGTCTCGACCTTTCACCGGATGAATGAAGCTGCGCCGGATGTGCCGATCGTGATCCTGAGCGGGGTCTCGGATGTGACGGCGGCCATCGAGCTGGTGCAGAAGGGAGCGCAGGATTACCTCGTGAAGGGGCATGTGGACATGCAGCTCCTGCTGCGCTCGATCCAGTATGCGATCGAGCGCAAGCGCGGGCAGGTGGCCGGGCGGCTGGACAATGCCGGGCTGGAGGCGCGCGTGAAGGAGCGGACGGCGGAATTGGAATCGGTGAATGACCAGCTCCAGCGTGAGATCGCGGAGCGGCGGCAGGCGGAGGAGCAGCTCGTGAAGAGCAACCAGCAGCTCACGGTGGCGCTCGCGGAATTGCGCGCCGTGCAGCGGAGCCGCGCGGCGGCGGAGTGCTCGGGCTCGGCGACGCGCGAGATCGAGGAGGCGCTCAAGCGCATCCAGCAGCATTCGGAAGTCGTCCTGCGCACGCCGGCGGTGATCACGCATCCGGAGAAAGTGACGGAGCACATCCAGCAGATCATCCTGGCCGTGGATGCGGGGCGGAAGGCGCTGCGCAGGCCGGGCGACGCCTCCGCGATCGCGGAGGCGGTTGACGTGCCGTCGGAGGAGGTGTTTCAAACGGTCGCGCTCGACACGCTGATGGATCACGTCATCGAGCTTTTTCGCCCGAGGAGCGGGGAGCCGGCGGGAGACGCGGTGCCGAAAGTGGCCTTTGAGCGGAAGGCGGGGCCCGCTGTGAAAATCCACGGAGATCCGATCCGGCTCCGCGAGATGCTCACGCATCTGGTGAGGAATTCGATGAATGCGATCCCGCGCCGCGGCACGATCACGATCGGCGCGCACCAGCAGGGCGACGATGCGATCCTCACGGTGCAGGATGACGGGCTGGGAGTCACCGAGGCGATGCGCCAGCGGCTGCTGGATCCCAGCGCCGCAGCGGAACGCGCGGACGGCTGGCCCAGCGGCTACGCGGTGATCCACGAGGTGGTGGCGCGGCACCGGGGCAGGCTGGAGATCGGGAGCCGCAAGGGCATCGGCACCACGGTGCGCGTGATTTTTCCATCGGCAGAATCCGCCGCAACACCGCCGCCACGGTGCCGCGTGCTCGTGGTGGACGATGACCCGGCCGTGCGCGAAGTCATCCAGACCTACCTGACCGATGACGGCTACGAAGTGACGCCCGCCGTGAACGGGCGCGACGGACTGGAAAAATTCCACGGAGGGGAATTCGACATCGTGATGACGGATCGCTCAATGCCCGAGATGGAGGGCGACGAGCTCGCGCGCGAGGTGAAGAAGCAGCGGCCCAATGTGCCGGTGATCCTGGTGACGGGCTTCGGCGACATCATGGCTGCGACCGGCGAGAAGCCCGAGGGCGTGGACATCGTGATGAGCAAGCCCTTCACGATGGCGGGGCTGCGGACCACGCTGGCGAGATTCCGCCAAGCGCAGTCCAAAGGCTCTTTCCCGGCGCGTTAAGCCGCGGCGAGGTGCGAGTCCGACGGATGCTGCGCGATGTTTTCCGCGGCGATGTCGTCGAGCTGTGCGAGCGAGGCGACGTGCGCGAATTTTTCCCGCAGTTGCCGTGCGCTGGACATTCCGCGCGAGTAGGACATGAGCTGTGTGCGCATGGATTGCATCGCGTGAAGTTCTGCCGATCCGGGAGCTTCGAGACCGCGCGGCTGCAATTTTTGGCGCGCGATCTCCATCGCGCAATGGCGGCGGATGTGTGCCCAGATTTCCGCGAGCGATGGCGGTGCGAGGTGTGTGCCGGTGTCGAGGTAATGTCGGATCTCGCGGAAGACCCACGGGTGCTGCATTGCGGTGCGGCCGATCATGATGCCTGCGATGAGCGTCGTGCTTTTCCTGTGCTCGACATCGTGGGCGGTGACGATGTCGCCATTGCCGATCACCGGGATGCGCACGGCCTCGGCGACCTGTGCGATCACGTTCCAGTCCGCCTCGCCGCTGTAGCCCTGCTCCTTCGTGCGTCCGTGGACGGCGACGGCCTGGATGCCGCAGTCTTCGAGGATGCGCGCGGTCGTGGTTGCATTGATCGTGTCGGCGCTCCAGCCGATGCGGATCTTCGCGGTGACGGGATGCGGTGCGACGGCCTTCACGATCGCACCCGCGATGCGCGCGAGCAGCGGGCAGTCGCGCAGGATCGAGGAGCCGCCGTTCTTGCTCACGACCTTGTTCACCGGGCAGCCGAAATTGATGTCGAGAAAATCGGGCCGCTTCCAGTCGAGCACGATTTTCGCGGCTTCGGCGAGATGATCCGGGTCGCCGCCGAAGAGCTGGATGCCGAGCGGGCGCTCCGATTCCTCGAAGTCGAGATACTCCATCGTGCGCTCATTTTTCCGGAAAATTCCCTCGGAGGAAACGAACTCCGAGACCATCACATCTGCGCCGTAGCCTTTGCAGAGCTGGCGGAAGGTCGTGTCCGTGATCCCCGCCATCGGGGCGAGATAAAGCGGGAATCGGTCTTGGAACCACGGGAGCATGGCGTGCAGCGTAGCGTGGGTTTGGAAATGTGCGAGCGCGGGCAAGACGACTGCGCGGTTTTCGATGCGCTGAGAGGTGCGCGGCGGTCAGAGATACCCGGCTTTTCGAAATGCGGCGAAGCCGTGCACGGTCATTTGCTCGAGTTCCTTGAAGAGCGCTTCGTCGGGCTTCTTGAAGTTGAAGCACGACCTGCCCTGCATGCGCGCCTTCAATGTGGGCGACAGGCCCTCGCGCAATTTTTCGCATCCATAGATGCCCATGTGATGGAAGCTCACGTAATTTTTGCCGATGCGAATCCAGGCGATGTCCGTCGGCTTCTTGTGCGTGGGATGACAGCCCCCGGTGAGGGTGTAGCGGGTCGGCGCGTCGTCCGTGACAGTGAGACCTTCGGAATGCCTGCGCAGGATTTCGCGGAGACGGGCGAAGATGGATTCAAAATCGGGATTCATCGGGGATTCGTTTTTGTATCGCGTGCGGTCCGGCATGAGAGGCGCGTGCGTCTGGCGGCACTCAGTTTCTTGCGGGACAAGCGCATTGGGAGCGGTTTTCATGCGCAGAATGAAACGCCCAATTGCGTTCCTCCTCCTGCTCGTCGTTCTCGTGTTTTCGTCCGCATCGTTGCGCGCGGTGGGCCCGGCGAAACCAAACGTCCTGCTCATCCTCGCGGATGACATGGGCTACTCCGATGCGGGGTGTTACGGCGGCGAAATGCGCACGCCGAACCTCGATTCGCTCGCGGCGAACGGACTTCGCTTCACGCAATTTTACAACACCGCGCGCTGCTGGCCTTCGCGCGCTGCGATCCTCACGGGCTACTACGCGCAGGCGGTGCGGCGCGATGCGTTTCCCGGCGGGCCAGGCGGTGCGCGGGGCGAGCGTCCCGCGTGGGCGCCGCTTCTCTCGACGATGCTGAAGCCGCTCGGCTACCGCTCGTATCAGTCGGGCAAATGGCATGTGGACGGGAAGCCGACGGAGAACGGCTTCGACCACTCGTATGTCGTGGACGATCACAACCACAATTTCTCCGTGAGCAACCACAGCGAGGATGACAAGCCGCTCCCGCCCGTGAAGCTCGGAAGCGGCTACTACACCTCGGCGGCGTATGCGGATCACGCGATCAAATGTCTGAAGGAGCACGCGGAGAAATTTTCCACGCAGCCGTTCTTTTCGTATCTCGCGTTCACCGTGCCGCACTTTCCGTTGCAGGCGCCTCCGGAGGACATTGCGCGCTACAAGGACAAGTATCTCAAGGGCTGGGAGGTCGCGCGCGAGGATCGATTCGCGAGGCAGAAAAAGGCGGGCCTTGTGAACACGACGCTGTCGGCCATCGAGCGCGAGGTCGGCCCGCCGTATCCGTTCAAGGGCGACCTCACGAAGATCCATCCCGGCGAAGTGGACCGCCCGTTGCCGTGGACGGAACTCACGACGGTGCAGCGGGAATTCCAAGCGGAGAAAATGGCGATCCACGCGGCGATGGTGGATCGGATGGATCAGGAAATCGGCCGCGTGCTCGCGCAGATCAAAGCGATGGGCGCAGCGGAAAACACGCTCGTGATTTTCCTCTCCGACAATGGTGCGAGCGCGGAGATCATGGTGCGTGGCGGCGGCAACGCGCCGGGCGCAGTCCCCGGATCGGCGGATAGCTTCCTGTGCCTCGGGCCGGGATTTTCAAGCGCGTCGAACACGCCTTTCCGACGACACAAGACGTGGGTCCACGAGGGCGGCATCGCGACCTCGTTCATCGTGCAATGGCCGAAGGGCATCGCCGCGCGTGGCGAACTGCGGCACAATCCCGCACACTTGATTGATATCGTGCCGACGGTGCTCGACATCGCCGGCGGCAAGCGCGCCGAGAGCGTGGACGGCAAGCCCGTGCCGCCCGCACCAGGCAAGAGCCTCGTGCCCGCGTTCGCGAAGGACGGCGCGGTGACGCACGATTACCTGTGGTGGATGCACGAGAAAAATCGCGCTTTGCGAGTGGGTGACTGGAAAATCGTGGCCGCCGGGGCCGACAGCCCGTGGGAACTCTACGACCTCACGACCGATCGCGCGGAGGCGAACAACCTCGCGGCGAAGCAGCCCGAGCGTGTGAAAGAAATGGCCGCAGTGTGGATGAAGCACACGGAGGAATTCCGCGCGCTCGCGATGCAGGATCTGCCGCCCGATGCGGGCGAGAAACCGAATGGGAAGAAAAGGAATAAGGCGGAGGCTGCGGAGTGAAAGCGATGCTCCGCACTTTCACTGCACTCGCGCTTTTCCTCGCGGGCATCGCGACTGCGACCGCCGCGGATCGTCCGCCGAACGTCCTCATGATCATCGCCGACCAGTGGCGTGCTCAGGCGTTCGGCTTCGCGGGCGATCCGAATGTGAAGACGCCGAACCTCGATCGGCTGGAGAAGCAGTGTGTGAATTTCACGCAGGCCGTTTCGGGCATGCCCGTGTGTTCGCCCACGCGCGCTTCGCTGCTCACCGGGCAGCGTCCGCTCACGCACGGGATTTTTCTGAATGACGTGCAACTGAATCCCGAGGCTGTGACGATCGCGAAGATCCTAAAGGGCGCGGGTTACGACACCGGGTGCATTGGCAAATGGCATGTGGATGGCCGCGGCCGCTCGGCCTTCATTCCGCGCGAGCGGCGGCAGGGATTCGACTACTGGAAGGTGCTCGAATGCACGCATGCCTACAACAAGTCGCCGTACTACGCCGACGGCCCGGAGAAGCTGGAGTGGCAGGGCTACGACGCCATCGCGCAGACGCGCGATGCGCAGGGCTACATCGAGTCACGCGCAAAAACTGGGAAGCCATTCCTGCTCTGGCTCGCGTGGGGGCCGCCGCACAATCCCTACGAGACCGCGCCGCAAAAATACCGCGACATGTATGCGCCCGAAGCCATGAAGCTGCGCGGAAATGTGCCCGACAACGGTATCGCACAGGCGCGTGCCCGTGTGGATCTCGCGGGCTACTACGCGCACTGTACGGCGCTCGATGACTGCATCGGCGATCTTCTTGGCACGTTGAAAAGCGTGGGGGTGGACGACAACACGATCATCGTCTTCACGTCCGATCACGGCGACATGCTTTCGTCGCACGCGATGCAGCGGAAGCAGAAGCCCTACGAGGAATCCGCACGGGTGCCGATGCTGTTCCGCGTGCCCGCGAAGCTCGGCATCGCACCGCACCGCACCGAGGGGACGATCAACTCGGAGGACGTGATGCCTACGCTGCTCGGCCTGTGCGGAGTCGCGATTCCGAAGCCCGTCGAGGGTTTCGACTTTACCGGCCACATGCGCGGCGGAAAGGATCCGTCCGGCGGCGCGGTCATCGTGCAGTGTGATGCGCCGTTCGGTGAATTCACGCGGCGCGTCGGAGGCAGGGAATACCGCTGCATCCGCACCGTGCGCTTCACCTACGTCTGCGAACTCGAAGGGCCGTGGCTGCTTTTCGACAACGAGAAGGATCCGTGGCAGCTCGACAACCTCATCGGCAAACCGGAGCACGCGGAGTTGCAGGCGCGCATGGATGCGATGCTGAAGGAAAAACTCGCCGCGCAGCACGATGATTTCCGCCCCGCCGCGGAATACGTCGCGAAATGGAAGTACACAGTGGATGCGAATGGAACGGTGCCTTACAAGTAGCGGTAGCCCCGGCTTCGCATCGCTGCCGCCTGTTCCCGGAAAAAAGAACGCGACCCGAAGGTCGCGTTGCGGAGGCTACTGGAACTCTGGAGAAATATGGTTTGTTAATTTCGTGGCTTCCGTGCTCTGCAAATTTGGAAATAGCAGCGACCGTGCCAGGCTTGGGCGCGCTGATTTTTTCTGTGGCAGTGCATGATGGTTGAGTGCGCCGGTATTCGCGTTTATGAAGGCGGCATGCGCCCGCATTGGATTAAAATTTCCCTGCTGCTCGCCCTCGTGTGGGGTGTGATCGGCGGCGCGATCTGGATCGTGCGGAAGAACCGCGCGACGCCCGAGCGCATCGCGGAATTCGTCGGCGCAAACACGCTCGACGGCAAGGCGCCTGCGGATCGCGCGAAGCTGATCGAGGAGGTCGCGAAGCGGGTGAACAGCCTCGAATACGAGCAGCGCCGCGAGATGGACAAGCAGCGGAAGCTCGAAAAATTCTGGCTAGCACTCACCGCGGAGGAAAAGGGGCGCTATCTCGATCGCGTGCTGCCGTCGGGGTTCAAGCAGATGATGGAAAGCTTCAACAAGATGGAGCCGGGCAAACGCAGGAAGATGGTGCAGAAGGCGGTGGACGATCTCCGCGAGCACGGCGGCGACCGCGAGCGGCGTGACGCGAATGATCCGGCGTTCCGGAAGATCATAGACCAGGGGCTGAAGTCCTTTTACAGCGACGCGACGATTGATGCGAAAATGGACGCGCTGCCATTCTTGGAGGCGCTGGAGCAAACCGTAAAATGGTCGCGTTGATGCGCACATCTGCCGCTGGCGTCCGCGCCTTCACGCTTATTGAGCTGCTCGCGGTCCTCGCGATCATCGCACTGCTTGCGACACTCGGGGGCGTCGGATGGCAGCGTTCGCAGCGGGATGCGCGTTCGGCGGCTTGCACGCAGAATCTCCGCACCCTCGGCGTGGCGATGGCGCGCTACGTCGGCGAACACGAGGGCATTTATCCCGAGCTTGCGATGGCTCGCGCGACACGCAGCGATGCGGCGCTGACCATTGACACGGCGCTGGCGTCCTACGTCGGCGAGCAGCGCGTCTTTGCCTGCCCGGACGATCGGAAGCACATCGCCGAGGTGAGCGGCACGAGCTACCTGTGGAATTGGAAACTCAACGGTCAGCGCCTCGTCTCGCTGAGTGTGAGCTTCGTGGCGACTAGCCCGATTGATGAGCCGGGCCACACGATGATGATGGGTGACAAGGAGGGCTTTCACGAGCACCTCCAGAACAAGCTGAACGTCCTCTACGCCGACGGGCATGTGTCGCAAGAGCTGACGTTCCTGAGCGACACGCCCCAGAAGAACTGATGGAAGCGATCCGGCTCGCGAATTTGAAAAAGAGTTTCGCCGGGAAGCCGGCGCTGCACGGGCTGTCGTTTACCGTGGAGCGCGGAGAAATCTTCGGCCTTCTCGGGCACAACGGCGCTGGGAAAAGCACGGCGCTCGGCATCCTGCTCGGCATGGTTTTTCCGGATGAGGGTGAGGCGTTCGTCGGCGGCATCAGCGTGCAGCGGGAGCGTCCGCGGGCGCTGGCAAAGGTCGGCGCGATTTTCGAGGCGCCGCGCTTTTATGAGTACCTGAGCGGCTGGCGGAATCTGGAAATCTTCACAAGCTACAGTGCGCTCGTGCCGCGCAAGGAAATGCGGGATGCTGTGGAATTTGTCGGCCTCACCGCGCGCATCCACGATAAGGTCGGCACCTACAGTCAGGGCATGCGCCAGCGGCTCGGCCTCGCGCAGGCGCTGCTGCCGGAGCCGGAAGTCGTGCTGCTGGACGAGCCGACAAACGGCCTCGATCCCGAGGGCATCGCGGAGATGCGCGCGCTCATCCAGCGGCTGAATCGCGAGCGCGGGTTCACGGTGCTCTTCTGCTCGCACCTGCTCAGCGAGGTCGAGCAGCTCTGCGATCGCGTGGCGATTTTGAACAAGGGCAGCCTCATCTACTGCGGCCACTGGCAGGATCTCGCATCGAAGGGCGCGCGCTTCCGCATCGAGGCGGAGCCGTGGGGAATAGTGGGCGCGCAGTTGAACGGTGCGTCGGTTGTGGAGCCGGGTGTGATCGAGTTGCCGGCCGGCGCGGACATCGCGGATGTCGTCGCGCGGCTTGTGCAGGCGGGCGTGAAAGTGCGCGCCGTCACGCCGGAGAAACAGACGCTGGAGCAGCTCTACCTGCGCGAGGTGGGTGGATCTAAGATTTAAGATTCGGGATTTATGATTTTGAAATCCATCCGCACGACAACTGGCTTCAGGGACGGGCTGCGTTCATCCGTAGCCGCGCTTGTGAAAGCGCGGGCACTCTTCCCCCGCGCATCGCGAAGATCAGCCCGCGCTTTCACAAGCGCGGCTACAAATCACGCATGACGCTTTTCCTCCGCCAGTTTTTTGCAGAGCTGTTGAAGATGTTTGCGCGCAAGCGCACGTGGATCGGCTTCGTTGCGTTCGTCGCACTGGAGCTGCTCGTGCTCCTGCTCTCGCAGACGGACAAGGCGAAGCGCGGTTTCCGTACTTTCCTCGAAAGCCACGGCGCGATGTTCGACGAATATTTCGGCGGGCTCACGCTGGCGTTCAATATGATGGCGCTCACGGTCGCGCTGCTCGGTGCGATTTTTGTCGCGCTCGTCGCGGGGGACATCGTGAGCAAGGAGGTGGAGGACGGGACCATGCGGATGACGCTCTGCCGGCCCGTGAGCCGCCTGCGCGTGCTCGGCGTGAAGCTGCTTGCGTCGCTGCTGTACTGCTTTGTGCTGATCATTTTCATCGGCATCACCGCGCTGCTCACGGGCCTCGCATGGCAGGGGCTTGGCAGTCTGTGTGCGGTCATTCCCGAGGAGAAGTTGCTCGCGTTTTATCCGCCGCGCGAAGGTCTCATCCGATACTTTGTGGCGATGCCGTGCTTTGGCCTGAGCTTCTGCACGATCGTGTCGCTCGCGTTCATGCTGTCGTGCTGCAACATGAAGCCTGCGTCGGCGACGATCGTCTGCCTCGCGGTTCTCTTCGTGGATCGCATCCTGGATTTCTGGCCGCAGTTCGTGTCGTTCAAGCCGTGGTTCATGACGAGCCACATGGTGACGTGGCTGAATGTGTTCCGCAGTCCCATGCCGGTGTGGAAGATGGCCGAGGACTACCTGTACCTTATCGGACTGAACGTGACGTTCATCCTCATCGGCTGCGCGGTCTTTCTCCGGCGCGATTTGAAATCGTAGCGCGCATTCTTGGCCCTCCGGGCCGCCGAGCAGCCGCATCATGTGCGATCCCTCGGCTACGCCGATTGTTGAAGCGCTCAGATTTTCGTCCGCCTTTCGGGGGCGAAAGCGAGTTCGGGATTCACGCGAAACCCGATCCAGCCACTGTCGCGCTGCGGCGGAACATTTTTACCGGTGCGCGAGCGCCGGTTGTGCGGAGAGCGGTGCGGACTCCGTTGCCGTCTGCGCGTTGCGGGTGCGCTCGATTTCCGCGAGCGGATCCACTTTCGATGTGCGCAGCCGTGCGAGTGCGACGAGCCATGTGAGCGGGTCGCGCCACATGGAGACCTTCTTGCCTTCCTTGAACGAGCGTGAGCGGTAGTTCACCGGAATCTCCGCGGGCGTGTAGCCTTTTTGCATGAGGCGGATGAGGAGTTCGAAGTCGAAGTCGAAGCGGTTGCACTCGAAGCGCAGGCCGTGGAGGCAGTCGCGGCGGAAGACCTTGAACATCGTGAACGGATCGCGGAGGCGTTTCCAAAAGAGCACGTTGATCGCCGTGGTGAAGAGCCAGTGGCCGAGATTCAGGAATGAGCTGAGGCTGCGCTGGCCGGTGAACTGGCGCATCTTCCAGAGGTTGCGCCCGCCGTGCCGCGAGCCGAGGACGAAGGCGTGGCGTCCGCTCGCGAGCGCACCCACGAGCGAGTCGTAGTCTTCCATGTCGTACTCGAGGTCGGCGTCCTGGATGAGCACGTATTTTCCGGTCGCCGCGGCGAGGCCGGTGCGGACGGCCCTGCCTTTTCCGCGCGGCTTCTCCTCGAGGATCACTTTCACGCGGGGATGCGCGGCGAACTGCTTCACGATCTCGCGCGTGCCATCGGTCGAGTTGCTCTCGACGACGACGATCTCGATTTCCATGCCCGCGATTTCCTTCGCTACGAGCGCGTCCATCATTGGCCGGATGGTCTCTGCTTCGTTGAACGCCGGGACGATCACCGAGAGGCGCTCGCGGGTCTCCCTGGCCCTGCGCGAGAAGACCATCATGCCACTCGCGACGACACGCCGCGGTTTCTTTTTCACAGAGGAGGGGAGCATTTTTCCGAGCATGCGGACCGCGGGTGTGAAGAGCGGGACGGGGAATTTTTCAAAGTGCGACTGCACGTAGTCGAAGCTGAGAGTTTTCCAGCCGGGCTGGACGATCACGTCCTCGAAGCCGGCCTTCAGCAGCGCGGTCTGAATGTTGGCCTTGTTGAAATAGGTGAGGTGCTCGGGCTTCCATTCCATCCAGCGTTCCTTCATGAAGCGCGCGCTCCACGAATCGAGGCACGGCGTGGCGATGAAGAGCGCGCCGCCGGGGCGGAGGATGCGGCGGATTTCGCGGAGGAAGGCGAGGGGATCGCGGACGTGCTCAATGACATCGTTGAGCACGCACACGTCGAAGTGCGCATCGGGCAACTTTGCGTCGGCGAGTTCGCCCTGCTCGACGCGGCCGCGCTTGAGGCGCTTGTTTGCGGTCGCGCAGGCTGCGGGTGCGTATTCCACGCCGAGCACGTCGTAGCCTGCGGCCTCGGCCTCACAGAGAAAATCGCCCTCGCCGCAGCCGACCTCGACGAGGCGGCTGTGTTGGCCCGAGGGAGCGCCGTTGTAGCGCGTGAGTTCGGTGAGGTATTGCCGCGCGGTGGCGCGCTTGAGTTCGCTGGAATCGCGCCGGCCTTCCTCGGTGTCGTGGCCGAGGAAATATTCGGCGGTGTAAATTTCGGAGAGCTCGCGATCCGACGGCTGCGGATTCAGGAACATGAGCGCACAATTTTCGCAGCGCATGACGCGGTGCGACTGGTGCGAGAAGGAATAATGGAGGCGGTTGCTGTCGCAGACGGGGCACTGGCTGCGGAGCGGGGGCTTCACTGCGGAGGGCGCTGCGGCGG
>Ga0194061_1000810_pt1 | contig 19088 bp, 17 predicted proteins | sample SepL2221m_MetaG_FD_163423 | JGI IMG/M metagenome (GOLD analysis project Ga0194061, IMG submission 163423) | Anoxic zone freshwater microbial communities from boreal shield lake in IISD Experimental Lakes Area, Ontario, Canada - Sep2016-L224-21m | ecosystem: Environmental > Aquatic > Freshwater >... | reverse complement strand
GGCCCGCGGGGGGGCTGGTGGGGGCCTGCCGCACGGCGGCGGCGGCGGGCCTTGGGGCGATCGTCGGCTTCGACATGGGCGGCACCTCCACCGACGTGTTCCACTCCGGTGGTCCGGAGGTGCCCTGGGAGCGCCGCAGCGAGGCGGAACTGGCGGGCCAGCGGTTGCAGGCGCCCATGCTCCTGATCGACACCGTGGCGGCTGGGGGTGGGTCGCTGGTCCATGCCGACGGCGGTCGCCTGCAGGTGGGGCCCGGTTCGGCGGGGGCGGTCCCCGGGCCCGCCTGCTACCGGAATGGTGGTCCCGCCACCGTCACCGACGCCAACCTGCTGCTGGGGCGCCTGCGGCCCGAGCACTTTCCCGCCGTGTTCGGGCCGGGTGGCGATCAGCCCCTGGATCCCGTGGCTTCGGCCGATTGCTTCGCTGCGTTGGTGGCCCGCCTGGGGGATCCGGCCACGGGCAGCGCCAGCGCTGAGGCCGCTGCCGAGACCCTCGCGGAAGGGGCCCTTGCGATTGCGATCGAGCGCATGGCGGAGGCGATCCGGCGCATCTCCATTCAGCGGGGCCACGACCTGCGGCCCGCCGCCCTGGTGTGTTTCGGGGGCGCTGGCGGCCAACACGCCTGTGCCCTGGCGGAGGCGTTGGGCATGGAGCGGGTGTTTCTCCATCCCCTGGCCGGTGTGCTCTCGGCCTATGGCATGGGCCTGGCCCAGGAGCGGGTGATCCGCGAGCGGGCCGTGCTGGAACCCCTTGATCAGGCCTGTGCCGAGCGACTGCAGGTTCTGGCCTTGCAGCTGGATCGGGACGTGATCGAGGCCCTTGCCCAGGTGGCTCCCGCCGAGGGGGGACTGGCCTCCGAGCGGCAGGTGACCGCCTGGCTGCGGCCCAGCGGGGGAGAGTTGGCCCTGCCGGCGCCGCTGGCGGCGGCAGAGGCGATGGTGGCGGCCTACCAGGAGGGCCATCGCCAGCGCTTCGGCTACCTGCCCCAGGGACCCGGGGGGGCTCCACCGGAGCTGGAGGTGGAACGGCTCAGCGTGGAGCGGATCACTGGCTCGCCGGAGACCGCTGCGGTCGATTGCTCCCTCTCCGATCCTTCCTGGCCCGTTCGGGCCCTTGCTGACCCCTGCGATCGGGTTCCCCTCTACATCTCCGGCTCTTGGCGACAGGCTCCTGTTTGGCAGCGGGAGCAGCTGCGCCCCGGCAATCGCCTGACCGGCCTTGCCCTGATCGTGGAGGCCACCGGCACCACCCTGTTGGCACCGGGATGGGACGCCGAGGTCCTCGCCGGCGGGGAACTGCTGTTGAGCCGGCGGACCGGGGAGGTGCCGCAGGCCCAGGGGGTTGGCACGGCCCGCAGTTCCCGGCCCCCGGCTGATCTCGCCACCCCTGTGGATCCGGTGCTGCTGGAGCTGTTCCACCACCGCTTTGCCGCCATCGCTGAGCAGATGGGGGAACGGCTGCGGCAGACCAGCCGTTCAGTGAACATCCGCGAGCGGCTCGATTTCTCCTGCGCCCTTTTCGATGGGTGTGGGGATCTGGTGGCCAACGCCCCCCACATCCCCGTGCACCTGGGCTCCATGGGCGAGAGCGTGGTCAGCCTGCTGGCGGCCGTGGCCCGCGGCGAGCGGCCGCCCCTGGCCCCCGGCGATGCTGTGGTGTCCAACAATCCCTATGACGGCGGCACCCACCTGCCCGACCTGACGGTGATCACGCCGGTGTTCGCCGATGCCCCCAGCCCGGTGTTCTTTGTGGCCTGCCGGGGCCACCATGCCGACGTGGGCGGCCTGACGCCGGGCTCCATGCCCCCCTTCAGCCGCACAATCGATCAAGAGGGCCTGCTCCTGGACAACGTGCCCTTCCTGGCGCGGGGTGAGTTTGATGAGGTGTTGTGGCGCCAACGGCTCTCGGCAGGAGACCTGCCCGTGCGCAACCCCGACCAACTGCTCGCCGACCTGCGCGCCCAGGTGGCGGCCAACCGGCTGGGGGTGGTGGAGCTGGAGCGGCTGGTGGCTCGCGATGGCCTGCCCCTGGTGCAGACCTATATGGCCCATGTGCAGGACAACGCCGCCGAGGCGGTGCGGCGGGTGATCGATCACCTGCAGGATGGATCCTTCCGGGTGGAGCTCGATGACGGGGCGTGCGTGGCCGTGGCGGTGCGAATCGATCGGGCCGCACGCAGGGCAGTGATCGATTTCAGCGGCACCTCTCCCCAGCAGGCCAACAACCTCAATGCCCCCCTGGCGATCACCAAGGCCGTGGTGCTCTATGTGTTCCGCACCCTGGTGGGGGAGTCGATCCCCCTCAACGCCGGTTGTTTCCGGCCCCTCAAGCTGGTGGTGCCCGAGGGCTCCCTGCTGCGGCCCCGCCCCCCTGCCGCCGTGGTGGCGGGCAACGTGGAAACCTCCCAGGCGATCGCCAACGCCCTGTTTGGTGCCCTGGGGGTCATGGCCGCGGCCCAGGGCACGATGAACAACCTCAGCTTCGGCAACGACCGCTGCCAGTACTACGAAACCATCTGCGGCGGCACCGGCGCCGGGCTGGGGCTCGATGGCCAGGGTTTCGACGGGGCCGACGCTGTCCAGAGCCACATGACCAACTCCCGCCTCACCGATCCGGAAGTGCTGGAACGGCGCTTCCCGGTGCGTCTGGAGTCGTTCTCCATCCGCCGGGGCAGCGGTGGCGCCGGGCGGTTCCATGGCGGTGCGGGGGTGGTGCGGCGCTTGCGCTTTCTCGAACCCCTGGTGGTGTCCCTCCTTTCCGGCTCCCGCCGGGTGGCCCCCTTCGGCCTGGCTGGAGGCGCGCCGGGGGCGACCGGCCGCAATCGCCTGCTGCGGGCCGATGGCGGTGTGGAGGAGCTGGGGGGCCGGGCGCAGCGGGCCCTGGCGGCGGGTGAGGGGCTGGTGATCGAGACCCCCGGTGGTGGTGGCTTCGGTACCTAGGGGCTTCGGTGCCTAGATTTTTTGGGTCGCCTGAGGTGGGCATGGGGCGGCAACGGTTGCGTAGGTTCCTGTTCCGTGGGCCTGGGCTGTTACCCCTGCTGGCGGTCCTGGCGGCGGGGCTGCTCGGCTCCTGCGCTGACCAGGCTGCGACAGGGGAATCCAAGGGGGGATTGGGCCGGTTGGGGAGCGAGCGCCTGCGCCTGATCCAGGGGCGGGATCGCCTGCTGTGCGGCATCAACGGCCAGCTGCCCGGCTTCAGCAGCCTCGCCGCCGGCGGCCGCTATGAAGGTTTCGATGTGGAGGTGTGCCGAGCCGTGGCGGCGGCGGTGCTCGGGGATCCCGCCAAGGTGGATCTGAAGTTGCTGAGCAGCAACGACCGCTTCACGGCGGTGGCCAGCGGCGATGTGGATTTGCTCTCGCGCAACACAACCGTCAACCTCAGCCGCGATGCCACTGGGGGCAATGGCCTCAGCTTTGCGCCGATCCTCTTCTATGACGGCGGTGCCGTGATGGCGCCTGCGGGCAGTGGCATCACCCGGGTGGCCGACCTGGCGGGCCGCACGGTCTGCGTGGTGAGCGGCTCCACCAATGAGGGGGTGCTCTCCGATCGGATGGGCAGCCTGGGGCTCACCTACACACCGTTGCGCTACCGCAACGCCGATGAGACGTTCGCGGCCTACCTCAACGGACGCTGTGCCGCCGTCACCAGCGACCGCTCCGGTCTGGCGGCCCGCCGCACCCTCTTCCCCAACCCCGGTGCCCACCGCCTGCTGGCCGAATCGCTGAGCAAGGAGCTGATGGCGCCCGCCAGCCTCCAGGCCGACCCGGTCTGGGCGGATGCGGTGCGCTGGATCGTTTCTGCCTTGGTGGAGGCCGAGGAAGCGGGCATCACCCGCGCCAACCTGTCCGCCCTCACCGCATCTGCCCGCGCCGACCCAACGAAGGCCCAGCTGCGGCGTTTTCTGGGGCTGGAGGGCGACCTGGGCCGCTCCCTGGGGTTGCCTGCCGATTTCGCCCCCCGGGCGGTGGCGGCCGTGGGCAACTACGGCGAGCTGTTCGAGCGCACCCTGGGCAAGGGCTCCACCCTGGGTCTGGAGCGGGGGCCTAACCGTCTCTGGAGCCAGGGCGGCTTGCTGTTCGCTCCGCCATTTCGCTAACGACGAGGCGCGAGCAGCCAGTTCCTATTGCCCCAGATACGACTCCTGTAACCCCCGATCGTTCAGCAGTTCCGTGGCGCTGCCAGTGCGGTTCACCTGGCCCGCCTCCAGCACGTAGCCGCGGCTGGCGATCGCCAAGGCCGCCTGGGCGTTCTGCTCCACCAGCAGGATCGTCAACCCTTGGCGATGCAGCTCCGCCAGGATCGCCATCACCTCGGCCACCAACTTCGGGGCCAGCCCGAGGCTGGGTTCATCCAGCATCAGCAGGGTGGGGCTTCCCATCAGGGCGCGGGCGATCGCCAGCATCTGCTGCTCCCCCCCCGACAGGCTGCCGGCCAGTTGCTGGCGCCGTTCCGCCAGCCTCGGGAACAGGCCGTAGCAGCGCTCCAGGTCGGCGGCGATACCGCCCCGATCGCGGCGCAGGTAGGCCCCCAGCTCCAGGTTGGCGGCCACGCTCTGGCGGCCCAGCACCCGGCGCCCCTCGGGGCAGTGGCCGATCCCCAGCCGCACGATCCGGTGGGCCGGCACCCCCGTCAGCGGGGCACCGCGCCAGAGGATCCGCCCGCCGCCGGCCGGCACCAGGGCCGAGATGGCCCGCAGGGTGCTGCTCTTGCCGGCGCCGTTGGAGCCCAGCAGGGTCACCAGCTCACCCTGGCGCACCTCCAGGTCGATGCCGTGCAGGGCCTGCACGCTGCCGTAGCGCACGCTTAGCTGTTCGAGCTGGAGCAGGGGGCCCGTCATGGCGCAGCACCTCCGGTGCCCAGGTAAGCCTCGATCACCATCGGGTCGCGGCGCACCTGCTCGGGGCTGCCCAAGGCGATGCGCACCCCGAAATCGAGCACGGCCATGCGGTCGCACAGGCGCATCAGCAGTGGCACATGGTGCTCGATGATCATCAGCGTGAGCTGATGGCGCTGGCGCAGTGCCACGATCAGCTGGCAGAGGTCGTCCTTCTCGGAGGGGTTGAGGCCTGCGGCGGGTTCATCCAGCAGCAGCAGCTCCGGGCCGGTGGCCAGGGCCCGGGCCATCTCCAGGCGGCGGCGGTCGCCGTAGGCCAGGGTGCCGGCCTCGCGCTCGGCCAGATTGCCTAGCGCCAGCTCCTCCAGCAGCTGCCAGGCCGTCTCTTGCCGCTGGCGCTCCGCCTGGTGGTGGCTGTTGCTGGCGAGCAGTCCGGCCAGGGCACCGCTGCGGGGCCTGCGCTGCAGGGCCACCAGCAGGTTCTCCAGCACCGTCATTCCATCGAAGAGGCGCAGGTTCTGGAAGGTGCGGGCCAGGCCCAGCCGGTTGAGCCGGTGGGGCGGCAGGCCGGTGATCGGTGCGCCGCGCCACAGCACCGCGCCGGCGGTGGGGGTGGTGACGCCTGAGATCAGGTTGAACAGGGTGGTCTTGCCGGCTCCGTTGGGGCCGATCAGGCCGAAGATCTCGCCGGGCTGCACCGCGAAGCTGACGCGATCCAGCGCCACCAGGCCGCCGAAGTGGCAGGTGAGATCCTGCACCTCCAACAGCGGGGGCATGGTCATGGCTGTGGCTCCCGTTCCGCCCGTTCACCCAGGCGTCCCAGCCGCTCCAGCAGGCCGGGGGTGATCAGCCCCTGCGGGAACACGGACGGCCCCAGCAGGATCACCAGGCCGAACAGCACCAGTCGCCCATCGCCCACCGGCCGCAGCAGCTCGGGAAGCGCGGTGAGCAGCAGGCCGCCCAGCACGGGCCCCAGCCAGCTGCGCGATCCCCCCAGGATCACGAAGGCCAGCATGGTCACGGCGGTGTCGAAGCTGCCCTGGCGGGCATTCCAGGTGTTGAGGAAGTGGGCCGCCAGGGCGCCGGTGCTGCCGGCCAGCACGGCGCTGAGCACAAAGGCGGTGAGCTTCACGCGGGTGGTGTCGATGCCCATGCAGCTCGCAGCCAGTTCGTCGTTGCGGATGGCGGCCATGGCCCGGCCCAGGGGCATCACCTCCAGGCGCTGGCACACCCAGCCCGCCAGGGCCAGCAGACCCAGGGCCGGCAGCAGGTAGCCCACGGCGGTGGGGAACGGCTGCGGGATGCCGAAGATGCCGATCGCCCCGCCGGTGAACGGCAGGTTGAGGATCGCCACCCGCACGATCTCCACCAGGGCGATGGTGGCGATGGCCAGGTAGATGCCCTGCAGGCGCAGCACCAGCCGCCCCACCAGCAGGGCCAGCACGCCCGCCAGCAGCCCGCCCAGCAGCAGTTCCAGCAGGAAGGAGGCCAGCGGGAAACTGCCGTCAGCGTCGGCGCCGAGGGCGGGCCACGTGGTGGAGAGCAGGGCGGCCAGGGTGCCGCCCACGGCATAGAAGGCCGGCGTGGCAAGCGACAACTGCCCCGCCGCCAGCGGCAGGTAAACCGACACCCCCAGCAGGGCGCCGATCAGCATCTGCACCAGCAGGCCGTTGTCGATCACGGGGTGCCTCCCCTGGAGTTGAGGGACATGGGGTTACACCTTCTCCAGGAGGCGGCGGCCCAGCAGGCCCGTAGGGCGCAGCAGCAGCACGGCGAAGAGAATCGCGAACGCCAGCGCATCGCGCCAGCCGGAGGCCTCGCCGGGCACCAGCGCCTCCGCCAACCCCATCAGCAGGCCGCCGGCGATGGCGCCCGGCACGCTGCCCAGGCCGCCCAGCACCAGCACCGCCAGACCCTTGAGCCCATAGCCGATGCCCACATAGGGCCCCGGCAGGCTGATGCTCACGCCGATCAGGCCGCCTCCAAGCCCGGCTAGGGCGCCGCTGAGCAGGAAGGCCAGGCGCAGCATCGCGTCGCTGTTGATGCCCAGCAGCCGGGCGGTGGTGGCGTCTTCCGCCACAGCCTTGAGGGCCCGGCCGCTGCGGCTGCGCTCCAGCCAGAGGGTGAGGGCGATCACCGCGGCGGCGCAGACCGCCAGCAGCAGCACCTGCACGCTGCGGATGCGGGCGCCGCCGAGCACCACGGCATCGGGCAGACCGGCCAGGGCCGTGGCGGGGAAGGCGTAGCCCTCCGCGCCCATCAGCATCTGCAGCAGGTTCACCAGGACCAGGCCGGCACCGAGGCTGGTGATCAGATACAGCAGCGGTTCGGCGTTGCGGCGGCGCAGCGGCGCGAAGGCCAGCCGCTCCACCCCCAGCGAGGCGATGCCGGTGAGGGCCGCCCCCAGAAGCAGCGCCAAGGGGAAGGGCAGGCCGAAGGGCAGCCCCCAGCCCGGCAGGCCGCCGTTGGCGCTGATGGGCCCGCCCATCAGCAGATAGGTGAGGTAGCCGCCGAGCGAAAACAGGGCCCCGAGGGCGAAGTTGATCACCCCCAGCACCGAGAACACCAGCGTGTAGCCCAGGGCCACCAGGGCGTACACACCGCCGCTGGCGGCGCCGTTGAGCAGCGTCTGCAGCAGGGCTTCGATCATCGCTCTGGTGGGGATACGGGGCTGTTTCTCACGAGGGCGAAGCGGCCGCTGCGGCCGCCGGGATCCATGCGCACCTGGGCCACATAGAAGCGCCCCTGCACCACCTCGCCATCGGGGGTGAAGTGGATCGGGCCCAGGGGTGTGTCGTACTGCCCGCCGAGCAGTTCAGCCATCAGCGCCTCGCGGGCCTGGCCCAGGCTGACGCCTGCCATCCCCCCGCGCCGCTGCAACCGCTGCACCGCCTCGAACACCACCTGATAGGCGGCGAAGGCTTGGGCGGTCATCTGAGAAGGCGGCTGGCCCGGCCTGACGCCTAGATAAAGGCGCTGGAAGGTGCGGTTGATCGGCGTGTTCAGCTCCGGGCTGTAGGCCTGGGCGATCAGGATGCCGTCGCACCAGCGCTGACAGATCGGATAGATGTTCGGCGTGTTGAGGCCGTTGCCCACCACGATCTGGCCCCGGTAGCCGAGTTCGCGCAGCTGGCGGATCAGGTTGCCGCCGGCCACTGCCTGCACCGAGATCACCACCAGCTGGGGCCGCAGCTGCAGGGCCGCGGTGATCGGGATCTGGAAGTCGTTGTCGGCCAGCTGCACCCGCTGAACCGTGACCGGCGGCAGCCCGCGGGCCGTGAGGGCCTTCTGGAAGATCAGTGTTTCGGCGGTGCTGTAGGCGTCGTCATGGGCATAGATCACGGCCACCCGCTGGATGGCAGGGTCGCGCCGCAGGGCCTCGGCGATCGAGAGCGGCGCGATCACCGAGCTCTGGGCCGAGACGCGGCTGATGAAGGGGCCGATCTGGGGGATGCCCTTGGCGGTGTTGGAAGGGGCCACCACCGGCACGCCACGGCGCTGGGCGATCGGGTCGGCGGCGAAGGCCTGCTGCGACAGCGTCGGGCCGATCAGGGCCAGGGCTCCTTGGTTGATCAGCAGGTTGAAGCCGGCGATGGCCGTGGCCTCATCACTGCCGCCGTCCTCGAGCTGCAGGCGCAGGGGCCGACGGGGCGACTGGGTGAGCGACCAGCGGCGGGCCAGATCGATGCCGAGCCGCTGGTCCTGGCCATAGAGGTTGGCGTTGCCCGTCAGCGCGATCACGGCGCCGATGGTGAGGGCACCGTTGGGGGCATCCGCCGCTGGAACGGCCTTGGCGGCCGGATCGGCCTGCTGGCCCAGTACCGCCAAACCGCCCAAGCCAGCGGCCAGAAGGGCAGCGAGGCGGAGGGCTCCCCGCGCCCGCCAGGAGTGACGCGCAATCAGGGAAGGGGCGAGAGAGGATGTCAGCGTCCCAGCCAAACAGTATTGAACTGTAGGCGGGGTAGGTACCTTCCTCGCTGGGGAAATCGGGGACTGGCTTCTGGGGGGCTCAGGGGAGATGATCGGTTGCCGTTGATTGCTTCTGCAGACTGTTCAATCTCGTTTCACATCGGGTCTGCGCAGCCTGTCTCTGAGTGGCGCCACTTGGTACACCAAAACATCATCTGGCCTGCCACGGCGCAAGAGGTTGCCCATTCGCCCAGCCTTCGTCCCGGAGCCATGAAAAGTCCAGTCCCGGTGTTGATCTCCGTTGCGATCCTTTCGGGCCTGGTGCTGGCAGTGGGAGGAGCAGCCGCGTGGATGGGTGGGTACTGGGAGAACTGGCCGCTTCTCGACCAGCTGAGCGGACCCCAGCGGTTCCGTCAGTACGTGGCTGATCCGAAGGCTGCATCCGTCAGTGAACTGCGAGGAGGCTATTCAGGCTTTCCCTTCGGCACGATCAGAACAACCTTCAGGTACACAGACGCCGCCCTGCCGTTCGTGACTGGCTGGCAACGGGTTGACACGTCCGAGGCCAAAGACTTCGAGCGGGTCGCGGGCTGCTCCTGGACCACGCTGTTTCGAAAGCCGAGCGGGGTGTATCTGTTCATCGACGAAACCACGAAACAGGGATGCCTGGTTGTGCCGGGTGGCTGATGCCTGCCCCTGCATGGTCCGCTTCATGGTGGACCGCTCCAGCCAGGCAGAGGCGACCATGCCCAGAATGGAAGAGTCGCCCAGAGTGGGGCTGCATGAAGCTGGGATCCCTGTGGATCACGGCCATCGCCCTGATCGGCCTCGGCGTGCCGGTGCTGCCGGCGGAGGCGGGCAATCGCCGCGTGGGCGCGGGGCCGGCGATCGGCATGGCCGAGACGGACTGCGCTCCCTGGGATGGGCCGGCCTTTGGGTTGTGGATCCCCGCCGCCAGCCTCGGCGGTGCCGATGACTCCTGGATCTATCTGCGCATCTGGCGGCAGCCCGAGCAGTCTGCGGGGGTGTTCCACTTCCCGCCCACGGCGAGCAGTTTTCAGGGTGCCGTCACCTATCTCCTGGAGCTCCCGTCCCCCCAGGCGATCCGCTGGCAGAGCCAGCCCCGCCAGGGCCTCAGCGGCCAGGTGCGCTTCGATCGCATCAACCGCCGGGAGGCGGTGCGGGGGGAGCTCGATTTCCGCTCGGATCAGAAGGTGCATCTGCGCGGCCCCTTCGTGGCGCGCTGGCTGCCCGGATCTCGGCCCTGCGGATAGGCCACAGATCGATGCTGGGTGCCACACGGGATACCGACGGCTCCCTGAGCCTGCCGCCATCCGAAGCTGTGGCACTGATCCGCGACCTGCCTCGCCGCGGCTGCCGGGCGGCTCCGCGTTCGACTTCCTGTTGTTCAGCTTCGATCCGCGCCGCCAGCGGGCCTGCCTGCAGGTGTCCTAGGCCTACGGCTAGGCCGCTGCTTTCCAGAGCCAGGGGCACTTCGGAGTTGTCATGCCGAGCTCTGCGGGTCTGATGCGAAGCCTCCTCCCTCTCGGCGCCCTCGCCGTGGTGGCCTGCCTGCCCGGCTGCAGCGGGCCTGGGCGAGATCCGCCAGCTGATCCCCAGAACGCCGTCCTTCCCCCCAGCGCCATGATCACCAACCCCAACCCCAACTCGGTCCGCCGCGGCCCTGCTGTGTCCAGCGCGATCATGGCGGCCGCCCTGGGCCTGATCCTCCCGGCCGGGGGTCTGGCGGATTGCCTGCTGCCGGAGGCGGGGACCACGGTGCGGATCGCGGTGCGCTCCTGTACGGCCATCCAGGCCGACAGCGACCCGGAGGTGCGCACCCATGTCCGCCTGGACGGGCCCGGGGTACTCGTGGGTGCACCCACAATCCGGCGCCTCTACACCGGGGCTCTGATCACCGACAACCGTGGCGACCGCTGGATGGCTCCCAGCCAGGCTGCCGATCCCTGCAGGGGTTTCAGGCCGGGCGCCACGGTGGAGAAACGGGCCTCGTTCACCTGCTGTGACACCGGCCGCTGGGGCAAGTGCGTGTTCGGTGGGCGCTTCCTCAGCGATCCCGGCAAGCCTCCCATCAACGCCTTCCAGTAACCAGACCTTCCAGTAACCGGGCCCTCCAATCACCGGGCAATCACCAGCCCCCCATTGCCGCCCTGCTCAGGCATCCAGGCTCTCGCGCCTGGTGCCCTCATCGCTCACAATCACCACCTCGCGGCCCTCCATCCGAAAGCTCGCATAACCGGGATCCTCGCCCCGAGGCTCGCCATGGCTGAGCCGGGGCCTGCCGTCCACCGTCCAGCGGGCCTCGAACGGCAGGAAGGAGCCCTGGTGCCAGAGCAGGCGCGCGCCGAAGGCGCGGCCGATGGCCAGTGCGCATTCGGCGGGGCCCATGGCCGCGGGTGGCTCGGCCTCCTCGGACTCGAACCAGCGGGCATAGGCCCGCTGGAGCTCTTCCCCCTCCAGGGACGACCCTCGCAGCACCAGCAGGGAGGCCTCCGGATCCACCCGCAGTCCCACCTGTCCCGCCCCAGGCATCCGCAGCAGCAGGGCGTCGCAGAGCACCCCGAAGCCATCCAGCAGCTCGGCCAGTTCCAGGCTGCGCCCATCGCTGGCAACGCATCCATCGCTCCAGTCTCATCCACCCGAATCCGGCAGGGCCGTCCTGGCGCTCTCCCGGGCCAGGACACCATGGCTGGGTGAGGTGATCACGGCCCGCAGGGCAGGCACGGCCGCGGGCGGGAGGGGCCGGATCCGTCCCAGTTCCCAGGCGGCGGCGGTCGCCAGCCAGGGCTCCTGCAGGGCCGCGACGATTGGGGGCAGACAGGTTGCGCAGCGGATCGCCGCCAGGGCCTTCAGGGCGGCTTCCGCCACCTGATCGCGGCACACTCCCTCACGGTTATTGCGGTACTCAGGCGTGCGGCGGTCGAGGGTGCGCAAGGCGGCTGCCACCTCCGCTTCCTGAAACACGTGCCGAGTGCGGTTGGGGTGTTGCCGCTCCAGACGTTCCACCACCGCCCGTCTCGCCAGGTCCTGGTCCAGGGCCAGCACGGCCCGGTGGCAGGCCTTGGCGCGCCCCGCCCGGTCGGCGATCCGCGCCTCCAGCACCTCGGCAATCAGGCCGGCCTGGCCGCTGGCCAACGGACCCAGCGCCTGCATGGCCTCCAGGGTGACCCGGGCATAGGCCGGCTGGGTGGCCAGAACCCCGCCGAGGGGCCCCAGGGCTCGCCCGTCGCCGATGCGCCCGAGGGCCTCGATCACCGCGCTCCTGACGGAGATGACGCCGACCCCCGTGTAGCCATGGCCGGTGTCGCGATCCTCGGGCCCGGAGTTGAGGGCCTGCAGCAGCGCAGGCACGGCGGAGCGGGCGGCCGGACCCAGCTGGCCGAGACACCGGGCCGCATCCGCACGGCTGATGAGGTCGTCATCACCTTCCAGGAGCCAGGTGAACAGGCTGGCGGGAAATGCTGCGGGCCGGCGCAGGCTGCAGCGGTCGCCCTCATCGCGGAACTGGAATGGCCCTCCCTCGAGCTGCCGCACCAGCCCCTGCACCGAGAGCCGTTCGGGCGCGCCCTGACACCCCACCAGAGCGATCAGGACGGCCGGGACGGCCAGCCATGGCCGCAAGTCGATCCCTGTGCTGCCGATGGCGACCTCCGGTGCTGCGCGTCCTGTGGCGCCACACAATGCCCATGATGCAGAGCTTGCCGATGCCTCGCACCCCCGCAGCCCGGCCTTGCCCGCGGCCTTTGCTGACGCCGGTCCTGCTGCTGGCGGTGGGCTGCGCCACCCTGGCGGGATGCAGCGCCCCCCAGTCCGACGAGCTGGCCCTGCGGCGGGAGTTCGCCGTGCCCTGGGGCGCCAGCGTGGTGCGCTACGCCGCCTCGCCCGAAGAACCCGGCTGGTTTGGCCGGGAGGGGCTCAAGATCACGATGGTGTTCCGGCTGAGCCCCGCCGATGCCGAAACCTTCAGCCGCGGCGCCCTGCGTTCAGGCCGCTGGCGGCCGCTGCCGATCCCCGCTGCCGAACTCCGGCACCTGGCGGGCATCCGCACGGCGATCGCATCGCGGACCCACGCGGCGCAGCTCACGGGCACCTCGCTGGAGCCGGCTGGCAGCATCCACAACCCCAACGCCGGGCAGATGCTGCAGAGCTTCCTGGCCACGCTGCCGCCGCTGCCGCGGGCTGGGCTCTATCAGATCCGAACCGCCGGCGACAACATCATGGGGGCACCCAAGCGGATCATCAGCCCCCTGCGGGACGACGTGAACGACTTCATGCTCGCCGTGCTTGATCCTGCGGAGCGCACCCTGACGATCCGCGTCAGCAGCAACTACTGAGCAGGCTGGCCGTGGCCGTCAGGCCCCCTTCATGCAATCGCAGCGAAGCTGGCGCGGAAGGCGGCCAGGGTGGCGTCGATGTCGGCGTCGCTGTGGGCCAGGGAGGTGAAGCCCGCCTCGAAGGCGCTGGGGGCCAGGTAGACGCCCCGCTCGAGCATGGCGCGGTGCAACTTGCCGAAACGCACCGTGTCGGCAGCCTTGGCCTCCTCGAAGTTGCGCACGGGGCCCTCGGTGAGGAAGAAGCCGAACATGGCGCTGATCGAACCGCCGCAGATGGGCAGACTGGCCTCGCGGGCCGCCGCCAGGATGCCGTCCGCCAGACGGCTGGTGATGGCCTCGAGGCGCTCGTAGGTGCCCGGCTGCTGGAGCAGCCGCAGGGTGTGGATGCCGGCGGTCATGGCCAGCGGGTTGCCGCTGAGGGTGCCGGCCTGATACATCGGGCCTGCCGGGGCCACCAGGGCCATGATGTCGGCGCGGCCGCCGTAGGCGCCCACCGGCAGGCCACCGCCGATCACCTTGCCCAGGGTGGTGAGGTCGGGGGTGATGCCGAATTTGGCCTGGGCGCCGCCGTAGCTGATGCGGAAGCCGGTCATCACCTCGTCGAACACCAGCAGGGCGCCGTTGTCCTTGCTGAGTTCGCGGATGCCCTCCAGGAAGCCGGGCTCGGGGGTGATGAAGCCCGCATTGCCCACCACGGGCTCGAGGATCACACCGGCGATCTCACCGGGGTTCTCGGCGAACAGCTTCTTGACGGCCTCGAGGTCGTTGTAGGGGGCGGTGAGGGTGCTGGCGGCGGTGCTGCGCGGCACGCCAGGGGAATCGGGCAGGCCCAGGGTGGCCACGCCGGAGCCCGCCTTCACCAGGAACATGTCCGCATGGCCGTGGTAGCAGCCCTCGAACTTGATGATCTTCTCGCGGCCCGTGAAGGCGCGCATCAGGCGCAGCACCGACATGCAGGCCTCGGTGCCGCTGTTCACGAAGCGCACCATCTCCACTGACGGCACCGCCTCGATCACCAGCTCGGCCAGCTGGTTCTCCAGCTCACAGGGGGCCCCGAAGCTGGTGCCCTTGTCGAGGGCGGCGTGCAGGGCCGCAATCACATCGGGGTGGGCATGGCCGCAGATGGCGGGGCCCCAGCTGCCGATGTAATCGATGTAGCGGTTGCCGTCCACGTCCCAGGCGTAGGCGCCCTTGACCCGGTCGAACACGATCGGCTGGCCCCCCACCGAGCGAAAGGCCCGCACCGGAGAGCTCACCCCTCCGGGCATCAGCTTCTGGGCGGCACTGAAGAGTTCCTGTGAACGGGTGGTGTTCAGGGCAGGAGCAGACACAGGGGCCGAGGTCAAGGCTTGATCCGCAGACGATGGGGAGGGGTCGGGCCCAGCCGCAGGGGACAGGCCAATTGCCATCTTGACCTAAAACGGTACGCATTCGGCCCAACCGACGTTCGATGCCGCTCCTGTGATGCCCGATTGGTCCCTCATCGAACGTCGGCTGCGGCAGGTGCTCCCCAGCCGGGCTGTGGTGGCCCGGCCCCAGGAGTTGCTCACCTACGACAGCGATGGGCTGACCCTGCACCGCCATGCGCCCCCCCTGGTGGTGTTGCCGGAGACCACGGAGCAGGTGGCCGCAGTGTTGCGGGCTTGTCACGAACTGGCGGTGCCGTTCGTGGCCCGGGGCAGCGGCACCGGCCTCTCGGGGGGGGCCGTGGCCGAAGAAGCGGCGGTGGTGGTGGTCACCAGCCGCATGCGCCGGGTGCTGGCCATTGATCTGGAGAACCAGCGCATCACGGTTGAGCCAGGCGTGATCAACAGCTGGGTCACCCGGGCGGTGGCCGGCGAGGGCTATTACTACGCCCCCGACCCCTCCAGCCAGGTGGTGTGCTCCATCGGCGGCAACGTGGCCGAGAACTCCGGTGGCGTGCACTGTCTTAAGTACGGCGTCACCAGCAACCACGTGCTGGAGATGGAGGTGGTGCTGCCCGACGGCACCATCACCCGCCTCGGCGGGGGGCTGCCGGAGATGCCGGGGCTCGATCTGCGGGGGGTGTTCATCGGCAGCGAGGGCACCCTCGGCATTGCCACGGCCATCACTTTGCGGCTGCTGCGGGCCCCTCAGGCGGTGGAGGTGCTGCTGGCCGACTTCGACTCGATGGAGGCGGCCGGCGAGGCGGTGCGGGCGGTGACCGCCGCCGGGGTGCTGCCGGCTGGCATGGAGATCATGGACAACTTCACCGTCAACGCCGTCGATGACCTGTTCGGGGTCGATGAGTACCCCCGCGATGCGGCGGCGGTGCTGCTGATCGAACTGGATGGGCAGGAGCGGGAGGTGGCGGCGGCCGCCGACCTGGCACGGCAGCTCTGCCTGCAGGCCGGGGCCCGCTCGATTCGCCAGGCGGTGGACGCGGCCGACCGGGCCCTGCTCTGGAAGGGGCGCAAGAGCGCCTTCGCCGCTGTGGGCCGCATCACCCCCACGTATTACGTGCAGGATGGCGTCGTGCCCCGCAGCGCCCTGCCTGCGGTGCTGGCCGCGATCGACCAGCTCAGCGTCGCCCATGGCCTGCGGGTGGCCAACGTCTTCCATGCCGGTGACGGCAACCTGCACCCTCTGATCCTTTACGACCGCCATGACCCCGGGGTGGAGGAGCGGGTGCAGGCGCTGGGGGGGGAGATCCTGCGGCTGTGCGTTGCGGCGGGCGGCAGCATCACCGGCGAGCACGGGGTGGGGGCCGACAAGCGCTGCTACCTCGACTGGATGTTCGCCCCCGATGACCTGGCCACCATGCAGCTGGTGCGTCGGGCCTTCGATCCGACCGGGCTGGCCAACCCCGGCAAGATCTTCCCCACTCCCCGCAGTTGCGGCGAATCCGCCCGCCGCGCCGAAACCCTCACGGTGACCCTTCCTGCCGCCGATCGCCCGGTGCTGGAGGTGTTCTGAGGGGCTTCCCCCGATGGGGTTCTGAAGCTGGCGCTCAGAAGAAGAACTTCACCCCCACCTCAAGGCCGTTCTCGTTCACCACGTAGGCGTTCTGCGGTGTGGCGCCGTTGCTGGCTCCCAGGTGCAGCAGGCGCCAGGAGAGGTTGAGCTGGGTGGAGTTGCCAATGGCGTAGCCCAGGCCCGCCTGGGCGTTCCAGGACACGTTGTTCGGATTGTCGATGCCGAAGCCGCCGATGTCGCCGCGGGCGAACAGGCGCAGCCGGGGCGAGAGGAACACCATCGCCTGGGTGCCCAGCAGCGGCTGAACGAGCGTGGTGCCGAAATCGCCGTAGCGGGTGAAGCTGCGGGCGGGACCATCCAGCCCGATGCTTCTGCCGCGCGGGCCCGTGAGAGTGAGGTTGGAGCCAGCTCCCTGGAGTTCGAGGCCCAGGTTGCTCTGCAGGTTCACCAGCCGCACCCCGGCGTAGGGAATCACGCTGAAGCGGCCGGGGCGGGCCACGGCCGTCTCCCGATCGCCGAAGCGGTAGCGCAGGGCCAGGTCGTAGACGCCCTGGATGGAGCCGATGCTGGCGGTCAGGGTGCGGGGGGGGATGGTGAGGTTGGCGGTGCTGCCTCCCAGGGGCCCGAGGCTCCGGCTCAGCTGGAAGCCGTTGCTGGTGCGCCCCTCGGCGCCCTGGATCGACAGATAGCTGAGGTCCGTGAGCAGCCCGATGCGCCCGTGCTCGACGCTGCCACGCACGGTGGCGATGCCGGTGAGGGGGCGGAGCACCTGGCCCAGACCGAGATCAAAGTCGGCGCTCAGTCCGTTGATCGTGGCGGTGCCGCTGGTGCGCAGGGGAGCGAAGCCGTAGAGCTCGACCGTGCCCGCCCAGGGGGAGGGCCCAGGGCTGGCCTCAGGGGCAACCGTTGGGGCAGGGGGCGTGGCTGCGGGCACCGCCTGGGGTTCCGCCTTCGCGGCGGTGGCCAGGCCCGCCAGCACGGTCAGCGCCGTCACGGTCGCCGTGGCTGCGGTGCGGGAATGGGGCATGGCGGACGTTCTCGGGCCCGAAACTTAGTCGCCTTCGTGCTCCTCCTCCTCCGGCACCTGCAGGTGCACCACCACCGGGGCATGGTCGCTGGGCTTGTCGTTGGCGCGCAGGCTCTTGTGGATCACGCAACCCGTGGCCCACACCAGCAGCTCCTCCGACAAATAGATGTGATCGATCCGCCAGCCCCGGTCCCGCTCCCAGGCGGCGGTGCGGTAGTCCCACCAGCTCCAGTGGCCGCTGGCGGGCTCGAACACCCGGAACACGTCCACCAGCCGGGAGCCCAGGGCGGCGGAAAGGGCGTTCCTCTCGGCCTCGCTGGCCATGATTCCGCCCCGCAGCCGCTCGGGGTCGTGGATGTCCCGGTCCTCCAGGGCGATGTTGAAGTCCCCCACCATGCAGAGGGGATCCCCCTCCAGCTCCTGGGCTTCCAGGTAGCGCCGCAGGCAGCCCAGCCAGCGCAGCTTGTAGGCGTACTTGTCGGAGCTCAGCGATGAGCCGTTGGGCACGTAGAGGTTGAGCACCCGCACCCCCTCGATGCGGGCACTGATCACCCGCTTCTGCTCCCCCAGCTCCTCCGCCTCCGCATCGCCCGCCAGCTGGGCGGCGAAGCCGATGCGCACGTCCTCGAGCGGATGGAGGCTCAGGATCGCCACGCCGTTGTAGGCCTTCTGGCCACTGATCAGCACCTCATAGCCAAGGGAGGTGAAGGCCCCGGTGGGGAACTGGCCGTCCTCCACCTTGGTCTCCTGCAGGCAGACCACATCGGGCCGCTCCCGCTCCAACCAGGCCACCACCTGGTCGAGCCGGCTGCGCACCGAGTTCACGTTCCAGGTGGCGATGCGCATGGGCTGGCTCGGCGGCACGATCGAAGCCCGTTTAGCATCGGACCATCTCGGTAGCATCGCGGATGGGACGCCATCAATCCGGTTGCCATCTCTGGCTAGGCTCCGCACTGGTTGCCGCCCAGGCCACCACTGTTTGGTTGGTTCTGCTCGGCCCCACGGCCGCCTGGGCCGACAACCCCTATTCGGTCACCCCTCTCCAGCAGCAGCAGATCCTTGATTACGGGTCCGGCAATTCCAAGCCCAAGAGCCTCCTCGACGCCAAGAATCCCGGCGATCTGATCAACTCCCTGCGCAAGGGGTCGGCCATGGACGATGCCACCCCTCCAGGGGACGCGGTCGACCGTGCCCTCAGGGCGTTTGATGTGCAGAGTGCGCCGGCTTCGAAGCCTCCGCTGAAGGGACCTTGAGGGCCCGCAGGGGGGCAAGCCCCCAGTCGGTGGCCACCTGATCCAACCGAGGGTCGTTCCTGTCCGGCGTGCGGTCCCGGGCCTGGGCCAGGGCGCCCTGGGCCGCCTTGGTATCCCCCGACTCCTGTTTGAGCAGGGCCAGGGCCAGCAGGGGGCGGGGATCCCGGGGGTGATCGGCGGCCAGCTTGAGGTAGAGGGCCTCTGCGGCAGCGGTCTGCTTCTGCCGCTGCAGCAGGTCGGCCAGCAGCAGGCCGATGGGCAGAGCCGTGGCGGAGTCGGGGGTGGCGTTGGCCTTGAGGAGGGCGGCCTGGAGCTGGGCCTGGGCCTCGCCACCGCGGCCCTGCTCGAACTGCAGCAGGGTGCGCAGCTGCAGGGCCTCCATCCGTTCGGGGGAGAGGTTGAGGATCTGGCGCACCTCCCGTTCGGCCCCCGGGCGATCGTTCTGGTCCCGTCGCAGCTCCGCCAGCAGCAACCGCAGCTGCCATTGCTCCGGATTTTGGTCTGCCATCCGTTCCAGCAGCCTGGTGGCCTGGGTCTTCTGTTCCAGGGAGAGCAGGAGCTGGATCAGCCGTTCCTTCTCGGCGCCGCTGGCCTTGCCCTGGTCAACCCTGTGCTGCAAGTCCCTGGCCTGTCGTTCCAGGGCGACCTGTTGGGGCAGGCCTCCCCCCGCCCCCGTGGAGCGCGTGCCCAACCACCAGCCGCCCGCCAGGCACACACCGCCCAGGACCACCACCAGCACCCCCCGTCCCACGCTGAAGCGGGGGGTGGGGCCT
>Ga0194061_1000808_pt1 | contig 19114 bp, 16 predicted proteins | sample SepL2221m_MetaG_FD_163423 | JGI IMG/M metagenome (GOLD analysis project Ga0194061, IMG submission 163423) | Anoxic zone freshwater microbial communities from boreal shield lake in IISD Experimental Lakes Area, Ontario, Canada - Sep2016-L224-21m | ecosystem: Environmental > Aquatic > Freshwater >... | reverse complement strand
CCCTCCGACCCCACCCTGCTGCTCCAGCAGGCAGAGCGCTATTTCGCCTACGCCGAGTTGCTCAGCCAGCAGGGGTCCGGGGATCTGGCTGGAGCGGTCTACCGCCAGGCCTATGTGGGCCTCCGGGCGGTTTTTGGGGTCCAGGGCGCCCCGGTGGTGGGTTTGCAACAGCCCGTGCTGCCGCCGTCCCGAACGGCGCCCGCGGCGGTCCAAGCCCCCCAGGGAACGGACCTGGAGCGCCAGCTGCAACCGCTCAAGGAGCGTCTCAGTTCAGCCACCGCTCCTGAGGTGGAGCAGCAACTGCTCCACCTCTTGCGCCAGGGCCACCGCCACGAGGATCTCACCAACCTGCTGGGCCTGGCGGCCCTCATGCAAGATCGGCGCGATGACGCTGAGCGCTGGTTCCGCGAGACGCTCACCCTCAACCCCCGCCACCACCGTTCCCTGGTCAACCTGGGGGGGCTTTTCCTCAGCACATCCAGGCCCGAGGAGGCGGTCCAGGTGCTCTCCCGGGCCATCGAGCTGATCCATCCCCAGGCTCCCGAGGCCCTGGCGGCCCTCACCAACCTGTCGTTGGCCCACCAGCAGCTGGGCCGTCCGATGGATGCGGCCCAGCTGGCCTTGCGCATCTTCCGCATCAAGCCCGACCACCTGCGGCCCGAAAGCCTGGCCGCCGTTTCCCAAACCCTTGAGGAGATGGGGGACGATCAGGCCGCCATCGAACTGCTGCAGTACCTGCGCGGTCGGGGCGCCGGCCCGGATCTGATCCGCCGCCTGGCCCAGCTGCTGGAACGGCGGGGTGACTTCCAGGAGGCGGCCATGGTCTACCGCGATCTGCTGGCCAACCCCGGAGCCGCCGCCACCCAGCCATGAGCGACCAGAACCTGCCACCGGCGGTACGTTCCCTCAGTGACAGCCTTCCCCTCCCCGGCCACGACCTGATCCGGGAACTGGCGGCGGTGGAGCTGCTGGAGGCCTACCTCCAACGCCAGCTGCTCGAGGGGCTGTGCGACCAGGTGGTGGGGCCGGCCGTGGTCCCAGGCGGCGAGGACCACAGCGCCCCCCTGCTGGCCTATGCCCGGCGTCAGGGGCTTGACTCCCTCGACACCCTGGACGGCTGGCGCCAGAGCCGGGGCCTGGGTCTCGACCAGCTGGAGCGCCTGGTGAGCTTTGAAGCCCGCCTCCAGCAGGCCACGGAAACGCTCTGGGCCGGCGAGGTGTCGTCGTTGTTTCTGGAGAAACGGGCCGAGTTCGACCAGGTGGTGATGAGTGTGGTGCGCATCGACGATGCCGACCTGGCCACCGAGCTGTTCTTCCAGCTCCAGGAGGGGGAGCTCAGCTTCCCCGAGCTGGTGGAGAGCTACGCCAACGGTCTCGACCGCACCAACCGCGGCATCGTGGGGCCGATCCGGGTGCAGCAGCTCAACCCCCTGTTGGCCAAGGTGGTGCGCCGCTACCGTCCGGGAGTGCTCATCCCCCCCCTCGACATCAGCGGCCGCGTGCACCTGATGCGGGTGGAGTCGCTGCAACCGGCCCAGCTGGATGGCCCCCTGCAGGACCAGCTGCTGATCCAACTGCGCAACAAGTGGTTGACCCCCCAGCTCGTGCGCCTGCGGGAGCGGATCCTTGAGGCCGCCGACGACGTTCCCCTGGCCCTGGAGGTGATGGCCCCATGACCAACGGCAGCCTGGCCCAGATCCTGGGCCGCACCCCCCTGCTCCAGGGGTGCCCCCCCGCCTTCCTGGCCGCCCTGGCCGAGCAGTGCCGCATTGTGCAGCTCTCCATGGGCCAGCCCCTCCAGCGGGCCGGCCAGCTGCCCCCCGGCGCCGCCCTGCTGCTGGAAGGTCGCCTGCGGCGCCTGCTCTCCAAGCCGGGGGCGGCCCCCTGGAACCTGGGGTTCGTGGAGCCGGGTGAGTGGGTGAGCTGGACCGCCCTCTGGCGCGGCGAGCCGGAGGTCACCCTCAGCGCCTCCAAGCCCAGTGCCCTGCTGCTGGTGCCGGCCGCCGTGGCCGTGGCCGCCCTGCGGGCGGAGGCCAGCCTGCGCCAGGCCCTGGCCAACCCCAGCTTCGAGGAGGTGGCCGTGCTGATGGCCACCCAGTGGGAGCAGCAGGGGGTGTTCGAGCAGGATCCCCTGCGGCGCCTGCGCCAGCTCCAGCGGGACAGCCGCCTGCTCAGCCCCCAGGAGGAGCTGCCGGAAGGCCACCTGCTGATCTACAGCGGCCCCCGCCAGCCTGGAGGCCTCCAACCGGGCGACCGCCTGGCCCCGGAATCCAGCCAGTGGCGCACCCCCATCAATGGCCTGCCGCCCCGGGTGCTGGCCGTGCCCGAGGGCGCCCTGGCGGCCCCCCTGCCCGTGGAGGTGGAACCGGACACCAGCGGCGCCGCCGCCCTCACCGTGCGACCGCCCACCGCCCTGGTGGGCGGTCCCCTCGAACCCGAAGGCCACGACGACGGGGCCCATGGCCTCCAGCCCCAGGCCAACGATGTGCCGTTCACGGCCCGGGCCGCCAGCGCCACCAGCCGCGTTGACCAGGCCCTGGCCTGCATCGTGCACCTCTCCTCCTCCCGCCGGATCTCCTTTTCCGAGGAGCTGGTGCGCCGCAACCTCCAGGATGTGGAGGAGCGGCTGGGGGGCCTCCAGCTGCCCCAGGTGGGTCTGCAGCTGGAGGCCCTCGGCTTTGAAACCCGCCCCCTGCGGGCCCGCCCCTGGGATCTGGCCCGCATGGAGCCCCCCGCCATCCTCGATGTGGATGGCGCCCTGGTGCTGCTGCTGGCCGCCGGCGGCGGCAACGTGCTGATCGGTGATCCCCGCTCGGGGCTGCGCCGCTACCGGCTCAAGGAGCTGGAGCGTCGCTTCCCGGAGGGCCTCGATCTGCTGATCGTGCGCCTCGGGCGCCTGGAGCGGGAATCCACCACCTTTGGCCTCAGCTGGTTCCTGCCCGCCTTCCTGCGTTATCCGAACCTGCTCAGCCTCACCCTGATCACGGGCTTCATCGCCCAGCTGCTGAAGGCGGTATTCCCCCTGGGCATCATGCTTCTGCTCAATGAGGTGGTGGGCAGGAACAACTATTCATTGTTGGTGCCGCTCACCCTGATCCTGGTGGTGGCCGCCATTGCCAGTGCCCTGCTCAGCGCCACCCGGGCCCTGATCACCGCCGATCTCTCCGACCGGGTGGATGTGCGCCTGGGCTCCACCGTGGTGGAGCACCTGCTGCGGCTGCCCCTGCCCTATTTCGAAACCCGCTCGGTGGGTGAGATCTACTACAACATCAACCAGCTCTACCAGATTCGCCAGTTCCTGGTGGAGCAGATGCTGGGGGTGGGGCTCGATGTGGTCTTCAGTGTGGTGTTCCTGGTGGTGCTCTTCGCCATCAGCCCCACCCTCACCCTGATCATCCTCGTGATGGTGCCGATCCTGGCGGTGATGAATGTGGTCACCACCCCGATGCTGATGCGCCTGATCAAGCAGAGCACCTTCTATGCCTCCCGGGCTGGTGCCTACCTGGTGGAGGTGCTGGGGGGCATGCGCACGGTGAAGAGCCAGAACTTTGAGGTGGAGGCCCGTTGGGAATGGCTGGATCGCTACCGCCGCTACACCAATGCCCGCTTCCGCATCACCCAGCTCAGCAGCCTCACCGGTGAGGCCGCCCAGCTGGTCAGCAACCTGATCGACATCACCGTGTTCGTGGTGGGGGCCAACCTGATCCTGGCCAACCAGCTCAACATCGGTGCCCTGATCGCCGTAAGGCTGCTCTCTGGCCAGATGGTGGGCCCCTTGATCAAGTTGTCCTCCCTGTGGCAATCGTTTCAAGAGATGCGCAACTCAATCGGATGCATTGGATCTGTCGTTCAGGCGATTCCCGAAGTTGGGGAAGAGGATCTCCAGGCCCTTCCCCTCCCTCCCGTTCGCGGTGAATTGCGTTTCGAGCAGGTGAGCTTCAGCTACAGCGACCGCGGCCCACTGTTGCTTGACGAACTGGATCTGGAGATCGAAGCGGGTCAGTTGGTGGGCATCGTGGGCCTGAGCGGCAGTGGCAAAAGCACCCTGGTGCAATTGATTGATCGTCTGTATACACCCAAGCAGGGCAACATTTATATCGATGGCTATGACGTCGCCAAGGTGCAACTGGCCTCCCTGCGCCGGCGCATCGGCTACGTGCCCCAGGACAGCCTGCTCTTCGAAGGCACGGTGCTCGACAACATCCGCCTCAACAACCCCGATGCCGACATCGAAGCGGTGATCGAGGCCGCCAAGGTGGCGGCGGCCCATGAGTTCATCCTCAAACTCTCCAATGGCTACGCCACACCCTTGGGCGAACGGGGTGCCGGCCTCAGCGGCGGCCAACGCCAGCGCATCTGCCTGGCCCGCACCGTGCTGCAGGACCCCTCCTTCCTGATCCTCGATGAGGCCACCTCCGCCCTCGATGCCGACACCGAGCAGCAGGTGTGCACCAACCTGGCCCACCGCTTCACCTCCAGCACCGTGCTGTTCATCACCCACCGGCTCACCACCCTGGTGAACTCCGATCGCATCATCTTCATGGAAAAGGGCCGCATCATCGAAGACGGCACCCACCAGGAGTTGATGAAGCGGGGTGGGGCCTACGCCACCCTGTTCAACCAGCAGACCCGCACCCCCGTGCCTACCTGAGCCATGGCGCCCACCTCCTTCAGCTGGAACCCCCTCACCTGGTTCAGGCGCAAGCCGGCCTCCAGGCCCTCCATCACCGTGGCCTCCGATCGCGGCAGCCTGGCGCGCCCCATGGATCTGCGCCTGGAGAGCAGGCCCACGCCCCTCTTCCCCATGGTGCTGGGCGGCTCCGTGGCGGTTCTGGTGGTCACGGCCCTCGGTGCAGCGGCCCTGGTGAAGGTCGATCAGATCGTCACCGTGTCGGGCACCCTGCGCACCCTGCGCTCCACCCAGGACCTCAAGCCCGATCAGCCTGGTGTGGTGACCGAGGTGCTGGTTAAGGAGGGCCAGTTGGTGGTCAAGGGAGAACCTTTGGTGGGCCTCGACACCACCATCCTCGAGGGCCGCAAGCAGGCCCTGGCCACCCAGAGCAGCCAGATTGGCACCAGCAGCAGGGCCGAAGTCGAGCGCCTCAGGGGATCCCTGGCCCAGCTGGATTCCACCGAAATAGGCCTGCGCAGCCAGATCTCCATCAATCGCCAGCAGCTGGAATCCCTGCGGGCCCTCGAAAGCCAGGGGGCCGCCTCCCGCTTCCAGCTGCTCGACTACGAAAAAACGGAAGCCGATCTGGAGGCCAGGTTGCGCCAGAACAACGATGAACGCATCAAGCTGCGGGCCGAATCCCAGCAGAAACAGGCGGAGCTGGCCCGGGCCGACGCCGACAACCGGGCCAACGCCGTGGAGAACCGCGAACGGCTCCAGCGGGTGGTGCTGCGGGCACCCGTGGCCGGCACCATCCTTAACCTCAAGGCCAAGACCAGCTTGGTGGTGGGTGGAGGTGAGGTGCTGCTGCAGCTGGTGCCCACCGACAGCCTCCTGGTCCAGGCCTTCATTGGCAACCAGGATCTGGCCTTCGTGCGCCCGGGCCAGAAGGCAGATATCGCCTTGGCCGCCTACGACCGCAACAAGTACGGCACGATCCCCGGCTCTGTCACCACCATCGGCACCGATGCCCTGCCCCCCGATGGCACCTACAAGTTCCCTAGGTTCCCGATCGATCTGAAGCTCTCGCGCCAGTACGTTTCCTCCGATGGCAAGCGCTTTGCCCTCCAGGCCGGCATGGCCGTCAGTGCCGATCTGCATCTGGAGCGCCGCACCGTGCTTGAGCTGTTCTCCAGTTCCATCCTCCGCAACGCCAACGCCGTGCGCACCATCCGCTGAGGCCCGCCGTGCGGGTGCTTCTGATCCACCAGAACTTCCCTGGCCAGTTCCGCCACCTCGCCCCCGCCCTCGCCGCCGCCGGCCACCAGGTGGTGGCCATCGGCAACCGCACCGATCGGCCCGCGCCGCCCGGGGTGCGCCTGCTCTGTGCCGGCGGCAGCGTCGGTGATGAGCTGCGCCAGCCCACCGCCGAAGCCCGCTGCTCCCGCCAGTTCGCCCAGGGGCGCCTGGTGGCCCGCCAGCTCCAGCTCCTGGCCCAGGAGGGCTGGTGCCCCGATGTGGTGGTGGGCCACCCCTTCTGGGGCGATCTGCTCTTCCTGGATGATGTGTTCCCCCAGGTGCCCCTGGTGGCCCTGATGGAGATGGATCTGCTGGGGTTGCCCCAACCCGAGGCCGGCCCCCGGGCTGCCGGTCCCGGCCTGTTGCAGTGGACCACCCTCCAGGCGGCGCGGCGCATGGCCGCAGGGATCACCGCCACCCAGTTCCAGCGGAGCACCTTCCCCCCCTGGCTGCAGGGCCGCATCGCCGTGATCCATGAGGGCGTTGACCTGGAGCACTGCCGGCCGGCCCCCGTGACGACGGCGCGCCTTCCCGATGGCACCGTGCTGCGGGTCGGCGAGCCCCTGATCACCTTCAGCTGCCGCAGCCTTGAGCCCCTGCGCGGCTTCCCGGCCTTGATGCGGGCGTTGCCGGTGGTGCTGGAGCGGCACCCCACCGTGCGGGTGGTGGTGTGTGGGGAGGACCGCAGCGCCTACGGCCCCGCCCCCGCCGGCGGCAGTTGGGTGCGGCACCTGCTGGAGGAGTTGCGCGGCCGCCTTGACCTCAGCCGCGTGCATTTTTTGGGTCTGCTGCCCCATGCCGCCCTGCTCAACCTGTTCAGGTTCAGCTCAGCCCACGTCTATCTCACGGCTCCTTACGTGCTCAGTTGGAGCCTGCTGGAGGCCATGGCCTGCGGTGCCCTGGTGGTGGGCTCCCGCACGGCGCCCGTGCAGGAGGTGATTGAGCACGGGGCCGAAGGCCTGCTGGTGCCCTTCGATCAGCCCCAGGAGCTGGCCGCCACCCTGCTCGAGGTGTTGGCCCAACCCGCCGGCTTCGCCCACCTGCGCCTCGGGGCCCGCCGCCGCATCGCCCGCGACTTCGACCACCGGGTCTGCCTGGCCCGCCAGATCGAGCTGATCACCACCGCCGCCCGGGGCATCGATCCCCTGTCTGCTGCCGAGGCCGGTGCCGATGGCTGAGGTCGATCCACGGCAACTCTGGTGGGAGCAGGCCCGCTCGGCCCTGGCGGAGCAGAACTGGCCCCTGCTGGAGGGCACCCTGCTGCGGCTGCTGGAAGCGGTGCCGGGCCAGCCCGAACTGCTCGATCTGCTGGGCCACGCCCTGCTGATGCAGGGCGAGTATGCCCGCTGCCGCGACGTGCTGGAGCAGGCCCTGCTCCAGGGCAGCACCAACTTCTGGACCCCCCACAAGCTCGGCGATGCCCACCGCGGCCTCCAGCGGGCCGCCGCTGCCATCCCCGCCTATGAGCAGGCCCTGCAATGGGGCAGCGACAGCCCGATTACCGTGCGCAACCTGCTGGAGGTGCTGCACGGCGAAGCGGTGGCCTCCGCGATCGAGCGGCTTGGCCGCTTTGCGGCCGAGGCCCCTCCCCCCTGGAATTGGTCGGAGCCGCCCGCCTGGCTCCGGGGGGGCTGCGATGCATCCACCCGCGTCCACGGCAGCGCCCTGGCCGAGTGGCTGTGCCTGAGGGGCTGCCCCGACAGCGCCGTGCGAGCGGTGGTCTGGCAGGAGAGCCTCCATCGGCTGGAGCTGAGCGCCACCCTGCAGTTGCTGGCCGGCAGCTCCGGCGGCCTGGAGCGGGCCCTGGCCCAGCGGATCGAAGCCCTACTCCAGGTGCCGTAGGGCGTGGTCCGCCGGCAGGGCCTGCAGCAACTCCGCCCGCCCGGCCTGCCGCAGCAGGCAACCCAGCCGTTGGCGTACCACCGCCGCCAGTGCCTCCGGCGCCAGCCGCCCCTGGACGGCAGCCCGCCCCGCCAACGCCTGGCGCCGGTGGTGGTGGGCATCGAGGGCCAGCCGCCGCAGGGCCGCTGCCGCGGCATCCAGATCCGGTTCGGCCCAGGGCCAGCCCTCCCGGTAATCGCCTTCCGTGCGGCCGATCGGCACCAGGCGGTAGGGCACCAGTTCGGCGCTGCCCGGGGGCATGAAATCGAGGTTGCCGGAATAACCCGTGGCCACCACCGGCAGCCCCGCCGCCATGGCCTCCGCCAGGGTGAGCCCGAAGCCCTCGGCCCGGTGCAGGCTCAGCAGCACATCGGCTTCGGCGTAGAGGTCATCCAGCTGCTCCAGGGGCAGGTGGCCATCCAGCACCTGGATGCGGGGGTCAGCCAGGGCCCGCTGCCGCAGCTGATCGGCCGCGTCGGGGAACTGGCGGCCGCTGGAAAGTTTCAGCACCAGGCGGGCGGCCGGCAGGCTGGTGCTCCCATCGGTTGGGGTCCCAGCCGGAAAGGCCCGTTGGAACGCCTCGATCGCCCCCAGGGGGTTCTTGCGCCCCAGGGTGCTCCAGAAATCAAAGGCGAACAGCACCGTGAACGGCGCCTCCCGCTGCCGTTGCGGTTGGCCCAGGCGCCGCTGGGCCAGGCGGTCGGCCCGCCCCCAGTCGATCAAATGGGGCAGGGCCGACACCGGCACCGGGCTGCGCAGGGCCAGGGCCTGGGCCGTGAACGTGGAGGGGCACCACAGCTGGTCCAGGCCGGCGAAGCCGAACTCCCAGCCGCAGGGAAAGGCTTCCAGCTCCCAGGCCCAGTAGCCGATCCGCAGCGGCGCCTTCAACTCCAGGCGGGTGGCCAGCCCATCGGTCTGGCGCAGCACGTTGGGGTTGGTGTGCAGCAGATCAATGGCCGCCGGCACCCACTCCGCCGCCTGCGGCACGGGCTGGTCGTTCACATGGGTGGCCAGGGGCAGATCCCGCCACTGCACCCGCACTCCCGCCGCCTCCAGGGCCCGGGCCGTGCAGCGGGCCCCCTCCCCCAGCCCGAAGCCACCGCTGAGGTGGCCCCATAGGTTGACGGTGAGCTCGATCGCCGGCACCCGCGTTCAGGCGATCATGGCACCGGTGCCCTGCGGTGCTTCGTGGCGCTTGACCTGCCCAACACCGCCGACCACTGGTACCGCCAGGGGGCGGACGCCCTGGAACAGGACGACCTGGAGCAGGCCACCGCGGCCCTGTGGCAATGTCTGGCCCTCGATGCCAGCCATGCCAGTGCCCTGCACCTGCTGGGCAAGGTGCGCCTGCGCCAGGGGCAGGAGGAGGCCGCCCTGGCGTTGCAGCTCGGCAGTTGGCGCCAGGACCCCTCCCTCGGCTGGAACGCCTTCGCCGCTGCCGAATTGCTGGGGCGTCTGGGCCGCTGGGGCGAGGCGGCTGCCGCCTACCGGGCCGCCCGCCAGGCCCTTCCCTCGGACCCGTGGATCGATGCCCTCCAGCAGGAGGCCGAGGGGCTGGGGGTGTTCGGAGGCGAGCGCTTAGCGGCCGGTTTCAGCGACGCGGCCTACCGCACCTGGTGCCGGGGCTTCGAGCCCCCCCTGCAGCGGCCCCATGCCCCCCTCAGGGCCCTTGATGGCTGGCAAATTGACCGGGCCGCCGATGCGGTGCTGCGGCCCGGGGCCCAGGAGTGGCTGGCCGCCTGGCTGGCGGACCACCCCACCGATGGCGATCAAGGCGCCGATCTGCTCTACCCCGACGAGGACCGGCTGGGCCCGGATGGCCAGCGCCGGGATCCCTGGTTCAAACCCGGCTGGGTGCCCGAGAGCTTCTGGAGCACCCCCTGGTTGGAGAGCTGTGCCTTCTGGCGTCGGGACTGGCTGCGGCAGCAGGGCCTGACCCCACTGCCTCCAGGCGCCGATCCCCTGGAGCGCTGGCGCTGGCAGCTGGCGGCCCTGGAGCGGGGCCCCCGCATCGCGCCTCTCGATGCCGTGCTGCTGCACCGCCGCTCCACCACACCCCCAGCCTCCACAACCACCGCCTCCCCCGCCGCTGCGGCCCTGCTCGCGGACCATCTCCGCCGCCTCGGGGAGGGGGCCGTGGCCGTCGAACCCCAGCCACCGGGCGGCTTCCGCCTCAGCTGGGCGGCCCCCCGCAGCTGCCGCCTGAGCGTGGTGGTGCTCACCCGCGATCGCCCCGATCTGCTGGAGCGCTGCCTGGCCACCGTGGAGGCCTGCAAAGGGGATCTGGAGCTGGAGTGGCAGGTGGTGGACAACGGTTCTCGCCTGGAGGCCACCGCCGCCCTCTTCGCCCACTGGCGCAAGCGCCCCGGCAGCCGCTTCCGCGTTCTGTCCCTGGATCAACCGTTCAACTGGAGCCTGCTCAACAACCGGGCCGCCCGGCAGACCCGCGGCGAGTTGCTGCTGTTCCTCAACAACGACGTGGAGGCCCCTGTGCCCGCCGATCCCGGTTGGCTGCGGGCCATGGCCGCCCAGGCCCTGCGCCCCGCCATTGGCTGCGTGGGCGCCCGTCTGCTCTACCCCAAGGGCACGATCCAGCACGCCGGCCTGTTGCCCCCCATGGGCCGCGGTTGTGAGCACCCCTACCGGGGCCTGCCTGCTGACACCCCCGTCCACCGGGGCCGTGCCGGCTTCCTCAGCGGCTGGTCGGCGGTCACCGGCGCCTGCCTGATGGTGCGCCGTCCCCTCTGGCAGGAGGTGGGCGGCTTCGATCCCGTCCTGCCGGTGGAGGGCAACGATGTGGACTTCTGTCTGCGCCTGGGCCGCGCCGGCTACCGCCATGTGGTTTGCCCCGAGGCCACCCTGCTGCACCATGAGGCGGCCAGCCGACCCACCACCGCCAGCGCCACCTGGGGGCCTGCCCAGTCGTTGCTGATGCGCCGTTGGCCGGGGGCCATGGCCAGCGCCAGCCCCTGGTGGCCGGCGGCCGCGGCCCTCGACAGCACCGATGGCCGCCCCAGGGAGTTGGGGGGACGGGGCTGGACCTAGCTGCCGCAGGCGTCTCCCTCCAGCTGGTCCAGGTGCAGGCGAAACATTTCCGTCACCAGGGCCAGTTCTTCGATGGCCTCCAGGCGCTGGTCCGGGCCCAGGGGGGGACGATCCGACCAGAGGCTGGAGGCGGCGGCCTGCCGCTCCGCCAACAGCGCCTTGCCCTCCACTCCCTCCAGACTTCTCTGGAACATCTCGGCGTGGCGGGGATCCTGGGACTCCTGCAGGGCAAGGGCCCGCTCCAACGCCGCCTTGGCGGCGGCCACGTCGCCCTTGGCCAGCTGCAACTGACCGATCTCGTACCAGCACCAGGAGAAATTGGGTGCCAGGTCGGCGCAGCGCTGCTGGGCTTGGAGCGCCTCCGCCCGCCGGCCCATGGCCGCGAGGGTGCGGCCGTAGATGTGGTGGCAGTAGGCGAAATCGGGGCGCCCTTGCACCGCCCGGGTGCCCAGGGCCAGGGCCTGGCGCAGATCCCCCAGCTCCAGGCAGGCCTTGCTCGCCAGGTAGCAGAGATGGGCCTCCATCGGGCTGCCCCGCTGCAACCGAGGCAGCTGGTCCAGCATGATCTGCTGGAGTTCCTGCCAATTCCCCTCCTCCTCCAGCAGACTGCCCAGGGAGCGCAGCAGCCGTTCATCCCCGGGCAGGGCCCGCAGCCCTTCCAGCAGGGTCTGTTTCTGCACAGCGCGCCAAGGAAGGCGGCCCCATTCTCCAGCGAACCGCCGGCAGGTGACAACCAAGGTGATGCCCCCAGATCAGACCCTCCTGTCGCAGACCGGTCCGTCCCCAGGCGATGGTCTCCAGCCGTTGGCGGCCCTAGGGCCTTCCCTTGGCTTCTGGATCTACGGGTTGCCGGGCAGCCGTCTCGGCCTTCGCCGTTCCGCCGGTGCCCCTGCCCTGGAATCCCTGGCCCGCGGCGCCCATGACGGCGAGAACTGGCGCGCCTGGATCTTCTATGGGCCCCCCGACCAGGCCCTTGCTGAATTGGCCGATCAGGGCTCCTCGCCGGAGCCAGAGGGCGGGGCCCTGTTGGCCTGGCAGCAGACCATGGAGCTGGCGGTGCAAGTTAAACGCCAGGGCCGAGAGCGTCTGCAGCTGGTGAACCTCGGCCACTCCACCCCTGCCCTGGAGGCGGCCCTCGGCCGGGAGCTGCCCGAGCTGGAGCAGAACGTGCGTCGCCACCGTTCTTCCCGGGTCAGCAACCTGCCGGCCGATGTGCTGCGGGCCACCACCCATGCCCTGCTGCAGCTTCGTCCCTCCCTGCTCAATGCCTACCTCGACCTGGAGAGCTGGGCCGACCGTTTCGGCCGCGATGGTGACGGTGCGCTCTGGCGCGAGCGCTTTGAGGGGGGCGAGCTGCTCCAGGCCCTTCGCCGCTGGGACGACCACCACGGCGCCCTCGGTGCCCGGGACTCACGCCTGGTGGATCTCGAGCGCCAGCTGAGCCGCGACCAAGAGGAGCGCGACCTGCTGCTGGCCCACCTGCATCAATTGGAGGTGGAGCTCGACTACTACGTGGCCGAGCACGAGCGCCTGGCGGAACTGGTGGGCCGTGTTGAGGCGCAGATGGGGCGCGCCCGAGGGCTGCTCCGCGGCCTGGAGCTCAGCACCGCAGCCAGGGCCTCGGCCGGAGGCGTCTGAATTGGCAGGCAGCAACTCCGTAGGGCTTTGGGTCGACCTGGATTGGCTGTTGGGGCTTCCCCTGGAGGGGCCGGCCCTGGGCACCCTCTGGGCTGCCGTGCGGGATCAGTTGGCCGCCGACCCCGTGCCCTCTGCGCAGTCCGAGGCGGCGCGGGCAGCCCTGGAGCAGGCCCTGGCCCGCCAGGATCTCTTCAACCTCCGCCGGCGGTGCCTGGGGGGAGATTGGTTCGCTGGACTGGATGAGCTTCAAGCGCTGTTAGCGGAAGACCCAAAGGACCTCAAAACCGCCGAATTGGCGGCCCGGGTGGGGGCGGAGCTGGTGCTGGAGCTGCACCACCGCCTCATCGATGACGATGCCCCCCCCTGCCCCTACGACGGCGATCAGCGGGCCGAGCTGCTCTGGCGGGCCCACGCACTCCTCGGCCACCTGGAGCCGCTGCCGGGGCCTCGGCCGGTGCGCCTGCCGGTGGTGATCGAGCAGATCAGCCGCTACGGCGCCCTGGCGTGGATGGAGCGCGATGGCTCCCCGGCCCGCCGCCGCGCCGTTGAGCTGCTCCTGCGGCTCTGTGCCGTGAACCCGGAGGCGCGTTCGTGGGCCTTGCCTGCGATCCGGGAGCGCGTATCGGCGGAGGCCCAGGAGCAGGCTCGCGCTCCAGACCCGGCCGATACCGAGGGACTCGCTTTGCTGTTGAACTGGATTGAGGGTCTGGCGGTCGTCGATCCGCCCGCCGACCAGGCCCTGGAGGCCCTCCGGCAGGCGCTGCTGCGGGGCCGGCTCAGCCTGGAGTTGCTCCAGGCTGGGGGGGGCTGAATCCATGGGCACGGCGGTCTGGCTGGAGTTGGAGCATCTGCTGGCGCTGCCCCTCGATCCCGTGGCCCGCGCCACCCTCTGGCGGGAGCTCTTGACGCTTGCGCCGCTCGCCAAAGATGGAGCTGGGCAAGATCAGGTGCGGGCCACCCTGGAGTTGCGGTTGCTGGAGCACGAGCTGGAGCGCTGTCGCAACCTTGGCCAGGCCGGCGAGTGGCTTGAGGCGCTGCAGCGGCTGGAGGCTTTGGCGCCCCAGTTGCAGCAAGGCGAGGCAGGGGATCTCCCCACTGCCGTGCTCATCGAGCTGGTCATGGGGGTTCACCAGGCGATCGTGGTGGAGGACCGCTCCATGGACCCCCAGCAACGGGCCGAGCTGCTCTGGCAGGCCCATCGCTGGCTCAAGGTCGGTGGCCGGGTGGAGCTACCGCCCCACGACTGGCTAGCGCTGACCCGTGAGCAGATCTGCCGCACCGCTGCCCTGGCCTGGCTTGACCAGGCTGGGGCCATCGAAGGGCGGGAAGCCAGGGCCATGGCCCGCCAGAGGTCCCTGGTGCTGTTGATCGATCTGGTCCCTTTCTGGAGTCCATGCCCCGATTGGATTGCCCTCTACCTGCAGGAGGGGCTGCGTTCCGCCTGTGAACCGGCCAATCGGCCCTTCCATTCGCTCCAGGAGCGGCTGGGCTGGGCCGCGGCCCTCGCCGGTCTCGAGCGGGAAGGGGGCGCCTCCGAAGGGCTGGTTGAACTTCTGGGGCCGGCCCATGCGGCGATCGAGGTGGGTCGGGCCCTGCGGCTGCCGGCGTTCTCGTAGCGCTCTCGGGGCCTGAGTCGGGGTGGTCAGGCCAGCAGCCGCTCCAGGCTGGTTTCAACCACGCCCGTGAGCAGCGCTTCGAGTTCGTCCTCGCTGGCGCCAAACTTCCGTGCCTGGAGAAGCTCCAGCGCGGCCTGTTGCTGGGCCTGGAGCCGCAGGGCCGGGGACCCCCCCTCCACCTGGAGCAGCTCCCGGGCCCGGGCCAGGGCGTTGGTACAAGCCCCTGGATCGCCCGATGAGCTGGTGGGGTCAGACACGGGAAGGCTGCCCAAGGACCAACCCCGAGAGCCTAGGGCGGCTGCAGGGCCCTACTTGCGGATCCAGTCGGTGGTGCCCGTGGGGCGGTCGATCAGCTCGATGCCATGGCGCCGCAGCTCGTCGCGCAGGCCATCGGCGGTGGGGTAATCGCGGGCGGCCTTGGCGACGCGGCGCTGCTCGATCAGCTCCTGGATCCGTTCCTCGCTCGGTCCGCTGCCCTGACCTGCGTCCAGGGGCTTGGCGGTGCTCTCCGCCTGGAGGCCGAGCACCCCGGCCAGCTCCACCAACAACCGCCAGCGGGGCTCCAGCCCGCGGTCGTCTTCGCTGGGGGCATCGCCCCGTTCCAGACGGTTCGCCAGGGCCCGCAGGGGCCGGGCCAGCTCGAACAGCACCGCCACGGCGGCGGAGCTGTTGAGGTCATCGTCCATGGCGGCGGCGAAGGCATCGCGCCGGCCGCCCAGTTCCCCGTCATGCCCGTCGTCAAGACCGCCGGCCGCCCAGTCCAGGCCCCCTCCCACACCGAGGGCGGCATTAAGCCCTCTCCAGCCGGCTGAGGCTGCCTCAAGGGCTGCCGCGGTGAAGTCCAGGGGCTTGCGGTAGTGGGCCTGGAGCACGAACAGGCGCAGGCCCATGGGGCTGACGCCACTGGCCAGCAGCGCCCGGATGGTGGTGAAGTTGCCCAGGGATTTGGACATCTTCTCGCCACCCACATTGACCATGCCGTTGTGCAGCCAGGTGTGGGCCAGGGGCACCCCCGTGGCCGCCTCCGACTGGGCGATCTCGTTTTCGTGGTGGGGAAAGATCAGGTCGGCGCCCCCGAGGTGGAGATCGATCGATTCCCCCAGCTCGGCGCGCACCATCGCCGAGCACTCGATGTGCCAGCCGGGCCGCCCCGGCCCCCAGGGGGAGGGGAAGCTGGGTTCGCCGGGTTTGGTGCCTTTCCAGAGGGCGAAGTCAAAGGGGTGGTGCTTCCGCCGTTCCTCCTCGCCCGTCACCCGGCCGGCGGCATTGTCCTGCTGCTCGTCCAGATCGCGGCCCGACAACTTGCCGTAGCCAGCCGCCTTGGTGACGGCGAAGTAGACATCGCCATCGGCGGAATAGGCCGCCCCCTTCGCCTCCAGTTCAGCGATCAGCTGGCGGATGCCATCCAGGCAACGGGTGGCCCGCGGCATGCGGTCGGGCGGCAGGATGTTGAGGGCTGCCATGTCCTGCTGGAAGGCGGCGATGTTGCGCTCGCTCACCGCCTCCATCGAGCTGCCCTCGGCCTCGGCGCGGGCCAGGATCTTGTCATCGATGTCGGTGACGTTCTGCACGAAGGTGACGGCGTAGCCACTCCAGATCAGGTAGCGGCGCAGCACGTCCCAGACGATGTAGCTGCGGGCGTGGCCCAGGTGGCAGAGGTCGTAGACGGTGACGCCGCAGCAGTAGATCGACAGCTTCCCCGGCACCAGGGGTTGCAGGGGCTCAAGGTGCCGGGTGAGGGTGTTGGTGAGCCGCAGGGTCAAGGAAATGGGTCGCTCGATGGCTGCAAACTAAGGCCTGGCCCAAAGCCAGGGCCGCATGGATTCCTGGCTGATCCAGGTGGAACGCTGGTCGGGGACCACCACCCAGCGGGCCAGCTGATGGGGCCCCTCACCAGGCCCCAGCCCCTACCGGGGAGCCGTTGGGGCCCCCAGAGCTCCACCGGCTCCTGGCGCCTTCTTCTGCATCAACTTCTTGACGTTGACCACCACGTCGGCGGGCACCTGCTTGGGGCACATCTGCACGGCGCCGACCACGGCCGATTCGGCGAAGCCGCTGCGCAGTTGCTGCAGCGTCAGCACCTTCGATCCGAGCGCCTTGATCATCGAGCCGTGCTTGCCCTTGAGCACCTGGGCGATCGTTTCAGCGGCGATCGGCACCGCCTTCTTGAACTCCACCCCCGCCGCCCGGGAGATGCAGACATTCAGGGCAGCCAGCTTGGCGTAGAAGTTCATGTCCGCCTCGGTGGCCGCAGCGCCCGTGGTCACTTCCCGGGCCGGAGCCGGTGCCGTGAGCAGGGGAAGGCTGAGGAGCACCGGCAGAAGAAGGGTCCGGCAGCGGCGGATCAAGACGTGCACGCTGGAGCGTTGGAGGTCATGGTCATGCTGGCCTGCCGGGGTTCACTTCGCCTCCATCCAGTTCGGCCCCACCCCCGTTTCCACCACATGCTCGTCGTGCACCTGCAGCAGCACCATGGCCCCCGGGTGGATGGCGGTTTCCCTGGGGCGGTGCCATCGTCAGCTGACGGCTCCTGATCCGCCTGGATGAACCGCTCCGCCGATTGGTTGCACCAGGCCTTGGCCGATCTCGATCTCGCCCGGGTCAGTGCTGAGGCGGGCCACCATGAGTGGGCCTGTTTCGCCAGCCATCAGGCGGTGGAAAAGGCCCTCAAGGCCCTTCATCTGCAGCGTGGTCAGCAGAACTGGGGCCATGGCCTCGGCCGGGCTTTCCGCGAATTGCCGCCATTGGATCGGTCGGCGCTGGAGAAGACGGTGCCTGATCTGGAAGATCGTCTGCGGATCCTGGATGCCCTCTACATCCCCACGCGCTACCCGGATAGCCTTCCGGATGGAGCCCCTACCGACCATTTTGGGCGTCTGCAAAGCAACGACGCCTTCCGCCATGCCCGTGCGCTTGTTGACTCAATCCGTGATGCGCTGGCCTGATGCGGCCCAGGTTCTCAAGGAAGCATCCGTTTGGGCCGAGCGTCTGGGCGGCGCCCATCCCTCCTTGCAGCGGGTGGCGGTGTTCGGCAGCTACGGCCGCGGCACCGCTGGCGTGGGCAGCGATCTGGATCTGCTGCTGATCGATGGCGACGCCGAGGGCCCCCAGCACGAGAGGCTGCCGCGCTGGCCCCTGGAGCTGCTGCCCCTCAGCTGCGATGCCCTAGTGCTCACCCCGGGTGAATTCGACACATTGATGGCTTCGGATCAGCGGATGGCCCGGGAACTTCAGCGCGATGCCCGCTGGATCTGGCAACGCGCGGCCTAGCCCTCACTTCGCCTCCATCCAGTTCGGTCCCACCCCGGTCTCCACCACCAGCGGCACGCTGAGTTGCACGGCGTTTTCCATCACCGTTCGGGTCAGATCCCGCACCGCTTCAAGCACCTCGGGGGCGGCCTCCAGCACCAGTTCGTCGTGCACCTGCAGCAGCAGCCGCGCCGGCAGCTGTCGCCGGATCAGCTCGTGGTGCAGTTGCACCATCGCCAGCTTGATGATGTCGGCGCTGGAGCCCTGGATCGGTGCGTTGGCGGCCGCCCGCAGTTGCTGGGCCTCCATGCCCGCCCGCCTGGCCACCTCCAGCTCGATCTCCAGGGGGTCCTTGCCCCGCAGGCGCCCCAGCCCGTGGGGATCAAAGGCAAAGGGACGCCTGCGCCCCAGGATCGTTTCCACGTAGCCCCGGCTCAACGCCAACCGCTCCTGCAGCTCCAGGAAGGCGAACACCTTCGGGTAACGCTGCTTGTAGAGGCTCAAAAACTCCTTGGCCTGGGCCTGGCTGAGGGCTGTCTCCCGTGCCAGCCGCTGGGCCCCCATGCCGTAGATCACCCCGAAGTTGATCGTTTTGCCCAGCCGCCGCTCGTCGGCGCTCACCTCGTCTTTCTCCAGCAGCAGCCGGGCGGTGAGGGCGTGCACGTCGGCCCCGTTGCGGTAGGCCTCCACCAGCACCTCCTCGCCGCAGAGGTGGGTGAGGATGCGCAGCTCGATCTGGGAGTAGTCGGCGCTGATCAGGCTCCAGCCCTCCTCGGGCAGAAAGGCCTTGCGGATGCGGCGGGAGAACTCCGTGCGGATCGGAATGTTCTGCAGATTCGGGTTGCTGCTGCTCAGGCGCCCGGTGGCGGTCACCGCCTGGTTGAAGTCGGTGTGGACCCGCCCCGTTTCCGGTTCCACCAGCAGGGGCAGGGCATCCACGTAGGTGCTCTTGAGCTTGCTGAGGATGCGGTGCTCCAACACCGGGGGCACCACCGGGTGGTCGTCTTCGAGTTTTTCGAGAACCGCCGCATCGGTGCTCCAGCCGGTTTTGGTTTTGCGCGATTTCTTGCGGTCAAGGCCGAGGGTTTCAAACAGCAACTCCCCCAGCTGCTTGGGCGACGCCAGGTTGAAGTCCACCCCCGCGGCGGCCTGGGCCTCCGTCACCAGATGCTCGAGCTGGGCCCCCAGCTCCACACTCAGCTCCGCCAGGTAGGCCGTGTCGATGCGGATGCCCGTGGCCTCCATCAGGGCCAGCACCGGCTCCAGCGGCAGCTCCACCTCCGCGAGCAGCGCGCCCAGCTGGGGCCCCATGGCGGCCAGTTCGGCCGCCAGCAGCGTCGAGAGCCGGCGGGTGAGGTGCACGTCCATGCCGCAGTAGAGCGCCGCCGCCTCGATCGGCACGGAGGCAAAGGTTTCGCCCTTGGCCACCAACTGGGTGAACGAGGTGGGCACGAAGCCGAATTCCCGCTCCGCCATGGCGTCCAGGCCGTGTTTGGCGTTGGCGTCCCGCAGGTAGTCCGCCAGCAGCGTGTCCATCACCACCCCAGCGAGGGGCAGGCCGTGGCGGAGCAGCACCAGCCGGTCGTACTTGGCGTTCTGCAGCGCCTTGGGGTGCCCCTCGCTGGCCAGCCAGGGGGCCAGGGCCGCCAGCACCATCTCCAGGGGGAGTTGGGCCGGGGCCTCCGGCGGCGCACTCAGCAGGTCGGCGGCGATCGGCGGGTGGTGGCCGATGGGGATGTAGGCCAGATCGCCCAGCCCCTCGCCCCAGCAAAGG
>Ga0194061_1000807_pt1 | contig 19145 bp, 17 predicted proteins | sample SepL2221m_MetaG_FD_163423 | JGI IMG/M metagenome (GOLD analysis project Ga0194061, IMG submission 163423) | Anoxic zone freshwater microbial communities from boreal shield lake in IISD Experimental Lakes Area, Ontario, Canada - Sep2016-L224-21m | ecosystem: Environmental > Aquatic > Freshwater >... | reverse complement strand
GAGGAAGTGTTGGCTGAGGCTGTTGGTTTCGGGCATCCCAAGCTTCTCCCAGCCTTCTTTCTAAAAGTACATTTTATAATCGCCATAATTCCGCCGCTTCTTTTGATGCGATTGCCCTGGTCTCTCAGGGTGTCGTTAAAGTGTAACATTTGCCGCTGCGCCCGGCGGCTCATTTCGAGTCGCATGCTAAAGATCCGCCATCGCGATCGCCTCGCTCGCGAGCATCGCCGGGATGCCGCTTCGGATCGGGTAAAGCCACGCGCCATCCGCGGTGAGCAGGCCACCCTCAAATCGCTCCGCGATTTCCCCGCCATGCATGAGCAGCGTGCCGCCCTGTTGCCGTCGTTCCAAATCGCGGATCACATTTTCCGGCGCGGGCGTCACCGTCTGCCCTGTGATCGGGCAGCGCAGCAGCTCGATCGGCACGTTCATTTCCGGGCGGCATCCCATCGGCGGATCAATGCGCTGACGGCTTCATCGCATCCCTTTTCCGCATCCGGCCCGAAAACATTCGTCGCCGCGACGACGGCAAAGTCCCGCTCGGGCGCGACCCACATCACGGCGAGATTCATCGTGTTCGAGCCGTTGTGCATGAGCACGCGACCCCCGGCCCACGGACGTTGCGCGGTGACCCAGCCCAGCGCGTAGTCCTGTCCTTCCACGGCGGTGTGCAGCTTTCGAAATGATTCCACCGTGAGCAATTTCCCACGGCGCCGCGCCTCACCCGCGTGCCATCCCGCGTAGCGCGCGAAATCACGGATGCTCATGTGGACGGTTCCCGCCGGCCCGAGCACAGGCGGGTTATCCGCCATCGGCCCCGGCGTGACCGGCCCGTTGTGTGTCCCAGCGCGGAGATGCCCCCAAGGCTGATCGACATCCTTCGCCGAGCCAGGTGCACCGAAGCCCGCGCTCTCCAGCTTCAGCGGACGGAAGAGCATCTCGCGCATCAGATCCTCCCACGGCTTGCCCGTCGCCTCTTCGAGCATCGCGCCCGCGATGATATAGCCCTGATTCGAATAGACATGCTTCGTGCCCGGAGCGGGATCCGGCGCAGTCTTCAAAAGTGCGCGCACGAGTGCAATTCGCTGCCCGGTGAGCGGGCCTTGGTCCATCTTCGCACGCATCATCAGCGGGAGAGGCAGAACGTGCGGCGCACCGGCGCGATGCGCGAGCAACAGCTCCAGGCTCACACCGCGCCATGCGGCATCCATCTCCATTTTTGGAAAGGCATCCGCGAGCCTCGTGTCCCACTTTAGCGTGCCGCGCTCGACGAGCATCGCGGCGACCGAGGCGGTCATGGATTTCGTGCAGGAGCCGAGGTGCCATTTGTCGTCGGGCGTCACGCGCGCCGTGCCGTCCGCCCTTCGCAGCCCGCAAGCACCTGCGTCGAGGATTTCACCGGCTGAAATGGACGCCGCAGCGAGCGCGGGCAGCGAGTGCTTCCCGCGGATCGGATCCAGCAGCGCGGACACATCCTCCGCTGCGGCAAATGCGGTGATCGCCATCGCGAGGAGCGCGCAGAGTTTCATCGCCGATCAGTATTTCGGGAAATTCGGATCAATGCGTGCCGCCCATGCGTCGAAGCCGCCCGCGACATTCCACACGCGACCGAAGCCCGCTTCCTGCAGCATCTTCACCGCATGCGCCGAGCGCGCGCCGTTTTTGCAGACGAGGATCGTGTCCTCGGCGGAATCGAGTTCGCTCATGCGCGCGGGAAGCTGCGCCATCGGGATCAGTTCCGCGCTTTTCAGCCCGCAGATGTCGCGCTCGTATGGCTCGCGCACATCAATGAGCCGGAACTTCGCGCGGCCATCGAGCTTCGCCTTCAGTTCCTCCACGCTTACATGCGGCACGCGCGAGTCCTCCTCCTCACGCTTCTTCTGCTGCGGGATTCCGCAAAATTGATCGTAGTCAATGAGGTCGGTGATCGTCGGGTTCGCGCTGCACACGGGGCACTTCGGATCCTTGCGCAGCTTGAATTCGCGGAACTTCATCGCGAGCGCGTCGAAGCTCACGAGCCGTCCGATGAGCGTCTCGCCGATGCCGCAAATGAGCTTCACCGCCTCAATGGCCTGGATGACGCCGATGATTCCCGGAAGGACGCCGAGCACTCCGCCCTCCGCGCAAGTCGGCACCATTCCCGGCGGCGGCGGCTCGGGAAACATGCAGCGGTAGCACGGCCCGCCAAGGTGCGGCGCGAAGACTGTCGCCTGCCCGTCGAAGCGGAAGATGCTGCCATACACGTTCACCTTTTTCGTGAACGCGCAGAGATCGTTCGTGAGGTAGCGCGTCTGAAAATTGTCCGTGCCATCAATGATGATGTCGTAAGGCTCGGCGATTTTGCGCGCGTTCTCCAAGGTGAAATACGTCTCGTAGATGTCCACCTGCACGTTTGGATTGATGTCGCGGATCGTCTCGCGCGCCGATTTGCACTTGCTGCGCCCCACGCTCTTCGTGCCGTGCAGGACCTGGCGCTGGAGATTGGAAAAATCCACCACGTCATTGTCCACGATCCCGATGCGTCCGATGCCCGCCGCCGCGAGGTAGAGCAAAATCGGCGACCCGAGTCCGCCCGCACCGATGCACAGCACGCTCGCGGCCTTCAGCTTTTTCTGACCGTCGAGCGTCACCTCGGGCATGATGAGATGGCGCGAATAGCGTGCGATTTCGTCGTTGCTGAATTCCTGCTTCGCGCTGCGCGAAGGATCGATGATGCTGGGTATCGGCATGGTGCTGGTCTTTCGGAAAAGGGCGGGGACAGTAACGGGCCGCGGGCGGGATGCAACGCGGAGAAATCAGTGCTCAGTGCTCAGTCCTCAGTAGGGAGACAGCCCGTGACTGAGAACTGAGAACTGAGCACTCATCCCCGCTCGCCACGCGCGCTGATTTTTGAAATACTGTACCGATGCTCAACCTCATCTGGCTCGCCCTCGTGCTCACTGCCGTGCTCGTCGGCGGGTTCACCGGGCGGCTGGAGGCGATGACCGAGGGCGCGTTCACCACGGCTAAGGACGCGGTGATGAACATCGCGTTGCCGCTCGTAGGACTCATGGCGGTCTGGCTCGGCATGATGCGGCTCGCGGAGCGCGCGGGCTTCGTGCAGCAGATCGCACGTGCGCTGCGTCCCGTGATGCGCCGCCTTTTCCCCGACGTGCCGGTGGAGCATCCCGCGATGGGCGCGATCGTGATGAACATGTCCGCAAACATGCTCGGCCTCGGCAATGCCGCCACGCCGCTCGGCCTGCGCGCGATGGCGCTGCTGCAAAAGCTGAACTCGCACCCGACGGTCGCGAGCAACTCGATGGTGACATTCCTCGCCGTGAACACCGCGAGCCTGCAACTCATCCCGACGACCGCGATCAGCGTGCTCGTCGTGCAGGGCGGGCACGCCGCGTCGAACATCGTCGTGCCCGCGATCCTCGCGACGGCGGTCGCGATGGTGTGCGGCATCACCGCCGCGCGCGTGCTCTCGCGGTGGAAAATTTTCCAGGTGCATCCTGATGCCGACGCTGCGGAGCCGACGACTGCGGCCGTGGACGCGGAGATCGCCGTTGAGAAAATCGAATCGCGCCCGCTCACACGAGGGGGCCGCGCGGCGCTCTCGGTTTTTCTAGCCGCAATCGCGTGGATGCTCTTCGCGCTCGTGTGGCCGGCGAATGCGGACGCGCTCCCCGCGATGCTCGGCGCGAAATGGCGGCACGCAGTTTTCTGGCCGGACATCGGCACGGGCCTGCTGGTGCTGAAGGCGTTCTCGATGCTCGCGGTGCCGTTCCTACTCGCATTCATCCCGCTCGTAGCCGCGTTGCGCGGAGTGAAAGTGTATGAGCAGTTCTGCGAGGGCGCGAAGGAGGCGTTCGACACGGCGAAGCGGATCATCCCGTTCCTCGTCGCGATGCTCGTGGCAATCAGCCTGCTGCGCCACGCGGGCGTGGTGCAGGCGGTCACGGATTCGCTGCGCCCCGCGCTCATGGCGGTCGGCTTTCCGCCGGACCTGCTGCCGCTCGCGGCGATGCGTCCGCTGAGCGGCGGCGCGTCGCTCGGAATCTTCACCGACATCGTGAAGACGCACGGCGCGGATTCGATGCTCGCGCGCATGGCCGCGACGATCTACGGCAGCACCGAGACGACCTTCTACGTGCTCGCGGTGTACTTCGGCAGCATCGGCATCCGCAAGACGCGCCACGCCGTCGCCGTGGGTCTCACGGCCGACATCATCGCTACCGCGTGCGCGATTGCAGCTTGCAAGCTGCTCCTGTGAAATGCGGGCGAGGTTTGCGCCCCGCCCACATTCTCCTCGCAAAGGCCGAGCGGTTTGCGCCAATTTCCGTGGAGCGAAAGGCGCACATCCCGCCACGCTTCCAAACGTCATGAATTTTCCTGCAATCCTCTCCACCGTCGCCCTCGCCGTATCCGCGCTCGGCGCACCGCTGCCGCCGCCGCCTGCGCAGATCGATGTGGAGCGGCTGCCATCGCAGGCAAAGGTGATCGATCGTGTCGTGGTTCCGGTGCCGAACGAAATCTTCGCCGTGCTCGACAAGCTCGGCAGGCCGCGATGGGCGGGCCTCATCCATCGCGACACGAGCAAGGCGAAGCCGGCCGGCGAGGCACCGCAGATCGCGATGATGCTCGGCGTGATCATCGCCGAGGGCCTCATCGCCGTGGAAGCGGAGGACACCGAGGAGGTGAAGGAGCTCGGCCGCGCCATCCTCATTTTTTCCGAAGCGATCGGCGTGCGCAAGGCGGTCGTGCGCCGCGCAAACAGCGTGATCGAATTCGCAGACAAGAAGCGATGGAACCGTGTCCGCACCGAACTCGACGGCGCGCTCACCGACGTGCGCGAGGCGATGATCGAGCTGAACAGCGAGCCGCTCGCGCAGCTTGTGAGTCTCGGCGGATGGCTGCGTGGCACGGATGTCCTCGCACAGGTCGTGAGCATGGATTTCAGCGCGCGCGGCGCGGAACTGCTGCACCAGCCGGGGCTCGTCGAGCATTTCGAGAAGCAGGTGGACGGCATGAAATCCCGCCTGCGCTCGAGCCGCGTCGTCGGCAAAGTCCGGAACGGCCTCAGCGAGATCGAGCCGCTCCTCGGCGGGAACGAAAAAATCTCCGCGAAGTCCGTGAAGGAAATTGCCGCCATCGCCGGACGCCTCGTGACACTCATCCGCAGCAAGTAAAACCCACCGTGAAAACGCCCACACGCCTCCTTTTGATCCTCCTCACCGCAGTCGCGCTGCCCGTCGCATTCGCCTATGTGGACGACGCCCATTCCCGCGCGATGGAAGCCGCAACCGCCGCGGTGAAGGAAGGCTACCTCGTCCGCCAGGAATACTGGGCGGGATCGGTCGTCACGAAGCAGCCGAGCGTCGTGAAGCACCAGCTCTTCGCGGGGAACAGCTACTGGTTCTGGCTCGCGAGCGACGAGGATTCCGCGCAGGTCACGGTGCATGTTTACGATCCGTCCGGGAAGATTGCGGACAATGAAGCGTGGCAGCGCGGCAACATGGCCGGGGTGAAAATCACGCCGAAGAAGACAGGGACGTATTTCATCGTGTTCAGCGTCGAGCAGTCCAAGGCGAAGAAAAACCGCTGGGCGCTCGCGTATGGCTACAAATAGGGCGGCGCAGATGAGTGGGACAGGCGTCTCGCCTGTCCTCACGCGCCTGCGCAGGCGAGACGCCCGCCCGACTCCGACAGCCGCGAGGACTATTCCACTCGCCCACCTCTCGCTCCGAGCTCCGCTCAGGATGACCGTCAAATTTGGAAGCAAATGCGATGAGCATGGAAACGACTGAGCCTGACGAAAGCGGTGATTGGAAGGGGATCGCGGTGCGTTCCGCGGTGTGCCTTGTCTTCACAGTTGCGGCGTTGCTGCTGCGCAAGACGCACGTTGATTTTTCCCTGGCGAGCGTCGCGATCGCCTATTTCGCGGGCGGATGGGATCTCACGGCAAAGGTCTGGGCCGGCGTGCGCGTGCGCGAGTTCGGCACGGATTTTCTCATGTGGCTCGTCGCGTTCGGCGCGATGTTCATCGGCGAGCAGCGCGAGGCCGCGGTGCTGCTGTTCCTTTTCTCGGCATCGGGCGCGATGGAGCGTTTCGCGCACGGGCGCACGCAGCGCGAGATCAGCGCGCTGCTGAAAAATGCGCCGAAGCTCGCGCGGCTGATCGAGGATGGCGTCGAGCGAGAAGTGCCCGTCGCGGAATTGACCCCCGGCCAGCATGTGCGCGTGACGGCGAACGAACAGGTGCCCGTGGACATCCTCGTGGAGCGCGGCGAGAGCGCGTGCGACGAGGCGATGCTCACCGGCGAGGCCGAGCCAATTCCGAAAATCACCGGCGACACCTGCCTGGCGGGCACGCTGAACTTGTGGGGCGTGATCGAGGGGCGTGTGCAGCGCGCAGCGGAGGACAGCGCGCTCCAGCGCATCATCCGGCTCATCGAAAATGCGCAGAATCTCAAGGCGCCCGTGCAGCGGTTCACGGACCGCTTCGGCACGCGCTACACGGCGATCGTGCTCAGCGTCTGCACGGCTGTTTTCTTCGTGTGGTGGCTCGCGTTCGGCGCGCCGCCGTTCGTCCGCGAGCAGGCGCACGAGAGCGCATTTTACCGCGCGATGACGCTGCTCGTGGTGATGTCGCCCTGCGCGCTCGTGCTCTCGGTGCCGTCTGCGATCCTCTCCGCGATTGCGTTCGGTGCGCGCAACGGCGTGCTTTTCCGCGGTGGCGCGGCGATCGAAAATCTCGCGGGCATCACCGTGGTGGCCATGGACAAGACGGGCACACTCACGCGCGGAAAGCTCGAACTCATCGGCGTCGAGGCACTGCAAGGCTCGGAGGAGGAGGTGCTGCTCGCCGCGTCGAATCTCGCGCGCATCTCGAATCACCCGATGTCGCGCTCGATCGCGCGTGCAGCGAATCACCGCAGCCTTGCAGTCGAGCAGCCGACGGAATCGGAGACGGTTGCGGGGCAGGGCGTCCGCGCGAACTGGCGTGGCGAGACTGCGATCCTCGGTCATCGCGATCTCGTCGCATCGGTGCATCCTGGCGTGGCACTGCCGCCGCAGGCGGAGCAGGCGAGCGAGGTGTGGTTTGCGTCGCGCACGATGCTCGGGCGGCTGTTGCTGCGCGATCAGCTGCGCCCGGAGGCGCCGGCGCTGGTTGCAAAACTGCATGATGCGGGATTGAAGACCGTGATGCTCACCGGCGACAAATCCGGCGCGGCCGAGCAGATGGGCCGCATGGCGGGAGTGCGCGAGATCCTCGGGCAGCTCTCGCCGTCGCAAAAAGTCGAAGCCATCGAGAGGCTGAAAAAATCCGGCGCGACCGTGGCGATGATCGGCGACGGAGTGAACGACGCACCGTGCCTCGCCGCCGCGGATGTCGGCATCGCGATGGGCGCACGTGGATCGGATGCGGCGATCGAGCAGGCCGAAGTCGTGCTAATGAATGATCGGCTCGAAAATTTTCTCCTAGCCCTGGATCTCAGCGTGCGCGCGCGGCGGATCATCCGGCAGAACCTGACGATCTCGCTCGGTGTCATCGTCACCATGTCGCTCACGGCTCTCCTCGCAAAGGGACTGCCGCTCTACGTGGGCGTGCTCGCACATGAGGGCAGCACAGTGATCGTCGTGCTCAACAGCCTGCGGCTTCTCTTCACGCCGCGCGGCACGCCGCTGCAGGCAGTGCAGGCTACAGGAAGTCCCGCTCCTCAGGCCGCACAGTGAGCACCGGGCAGGGTGCGTGGCGGACGATTTTTTCCGCGACGCTGCCGAGCAGTGCGTGCTTCAGCCCGGTGTAGCCGTGTGTTGCGAGGATGATCATGTCGCACTTCATCTCCTGTGCGATCTCGATGACCTCCTGCCACGCGCGGCCGAGGCGGACGATGTGCTTCGTCCTGATCCCCGAGCCCGCGTCGAGCGCCTGCAGACGCGAGATCATCTTCTCGCGTTTCTCCGCCTCAAAATCCGTGGCTGCCAGCGGCGGATACATCCAATCGCCGGGATACACCATCTGCTCGACGATGTGGACGAGCATGACCTCCGCCTCGAACTGCCTGGCGAATGCAAGCGCGTAACGGAGCGCCTTCTGCGAGTGCTCGGAAAAATCAATCGGGACGAGGATGCGTCGGATGTGAAATTGCGCGGGCGTCATCAGCGACACCGGTGCGGAAGCCTTTTTTCGGCCGGCCTTGTCGGTCACGATGAGTTTTGCGCTGCCGGATGAAGTGGAGGCTTTTTTCGTTTTCATGGCTTTTGTGTGGTTGGAGGATTCGAGTCGTGGTGGGATCGCCTGTATGTAGTGAAGCATCCTTGTTTCGCGGTTGCGAGGCTTTACCGGGCTTGGCGGAAGTGCGCCAGATCTTGCCTGCCACCCCTGCGGCCGGTCAGGCGCACGCCGCGCCACTGCGAAACTTCGCGTAAAGCTCCTCGGCCCGCGCGACCCATGGCCGGTATTCCGCCTGGCGTATCTCTTCGATGAGCTGCGCCTTCAGCGGCGCACGCGTGCCGGCGGGGCGGTTCACTCGCCGCTCGTCAAGCACCCCCGCTTCGGAGGTGTTGCCCGCGTCAATCTTCGTGAAGATTTCCGCCCGGCTCGCATCGGCATCGAAATCCAGACTCACCTTCAGGCCAAATCGCCGGGCAAATTCCCGCAGCACTTCTTTCGGGCGCGTCGTGATGTCCTCGAAGTCCGCGATGAACATCCTGCTGCGGTAGGGCAGCAGCGCCTCATGGTATGCGATGTAGTAGAAGAGCTGCGGCTTCGCCAGTGTCTGCATCATGATCGCGTACGAGGCGATGCAGTCCTCCGGCTTGCGGATGAGGAGGAACACGGGCACGCCTATGCGCACCGCAGCCATCGCGTGCGTGGGGATGTGGCGGTGGCTGCGCACCCGCAGGTGCGGCTGCGTGAGGGCCAGCAGTTCCGAGGCGAATGTGTTTGCCGAGCGCGGATAGCCTTCCACCGTCACATCGTAGTCCAGATCCAGCACATCGTGATTCCGGCGCAACAGACCGAGCGGCCGGTAGAGCCGTGGAAATCTCCACACGACAGTCCGGATGCAGTTGCGGATTCGGTTTAGTAGCATCGTTGCGTTCGGGGTTTAGGACGCTCAGTTCAAAATGAACTGACAGTCATTTACTATCTAAATATGCCAAGCGGGTGAAGTCTCCCCATTTCTTGCCGGGAGCATCCCTGATGTTGTCGGGCCACCATTGTCGTTCGTTGTCGTCCGTGACTTGCGATGCCGCGGCTGCCAGCAGCCCCGCTCACGCCATGAAAATCATCCGCCTCCGCACGCTTTCATTTTTCGCCTTCCTCATCGGCCTCGTCCTCAGCGGGAGGGCAGATCAGCCCGAGCCCACGCGTGTCTTCGTGTGCGCGCATAGCTTCATGATTTTCACGTCGAAGCTGCCCCCCCCATCGCGAAGGCCGCGGGTTTTTCCTACGCCTCGGCGGGGCAGCAGATGATCGGCGGCTCGTGCATGATCCAGCACTGGAATCTCCCGGAGGAAAAGAACGCCGCCAAATCCGCATTGCGCGAGGGGAACTGAACACGCTCCTCGAACAAATCGCGTGGGACGCAGTGTCGGCGTATCCGATGAGCGGTGTGAAGCCGGACGCCGCCAAGGTGCAGCAGCAGTAGGAGCTGAAATTGCGGGCGCTGTGCGAGGCGCTTGTGAGGCGTGAATTTCTGAAAGGGGCGCACCCGTGCGCTACGCAGCCGGCTCCTTCGCCTGCACGCCTTTATGAAACGTGGTGTAGAGGTAAACTGGTATTTTCAGCGTGCCGAGGTGTTGTTCGATGAGCGGCTTCACTTCGTCCCACGCAAGCCCGCCGACTCCGGTCGCGAGCCGTGGCAGCGCGATGCTCGCGATTTTTTCTTCGTCTATGAAATGACGCAGCGCACGCAGACAGTGGTTCACATCTTGTATGCGCGCCTTGCCGGGATGCGTGTGCTCGCTCGGGGCGGCCTGCTGTGTGAAAAGCGCGATGATGCGCCCTCCGTCCGCGCCCGCCCACGCCCACAGTGAGCCCGACTCGGGATTGCTCGTATGCGAATAATGTCGGAAGTCCTTGTGCATCGCCGGCCAGTCTTCGCGCAGGCTGTGCGCGAGGCCCGTGGCCATGTGATCGTTTGGCGCGACGCCATGTGCGATGGCTGATGCGCGGGAGAGGAGGATGTCGCCGGAAACTTCGTGTAGCATAGGTGCGCAGCGTACGCGACTGTCCGGCGTTGCGCTCGTCGCAGATTGTGAAATGCCGGGCGGAAATTGCCGCGACGATCAAAGCTCAAACGGGAGGATATTCCGCGCGTCACGCAGCCACGCCTCGGCCTCCAGCCAGTGTGCCACGCCATCGTCCTCCGGGCGTCCACGATCCTCCCAGATCAGGTAAGCTGTGAGTGCGATTTCGTCGTGACTGAGCCCGCATTGTGGCAGGGCTTTCGGCATTTCGTGGGTTGGCAGCGCTTTCTGTTTTTTTGCTTTCATGGGGATGACCTCCACCTCACATGATCCATGGCGATACACTGCTGTCTGTGCGCCGTTTGGCGGAAAGTCACCACCCGTTGCTATCGACTAGTCGTAGCGCCTTCAATCCGCGCGATAGCCGCGCCACAGCCACACCAGCGTGTCCGCCAGCGTCTGCTCGAAGACACGCCTGTCGCAGTGTCCGGTCGCCTTGCTAAAGACGAAGCGGTGATGATAACCCTTTGCCGTCAGTGCCGCTTCCGTGCGCTGGCCGGCCATCACCCAGTTATGATGGGTCTCCTCCTCATCATTGGCGCGGTTATCTTTCTCGGAGACATGAGTGAAAATGCGCAGCGGCTTTAGTTCGGTGGTTTCGATGAGCTTCATGCCGGAGTGGTATTCCCATGCTCCCAGCGGATACTTCGCCTCCTCGGGCGCATCGTCATCCTGCTGGTCCACAAAGGTGCCCGAATAGGCAATCACACGGCGGAACCAATCGGGCCGGAACCACGCCATCGTCAACGCCGCCGCACCGCCGGAACTGCACCCGATGACGCCGCGACCCCACGGGTTGTCGGTGAACGCGAAGTGCGGATATGCGGCCTTGATCTCCGCATTCTTCAGAACCGCCGGCAGGACTTCATCGTGGATGAAGCGAGCCAGCCGGTCGGACATGGTGTCATACTCCAGGCCGCGCTCGCTTTTCTTCCCGTCGTTGCCACCGTTCTCGACAGCGATTGCAACAAACGCAGGCAGCGTGCGCTTCGGATCCTTGGATATGGTCAGGTTATCGAGCGCATTTTTCACAAGGCCGAGTTGCCCGGGGCCGTCGTGAATGATCAACAGCGGAGCCTTGGTTCCATCCATGTACGCCGCCGGGACATAGACTGTGATCTTGCGATCCTTTTTCACAGGCTTCTTCGAGGGATCGAGCGTCTTGTCATCGCCACGGAGAATCTTGCTGTCAGCCAGTGCCATCGAAAACGTGAATGTCTTGCCCTTCGGATTCCCTTTGTCCGTCAGATCGGGATCGATCTTATAGTCTGGGCCAATCGTGAAGCTGCCATCGCCATCCACACCGGGGTTTTCGGAATACTTCTCGGCAGCCCGTGCAGTGAGCACGAACAGACCGATGAGAGCAACCGTCAGAAGGTGACAGAAGGCATTGGTTCTGGAGAGGGCGTTGAGCATGATGGAGGGGTTCGGGGATATTGATTGCGCGGGTGTGCTACTTGGTTGTTGGGGCAACGGATGCGAATGGAGTGAACATTCAGCCAGTCAAAGTGTGCAAAGGCAAGCAGGTGGTTGTTCGGGGTCACGCGCCGCCCTCTGCGCGGTGCTGCGGTTGCTGGCCAACTCCGTCCACGTCGCCTGCAAGGGCGACCCGGCCATGCTCACCTCCAGCGGCTTCCCCGTCTGGAAGCCCACACGCACGCCCGTGGGCGTCCTGCCCACGCCCGCGACGCCCGTGCTGAGCCTCGGCGCACGCACCGGGGAGCTGAACGCCTCCACGCCGCCCATGCCGAATGCCTATATCTATAATTGGCGCGTCGCGCTGGCCTCCGCGCCGGATGCCTATGTGCTGCAACAGCAGGCGACGGCCGCGAGCGACGCCTTCGAGGGCCTCACACCTGGGCAGATCTACCTCGTGGATGTGAACGCAGTCGGCAGTGCCGGCCCGAGCGACTGGAGCGACACGGCGCAGCAGATGGTGCTCTGAGCAATCATGAAGGCGGAAAATAGCCCGGCCCTCACCAATCTTTGGTTGGGGCTAGACAAGGCGCGTCGGCGAAAGCCGGCGCGCCTTTGTCATGCCGGGAACATACGGGAGAAGATGGATTTTCCGCCGGGAGGCTTTTCCCGCGGGTGTCTGCCATGCATTCGCGCCCGCCGCACTGAGGACAGTCAGAGCTCGGACGGGCGTCGGGGAGTGATGGGTATGGCGGAGTTGCCACCAGAGATAATCCGATGCTTGTCGCTACGTAACCGGAATCAACCGTTTCACTCCTTCGATAAACACTTGAAAGCTTCGTGAGCGATTTGCCGTGAGACTCAAGTGCGGCCCAATCGCTCTCGAACCCGAGACCTTTTGGTAGGTTTGGCCGGTGATCGCCCGCAGCTCATTGGATGGCGCCACGATCTTGTCCACATCCCGATATTTGGCCTTCTCAGCGTAGTGCGATAGATTCGATTGTGAAATAGCCTTCTCGACCGCAGCCAAATCTCCGAAATACCACGCCTCAACTTCCCGGCAGGCGATTCGCACCAGTGTTTCAGTTTTCCCGGCAGCGACACATTTGTTTTGGAGATCGTCTTTGATCTTCCTGCATTCACCCGAGTCCTGATCGCGCAAGACAACGAAGCGGGAATCCGGCAATCTCCAACCCCGCAATTTTCCTTCGATTTGCTTTTCGAGGTCTTGCTTGCCTTCAAACACAACAAATCTCAGCGTGATATTCGGGGGCAAAAAACGGGGCAGCAGCCCTTCCAACAGAGCCTTTGCCGAAGCCTCCTCAAGAAAAAACACAATGGTCATCATGCGGGGTCGACGCTTGGGAAAAGCCCTTGCTTCCAGAGGTATCCCATCTGATCCCCCTGCTCCATGTAAGCTGCCACTTGGGCGTCGTCCTTCGCTCGATGCACATTGGTGTAGCCATCTGTTTTGTTCAGCCAGAAGACCTCTTCCAACTCAGTGGCGTTGAGGAAATCTGGTGAATGCGTAGACACAAAAACCTGGCCGCCCTTGTGTGCATATTGCCGGAATTCCTCCGCCAATTCCCTCAAGAGCGTTGGATAAAGTTGGTTCTCGGGTTCTTCCACGCACAGCAGCGGATGCGGATGCGGATCGTAGAGGAGAGTGAGGTAGGCCAGCATCTTGATTGTGCCGTCGGATACGTGCCGCGCAAGAAATGGATCCTCGAACGCCCCGTCTTGAAACTTCAATAGAATGCGCCCTTCCTCCGTATCCTTCGCCTCCACTTTGGTGACCCCCGGCACGCGTCGTCGCAAAGTTTCGAGGATGCGGTCGAAAACTGGCCGATGTTGTGAGTAAAGGTACTGCACCACCAGTGCGAGATTCTCACCTTCGCGTGAAAGTTGTTCCGCGTACCCGGCTTCCTGCTCAGGACGTGCGCGACTGATGTGAAAATCGGATACATGCCAGCGTTCGATGAGGTTGCCGAGCGCAACAGCGGCCGGAAATTTCTCGAACTGTGCGAGCCCTTTGATCGCGAGCAGGTCGGGCGATTTCAAAACCTGTTCCTCACGCTTCAAGTCATCCTCCTTGGTGACCTTATCCACTTCATTGGTAACCGCGCTTCCGGTGCCGTTTGCAAAATCCAGAAAGTGCCATGGCTTGCCGCTCTGGCCTCTCCGATATTTCAGCACTTCGCGTTGAACCACCGCCCGCCCATCGCGTTGGTTCACATGAAGTTCGTAGGTCACAAGCTGCGGTCGTTCGCTGGATTCGCGAAACTTGAGTTCGATTTCGATCGGGCCGTCGCAGTTTCGGCTCCGCACTTCCGAAAAACCCTTGCTGCCACCGAGCCGGGCTAGTGCAGTGGCCACATTGGTCGTCATGGCATCCCTTAAAAAACCGAACACGGAAAACAGTGTGGATTTTCCGGTTCCATTCGCACCCACAAGCACTGCGAAGCGCGGAATCTCCCGCAACTGAACGTCACGGAAGGCACGGAAATTTTTCAGGCGTAGGTATTCGATGTGCATCGTTCAGATGTGTTCTCTCTTTAGACCCTGCATTTGCTTCTGGCGAGCAAAGCGTCAGATGTTCCATCTTTGTATCTTGGTTCCTCTCACCGGAATTTGCTTTCGCGCCCGCCGCGCCGTGGACGGTCAGAACTCAGGCGGGCGTCAGGGAGTGAGGGGTATGGGGGGAGCGAGGGGGTGAGAAAGGATGAAGCAGGCTTCCGGTGCTGCTCCGAGAGCCGGATTTCCGGGGGTGAGATTCGGTGGTGGCGAGATTCATGCGCTCAAGCGTTGTTTGCGAGCATGGGCATCCGCTCCGCTTTGCCAAGCATTGTTTCGGCAACGGGCTTTGGTGGGGTGCTGATCCGAGGCCTCAGTCCGAATCGAGAACGAGGTGGCAGCCGTCTCCGAGTGGGAGCCCGAATGTTGCTGCGCGATGGTTGCGCTTGGGCCGCTATTTGATCTCGAAGATCGCCTCCACCTCGACGGCTGCGCCGGTCGGGAGCTGGGCGAAGCCGAGGGCGCTGCGGGCGTGGAAGCCGTCGCCTTCCCTGCCGAAGATTTCGTGCAGCAGGTCGGAGGCTCCGTTGATGACGAGGTGCTGCTCGTTGAATTCGAGCGTGGAATTCACGCAGCCGAGCACTTTGATGACGCGCAGGCCGTCGAGCGTGCCGTGCGTGTCCCAGACGGAGCGGAGGATTTTTTCCGCACAGTTTTTCGCGGCGGCGTAGCCTTCCGTGACGGCGAGCCCGGCGCCGAGCTTCCCCTTGAGGTCGCTCACATGGCCGGAGGTGAGGAGCTGCGAGCCGCTGCGGATGCAGAGGTTCAGGTAGGCGGGCGCGACCTTCTGGAATTTGATGCCGAGGCTTTCTGCTTTTTGCTGGGGAGTCATTGGGGGTGTCGTGGCGTGGAAACCATGTGCGGGGAGGGGAGTCGGGAAAATCAGCGGAGGCGTGCGGCACAAACGGCAGAGGCTGTCCGTGCCAAGGGAGCACAGCCTTCTAGCCTTCTTTTGTCGCGAGGAGATTCCTCAATGCCTCGGCGAGCTGCGCTTGCGTGAACGGTTTGTCCAGCCGGCCCGTCACTCCCATCGCCGTCAGCTTTGCGGCTTCGTCCTCTTCCATCCGTCCGCTGGCCACGACGATGGGGATTTCCGGCAGCAGCAGCCGGACTTCGCGGACAAAGGCCAGGCCGTCCATCCGGGGCATGTGCAGGTCGGTGATGATTGCGCGGATCTCGGTGCGGTGCTGCGCCGCCTGCATCAGGCCATCCGCGCCGTCGGTGGCGATCAGTGGAATATAATTCAGATGCTGCAGGACGGCGCGCGCGACGTTCCGAACCGTGGCTTCGTCGTCCACGAAGAGGATCATTTCGCCGCGTCCGCGGAATTGTCCCGCCGCCTTGGAGGCCGGTTCCGGAGCGTTGCCCGCCGGATCCACGGGCAGGAATACGGTGAACGCCGAGCCTTGTCCGGGCTGTGTGGAGACCTGCGTGAATCCGCTGTGGCCCTTCACGATTCCCATCACGGTGGAGAGGCCGAGGCCGGTGCCTTTGTCCGGATCTTTGGTCGTGAAAAACGGATCGAAAATCCGGTCCAGAATTTCCGGTGCGATGCCCGCGCCGGTGTCGCGCACGCGCAGCGCCACGTAGCTGCCGGGCCTGGCTTCGGGCTCGGGCTCGGATTCTGCGAAGGCCGCGTCCACTTTATGGGTCTCTGCTTCCAGCGTGAGCGTGCCACCGCGTGGCATGGCGTCGCGGGCGTTCACGCACAGGTTCAGGAGCACCTGGTGCAACTGCGTGGCGTCGCCCAGCACGGTCGGGAGCTGCGGGTCGCATTTGATCAGCGTCTCGATGTTTTTCGGAAAGCTGCCCTTCATCATATTCTCCATCTCCCTGACCAGACGGGCTGGCTGGACCGAGATGCGCGCACCTTCCGCGCCTTTGGCAAAGGTCAACAATTGCCGCACCATGTCCGCCGCGTGTTCGGCGCTGGCTTCGATCTGGTCGAGCAAGGGGGATTCGTGCGGATACTCCATGCGGAGCAGTTCGCCGCTCATCATGATCGGGGCGAGGGCGTTGTTCAGGTCGTGGGCGATCCCGCCGGCCAGCGTGCCGATGCTCTCCATCCGCTGCGAGCGCAGGGCGAGGCGCTCCTGCTTCCGGCGTTCGGAGACGTCGCGCAGCGTGGCGAAGTTGAATTCTCGTCCGTTGATGAAGACGTAGTTGGCGCTGACTTCGACCGGGAACACGCGGCCGTCCTTTGCGCGGTGCCGCGTTTCAAAGGTCATGGTGCCGCGCCGCTTGAGATCCTCGAAATGCGGGTCCCAGACTCCGGGCTGGTAGTCCGGATTCAGATCGAAAATCCTCATGGCGAGCAGTTCCCCGCGGGAATAGCCGCGACCTGCGCAAGCTGCGTCGTTCACGTAGAGGATGCGCCCGTCGCGGCTGACCCAGAAGATGCTGTCGCCCGCGCGATCCACGCTGAACCGCATCATTTGCAGCGTCTCCTCGGTCTGTTTCCGTACGGTGAGGTCCTGCCAGGTGCCCAGGATTCCGATCACGTTTCCCGCCGTGCCAAAAAGGGGCACCTTGTTTGTCTCCAGCCAGCGGGTGGAACCGTCGGCCATCGTCGCCTGCTCGATGATGCCCAGTTGCGGCTTCCCCGAGTCCATGACTTCGCGGTCTTTCCGTACGAAAAATTCCGCCTGCTTTCGTGTCAGCGCGACAAAATCGAAGTCCGTCATCCCCACGGCGGACTGGGTGCTTGCGAGCCCAAATGTCCGTGCGACGAGCGCATTGCAGCCGACGTAGCGGGATTCGCGATCTTTCCAGAAGACGCCCTGCGGGATGGTGTCCAGGACCAGTTGCAACATGCGCTGCGAGGTCTGCACGGCCACCTCCGCCCGCTTGCGTTCGGTGATGTCGCCGATGGTCAGAAAGGCCAGCGCGGGGCCGCTGGCGGGATGCACGATTTCGCCACTGTAGCTGAAGATGCGCTCCCAATCGGCGTCAAGGCGGCGGATGCACAGCTCGCAAGCGCGCAATTTCTCGCCCCGCATGATGCGTGGCAGCGGCCATTGCTCGAAGGGGACGATCTCGCCGTCCAGCGTCGCCACGGTGAAAAATTGCCTGAATGCCTCCACCTTTCGGCGCGCTTCCTCCTCGTTCGTGAAACCGTGCTGCTGGACCGCGGCCTGGTTCCAGTGCAGGAGCTGGCCATCCAGTGTGGAAACCACCATGCCCTCGGTGAGGTTCTGCATGACGGTGTTCAGTTGCGCTTCGCTCAATCGCACTGCCTCCTCAGCCCGCTTGCGCTTGGTGATGTCGCGCACATGGAGGAGCACGGCGGGCTGGCCGGAAAATGCGATACGGGAGCTGGTGATTTCCACCGGCACGGCACGGCCATCCGCCGTCCGGCTTAATCCTTCCATTTTTGCAAACTCGCCAGCCGCCAGCTTTGAAAAACTGCGCGCAACCTGTTCCCGCTCGGCAGGAGGCACAAGATCCAGCACATGCCGGCCCACCAGTTGCCCATGTGTCATCCCGTGCAGCCGGCACGCGGCCGAATTCGCATCCAGCACCACGCCCTCGTGGCTCTCGACAAAAATCGCGTCCGGCGAGTGCTCGAACAGCTCGCGGAACCGCTCCTCGCTTGCACGCAGCGCCTCCGCCGCCTGCTTGCGCCCGGTGATCTCGCGGGTGATCCCCAGCGAGGCTTGGACGACACCGTCGGCGTCCCGCAAAGGCGCCGCATGAGTCTCCAGCCAGCGGCGCGTTCCCTTGAACCCCTGTATCTCGAATTCGAGCGTGCCCGACTCGCCCCGCATGACACGCTCCAACAGTCCCGCAAAGGCGGCGCGGTGCTCCGGCAGGATCAGGCTGAGCACGGACTGGCCGACGACCTGGGCCGGCGAATCCGCCTCGATCATCCGCAGTCCCGCGGGATTCATCTCCAGCAGCGTTCCATCCGGCCCGACGAGTTTCACACATTCCGGTTCGGACTCGAAGATCGTGCGCAGCCGCTGTTCGCTCGCGGCGAGCTTTTGCTCCGCCTGTATGCGTTGGCGGCGCTCCTCGGCCATCGCCAAGGCGCGTTGCACCGCCGACGGGAGCCGGTCGAGGCGATCCTTGAGCAGGTAATCGGCCGCGCCCGCGTGCAGGCAGCGCACCGCATCATCCTCGCCGGCCACGCCTGTCACGATAATGAATGGCACGTCCAGCCCGCTCTCTTGGAGCAGCGCGAGCGCCTCCAGCCCGCTGAATTTCGGCATCGTGTAATCGCTGATGACGACGTCCCACGGACCGCTGCGCAGTGCCGCCGACATGGCCTCCGGCTTGTCCACGCGCTGGTGCTCGGGCGCAAAACCGCCACTATGCAGCGTGAAAAGCACGAGCGAAGCGTCGGGTTCCGAGTCCTCCACCAAAAGCACTCGCAAGGGTTGGTTCATGATTTTCGCCATTGGGCATGCATGGCTGCAAAGAGAATGGAAGGCTGTTCCTTTATCAACTGCGCTTTCCGCCCCGGCGGCACGTTGCCCGGTTCAAGCTTTGCCCCAAATCAGAAACGGCTTTGCGAAACGCAATTTCTATTTTCCAAACAACGCGGCAATTTTCTTCCGCACGGATTCATCCATCTTGATCAGCGGCGGCCATGTGCGCTTGAAGCCTTCGCCCGGCAGTTTCTTCGTCGCATCCATTCCCATCTTGCTGCCCACCGCGATTTCGCTGGTGGCGTGATCGAGCACGTCGGACGGGCCCTTCGTGAAGAGGCTGTCGCGCTGCGGATCCGTGTTCGCGCAGAGGTGGAAGAGCACTTCACTCGTGTTGTGGACGTCCACGTCCGCATCCACCACGACGATGTATTTTGAAAACATCATCTGTCCCATGCCCCACAGGCCGTGCATGATTTTGTAGGCCTGCATCGGGTAGGTCTTCTTGATCGAGACAAAGACGAGATTGTGAAAAACGCCCTC
>Ga0194061_1000802_pt1 | contig 19193 bp, 24 predicted proteins | sample SepL2221m_MetaG_FD_163423 | JGI IMG/M metagenome (GOLD analysis project Ga0194061, IMG submission 163423) | Anoxic zone freshwater microbial communities from boreal shield lake in IISD Experimental Lakes Area, Ontario, Canada - Sep2016-L224-21m | ecosystem: Environmental > Aquatic > Freshwater >... | reverse complement strand
TGGTTTAAGACTACAGCAAGCCAACAGGAAGGTTGCTACACACAAGACCTTTATGCGTGGAGCGACTTTAGAAAGTACGGATATAGATGCGGTGTGGATTGTGGAACGCTTGTCGGGCATTATGATTCCGTTTCTGAAATTACGTGGTAGGAAAGGAATAACGTGAGTGAAAAAGTAAAGAGCATCAAGCTAAATATCGGCAGTGGCCCGAATCCTATGGAAGGTTTTATTTCCGTAGACACGATCAAGTTCAACGATGACATTCATGTACTGGATTGCGGTAACGACAGATGGCACTGGGATGATGAAAGCGTGGAGGAAGTGCATTGCAGTCACATGATAGAACACCTTACAGCGCCTCAACGGATTCATTTCATCAACGAACTGTACCGTGTGCTGAAGCCGAAATCGAAAGCAACAATAATCGCACCGCACTGGGCATCTTGCAGGGCTTACGGAGATCTAACCCATCAATGGCCTCCTGTATCAGAGTTCTGGTTCTATTACTTGAGCAAAGACTGGAGAGCTACGAACGCTCCGCATAGCACATATAATGAGAACGTAGACTTTGAAGCAACATGGGGGTACGGGATGAACCCTGCTATTGTTACTCGTAATCCTGAGTATCAGCAGTATGCAATGGCTAATTTCAAAGAAGCGATCAATGATCTGTATGCAACTCTGATTAAGAAGGCGTAAAATGTGGCACAGTGGATTGAAGAAATACCTCAATGGGTTGAAGATTTCCCTGAATGGGTTGAAGGTCTTGCTGTTCCACAGTGGATTGAGTGTGGATGGGCTGAATTTAATCCTGTATGGATTGATGGTCCAATATGCCCCGCTGTTCCTGATTTATCTACGCTAGGCGGCGCAGGCGACTATTTTAGAGGAAAAACACCGTGGCAGAGAGAACAGGAACAACGAAATAAAAAAATCAAAGAAGACGATGATTTATGTTTACAAACCGTCACCCAATGTTTTACAATACTACAAAGTTAGAATAGGAGAAGAATATGGCCGTTCCCAACACAGCAAATGCTACTCCCGGCGCAAGCGTAAACACTGCTCCCTATTATGATGCGATTGTGATGGTACAGAACACGGTATATCCTGCCGGTAAAGCCATTATGAATGCAGCAGCCGCAGCCGCTACAACGGCGGTCTTTGACACAGTCGGCGGCAACTCAATATCATTCGCAAATATCCCAATAGGTGCTATTGTTCCAATATCAGTAACTCGCATGACTTCAGCAACAGCAACTATTATATTACTGTACTAGGAAAGGCTTTTTGTGAAAAGTTTATTACACGTAGGTTGTGGCCCTGGAACAATAGAGAATATCCCGTTCATTGAAAACAAAACAGATTGGCGAGAGTATCGGTTAGACATTAACCCATCAGCACACCCGGATTATTTGTGCAGTATGATGGAAATGTCGTGTGTACCAGAAGAACGATTTGACATGTTGTATGCAAGCCACTGCCTGGAGCATATCAAGTCACACGAAGTTGTTCCGACGTTGTATGAGTTTTCAAAGAAGTTACGTCCGGGTGGAGTGTTGTTGCTGATTGTACCAGACATTGATCAAGTTGCTAAGTTTATCGTCGAAAAAGGTTTTCTTGAAACAATGTACATGGCCGGAGATACTGTCCCAATTAGACCTATTGACGTTCTATATGGGTGGGTTGAAACGGTAAAAGACGGCAATGACTGGATGATGCACAAGACTGGGTTTACGAGAGAAAGTCTTGAAATGGCGTGTATAGCTGCTGGATTTGAATCTGCCATCGCAAATCAAAGTAATTCGTTTGATATTGCTGTAGTGGCGGTGAAAGCCAAAAATGAAGAGTGACATCACAGTCTACATTCTTCATAACGACGACACATTACCCAGCGATTTAGGTTACGCAATACGTTCTTTGAAACACGAAAATGTAGTAGTAAAGCCATGGTACAATACTGGTGATATAACCAATGGAGTTTTAGAAGTTATTGCCGATTGTGACACCGAGTGGTTATCATTCCTGGATAGTGACGATATTTGTGTTGAAGGCATATACGAGAAACTGATATCACAAGCTATTGACGGTGTTGATTTTGTGTACTGTAATGAGATACTTCATAATATAGTCACAAATAAGAAAGACCCAGGATGGTCGAGTGCCGATGATACGAGAGGTTTACTGATAAAGGAGCCATATCTAAGATGCTTCTGGGACTATACCAATAATCGGTTGGCACATCATCGCGGGATATTCAGAACATCACGATGTAAGAAATTCTGGCCCGATTACGTTACACCAGATTTGTTTATACAAGGACAGCTTATCGAGCATGTGCAAAAAGGGCGCACCAATAACGTGGTACACATATCAGATGTAGGATATATTTGGCGAATACACAACAGCAACACCACTTTAAAATATTTAAAAGGAAAGGAAAGTAACAATGCCTGACCAAGAGATCGTATCTCAGAATACGGAAGCCGTAAACACCGAGTCGGCACCGGTAGATGACAGCAGTTCTGAAGTAGTTGAAACCGAAACAGATGCCGTAAATGAGGAAGAATCGGCAACTTCCACCGAAGAACCTTCCGAGGTAGAGGGGTCGGAACCCAAACAGAGTAAAGCGGTAAAGGAGTTGATCACAGTCCGCAAACGAGCGCAAGCTGCCGAAGCGGAAGCGGCTTACTACAAAGCCCTAGCATCAGCGGGGTCGGGTCAGGGACTACCACCACAGGCACCTCAAGCATCCTATGATCCTCAGAAGCCCATCGTAGATACAACCGTACCGCCAGCACCAAAACAAGAAGAGTTTGATACGTGGGAGGCTTACGAAACAGCTAAAGAGGAGTATCTGATCAAGAAAGCCGGTGCCCAGTTTATGGAGCATTTCAACAAAAACATCCAGGCTTTCAATCAATCCAAGGCTGAACGTGAGTTTGAAACGCGAATCGAAGCCGCCGCAAAGGAAAACCCAGCAATTAGAGCAATACTTGCCGACAATACTCTGCCTATCAATAACCACATGGCAGAAGTAGTGAAAGCGAGTGAGATTGCCCCTCAGTTGCTGACGTATTTGAACGAAAACCGAGCCGAAGCAGCACGTATTTATGGACTTTCTCCCATGATGGCAGCTAAGGAACTGGGTCGTGTTGAAGCACTTATCCAGAACACACCTAAAGCAGCGCTGCCAAAAAGAGTCAGTCAAGCACCAGAACCGATTAAGACAGTAAACGGAGTCGGCTCACCTGTCACTGACGAAAGCAAACTTTCAATGGACGAATGGGTAGCACGACGCAATATGGCACAATACAAGAAAAAATAAAGGAGTAATACACAATGCCTAATACCCTTCTCACCCCTACGCAGATCACCAGAGAAGCTCTGCGTGTTCTGCACAACAATCTGGTCTTTGTAAAAGGCCTCAATCGCCAGTACAATAGTGAATTCGCTAAACAGGGAGCTAAAATTGGCTCTACTGTCAACATCCGTAAACCTAACCGTTACTTTGTTCGTAAAGGTTCGGCAATGCAGACTCAGGGCACCAGTGAAACTTATGTTCCGCTGACCTTGAACAACCAGTGGGGCACAGACATCAGCTTCAGTTCGACTGAACTGACTCTGTCGCTTGACGATTTCAGCAAACGTATACTTACCCCTGCGATGGCAAAAATAGCGTCCCAGATCGACCAGGATTGCTTGCAGGCAGCTATTACCGGCAGCATGGTAGGCGCAGGTGGCAACCTCGTTAGCTGCGGTTCACCCGTATTCAACATCGTCGGCACCGCTGGTACTACTCCCGGCACAGGCGGCGGTTCTGCAACGGGTCTTCAACAGTATAACGCTCCTATTTGCTACCTGAATGCTGGTATGCAGATGGATAACAACGCAGCACCTCGCGACGAAAATCGTCGTATCGTTCTGTCACCTGCTGCAATGGCTCAGTCTGTTTCAGGTCTGTCCGGTCTGTTCAATGACGCAGGTGCGATTGCTGAACAGTATCGCAAGGGTGTTCTTGGTCAGGCTCTTGGTTTTGAGTTTGCAATGGATCAGAACGTTTACACCTACGCTTCCGGTTCATCGGCACTCGCTGACTGGGGCAACGTAACTCTGACCAACGCCGTTTCAACTGCAACTCTGGCAGGTAATACTACTACAATCACTCCGGGCACCATCTTCACTCGTGCAGGCTGTCTCGCAGTTAACCCTGAGAATCAGCAGTCAACCGGTCAGCTTCAGCAGTTTGTTGTAACTGCTAACAGTCGTACTACCGACGGTTCTTACGATCTCGCGGTCCCCGCTGACCGCGTTGTCAACATCTTCCCGACTCCGGTTCTTGCTGGAACAGGTATTGCTAACGGCACTGTTAGTGCAATTCCCGTCGCTGGTGCAATCGTAATTGTTTCCCAGTCGGCCGTTTCTACTTCTTACCAGCAGTCTCTGGCTTATCACCAGGATGCTTTCACACTTGCAACAGCCGACCTTGAGATGCCTTCAGGCGTAGATTTCGCATCACGAGAGACCTATGACGGTATCTCCATGAGAATTGTTCGTGCCTTTGACATCACCAACGACCAGTTCCCTTGTCGTATTGATGTGTTGGGCGGCTTTGCTAACATTCGCTCTGAGCTTGCTTGCCGCATCACAGGTTAAGGGGGTAGTTAATGGCTACTATCACTATCGACTCAACCCAGCCGGGAGCGACAACCGGCTGGCCTTCTGCTAACGTGGTAACTCTCGTTAACGCAGTTAAAAATTTACTGGAAGCAGATCGTAAAGGTCTGGGCTACCAGTTGGCTCCCGATGAATACCAGTGCCTTTGGGCACTGGTGAACGGGAACGCAGATGGCAAAACTGCAACCGCGACAACCGTGTCCGGTATTGTAACAACTTACACCTAATTAAGGAGAATTGAATTATGGCAACTGCACCTAATACAGAAATATCAAGTTTGCTTAAAAACGTGTCTGACGCTAATGCCGATGGAACCGTAGTCGGCCAGTCTGTCACAGACAAGATCAATTTTTACGGGCGTATTCCTCAGCTTCAGCGGGTTGTTAGCGCAGTCAGCTTGCTGACTTCTTCTTCGCTGACTCAGTCTGTTTCTAGCTGGGGTTACTATGCTTCCACGGCATCTGGCAGTCTTTCTACTTACTCGTTCTCGTCGTTCCAGGTATCGGCCTATGCTACCGCAACTATGGGATCAATTCTGAGTGAAGTTGTCAATACCCTCGCCGGTCTTGGCCTCTGGAAAGCAGCGAGCGTCTAAATGACCAAGAAGGTTGTTTTTTGTATGCCGACAGTGACGCGACCTTACGATGGATTCATTTCATCTCTGGAAGCGTCAGTGCCGGTGTTCGATGAAGCTGGTTGGGAACATGGCATAACATCCACTGTAGGTAATCCCTACATCTCAGTGGCAAGAGCCGATATGACTCGTCGTGCTCTAGATCAAAAGGCTGATGTTATAGTCTATCTAGATCACGACTTGTCATGGGACCCACAAGACTTGTTAAAATTGGTTGAAACAGAAGGTGATGTGGTTTGTGGCACGTACAGATTCAAATGCCCAGAAGAACGGTACATGGGCAGCTTATTCAGTGATGAAGACGGTTGCCCTGTGATACGTGAATCTGATGGCGCATTAAAATCGCAAATGGCACCAGCGGGTTTCTTGAAGGTAACAAAATTTGCGCTTAATATGATTGCCATAGCGCACCCAGAGTTACTGTTTGGCGATCCTTTTAACTACTCAATCGACTTGTTCAATCACGGCGCAAAAAAGGGAGTTTGGTGGGGAGAAGATTACGCATTTTGCCAGCGTTGGCATGACATGGGCAAAGACCTGTGGACAGTGCCTAATCTCAACATTCACCACCACGCTTCTGATGGAACAATATTCAAAGGTAATCTACACGAATTCTTACTCAGCCAAGAAGGTGGTATAAACCACAAGGAGGAATCATGCAAGTAAAAGGCCCTGCCAATAAGCGGAAAGGTATTAAAACCAATCCCAAACCAGCAGCACCGCACCCGAAGAAAGATGATACATCTTTCGGAAGCAAAACCAACTATGCTGATGTGTCTAAAACTCACATCAAGGTTGGCGGAAAGAAGTAACCTCTGACTTAACGGGCGACTAACCCTCGCCCGTTAAATAAGGACATCTCATGCGACTCAAAAAGCCTTCCATAAAGAAAGCAAAAGTCAAATCACTTGTTAAACCTATCAAAGCTTCTAAAAACGCATTCGCTGATCCGTTTAAACCTAAGAAAAAGAAAGCTGTAAAGATGCCGTCAATCGACGATTTCATGAGTGAACGTAACCAGAAAGTGAGTCTCTAGTGGCCTACATGATGAAGCAAGATTCTATGGGATATTACAACGTAGAGTATGACGAGAGTACGGGCGAAATAATATTTGACCCACGAGCAGTAATCATAACGAAACCAGTTGAAGAAAAACCGAAACCGAAGACGGTTGCTGAGTTCAGAGCGGCTGCAAAGGCGAAGTAAATGATTCTAACGGTTCTTGATATTATAAAAGATTCAATGGCTCTTATACAAGCAACCGCTATGGATGAGACGCCAACAGCAAGTGAAGTTCAGTTAGGTATTCGTGTTCTGAACACAATGATTGATAGGTGGTCGGCACAACGGTTGATGTTGAGGTCAACTACTCCTATCATACTACCACTTGTTATGGGAAAGGGTTCGTATACAATCGGTCCTTTTGTATCTGCCGATTTGAACTCACCTAAGCCCATCAAGATCATAGGCGCGTTTATCAGAGACAGTTCTGGTTACGACACAGCACTCCAGATACTGGATCAGTTGACGTTTAATAGTGTTTTAGACGACAAATCAACTTCAGTTGGTATGCCGTCTGCGCTTGCTTATGATCCTGGATTCGCTCAACAATCGTCTGGGGTGGGCACAATATATATTTACACAAAGCCCGATACAGCGTATAATTGCTATATTGAAGCAGACACGTATCTTACTGAATTCACATCACCTAATGACACAATTACCTTTGAACCAGCCTACTATGAGGCGATAACCTACAATCTTGCAGAGAGATTGTATCGCTACTACCACACCGATACAAAAGCAATACCACAGGACATAGTAGGTATTGCAAGAGCTTCTAAGCACACTATCGAAGTCATGAACGCTGTACAGTACACATCGTCGTTGGATATTCCAGGTAAGTTTGCTACCTTTAACATATACTCTGGTGACAATAACTAATGCCTCAGATCCCATTCTTAACAGCGTCATACGCGGGACGATCAACCAATGTTGATGCGTCTCGCTGTGTCAATCTGTTCCCAGAAATACCACAATCGCCTTTTACAAAAGCTCCAATAACACTTGTTGGATGCCCGGGAACAACTGAGTATCTGGATTTCGGGACACAACCTATTAGAGGATCGCATGTTTTTGCAGGTTTGCTATACACTGTTACAGGTGGAGCAGTATATGCGTCTGATGTTAACGGTACTAAATCAGCGGTGTTATTCACCCTCAACACAACGGTCGGTAAAGTCAGGATTGTTGACAATGGGTTAGCGTCAAACGGTGTCGGCGGTAATCAGATGCTTATCGTTGATGGGTTGTTTGGGTATCTATATAATTTCGCTACTAGCACAATGCTTCGCTCTGATTCGTTTACCGGAGCAAATAGTACGGGACCTACCGCATTTCCTGTAAAGCCTACTCAAGTCACGTACCAGGATGGCTACTTCATTGTGTCAAATGAGACCATGAATATATACTGTAGTGATTTGTATGATGGGTCGTCGTGGGGTGGTCTTGCTTATGCCGGAGCGATTGCCGCAAGCGACACAGTACAAGTACCATTCAGCCTTCATCAAGAGCTTTACGTCATAAAAGAATATACCACTGAAATCTTCTACAATGCGGGGGTGCCTACTACTCAAGGTTGCCCGTTTGTACGCCGTAGCGGGGCTGTAATGGGCTTTGGAACACCTGCGCCGTGGAGTGTGGCTAGAGGCGCAGATAGCTTGTTTTTCTTAGCTAATATCCGCTCAGGCGACATTGGCGAGTTTATGGGCATTGTACAAGTATCGGGGTACAATCCTGAAGTTATTTCAACCGAATCTATAAATTATCGCATATCAAAGTTTTATCTTTTTGATGCGTTTGGATATTGCTATTCAGCAGAAGGGCACCAGTTTTATGTTCTGACATTCCCAACAGATAACGTCACCTTTGTGTACGATGCCGTAGTGAAAATGTGGCACGAGAGGAGCACATATGTTGATGGTAGCATATACCAAGTCAATAGACACTTCTCAGAGTGTTATGTCAAGTACGCTGAGAAACATATAGTAAGTGATTATTTATCTGGAAAACTGTTTGAGTTATCAACAGACTATTTTGACGATGATGGATTACCGCTTATCAGTTATGTGGTGTCACCATATACCTATGACAAGAATGAGATGGAAAACACGTTTATCGCAAAGCTTATCGTCGATGCAGAGACTGGTTTTAATAATGAACTTGTCGTGTTGTCGTGGAGTGATGACGGCGGTCACACATGGTCTAACGAGTATCAAGCGTCTATTGGTGCAACAGGCGCTTATGGCACGAGACTCGTGTGGCGCAGACTAGGTAGATCACGCAACAAAATATTCAGACTTGCAATGCCCGGAGCGCATAAAAAAGTGTTGATCAACGCATTCATTGAGGGGTCGGTATGAGCCATCAAGTAGAGCCACCTCCAATAAATGACCCATTTACCACTGACACAACGACAGGTAAGATTAAATCTACTACGTGGTTGGCATGGTTATCCAGTCTATCTGACGCTATATCGTCGGGTGTTTTGGACTCTATTCAATCCGTCCAGTCCACCGTTAAAGAAGAGTCCACAGCAACAGCACAGGAAGTTATAGCAAATATCGCTATAACTACACTCGACGCAAAAGAGACATCAACCGAGTCAATGGTAACTTTCCCGGTATATGATTTAAACATTGGTTCAGCATCGGCGTCCACAGTAGATACTATTGACAGTTTCCCAGTCACAGATTTAAATACTACAGTATCTACAACAACCACATCCGAGAATGCAACGCTTCTCTACCCATTTACCTTATCTGTGGCATCAGCTACAACAACTGATGTAAGCGGTCTGGATACACTATTCTGGAATTCACAAGGAGTTTAACATGGCTTATAATGAAAGATCATTTGTTGCTGGCAGTGCGCTTACTGTTTCTGCGGTGACGTACTACACTGCCCCAAGCACAGTAGTCAAATCAATTATCAAAGAGATCGTGCTTTGCAACACGTCTACAAACCCAGAGACCGTGACAATGTATATTATACCTACAGCGGGTTCTCCGGGAGTTGCCAACACTGAATTATTTGCGGTCACACTACAACCAAATGAGACTAAAATATTTGGTCGAACCCGCGTGATGAATGTTGGTGACTTTATCCAGGCTAAAGCAAGCACCGGTGCTCTCGTTGCGCTGAACATCAGTGGCGTTGAACGTACCTAATGGCACTTCAGCAATCTAGCATAGGTTATGTACGAAACACGACTGCGGTAGACTCAATCTATCTGGATACTAAAGCCCCGACAGGATGGGTTGATCCTACAGCAATCACTGTGTCGTATAATAAAACCACTCGTATTGTAACGCTAACTGGTACGCTTTCATATTACTGGCGCGGTGTCAAGACTACCCTCACGTCATTCGTGTCCACAGCACACTCGGCAACACTAGGGTCTTATTTCTTGTGGTCAACTGACGGGGTGACCTTTACGTGGACTACCACACCGTGGACGTTCGACGGGTTGATGGTTGCGTATGTCTACACCGATGCCTCAAATAAGTTTGCACTTAGAGAGGTTCATAGCACATTACAGTGGCCTGCTCATGAAGAGTTCCATCGAACTATTGGGACGTACAAAGAATCAGGCGGAGTATTAGGTTCTTATGTTTTAGCATCAACTATAGTAGCAAATCGTAGACCTACAGCAACAGCGTGTGTGGTGCACGATGAAGATATTCTAACGACAATTACATCTCTGAGTGCGGGATCATACACACAACAGTATTTAACTTCAACAGGAATTAACACTTTTACTCTTGCAGCGGCGGAAATCGTGCCGGTGCTTGCTAGTAACCCATACTATAATAAGTTCTCAACCCCTAACTGGGTGCAGACGCTCATGGCGAACAATAGTTACATGAGTATATGGCTTGTTGCGTCCCCGACTGGCGCAGATGCCGACAGTCAAAATTATCGATTCTTTTGGGTGCAAGGGCAAACAAACGGTAGTCTGGCGTCTGAGCAATCTCTAACACCAGCGGCGCTTAATCTTGGAACACTCACTTCAGTCTTCACAGAATTTGTGTTTATTGCGAGGGTTATCATAAGGTATCAAGGCGGTGACTGGGATTTCACGCAAGTTGATGTGTTGACGACCACTAGACAATCAGCAGCTACAACGTTATCTGGAGCTTTTGAACCTGTTCTAACAACAGCTACCTCAGACCCAACACCGGTTAATACGGACGAAGTGATTTCAATTCGTGCTGTAACCGGGACACTCAGAACAACATATACCAACGTAAAGGCTTTTTTCAAGACCTATTTTGACACTATATATGCTCAAATAGCGGGTTCGGCGAGTCAGGCGTTTAGCACAGCGGCTCTTACTGTGTCTGGGGCGGTGTCTGCAACAGGGGAAGTGACCTCTAGCGGTGCTAGGATTGGTTATAGCACAGGGGCAGGAGGCGCGGTAACACAAACAACAAGTAAAGCAAACATAGTTACACTAAATAAACCTACTGGGCAAATAACCACTTTTAATGATGCCCTTGGTGCTGGATCTATAGTAACTATCCCCATCCTCAATTCGTTTGTAGTTTCAACAGATTCAATAATAGTGACTCAGAGTTTCAACAGCGTATCATACAATACGTGGGTTTATCTTGTACAAACCGGAGTTTTCTATGTTGCTATTAAAAACATATCCGGAGGCAGTTTATCAGATTCATTCGTGTTTAATTTCTCTGTTGTAAAAAGCGTAACTGCTTAGAAAGGTATTCAGTGAACAACACAACCGCACTATGTAATGAATGCTATAGGGAGATACCAGCAGTCGCTAACCCGTTTGCAGAGGGTAGCCGATGTGATGTAGTACCGATGATCTATAAACTGTGCTCAGAGCATGGTTTACAGAGAGGCCAATTGGAAGCAGATTACGAGTTCTACGACAAGTTCAACAGTTACGACCGAATAAACTATTACACTGTGCTGATTATCAACGTCACAGATGCTTGTAACATAAAGTGCAAACACTGCTATTATCCAGTAAAGAACAAGTGGAACATGCCGCTAGATCAGTTCAAGAATCTGATTACTGTATGGAAAGGTCGCTTCAAGCAATTCATTATCAGTGGTGGCGACCCTACTGTGTGGGAGCACTACGAAGAAGCAGGCAAGTGGTGCAAAGAGCAAAAGGTGTTTCTATCTCAGCTAACAAATGGTGTGCGCTTTGCAGACCCACTATTCTGGGAGACTACAAAAACAGCGTATGGGTTCATGCAAGATGGCGAAAAGTATCTCGGTGCTGAAATGTCTATTCACCCAGCTAATATCTCGCCCCCGGGAGTAAGAGAGACCCAGATACGTGTATTAGAGCGTATGAGGGCGGAAGGCATTAAGCAGTCGTGTATTATGATGAATGTTGATACCAGCGGCTACAAGTCACTTGAGACATCGCATCACGCATTACAAGAAGTGCTTGCTGACTGTGTGCGCTTCATAGTAGAATGGAAAGACGTAACAGCGGCTTTTCGTATTCGTACTGTGTGCTTTGATGCGTGGGGAGCAACAACACCTGGTAGCAAATGGTACTTGTCAGACCTCGTTAAAAACTTATATACTGTGTGTAATTTGATGGGCGTTGAAATACATTACAGTTTCCAGAAAGATGTCGACAATATCTACAATCAGAATTTCGTTATTAACGGTTCTCAGGTTGTTACAGTGTGCGCCGCAAATATCAGGTCACTTGACTTGGGTTACTTGAATCGTGGACCGTTTATGTTAGCAAATGACGGTAAGCCCTACAGTGTCCCTCACGCGATAGTAATAAACGAAGGCATAGACAAGGGCTTTTATGGTGGTTGCAAGTGCTAATACGCAGAGCAGTTCCTGGTGATGAACTTGCGCTGATTGAGTTTAGTAAAGAGTGTTACTCCGAAATGGATTTCGACGCAACTGGCTACAAATTTGAATATGAAGCGGGGTTACGTAATTATGCTAACGGAATTGGTGATCGTAGCAAGTTCATTCTTACTGCTTGGGAGCATTCTGTTCTTGTGGGGGTTACGGTATGGTGTCTGAGCAACACGAGCCAATATTACGACAACCACTTGATAGCCTCCGAGATTGTGTTTCATGCGCTGCCTTCTCTATGTGCAACTGGGAGGCTGAGAATAATGAAGAAGTTGCAAAAGACCTCGGAGGTCTTTTGCAGATCAATCGGTGTAAAAGCGATGTTTTTCCAGTATGACGTGCGTTACCCAGCAGTCGGTCGAATGATGGAAAAAGAAGGATACGCACCATTAGCGATTCAAATGTATAAAAAACTGGAGGTATAATATGGGCTTTCTCGATCCAAATAGCTGGGCTAACGCCATGAGCGATGACCCTACAGGCAGCAAGTTTGCTGCTCAGATGCAGCAACAGAGTGCCGCGAATGCAATGGGCTTGCAACAGCAACAGTATGACTATGCTCGTCAGAAAATGGACCCATGGGTTCAGGCTGGGCAAATGAAAGAGCAGCAACTGATGCAACAGACCGCTTCAGGAGCAAAGTTTGACCCTAATCAAGGTTATACGATGCAACAGTTCCAGAACTCACCTGAGTACGCACTCCAGATGCAGGCACTAAATAGTTCTATCGGGCAACAGAATCAGGGTATAGAGGCGCAAGCCGCTGCGTCTGGTGCTTTTGGTAATCCAGCTACGCAGAATGCACTGTTACAGAATGCTCAGAAGACCTTCGGGCAAGCACTACCTGCCGCGTATCAACAGGGCAGAGGTAACTGGCTTAATGATTACAATATGCTAGTTGGTATGGCATCACCTGAACCTGCTAAACAGGTTATTGACTATGGTGGTCAGTACGCTAACACAATGGGTAATTTGGGCATGTACGGGGCGAATGCGATAGGTGCTGGGCAAATGGGAGCGCAGGCTGGGCGTAGTGCTGCGAGTGCAAATCTTGCGAATAGCGGTGGTCAACTTGCTAACTACTTTGCTCATCAAGGCGGCGGCTATGATCCGTATGCTGCCGCAGTATCTTCTGGAGGTGCCGATCCTTATGGACCTCCCGCTAGCGCAGCCCCTGTTGTAGATACAACCGCGTATCAAGATCCTGGTTATGGGTGGGGGTAAATCATGTCTGAATGGTATCAACCCGGACAAATAAAACTTGAGCAACAGAACATAGCTCGCAACGCCTTTGCTATGCAACAGGCACAACAGCAAGCACAAGAAGAAATGGCGTATCGTCAAGAGTTGCTCAGACAGAACCCTGCTAACTTCAAGCCTCGTATGATTAGCGAAGACGTGAATACTCCGCTGAGTCAAGAAGAGATTACAGCACAGTACCCTCCTGTGTCTGCTAGTCCCGTTGAACAAGCTAAGAAGTCTATTCAAGGTGACGATTACCAAGCTCCTGATGAACCCGGTACCAGTAAAACACAATCTGTCAATAAGCTAGTTCAACCCGAAGTGCCTGAACCCACGACAATGGCTGGGTTACGTGCTCAACAGTTCTGGCAACAACAACAGCGTGCTCAAGCACAGCAGATGCTGACACCTTACGCTGAACCGTTAAAACAGCTGATGGAGACTGGTGATCCAGAAGAGAAAGGTGTTAAGGCAATAGTCGGTCGACTCGATGAAATGTATCAAAAGACAGGCAATCCTATTGTAAAGCAGTATGCTGATATTTACAGAGACACGAAGTTTACGGGTAACGGGTACGGCTCAGGGAACTTGAACTTAGACGATCATACCGAGCGAAAAATAGCTGAAGGCATGGCAAAAACACCTTATGAAAAAGACCTTGTAAAAGCCGCCTCAGGTAGAAAAACCATATCTCGTACAAAAGACAAAGGGTTTACAGTCACTGATTACACGCCTAAAGGCAAGATCACATTGCTCAAAGGGTGGACAGATACCGACGGGCAGCCTGTAGTACAACACGCAGATGGAACTTACTGGAATGCTGATGGAGAAGAGATTGCCAAAGGTGATTTGAAACAAGACCCAAAATCAAGTGGTAGAGGCGGATTTGAATCTCAAACCAGAGCAGGCACAACTGAAACTGGTGAATCTGTATTTTACAGCAGAAGAGGCGGACCCGCGTACACGTTTGACAACGCTGGAAATAAGAAACCCTACACAGGTGTCGTTATCCCATCAAAGGACGCCGTTGCTGTAGGTGAGACATATCAAGGCGACCCTCGTTCTCCTGGGCAAAAGATAGCTGATGTTAAAGCAGGGTCAGCATCACAAGCGTTCATCACAAAGCAGCTTGATGCATCCCAGTCGTTTATTAGTACGATTGATAACAACATTGACCAGTTAAAACGCCATATTGATGATATGGCAAAACGTCACAATCTTGACAGAAACCGTGTAATGAATATGGGAGTTCGTAAGTTTAACCAGATGTTAGTAGGTGATGCTGATATTAATATTTACGATATGTTGACTTCCGCAATATCAACTGAGAATGCCAAGTTGCAGGCAGGCGGCGCGGGGTCGGTTGCGGCTGTTGCTGAAGGTGCAAGAACGTCGATGAAGAGAATTCACGATGATAATATGCCTGTTAGCGAGATGTTAAAGTTGATGGATGCGACACGATTAGAGGGTGATAACAGAATAAAAGCTCTTGAAAAACAGAGGGACATTTCTTCTGCTCGTGTCGGTCAAAGAAGAGCAGGACCACCAGTAAACCCAAAACTGCCACCAGGAGCTACGCTTGCCGGGAAGGATAACCGGAATGGAAAGTCCGTGTACAAGGCCGGAAAGGAATACTATTACGAAGACGGCACGAGGGCTAAATAATGGCGACACCTTCTTGGCTCGAACCAATAGAAACTAAGCAAACTGATGCACCTACGTGGTTAGATCCTATTACCCCTCGTAGCAGTTTAGATCAGTCTCGCTATACCATCACAGGAGCTACTGGGTGGGATACCATACCAGAAGATGCTGCCTTACAGACAATAGATACCGAAACAGGTAAACGTACAAGCGGCACAAAAAAGTTTAATCAATTCGTTCCCCCAGAAACACCGCTCAGTGAAGCGCCAAAGACTGCGAAAGCAAGCAAGAAAAAGACATACGGGACACAATTTGACCCTTCAAAAGGAACAACATATCCCGATTATCGCGAAAAGTTGAATCAGTTTATACGCGAACAAGCGCCTAGAAAACCGATGCAAGAAATTTTAGGAGGCATTCCAATTGTTTCGCAATTAACAACAGAATTGCGTGGACCATATATTGACCCAGTACACCCAGAAAAAACTACTAATCGTTTATTAGGACACGAGCAAACGGACTGGAGAGGAAAACCGCTAACCGAAGAGCCACGCACTGTTGGTAAAATAGCTAACATTGCTGCGGCCCCATTCAAAGGTGTACAAAAGTCTTTCTCAGAAGGTACTCTTGAAGATCAACTGAGTGGTGCTGTTGCGTTTCCATTCACTATGGCGAAAGACGCTACAACTGCATTAATGGGAGTATCTTCGGGTAAAGACCCTGAAGCATTGTCCAAGTTTGCAGGTTCATTACTTCACGGAGTAGCTGCTCCGGTTGGTGCTGCTGATTTATATGAAATGTATAAATCAGGTAAACCCAACATGGACTTTGACGAGTTCCGAAAAGCGTGGGAAGAAGATCCTGTTGCTTCTGCAATGATACTTGAAGGTAATATCAAAGCGGGAAAAGGTATCGGTAAAGGCGCAAAGAAACTGTCTGATTATGTCTTTGCAACCAAACCAGACGCCGCTAAATTCACGAAAACTGTTGCTGACACGATGCAACGAGTAATGCCTCGCACAGCAAAAGACAATGTTACTGGGCCTCAAAAAGCCGCTTACGATGCAAAAGAATCGCGAGGTATTGATTATATTTTCCGCAACCTAGATATACTACCCAGAAATGAGTTTGGTGAGCAACTAAAACCAACTGAGTTAGAAGCTCACACGTTATATGAAGCTACTGAAAACGGTATAAACAAGACGTTGCGCGAACAGGATCGCAGGATAAAAGAAGCTGGTGGTGAAGGGTTAGCACAAACTACATTGCCGCTGGTTCGCTTCTGGTTGAATGAAATTAAGAAAGCTGGTAAAGGTACTAAAGGGCAAGACATAATCAATCTCGCTAATAAAGAGATTGAAAGTCTGCGTAAAAAGGGTGCAAATTACAGTTTAGAAGGTGCTTTAGAAGACTTGACTACGCTGAACAAAGACCTTCAGTCAGGGTCTGCGTTACCTATAGCGGGTTCAACAAAAGGTGCTATGATGCGTGAAGCTTCGTTACGCAGACAGTTACTGGATGAGCTTCTTACAAAAGACAAAAATGATGCTTTCTCTGAATTACGCAAAGATATGGGAGCATTGCTAGAGCAGAGAAATCGTGCTGGAAAGCTACTCAGTAAAACAGCCAAGTTACCGCCGGTTAATCCATCATTAATTGGTGATTATGCTGTGGGCCAACTTGCGTATGGTCTAGCGACAGGTAGTCTTGCATCAACAGCAAAAGGTATTGGAAGTCTGGCATCAAAAGCTTATCGCAAGTTCAAGAATGATCCAAATAATCAGATACGCACAATGCTTGAAAAAGCGGCAAAACTCAGAGAAGAGCCAAAAGTACCTGAGCCTAGACCGCCTCAGTCACTGTTATCAAGACCAGAAGATATGGAACCAAATAGATCTGTAGATCCTACAGAAACAATGATCGAACGTGGTGAAGCACGAGGTCCTGCTGAGTATGATCCGTCACTGAGAGACATCGCACCACAAGGTGAAACTGGGGTTACTCCAAGACAAATAGAGCAATCAGGGCAACAGTTTCGTGCTGGTGGACCGCCTAAACCTGGACCTATAACAAGTGAAACTGGTGGTGCTGGTCAAACGCTCACAGAAGCTCCCAGTGACTATGGACAGACACGAACGCTACGCGGCCCTCAGACAGGTGAACCCTTAGACTTGAACGCTGCAAGAGCTGGTCTGCGTGAAGCGGGTTTCCCAACTACTGAGATAGAAAGTATGCTTGATGCTACACGTCCACCGACCGTCGAGAGCACCGTTGCAAAACAAGGTAAGGGCGCAGCAGGGGTAGCTAAAACAGCGGCTAAATACGGCGTACCAGTGGCTGCTATAGCGATGTATTTAAGCGGCGACGAGGAAACAAAGAAGCGTATGCTAGCCCTACCAGTAATGGCTGGGATGATGAAGATGGTCAGTAAAGAACATGCGGCAAACAGACTCGCTGTTAAGGAGACTGCAAGCAAAGCACTAGCTGAGCAAGGTATGCAGTTCAAAGGAATAAAAGACGGCAACAACGTAACTCTAGGAATTGTTGACGCTCAAGGTAAACCAGTTATGGTTCGCCTAGAGAATGGCGGTAAGAGTGTAATTATTGACCCTAACGGTAAGACCCGCGCCGGTGCTACATTCGCGATAGATCCTAATACTGGGGAATACCACATGAGCGGTATGTATGTGCCGGATGTACTCCAGAGGAACAAAATAGGAACGCACCTGTACACGACAGCATCAGAAATGGCACACAAAGCAGGAAAAGACTTACAGGGCGATGGTTTTGGTACGTCAGAAGCTGCGCTTAGCACTGTGAAAAGTCTTAAACCTCTCGGATTTGATGTAGCCCTAGACCCTAAAATGAAGACAACTTCCACAGGACAGAGTTCAGGTGCCACTGGGTTAGATCCTGCTTATCGCATAAAATACGAAGTACAAAAAGCAGGCGGAGGTGTAAAAGGGATAGGTAAAGTCGCACTCCAGTACGGTGTTCCTGCTGCTTTACTCGCTAAATTCTTGTCGAGTGATGAAGAGACACAGAAGAAAATGATGGCTTTACCACTGATGGCTGGAATACTATATAAACACAGAACCGACATTAGTCCTGTGAAATCTGTACCATTTTCAAAACTGATTGAATTCAAAACTTCCCGGGGCGATGCGACGAGTCTTGTGAAAAATCCAACACCGATGCAAACAAAAGCATTTTTCAAAGAGGTTTTAGCAAATCGTAAAAAATTTAACCCTGATTATAATCACGCACTTGGTATAGACGAAGGTCTATCGGAAGGGTTTGTTCTGAGATTTGTTGAAACTAATCATGGGGATAAGTATTATTGGGATGCTCGTGATGCTGTCCACACAGAGGTTGGGGAAAACCCCATAGTAAGTGGTTATGTTGATGTAGAAGGCGGGGTTCTGAGAGATGGAAAAGAGATACGTCGAGAGCTAATCAACGACGAGTGGACTGAGTATATTGACGAAGCACCAGACGGCACTACATAAACAGCATGGGAAAGGGGAGTTTGGGGTTAGTTCGGATATTATAAAACTAGATTCAATATTTGAGGATGCTTATGGCAAAAAATTAAATTTTGAACAAGCAAAACAATCCGTTATGAATGGAGAAGATGTTATAACTTCTGATGGGCGTGTTATTGAAAATAGAACACAGTTGAAGGAGTTTGTAGGTGATATTGGAACCTCCGATCAACCCGTAATGTGGTTCACTAAAGACACGCCGAGTTCGTTTCCTATTTACCAGTGGGCAGCGGCAACTGGGTTGAGTGCGAACATAATTTCACAGTTCTTACAGCTAAAAGATGGCGACAAACGCAAAGATTTCATGCTCAAGAAGTACCCTAAATTGAAAGAAGTGAGTTAATCCTTAATGTAGAACATTAAGTTTTTATGCCCTAATGGTTTAACTGTTAGGGCATAACTATTTAATTTATAAAGTATACGAGCTACTTTGTTCACGTAGTAGCACTTCCAGCCTGCATAAACAGTGCGTTTAACTAGCACTACTATAGTAACTAGCACTACTATAGTAACTAGCACTACTATAG
>Ga0194061_1000801_pt1 | contig 19195 bp, 15 predicted proteins | sample SepL2221m_MetaG_FD_163423 | JGI IMG/M metagenome (GOLD analysis project Ga0194061, IMG submission 163423) | Anoxic zone freshwater microbial communities from boreal shield lake in IISD Experimental Lakes Area, Ontario, Canada - Sep2016-L224-21m | ecosystem: Environmental > Aquatic > Freshwater >... | reverse complement strand
CCCATCGGCTTTGGCGGCATCTGCGTCTATACCGAAATCTGTGGCTGCGCGGGCTTTGTGCGCCTGGCGGCAGGCAATCAACCAGTGCGTAATGCGTTGGAAGTGGATTACACCCAGTTACCCGCCGGTACCCCGCATGATCTGGCGAGCCTACTGAAGATGACCAAGGAACAGCGCGAGGCCATCGAGGCGAGTTGTGCGGTGGAAATTGCTGCGGAATTATTCGCCCGTCTGCCCAAAAATAAAGCGGATTATGCCAGCCTCCTGAAGCAGGCCCATCATCTGGGCAGCCACATGAGCTGGGATGCGGTGGCGCAGCTTTTTGTAGTCCCGGGCATCCAGAAAACTCTGCAGCGTTAAATCTGATTTTTTCCTAATGTTACCCCTAGGCAATCATGATGACCTCTGCTAATATAGCCGCGGTTCAAGTGCCACAAGCGGAGTAACCCATGTCCAATAGTTGTGTCGTATTTGATTTTGACGGGGTCATCGCGGATACCGAAGCCCTGCATCTGCAAGCCTATAATGCCACATTTGCCAATCTGAGCGCCCGCATCGGCGGGCCCCTGCGGATCAGTGCCGAGACCTATTTCGGCAATTACATTGTCTACGGCAATCACGATGGGTTTCTGCACATGCTCCAGGACCATGGACGCAGTTATGATGAGGCCCTGCTGACCAGCCTGTGCGCCCATAAAGACCAATTGTTCAGTCAGGGGATTAGCCAGTTTGTCCAACCGCTGGCCGGCGTGCGGGAAACGCTGGCGTATCTGACTGCTGCGCAGGTTCCTCTGGCCATTTGTAGCGGCGCCCGCCGGGTGGAAATTTTACATCTGCTGGCGGCGTTCAAACTTGCCCATCATTTCGTGGTCATCGTTGCTATTGAGGATGTCCAGCAGAGCAAACCTCACCCCGAAGGTTACACCCGGGCATTCGATCAGCTCAACGCACTACACGGCGGCACGCTGAACCGCACCCAATCGCTGGCCATCGAAGACTCACTCGGCGGTATCACCGCCGCCCGCACCTCGGGCTTACAAGTCCTCGCCGTGGGCACCAGCCTGCCCCTGAACAAACTGCGCAGCCAGACCCCGCTGGTGGTCAATAGCCTGCAAGAAGTGACACCGCAGCAGTGGAATAAATGGCTAAGTTTGAGCTAGGGTCCGGCCAATTTTTACATTTTCGTAGCGCATATTCCACCTATGCGCAACATTAATCATATTTTAACGCATTCGCGTATTGTTGCTCGTGGCTATTTTAGCATCTATTCTAGCCTACTTTAGATTGTCATAAACGCTTTCCGTACCGTTAGATATAGTGGTTTATAGCTATGACTCCGACCCGGTGTTTGCAGACATGGCGAGTACGGGACATGTGCTCTTTGAATATTTTGTCACATTTATGCATTCGATTGCATGTTTTCGACGTATTTATGTTGACTCACCTGCGAATCGTGCTACATTTTCCCTGTTGAAACGATCTGCGGTTTGATGGTTGTTTGCAGCAAACGCAGGTTTAACGTCATGATATGGAGCACGATATGAAGGTTCTAAATGTAGCGATAGGAACGGCACTGGCGCTGGTGGTTACCTCGGCTCAGGCCCACGTCATCGTACAGCGGTTTGATGTCGCCAATCACTTTCCCAATCAAACAGCTACTGGGACCTTCCAGTATTTTGATAACTCCAGTGGATTGCAGACGTTGCAATCGGTCACCATTGAAACCAACCTCCAGCAGTGGTCCGGGTTTTTCGCCGTCGACAACGATGACACAACATTAAAAACAGGTATTGCCAACAAAGGCGTGACCGCGAATATCTCCAGCAGCGCTCCGCGCCTGAATCCCACCGTAGCTAGTGGAATCACGCTGGCACAGATGACCAACTTATCTTTGGTTATGACCAAAACTTTCAATCTGCAACCTAATTCCGGGGATGCCGTCGGTCAATATAACCAGACTCTGGCTTCCGACTGGGATTCGCTGCTAGGGCCCACGTACGCCAGCCGTAATAAAATGACCCGAGGGCCGGTACAAGCCCGTTATCAGAACGATTACATGTGGGATCTGGATCCCTTGAATGCAACTTTTGATATCACCTTCATCACGTCGCAGCAGGAAAATTTCATCGGCAGCGGTAATCTGTGGACTTCTGGCGGCGCCTGCGAAGCTGCGGGTTACATTCAGATCGTTTACAACTACATTCCGGAACACGGCAGCCTGAGCTTGTTAGGCCTGGTATCTGCGGGTTTGCAGCTGCGTCGGCGTAAGTGCAAGTAAACGCACACTCAAAGCAAGTCATCCCAAGGCATCACACGCAGGTGTGATGCCTTTTTTATTGTGGCTCAGGCCAGACCTGAGTACGTATGGGAATGCGCCAGTCCATACCAAATATACCATCAATGGAGTAATTCTCCGATGATCAACAGATCATCGCTGACCTGCAAAACCGCACCAAAATCACCAAAATACAAATTGTGGATATATCTATCCATTACAACAAGTCAACCCAGCGGGCGCTTGGCGCTGGGGGCAAACGCCCCTAAACTGACGGGTTATGAGTACACCATTGCGAAATCCCAAGGGTACACGTGATTTCTATCCCGAGGCCATGGCTGTGCGGAGGTATATCGAAGATACCTGGCGGCAGGTCTCGATCCGGCATGGTTTTGTCGAAGTGGACGGGCCGACGTTTGAATATCTGGACCTGTATAAGATCAAGTCCGGGGATGAAATTGTCTCCCAGCTTTTTCACTTTGAGGGACGTGCGGACAAGGAAGGTCAGACCGATCATTTCGCCCTGCGGCCGGAATTTACCCCGACGCTGGCGCGGATGGTGGCGGCCAAAGCCAATGCGCTGCCCCGGCCGATCAAATGGTTCAGCATCCCCCGCTGCTATCGCGGCGAAGCCCCCCAGAAGGGCCGCGGCCGCGAGTTCATCCAATACAACGTGGACATCCTCGGCGGGGATACCCCCGAAGTCCGGCGGCAGTTTGATATCGAGTCAGCGGCGCTGTGTCTGGCGGTGCTGCGGGAATTCGGCCTGAGCGAAAAAGATGTGGTGCTGCGCTATAACGACCGGCAACTGGTGGAACACCTGTTCCGGGTGGCGGGCTTGACCGAGAGCCAATTCGCATTCGGATTCTATCTGCTGGACCGCATCGGCAAATTGGCCCCGGCCCAGCGGACGGAACTGTACCAGCAGAATAATATCGCTCCGGCCCAACGAACCTTCTTTGAAAAACTCGCGGGCCAACAAAACCCGCTGACGCCGGCGTTCTGGGCCGACTTGCCTGAGGCGCAGGGGGTGGAAGAATATTGTGCCGCCGTGCGCACCGCGGGCAGCGAGGTGGAAGCCACGCTGGCAGTGATGGGCTTCGGCCCCGGCTGGGCGCAGTATGACGCGTCCATTGTGCGCGGCTTGGCGTATTACACGGGCTTTGTGTTTGAAGTGGGCGACACCACCGGCGTCCTGCGGGCCATCGCGGGTGGCGGGCGGTATGACAAACTGGTGGAGATGTTCGGCGGGCCGTCCTTGCCGGCGATTGGTTTTGGTATGGGCGATATGGTGCTGCAGGTGTTGCTGGAAGAAAAGAAACTGTTGCCAGAACGGCTGATCCCCAAGCCGGATGTTTTTGTGGTCAATGCTCTGGACACCACCGTGGCGTTGCAGAAACTGCTGGCCGAATTGCGTCTGGGGGTGTTTGATCCGACGACCAAAGCGATCACGCAACCCGGACTGGCTGCGAGCAGCAGTTACAAGGCCACCAAGAATATCGGCAAGCTGTTACAGGAAGCCGCCCAGAGTGGCGCCGGCGTGACGGTGATTCTGGCGCCGGAGGAATACGCCCGGGACGCGGTGAAGCTCAAGAACATGCAGACCCGCGAAGAATGCGAAGTTCCGCTGGTCGAACTCAAACAGAAATTGTTGGCCCTGCGGCAATCCTTGTGACGATGAGGTGTCGTTCATGGGTCCACGCTCCAAACGCACCTCGCATTACGAAGCCGCCTTTGAACTGTGGCTGCGGCAGCGCGGGATTGCGTATGTGGCGGTGAACGAGGCCAAGCGGACATTGCTGCAGAGTGCGAAGCTGAAAAGTTTTGATTTCGTGGTCTATCGGACGGATGCGACCAATCTGATTGTGGATGTTAAAGGACGCACCGCGTCGGCCAAGGGGGGCCTGCCCAGCTGGGTCACGCGTGAAGATATTGACGATCTGCGGAACTGGCAGGAACTGTTTGGGGCGGGGTTTCAGGCGTATTTCGTGTTTATGTATCAATTCCCGGGTGATCCGCGCAAGGCGATGACCAAGGAACTTTTCCACTTTAACGATAAATGGTACGCGGGGTATGCGTTGGATGCGGGGGCATATCGCCAGCACATGCGGGCGCGTTCGACCAGTTGGGGGACGGTGGATTTGGCGCCGGAGGCCTTCAGTCAGGTGGCGGTGCCATTGGTGGACATCCTATAATTTATCGCTTTTCCCAATAAACTCACGTTTCTTTAGATTTCGCGGGCTGCGGATTTGATACCGTACCTATTCGGTACTATATTTATATGTCGCCTATACTAGTTGAGTCGTGGTGATAAGAGATAAAAAGGACCGTGAATGCCAACCGCAACCAAAACCATCGAAGAACTGGCCGCCCAGGGCTATAAATATGGGTTCAGCTCGGATATCGAGATGGATCAGGCCCCCATCGGCTTGTCAGAGGCGGTGATCCGCCTGATTTCGGCCAAAAAGAACGAGCCCGAGTGGATGCTGGAGTGGCGGTTGGTGGCTTATCGGCATTGGCTGACCATGGTGGAGCCACGTTGGGCATTTTTGAAATTCCCGCCGATCAACTTTCAGGCCATCAGTTATTACGCAGCGCCCAAAAAGCACAAGGAAGGCCCCCAGAGTCTGGCGGATGTGGACCCGAAGATTTTGGAGACCTACAACAAGCTGGGGATTCCACTCAGCGAGCAAAAGCAGTTGGCCGGGGTGGCCGAAGTGGCGATGGATGTGGTGCTGGACAGTGTTTCGATTGTAACCACGTTCAAGACCAAGCTGGCAGAGGCCGGGGTGATCTTTTGTTCGATCACCGAGGCGATTCAGAACCATCCGGAGTTGATCAAAAAGTATCTGGGCTCGGTGGTGCCGGTGACGGATAATTTTTATGCGGCACTGAATGCGGCAGTGTTCACCGACGGGTCGTTTGTGTATGTGCCCAAGGGCGTGCGCTGCCCGATGGAATTGAGCACCTATTTCCGCATCAATGCCAGCAATACCGGGCAGTTTGAACGCACGCTGATCATCGTCGAGGACGATGCCTATGTCAGCTATCTGGAGGGCTGTACCGCCCCCACCCGGGATGAGAACCAACTGCACGCGGCGGTGGTGGAACTGGTGGCGCTGAATAACGCGACGATCAAATATTCCACCATTCAAAACTGGTACCCCGGCGACGCCGAAGGCAAGGGTGGGATTTACAATTTTGTGACCAAACGCGGCAAGTGCCTGGGCCACAACAGCCACATCAGTTGGACGCAGATGGAAGCGGGCTCGGCCATTACCTGGAAGTATCCCAGTTGCCTGTTGATCGGCGACAACTCGGTGGGCGAGTTTTATTCCGTGGCGGTGACCAACGGCCACCAACAGGCCGACACCGGCAGCAAGATGATCCATATCGGCAAGAACACCAGTTCGACGATTATTTCCAAGGGCATCTCGGCGGGCCAGGGGCAGAATATTTATCGCGGACAGGTGCGGGTGAATCCCGGCGCGACCGGCGCCCACAACTATACCCAGTGCGATTCGATGCTGATCGGCCAGAAGTGCGGGGCCCACACCTTCCCGTACATTGATGTGCGCAATCCCAGCAGCAAAGTGGAACACGAGGCCTCGACATCCAAAATTGGCGAGGACCAGATCTTCTACCTGCGGCAGCGCGGGATTTGTCAGGAAGATGCGATCAATTTGATCGTGAACGGGTTCTGCAAAGAGGTGTTTGCGGCCCTGCCGATGGAGTTCGCAATCGAAGCCCAGAAGTTGCTGAGCGTCAGCCTCGAAGGCAGCGTGGGTTAAGTCTTTAGAGTTCACAGTTTATCACGGTAGGAGTTTGGTATTATGGCCTTAATTGAAATTAAAAACCTGCATGCCCGAATCGCGGAACGCGAGATTCTCAAGGGCGTGAATCTGACGATCAACCCCGGTGAAGTCCATGCCATCATGGGCCCCAACGGCTCGGGCAAATCCACGCTGGCCAGTGTGCTGGCCGGGCATGAGGCGTATGAAGTCACCGCAGGCGAAGTCATATTCCAGGGGCAGAACCTGTTGGAGTTGGAAGCCGATGAGCGGGCCCGGGCAGGGTTGTTCCTGGCGTTCCAATATCCGGTGGAAATCCCCGGTGTAAGCAACACGGCCTTTCTGAAGACGGCGGTGAATGCGATACGCAAGCAGCGCGGCCAGGGGGAACTCGACGCGCTGAGCTTCATCAAGTTGGCCCGGGCGAAAGCCAAAGTGGTCAACATCAGTGAAGACTTTCTGAAGCGGAATGTGAACGAAGGCTTCTCGGGCGGTGAAAAGAAGCGTTTTGAAGTCTTCCAGATGGCGCTACTGGAGCCGTCCTTCTGCGTCTTGGATGAAACCGATTCGGGGCTGGATATTGACGCCCTGCAAGTGGTGGCCCACGGGGTGAATGTGATGCGCGCTGCGGGCCGATCGTTCCTGCTGATTACCCACTATCAGCGGTTATTGACGTATATCGTGCCGGATTTTGTGCATGTGCTCAAAGACGGACGGATTGTGAAATCGGGGGGCAAGGAATTGGCCCTGGAACTCGAAGCGCATGGCTATGCGGATTTCCAGGAAGCCGAATTGGCCGCCCACTAAGACTCAAGGATGCAGCTCATGACTACCGATATCGCCAGCCAGATACCCTTGGCCGAGATGGCCGAACTGCCGCAAGCCCAATTATGGACCACTACCCTGGCAGGCGTAAGTCAGCCTTTGGAACTGGCGCGGGAACATATGCACAAAGTGGGGATGCCCACAGGCAAGGAAGAGGCCTGGCGCTATTCGCGCTATGCCCCGCTGGGTACGGCAACCTTCGTGGCCGGGGCCAAACCGGCGGTGGATGTGGCGATAACCCCCGACCTCGCTGCGGATCAGGTGTTGATTAATAATGGTTGGTTGGACCTGATGGGAGTTGCTACAGCCCATCTGCCGGGAGGCGTGTTTATTGGGCGTCTGGCCCAGGCCCCCGCTGCTATTCAAACGGCCGCACTCAAGCACTGGTCCAAGATTCTCCCCGCCAATACCGATGCCTTTGCCAGTTTGAATTTGTTACGGCATGAAAACACGCTGCTGATTTATGTCCCCAAGGGGGTGACGCTGTCCCGGCCGGTGGCGATTTACAACCGGGTGACCAGCACACAGCCGCTGGCTGTATTCCCGCGCATCCTGATCGTGGCGGAGCAATCCAGTGCCCTGACGGTGTACGAACGTCATGAGGGTCCGCAGGATGTGGGGTATTTCAATGGCACCTGTGTGGAAGCCTTCGTGGGTGAGAATGCCAATCTGGACCACTATTATCTGGACACCAGCGGAATGGCCAGTCTGTCGGTACAACACCGCAACACCCTGATGCAGCGGGCCAGTAATTACCAGTTCCACAGCCTGATGATCGGCGGACAGTTGTTGCGGATGAATGTCACGCCGACCATGGCCGGGCCGGGGGGCGTGATGATTCTGAACGGACTGTATCTGCCCAGCGGGCACCGGCATCACGACATTTCGATGCGGGTGCGGCACAGTGCGGAGCATTGCGACAGCCACCAGTATTACAGCGGAATTTTGCAGGATTTCAGCACGTCGGCCTTCAGTGGCCGAATCAATGTGGACCCCGGCGCCCAGAAGACTGATGCCAAGCAAACCAATGCGAATCTGCTCTTGAGCAATGAGGCCCGGGCGCACACCCGGCCGCAGTTGGAAATCTATGCTGATGATGTGAAGTGTACCCACGGTGCCACGGTGGGCCAGTTGGACGAAAAGACCGGCTTTTATCTGCAGGCCCGGGGCATTCCCAAAGACATTGCCCGCGGGATGCTGATTTATGCGTTTGCCAGCGAAACCATCGGCCGGATGCGGAATGTAGAACTGGGCAAATTATTTTCCCGCCTGATGCTGCGGCATCTGCATCTGGGCGAAGCGATTGAATTGGCGTTGACGGAAGATTACTTCGATTGATAACCCGAAAGGAAATGACCATGAGCGACTACAGCCATCCCGAAGTGCTGGTATCCACCCAATGGGTGGCGGATCATCTGAATGACCCGAATCTGCGGATTGTGGAAAGCAATGAGGATATTTTGCTCTACGACGTAGGGCATGTGCCCAACGCCGTGAAGGTTGACTGGGTCAACGACCTGAATGATCCGGTGGTGCGGGATTATCTCAGCCCGGTGGCCTTTGCCAAACTGTGCGCGACCAAGGGTATCAGCCCGGATACGACCGTGGTTTTCTACGGCGATAAGAACAACTGGTGGGCGGCGTATGCGTTCTGGGTGTTCAAATTATTTGGACACCAGAAGTGCTTGCTCATGAACGGCGGTCGGAAATGCTGGGAGTTGGATGGCCGACCGTTGGTGAAGGAGAAGCCCACGATCCCACCAGCGCTCTATCCAACGCCGGTGCGGGATGATACCCCCATCCGCGTGCTGCGGGATGAAGTGTTGCAGCATGTCAAGAAGTTGGGCCGACTGGTGGATGTGCGTTCGCCGAAGGAATACTCGGGCGAAGTGACCCACATGCCGGAATATCCGCAGGAAGGGGTGTTGCGCGGCGGACATATTCCCGGCGCCATCAGCATCCCCTGGGCCAAAGCAGCCAATGAGGACGGTACGTTCAAGTCCCGCGCGGAACTGGAACAGTTGTATCTGAAGGACAACGGGCTGAAGTCCGATGAATATACCGTGGTCTATTGCCGCATCGGCGAACGGTCCAGCCATACCTGGTTTGTCCTGAATTATTTGCTGGGTTTCGGTAATGTGCGAAATTACGATGGCTCCTGGACGGAATGGGGCAACGCCGTGGGCATGCCCATTGAAAAGTCGCTGCCGGTAAAGTAAGACTGCGGCTGGAAATAATCACGGGCGGTACGGGTTTGAAATTATGGCCCGTACCGCCTGTATATTTTGGCTCATCCGGTATTTCTGATCGCCGCCAGACAGGTCTGGAAAGCGCGGATGTGCGTAAAAAAAACGGACACTCGTGAGGAGTGTCCGCTAGGGGGCATCAATTTAAGGTTGCGGGCAACACTTACGAAGCCAGAAAATCCTGAAAGTTGCCTTTGAACATGCGATAGACATCTTTCTGTATGTCAGCGGCAGTGAGGGGCCAGCCGGTGGCGGCGGTATCGGTGTATTTATCCACCAGCACTTTGCCGATGATCTGACGGCTGTGATCCCACTTATAGAGCAACTGATCCAGCACGCGGGCGTCGGAGTGTTGCGGGATCATGGTGGTGCCCAGCAGTTCCAGACGCATGCGCGTGATTTCTTCGATCAGTGAGGGGTTGTTCAGGAACCACCAGCAACCGAACACCATCAGGTTGCCGAACTTGCGGGCGGCCACGCACAGGGCGTGGACATTTTCGCGGGCCAGCATGGTGACAAAGAACTTGTTCTGCGGGAACTGGGCACACAGCCGTACCACAGCGCCGACATCGGACGTGCCGACCATGTCGCCGGCATCGCCCAGCGCGGGATTGACCCGCATCTTGGAGCCAATCATCATGGCGAAGGGGATATTGCGCTCGGCACACACCGGCAGCACAATCTTTTCCAGCGCATCCTGCCCGGCCTTTTCGGCGGGGTCGTTGGATTCGACAGGATATTTGAATTCCGGCGGCAGCGACACGGCCATATAGATGCCGGCCACACGATCCAGCCAATCACGCAGGAACTTCTGGGCCTGGGTGATGCTCTGGGCATCCACGGTGGCGCTGCAGGGATAACCCCATTCGGTCATTTTCTTGGCGGCCAGCGGCCAGTTGCGCAAAATCGGGTCAATGCGGAGCACCCCGGTGAAGCGGGGGTCCTGACCGACCTTGGGATTGGCCAGCCAGCGGTTGCGTTCGTTGTCATCAAAGACCGCGTTGGTCATGGTGATGGATTCGACGTTGGAGATTTCCATGACCTTGTCCACGTACTTCGACGGGTCCTGCGCGGCGAACCATTTGCGCGCCCGAGTCAGGTCTTTGCGGGTGTCCACTTCCAATCCGAGTTTTTCCATACAGGTCAGCACGCCGCGACAGGCCTCGGAAATGGGTGTGCGTTCGACAAACAGGTGCTTCCAGATATGATCGGCCTGCGCCTGCTTGCTCATCTTCCAGAAGGCGTCATAGGGCAATTTGCTCGCGGGGACAATGCGGTAGACTTCGGCGACGAGATAGTGATACGTCAGCAATTCATCCAACCCCCACAGCAACATGCCCGCAGGATCGGCCTTGCCGGTGCGATTGGTAACGGGTGTGCCGAAGGTGGGCGGATAGAGATGCGTGTGCATATCCACAATGGGTTGGGCGGTCACGGCGGCCGTGACGACTTTTTCGATCTGGCTGCGTGTGGTCAAGAGCTTCGCAGGGACTGCGGACTTACGTTTGGTTTTAGCGGGCATCACTGGACTCCTAGGTAAAAATAGCGGACTAGAAAGCGTATTTTTACCACAGGGGACGGGGATTGGAAAGCCCGCAGTCACTTCCACTGGGTGCGCAGGCGGCTGGCGGGGTAGTAGAACGTCAGTATATCGGCGGTGCTGCGGCCTTTTTCGGCCAGCGCTTTGGCCCCCCACTGGCTCATACCGATGCCATGGCCAAAACCCCGGCCCTGGGTCAGGATGATATTGGCGCCGGAATCCTTAATTTCGAAATAACTGCTGGGAGGCTTGGGGGCCACACCGGCGGGGTCTTGCAGCAAGGCCAGACGGAACTCTTCCGCCCGTATGGGGGCTTGATAGCCCTTTTCATCGGTGAGTTGAATTTCAGTGGGACGTTGGGTGGTAATGTTACGTTTGGCGATAGTGACTTTTTGGACGTTACCCAGCGCCACTAATTGTGGGAAGCTGTTACGCTGACCCCAGACCTGCATAGTTCGGGTGATGTCGGCCTTGCTGACGGAGATATCTGGCCATTGGAACTTCGGGGCGGCGGCATCCACGGGCCCCACGGTGCGGGCCGAAAGCGGGGCCACGGAGATATCGCCCCAGGCCTCGGCGGGGTCCACCGTAGCGCCGCCGGTGACGCTGTGGAAATACGTGCAGAAGATACCTTCTTTGTCGGTGACGGTGGTGACCAATACCTGACCGCGCGTGGCCGCCACGGCAGCGCGGCTGTTGGCGGTTTCCGCCTTTTGCCCACCGTACACCTGGGAACTGGTATCGGCGGTCACATCCCATTGCGCGGCAGGATCACGGCTGAATATCTGAAAGGTGGCATAAGTACGCGCGGCGATGGCCTGAGCCCGATAGGCGGCCGGCGCCCAGCGGTCGGGCATTTCTTTGGGCAACACACCGGCCAGATAATCTTCCAATGGCAGCGTGTTGAGCAAGACGTATTTGTTGTTGGGAGTTTTGCTATTGGCCAAAGTACCGCGATAGCCGGTTTTGGGGATGGCAACTTCCTGATCACTGGGCGCGGAGAGGCGTACGCGAATCACGGGTTCTTGGATGAGTTTGGGCAGCGCGACAATGGCGGGCTGAGGTTTGCCCAATGCGGGCGGTTTGGTCCACACTATCTGTACGCCGGGGGGCAATACGCGCGGGCCGGTGGCACCGGGCTGATGGGGCTTACCGATTACCAAGGGTTCGCCCGTGGACGGGGTTGGCTTGTTATGATGACAGGCCACCAGCACGCCCAAGGTGGCCGCGGGCAAAGCCCATAGCAGATACGATTTACGCCAAAAACGTTGCATAGCCATACCCTCCTTGGTAAAAGCCGGCAGCGTAGCGAAGCTTACTCGGGAATCTTACGCAAGGTCAGGTTGTAGGTCGTCAAGATGGCCTTGATTTCATCCAAGCTGGTCTGGCCGAAGTTCTTGATGCCCAGCAGTTCCGCTTCGGTGCGGCAGGCCAATTCGCCCAGCGTATTGGCGCCCAGACGTTCGACGGCTTTCTTGCTGCGGACCGAAAGTTCAATTTCCGCCAGTGACTTGTTGAGGATATCTTCGGGTACGCTGTTGGCCAGTTGCTGCTGGATCATTTCCTTCTGCATCTGACCATGCTGTTCTTCGGCGTACTGACCGAGGCGGAAGCCCTTGGCCACGACCATCTTGCGGATTTCATCAAGGCTGGTATCGCCAAAGTTCTTATAGGCCAGCAAGTCGGCTTCGGGCACCCGGAGCAATTCGCCCATGGTGTGAATTTCCATTTTCTTGAGGCAGTTGCGGGCCCGGACCGACAGTTCGAAATCGGTGACCGGGGTTTCCAGCATTTCGTGATTATTTTCGTTGCGCTTTTCGATATCTTCGTCAATCTTCATGCTGACGGATTCGGAGGCGTCTTTCATGAACAACTTGGCTTTGGCATGATTGGGACATTCCGAGAGCAGACGGCCCATGAGGACTTCGCTGTCCACGTAGCGGCCATGATCTTCATAGAGCACCGCAAGATTGAGTAGGGCGCCTTCGAATACCGGGCAACGGTCCACGAGGATTTCATACAGCGCGATGGCCTGCTCATCCTGACCGACCAGGTCCAGGAGGCTGGCGAGTTTGAACATGGCCAGTTCGTGTTCGCTGTCCTTGGCGACGGCCTGTTCCAGCAGTGCGATGGCCTGTTCCAGATAATTGGGGCCCGATTTCTTCAATACCGCCAAGGCTTCTTCATACAGCTTTTTGGCTGCGGGGACATCGGAAGCGGCATCGAAAGTTACGCTAGCAAGGGCTTGTGTCATGTGACCTCAATCTCCAAACGGACAGAATGCAAACAACTCCCCGGCGATAGGCCGGTGGAAAGACACTAATTTAACCGAGTATGGGCTTTTGAACAACCCCCGCGCCCCGGGGGTGGGGGGCAGGGGCTTAGACACCCCCATCTGGGGCGAGGGGCACGGATACCGCCACGGTGACTTCCGGCAGGCAGGTTTCCGCGCCGCAAAGCTGATATGTGACCCATGCCACCAAGGAACCCCCGGTCCAACGACCAGACCCATGGATGGTCAGCGTCCCTGTGTATCCATGGTCCGGCGCCGGGGGGCAAGCCCACACCACTGCGGTGATATTGTCCGGATCAAAGTGTATGGCCGACCCGTTGGGGGGTACCAACTGTAACGACCAGCCAGTGGGAATCACACACTCCAGCGTAAGCGTAACGTCCTGTGGCGCTCCTGCTGCAACCTTGGCGGTGGCGGTAAAAGTGACCGCCGGGCCGGGGGTGGTGGCCCCAGCGGGTACCCCCGCACTGAGCAGGGCATACCACAGACTGCAATAGACCGTCGGGTTGGCACTGGCCACCGGGGCCAGACGGCCGATAATCTCCCGCTGGTGCTGGGCCAGTTCCGGCAGCGCTGCTTGCGGCAGAAGCAGGCCCAACGCCTCCAACGCTACCGCCAGCGCCGCAGGCACGGCATTATCCATGGCCAGTTGCAGTTGCACCGGCAGAGCATCATGCCCGCTGTGCGTGGCAGTGTACGTCTGGCGCTCGGCAGACCAAAACAGCCGGTCCATGTCCTGCAGCAGTTGCAGGGCCACGGATAAAAATTCGTCTTTATCAGCCGGGGAAACAGCGGACAAATACGCCAACGCGGTAATCAGGTGGGCATAATCATCGAGAAAACCCAAGGTGTGGGCGGGCGCATGACGACTAATGCGATAAAGCTGGCCCGCACGGAGGTGGTGCCGGAGGAGGAAACGGGCATTATTCCGGGCAGCATCGAGATAGGCAGGCTGGGCACAAGCGGCGCCAGCCACGACCAAGGCTTGCACAAACATCCCGTTCCACGCGGTAATAATTTTATCGTCACGGGCAGGGGGAACCCGGCTTTGGCGGTGCTGACGCAGGCGCAGAGATAGGGCGTTAATCCGGTCCGTGCCGGCCGCCACGGTAAGACCCGAGCGCTCGGCGAGCTGGGCAACACTCATAACCCGGGACAAAACATTACTGCCCTCGAAATTGCCCGACGCCGTAATGCCGTAGTAGGTACACAGCAGGTCGGCATCGGCGGGATGACCCAGTGCGGCGCGGACTTCGGCCGGGGTATAAGCATAATATTTACCTTCGTGGCCTTCGGAATCAGCGTCGAGCGTGGCGTGAAACTCCCCCGCCGGGCCGGTCATTTCGCGGAGCCAATAATCCGCGCAATCCCGCGCGGTAGCCAGATAATCCGGTCGGTTAAGCAACCGGCCAGCCCGTGCGAAGACTTCCAGCAATTGGGCATTGTCATAGAGCATCTTTTCAAAGTGCGGCACCAGCCAATGGGCATCCACGCTGTACCGGGCAACGCCGCCAGCCAGTTGGTCATGTATCCCCCCTGCCTGCAGGGCATCGAGGGTGACCGTCAGCATGTCGGTGAGTTGGCGAAATTGTGCGGGCTGGAGTTGGGCGGGATTGTTGGCCGCATGTTCCAGCAACCAGCACCACAGACGCAGGGTTTGGTGCGGGGGAAATTTGGGCGCGCCACCAAAACCGCCGTGCTCAGGGTCGAAACTTTGGCCCCATTGCCCATAAGCCAGTTGCATGACGGCAGGCAGATCAAGGGGCGCTGCCCCGGGCGCAGTGGCTTTTTCCGCATACCCTTGCAGCGCCTCCACCGCCCGCTGGGCCTGGGCCTCAATCTCGCCGCGGCGCTGCCGCCAGGCTTCGGCGATGGCTTCCAGCAAACGCGGAAAGCCGGGCCGGCCATAACCATCCTCCGGCGGGAAATACGTTCCGGCATAGAAAGGCTTCAGGTCCGGGGTCAGCCACACACTCATAGGCCACCCCCCCGAACCGGTCATCATCTGGGTGGCCAGCATGTAGGTTTCATCCAGGTCGGGGCGTTCTTCGCGGTCCACTTTGATATTCACAAAATTCCGGTTCATCACCGCAGCGATAGCGGGGACTTCAAAGCACAGTTTTTCCATGACATGGCACCAATGACAAGCGGAGTAGCCCACGGACAAAAAGATGGGCAAATCCCGACTGCGGGCCAAAGCCAAAGCCTCGGGGCCCCATGGGTACCAATCAACTGGGTTATGCGCGTGCTGCAACAGGTACGGGCTGGAACAAGTGACCAGCCGGTTGGTATGGGCTGGGGTGGGTGTGGTGGACATAGCGAACTCCAATGGGTGTCGTATGGTAGGCCGGGGGAAGGAAGAATTCCTGCCCATCCCGAGATGACTCGCACAACCCCCAGTACTCCCGTTATAATCGGGGTAGTCATCTTAATGAGGGTGTTGCGTGTCGAAAAAAGTAATTGCCTACCCGGACCCCACCGAGTTGCAGGTTGTGGTCTATCCCGCCAAAGTGCTGCGCGTACCGGCCCAGCCGGTGACGGACTTTGGCCCGGGTCTGGAAGCCGTGGTGGGGCGCATGAAGCAACTCATGGAACAACATGAAGGCGTGGGTCTGGCCGCACCACAGGTGGGACTGAGCCTGCGGCTGTTTGTCTGGTCCCCCACCGGCGAGGCCAACAATGCCATCGCCGTGATTAATCCCGAGCTAACGGCCCATGCCGGTACGCAGTTGGCCTCGGAAGGCTGTTTGAGCCTGCCGGAGATTCGCGCCCGGATTACCCGAGCAATGACGGTGCATGTGCAGGCCAAAAACGAGCATAACCAAAGCTATGATATGGACTTAACAGAGTTTTCGGCCCGGATCGTCCAGCATGAAAACGACCATTTAGAAGGCGTTTTAATTTTGGACCGTATGGGACCAGCGGCGAAAATTGCCAATCGCGGTAAAATAAGAGCCTTGGAAGAGGCGGCTGGCTAGCCGATACTAGCGGTACCGAGACCGATTCTTAGCTTAAAATTAACCCTCGTGGCATAATTTTAGCGCCGCCAACGACGCGGCATGTGGGTCGAAAAGGATAGATGGCATGGCACTTACTGCCGAGACGCGCCGCACAACTTGAGGATGCAAGTATATGGGTCAGCCCAAGGAACATAAGCCTTTCGATCTGGCCTTGCCGACCAGCGGGCCGGTGAGTCAGGCCGTGGCTAATGCCATTGAATCCCCCATTGAAAAAATCTTGGGTCTGACCACCCTTAACCGCATCTATGACCGGGTGATGCTGGACAAGTCCACCGATACCTTCTGGGCCAAGGCCCTGCGCGGGATCGGGGTAAAGACCCGCACCCAGCCGGGCGATATCGAAAAGATTCCCACCACCGGCCCCCTGCTGGTGATTGCCAATCATCCCTATGGCGGCATTGACGGCATGATTCTGGCCGCCCTGCTGTTGTCCATACGTCCGGATGTAAAAGTCATGGGCAATTTCCTGCTCAACCGCATTCCCGATGTGCAGCAGGACATCATCCCGGTGGACCCGTTCAATCGCAAAGACTCGGTACTGAAAAACCTGCGCGGCATCCGCCAGAGTATTGACTGGATCAAAGACGGGCATTGTCTGGTGGTCTTCCCGGCGGGGGAAGTATCGCATCTGGACTTGTCCCAACGCGCCGTGGTGGATGCCTCGTGGAATACCACGCTGGCGCGGATTGTGCGGCGGACGGAAACGGCGGTACAGCCGGTATTTTTCCATGGCACCAATTCGATGATTTTTCAGATTGCCGGGATGATTCACCCGATGTTACGTACGGCCATGCTGCCGCGCGAAATGCTGCGGAAACAAACCCAGACGATTGATCTGTCCATCGGGACACCGATTCCTTTCAAGCGCTTGGATGAAATCAAGGATGACCGCGGGCTGGTGGATTATCTGCGGCTGCGGACGTATGTGCTGTGTGGCCGGCATCATGCCGGAGCCAAGCAGGTCAAGCACGCAGCCAAGCGTATGCCCACGCTGGAACCGGTTATCCCGCCGGTGGATCAGTCTTTGCTGGTGGCGGAAATCAAGGCGCTACCACCGGAGTCGCTGATCACCCAGGGGCATGATATCACCGTGTATGCCGCAGCGGCAGACCAGATACCTAATGTACTGCGGGAAATTGGGCGGCTGCGCGAAGTGACCTTCCGGGGCGTGTTTGAAGGCACCGGCAAGAGCATTGATTTGGACGAGTTTGACCAGACGTATATCCATCTGATCGCTTGGCAGAATACCAAGCAGGAAATCATTGGCGCCTATCGCATGGGCCGCGCGGACGAGATTATCGCCCGGCAAGGCGTGACCGGGCTGTATACCAACGCGACGTTCGCCTATGAGGCGGCCCTGCTGGAACAATGCGGGCCGGCCATTGAGCTGGGCCGGTCGTTTATCCGCAAGGAATATCAGAAGTCGTTCCCGCCGCTGATGCTGCTGTGGCGCGGCATCGGGCAATATATGGTGCGCCATCCCAAGTACAAGATTTTGTTTGGCCCGGTAAGTATCAACAATGAATATTGTTCCATCTCGCGGCAGTTGATCATGTCCTTCCTGACCGGTATGGTGCCCGCCTCGGACCTGTGGCATCTGATCCGGCCCAAAAATCCCCCGCGCGTACGACCCATGGACAGCACCTCGCTGAAGGCCTATTCGATGGTGGTGCGGGATATGGATGAGGTATCGGAACTGGTGGCGGAAATCGAAGCCGACCAAAAAGGCGTGCCGATTCTGCTCAAGCAATACATGAAACTCGGCGCGCGGATTCTGGGCTTCAACATTGACCCGGACTTTGGCGATGTGCTGGACGGACTGATGCTGGTAGACCTCCGCCGCACGGATCGGCGCATCGTCGAGAAATTCGTGGGCAAGGCGGAGACGGAGATCTTGCTGGGGAAAGCGGTCGCGAAGAAGTAGTCGTGGGCGGTTGCTGCGTGTGTATATCCCAAGGTATGCCATCGCTATAAAACCGGAGAACCGGCATTGCCGCACTAAAAAAGAAACGGGCTGCATCCTTAGTGGTATGCAGCCCGAAGGGATTTCGTTTATTTTCGGCTGTGTTTACAGTTCCGCAAATTCCAGAATTTCCACGCTCTTTTCCGGCAAGGGCGGGGGCAGGACGGCGGCGTATTCCGTCAGGCCGGCGGTGTCCATCTGTTGGCGGACACTGGCGATGTCGTAGCTGCCGGGCAGGGCTAGCAGGTCCCAGAAAACCTGCCCCAACGGGCGCGCTTCACCCAAGGGGGTCAGAGCCGGGACGAAGGACTGGATGAGGCCGTTGCAGTTTTCCCACGAGCCGGGCTTTTCGGCAAAGGTGGTCACGGGCAACGAGACAGTGGCCTTTTCGTAGAGGGCATGTTTGCGGCTGCCGGTGGCGATGATGGTGCCGGCCAGCAGGGTCTTGGCGTGGTCGTCTTCCGCGCCAGGCAACATCATGCCGCTATAGAGCAACGCGGTGACCTTCTTGGCTTTGATATGAGCTGCCAGCGTGGGGATATCGCAGGTATTACCGCCGAAGTGGGCAATGATTTTCTCGGCCCCTTTACGGTTGGGGGCCTTTTCTGCCTTCAGGGTAAAGGTGGTCTGTCCGGTAGCGGGATTCTTGAACACCTGATCGGTGCCGTCCACTTTGGGCGGAGCCAGCACCAGCCAGGCTTGGGGATCAATACTGCGGGCATACTTGACCTGCAGGAAGATTTCTTCGGTGGCGTCAAAGGGCGAGATCACCACGGCCAGTGCGCCAGCGCCTTTTTCCTTGACCGCCGCACGGAGCAGTTCATCGGTTTCCGCGTAGGCCCGGTCCCAGCTGGTCTGGGTATTGGCGCCGTATTGGATGCGTTCGGGTGTGGTCAGGCGGTCTTCGGCGTGGACAAACTTAAAGCCGTAGCGGGTTTCGTCGCTGATCCACCATTGGTTGACCTGCGCATTGCTGCGCGGCTTGAGGCGATAAATCCGCCCGGCGTTGTGGTGGATGAAAATGTTTTCGCCCAGACTGTTCAGCGGCGAGACACTCGGCGTGCTCTTGAGGAACCAGACCCGTTGGGTGAAGAGGAAATCTTTGTCCAGCAGCGCCCCCACGGGGCAGAGATCCACCACGTTGCCCGCGAGGGGATTATTCACCCCCCGGCCGGGGAATACATCAATCTCTTCCTTGCTGCCCCGGCCCATGACGGCCAGTTCGTTGGTGCCGGTGACTTC
>Ga0194061_1000800_pt1 | contig 19196 bp, 19 predicted proteins | sample SepL2221m_MetaG_FD_163423 | JGI IMG/M metagenome (GOLD analysis project Ga0194061, IMG submission 163423) | Anoxic zone freshwater microbial communities from boreal shield lake in IISD Experimental Lakes Area, Ontario, Canada - Sep2016-L224-21m | ecosystem: Environmental > Aquatic > Freshwater >... | reverse complement strand
TCTCAATTATTTTCTTCATGTTTGCCATGCTCAGCACGATGCCACCAGCGAGTGGAACAGTTGCGCCACATAAGTTACTTCCGGCACCTCGAGCAATTATTGGAGTTTTAGTATCGGCTGCGAACTTAACAACTTTGGCAACTTCTTCCGTATTTCGTGGACTTACGATAACTTCAGGCAGGCCGTGAAATAACGGTGTGGCATCTCGACTGTAGGCCTCAAGGGCGGTGGCATCAGCGCGCACAATTTCAGAACCAAGAAGCGCTGTCAGTTTTGCAATTAGCAAGGAAGAACTCGATCAAACAATGCGAATGCACGCTCCTTGTGTCCCGCTTCATCTGCATTCATTGCATCCGCTACTGGGCCCCATTTTTCACGCGAAACACCAATCGAGTCGATCATACGACCAAGAGCATCACCATCTACTTCCGGATGGAATTGAACTGCCCAGGCGCTTCCTTTGCGAAATACAATTGCAGCCCCCGCATCTTTTCCTAGAATTTCCACACCAGGAATTGATTCCAAACTTTCTGGAACTATAAAGTCTTCATGCCAAAGCATCCAGCCGCCCTCATCAATTTCTGATGAATCTACGGCAATGGTTTTAAATCCAATGTTCTTATCCTCGCGCCGTTCAACTTCGCCACCCAAAGCTTTAGCCATTACTTGCGAGCCATAACAAATTCCAAAAAACGGTTCATTAGAATCCAACCTAGATTTAACCAATTCGATTTCAGATTTTGCTGTTGGGTGCTCATACCCCGTAGAAACTGAATTCGGTGAGCCAAATATGATGATTAAATCAGCCGCCAGTAAATCCTCTGGCTTCCAAGTAGCTTCCCGATAAAAGCGTTCGATCTCATGGCCACGTAAGTTCGCCCATTCACCGAGAATAGATAGTTCGGCAGCAACGGTTTCGTGACTTAGGATCGCAATCTTGGACATAGAACTATCCTAATAGTTGGGGGCAAAATTGCCTGCTACCAGGCTAGGTATCCGCCATCCACAACGATGTCGCTGGCAGTCATGAAGTCAGATGCTTCGGATGCGAGATAAACAACCGCCCCTTGCAGGTCAGTCACCGCACCCATCTTCTTCTGTGGGGTTTGTGCAATCCATACTGGACCAACTTTCTGGCCAATTTCAGTTTTTAAAAGATCACCAACAAGAGCGGTCTTTGTGTAACCGGGGGAGATGCTATTCACGCGGACACCACGATCTGCCCATTCGGCGCCCAAACTTCTAGTTAACGAAAGCACGCCAGATTTTGCAGTGTTGTAATGAGATTGGTTCTGCGGATAATTAACAATGTAACCGGACATCGATGCAGTATTAATAATTTTTCCATAGCCAGCAGGCAACATATATTTTGCTTCGGCTTGCGCGCATAAAAATACTGAATTGAGATTTACATCCATCATTCGTTTCCAGTCGGCATAAGGCATTGTCTCGGCATCAATCCATTGGCCGATTCCCGCGTTGTTGCAGGCAATAGTTAACTTTCCAAAAGTTTTAACCACTTCTTCAACCATTGCAACGACTTCACCTTGGTCTGTTACGTTGGCTTTTAAGGCGATCGCTTCAGCGCCTTTGTTACGCTCCTTAATTTCAGCGACAACAACTTTTGCCAGGGCAAGATCCATATCAACAATTGCAACAGCGGCTCCGGCATCGGCAAGCGCATGTGCCAACGCGCGCCCAATGCCCTGTGCGCCACCTGTTACGAGAGCGCTGCGTCCCTTTAATGAAAAGCGTTCAAGGATATTCTTGCTACTTAGTACTTCGTCCATGATCGAAGGTTAGCGAGATCTAAGTCGTAATAACAGTAGGGCCAGCACCACACGATGAGCGCTGATTTCAGGATTACAAGCCGGATCCGATTGGTTAGGCTAGTAAGGCTAGTTAGGCCAGGAGCTATCGAAAATCAATAATGGAGGATTTATGAGCGAGCAAGCCAAGTGTCCAGTGGTCGGTGCCACCGCAGCAAAAGGTGGAACTTCCAATCGTGACTGGTGGCCCAACCATTTAAACCTCAAAATCTTGCAACCAAATTCGCCAGCTGCCAACCCGCTCGGGGAATCATTCGATTATGCAAAAGAATTTAAGACACTCGATCTCGCTGCAGTAAAGGACGATATTGAATATGTAATGCGCACCTCGCAAGATTGGTGGCCAGCAGATTACGGGCACTACGGCCCATTTTTTATTCGGATGGCTTGGCACAGCGCTGGTACCTATCGAACTTCAGATGGACGTGGCGGCGGTGGAGCCGGAATGCAACGCTTTGCACCACTTAACTCTTGGCCAGATAACGTAAACCTAGATAAAGCTCGTCGCTTGCTTTGGCCGGTGAAGCAAAAGTATGGCCAAAAGATTTCTTGGGCTGATTTAATGATCTTGGCTGGTAACTGTGCAATTGAATCAATGGGACTAAAGACTTTTGGATTCGGTGGCGGTCGCGCTGATGTTTGGGAACCAGATGAGACTTATTGGGGCAAGGAAGCCGAATGGCTTGCTGATGAGCGCTATAGCGGAGAGCGCGATTTGGAAAATCCACTTGCTGCAGTCCAGATGGGATTGATTTATGTAAATCCTGAAGGTCCTAATGGAAATCCAGATCCACTTCTTTCAGCGCGCGATATTCGCGAAACTTTTGCTCGCATGGCAATGAATGATGAAGAGACCGTTGCACTCGTTGCTGGCGGACACACATTCGGTAAGACACACGGTGCGGGCGATCCCGGTAAATATGTTGGCCCAGAACCAGAAGCTGCGCCGATTGAACAAATGGGACTTGGCTGGAAGAACACGATGGGTTCTGGCAATGGCTCAAACACAATATCAAGTGGTCTTGAAGGTGCTTGGACGCCAACACCAATTACTTGGGATAACACCTACTTCGACGTGCTATTTGGATTTGAGTGGGAACAAACTAAATCTCCAGCAGGTGCAACACAGTGGATTCCAAAAGACGGCGCAGCAAGTAACTCAGTTCCAGATGCACATATCGCGGGCAAGAAGCATGCACCAGTTATGTTGACCTCCGACCTAGCACTTCGCGTTGATCCGGCCTATGAAAAGATTTCACGTCGCTTTCACGAGCATCCTGCCGAGTTTGCAGATGCCTTTGCCCGCGCTTGGTTTAAATTAACTCACCGCGATATGGGTCCAGCAATTCGCTATCTCGGTTCTGAAGTTCCAACCGAGGAATTGATTTGGCAAGATCCAATCCCAACGGCAACCTCGCCACTAGTAAACGCACAAGAAATTGAAGGTTTAAAGAAAGACCTTCTCGCAAGCGGACTTTCTATTTCCCAACTCGTCACAACTGCTTGGGCTTCGGCATCAACATTTCGCGGAACTGATAAGCGCGGTGGCGCAAATGGTGCGCGCATTGCACTTGAACCACAACGTAATTGGGAAGCGAACAACCCAGCCGAATTAGCGAAAGTTCTAACAAAGTTAAAAGAAGTTCAAAGTGCTTTTAACGCAGGTACCAAGAAGATTTCACTTGCAGACCTAATTGTTCTTGGGGGAGTTGCCGCAGTTGAAAAGGCAGCCCATGAAGCAGGCAGTTCAATCAACGTGCCTTTTACGCCCGGACGCGCAGATTCAACACAGGAAAAGACTGATGTTGCCTCCTTCGCATTTCTTGAACCACATGCTGATGGCTTTAGAAACTTTAAGAAAACTGCGGTTACCGAACCAGCCGAGTATTTACTAGTTGATAAAGCTGCATTACTTAATCTAACTGCGCCAGAAATGACAGTTCTTGTTGGCGGCCTTCGCGTATTAGGTGCAAACACTGACGGATCTGACGTCGGTGTGTTTACAAATCAAATTGGAAAGTTAACAAACGATTTCTTTGTAAATCTTTTGGCGCTAGATATCGAATGGGCACCAAAGAGTGGATCAACCGATATTTTCCAAGCGCACGATACCAAGACTGGCGCGGTTCGTTGGACGGGCAGCCGCGCAGATTTGGTTTTCGGATCGAACTCAATACTTCGTGCACTTTCCGAGGTTTACGCCTCTAGCGATGCTGAGGCGAGATTCGTAACAGATTTCGTTAAAGCCTGGACGAAAGTTATGGAGCTAGATCGTTTCGACCTTTAAATATATTTAACTGGTCTCATATCCTCTGAAATTTGGTAGTGCCACGAGAAATCCAGAATGGCTACTGGATGATCTGCATCGCCTGGCTGGGGTACCCAAATTCCTTTGGCACCATCAAACTTTTTATTCGAAAGAATATGGTGGTGGGGTTCGCCGTCCAACAAGAACCATTCTTCCCAATCAACGCCGCCGGCTTCGACCCTTTTTGGGTAGCAATTTAAAACGCCACTTGGGATTTGTGAGTGTGGAAATATTTCCCAATAGGCATCTTCGTATGGGTCAGATTTTAGGGTAGTTAGATCAATTGCTCCAATGAAATATTTATCAAAATCAATACCAATGCCTGCTAAGAATTTGGGCACACCGATTGCTAACCAGTTGGTTTTGGTTGCAGCTTTCCAACCTAGATTTGAAGGCATTTCCACGGATTTAATATAGTGGTGATGTAACACGTCGAACTGGTGTAAATAATCCCCAGCTAGTGCCTAGTCGAATCCCACCTGGGCCGGAGGTGGCCCGGCAAAAATCCAACAAAATTAGCCAGTAATTATGTACAAAGTACTGTTCAACTTTGTTCAATTACGATGGCGACATAGCGGGCAGGGCTTACAATGCTATCCATGCTCTACTTTGGCAAGATCGTTAATACTGATCCTATTAGGACAGTGACAAAGTAATCATGGCTGAATCTTTTTCCTTAGAACAATTAGTTGAAAAAGCTAATCAATTAGCGCAAAGTGGTAAGCGGCAAATACTGGCAGTTGCCGGAGCTCCTGGCTCTGGGAAAACCACAATTACTAGAGCGATTATGGCTGGCCTACCCGCTGGCTCAGTCGTAATTGCTCCAATGGATGGCTTTCATCTATCTAATGCCACACTGATTAACTACAACCGGCGAGATCGTAAAGGCGCTTGGGATACTTTTGATGCAGATGGTTATATAAATCTTCTTACTCGGCTCAAGAATCAAACCGAAGCAGTGATACATGCCCCAGATTTTGATCGAGATATTGATGAATCAATTGGTAGTGCAATTCCAATAGATATTCATACCCCATTGATATTAGCTGAAGGTACTTTTTTGTTTTCGAACTATGGTAGCTGGCCAAAGCTCTCACCCCTTTTAGATCAAGGCTGGTTTGTGCATCTAGATAGCAAGGCTAGACAAGAGCGGCTAATCACTCGCCATATGAAACATGGCATGAGCCTGCAGCAGGCAACTGATTGGGCGCTTGGAACTGATGAGAACAATGCAAAAGCGGTTGAGAATGATTACTTGCGCGCTGATTTATCGATCAAAATTAAAGATTAAGAACAAGGTGGGGCGGGTCGGGCTCGAACCGACGACGACTGAATTATGAGTTCGGAAGCGATGACTGGGAGTAACACGGTTGAGCGTGGTTGACGCAGTCACAACTAACAACTTAAGTTCCGACGTCCTTCCGTAACAGCCTCTGTTGGTGGAACAAGTGCACTAATTGTGCACCAAACAAGCTCTACCAAATGGGATTTAATCGTCCCAGTTTGTCTCGCTCCATGACCATGAGTCAGTCTGAAAATTTTGTATAACCTGATGGATCTTCTGCCACTCGGAAGCCTCGTAATTCTTCACCTTTTCACGCAGCTCTGTGATCGTGTCAGAACCTATAGCGGTTAAAAAATCTTTGATTTTTGGCCCTTCAATAGTGTGCCCACATTCAGTGCCTGTACCTCCAGTTATGCTCCCAAGAAGGTAGCAATCAATTTTTACCAAATTGTCTTCTAAGGTGAGGGAGTAAGAATCAAATTTGCCATCCTGAAAGTTAATTAGATTTGTCACTTACTCAGCCCCATTTCTTCCATATGCTTGCGCATTCTCACTTTGGTTTCAATCAGGCTCCATGGGTGGCGAAAGGTTTCAATTTCCACACTCCAGCCACATTCGCAGACCATGAAACACTTTTTGGCTTTGCCCTCGCCGATGTAATCAAAATCAACAGAGTGCCCCTGATTAGGCAAGCCCGTAGGTAAAAGTCGCCCCATCTAGTCTTGCTTCTTCTTTGTAAAACGAACAGACTCTTTCATTCCAGTCCAATCACAATTTGTGCATTGAATTTCAGGGTCGTTATCAGTTATGCAACAACCTCCCAACACGTACTTTGTTTGATTGTAATCTTCAGAGGGCATCCCATATAGAATCTCTTTTATTCTCCCCATCTCGTTACATTTCGGGCAAAAAGTAAACCTTCCAATCCTGATCTGAGATTTTTCAATCAGTTTTCCATGCTCGGACAGGACTTGGAATCCAGCATCGGCCATATCCCTCAAGATCATGTCGGCAACTTGGAGTGGGCCTCCTTCTAGAATGTCGCTCCATTTCATGGAGCTTGAACCCCTAGTAGGAAAAAGGAATTTTGCACCTAGGTTGTCAATCGTTATCACCAACTTGCCGTTATGCGAAATATCGAAAACTTTAAAGTCATTTACAACGTTTACTTCTAAGTTTGCGTCGAGGAAGCGTTCCATTATGCAATTCGTGACAGCTTCTTCGGAGGATTGAATTTGCACGCTGCCTCCTAACTATTGCTGAGGATGTAATCATCGCCTAAGCCACTGACATTGTCAGTAGGTGTGCGGCTAAGTTCAAGAGTGAGGCGGGTCGGGCTCGAACCGCCCCGCCCCAAATCATGAGTTACCCGCTGGCATGTTTACCCAGTCCTCAATGCCCCCTCATGAGGGAATCCCCACAGAAAACTCATGGGAATCGGTGTGGAATCTACAGGGGCATAAGACAAGTGTTAAACAATGATTACTTCAACACCTAATCTTCTAAGTTCTTTAACTTGACCTTGGTCAACGTCAGTATCTGTAACAAGAGTATCTACTTCATTTATTGAAGCGATACGAGTCAAACCATGTCGTCCAACTTTGGATGAATCCGCAACAACTATTTTTCGACGAGCACGATGAACCATGTTGGTACCAATACTCGCAACAAGTTGATGGGGAGTCGTTAAACCTCTTTCCGCTGATAAACCGTCACATCCAATAATCGCAACTTCTGCGCTGAGAGGCTCGATAGACAAGAGTGCTTGTGGACCTACGAAAGCCATGTATTGCGAGAGGTATGTGCCGCCAATCGATACAAGATGAGGATTCTCCCAAGCGCTCACCTCATTAATAATTGGGAGCGAATTAGTCACAATTGTTAGAGAATTTCGTTGAAGTTCAGTCAAATAGGATGGAACTCTCGCAACTGTTGATCCTGAATAAAAAAACACAGTACTTTCTGCATCAATTAGTTCGCTTGCAGCTTTTGCAATTCGTTGCTTTTGAGCAACGTTTCTTTGCGCCCCCCTGGCGTAAGTTTTTGAAACTAGAGTTACCCGCGGCCTTGTGGCGCCTCCTCGCACTCTAAATACACTGCCCTCTAATTCCATGGCATGAAGATCGCGACGGACAGACATTTCAGTTACGCCAAATTCATCAGAGAGATCACGAACAGAGATGTATTCCTGTTCTCCAAGTATTGTGAGAATACGATCACGCCGTGATCGTGCTCGCTCGTGCAGTGAGTTATTTATAAGAGTCACGGGCAAAGTCCATATTCGTCACGCTTCCTTATAATCGGAAATATTTTGGCTTTGAGCGAAGTATCAGCGAGTTATTTCATCAGTTTATACGACCCGGCAAAGTCGTTGACACACCCTGATTAATCAGCGTCTTCAACGACTTTGCCTTTAGGTCTACTTCTAGCTTGGAATTTTACTTATGAGCCAGGACGATGTTCTGCTCTCACTCCAACATGCTTGTGTTGGCGAGTAGCGTAGAAAATCGCAGCAATTGCGAGTGCAACTACTGGGAAGAGCACGCCGCCCCACTGCAGGTACCAGTGGAATGGTTCAAACGGATTGTAAATGCCTTGTCGTGGCCAGGCGATATTGATAATCATCACAACACCCCAGATAAAGGCAACAAGATTGACCGCGAGACCAAACTTTCCTAAAGAGAAATGACCCTTCTCATTAGGTGACCACTTGCCGCGGAGTCTGGACAGCGTTAGCGGTCCGACCACCAATACGTATGAGATCAAGGCCAAGATTACGGTCGTGCTTGTCACTGCAAGGAAAATCTGCGGTTGATTGATATTAGAAATCAATACAGCGATAGCGATTACGGCAACAAGCAAGATAGGCACAACGGGAGCTTGACCTCGGCTAGAAACCTTTGAAAATGAACGACTAAATGGAAGTGCATTATCGCGGGACATTGCATAGATCATGCGAACCGCTCCAGTTTGGTTTGCTAATGCACAAACAAAGATTGCAATCGCAACACAAATAAGTAGCAATTTTCCAAAACCATCGCCAAGTACGCTTGTCACAACATATGTAAGTCCAAGAGAACCTAAGTCTTTAGCATTTAGATCCTTTACGGCCATTAATGCGGTGAGAATTAGTAAACCACCGAGGACGCCCGAGGCCAAAAGCGCACGAACGATTGCGCGAGGATTTGTTTTACGAGGGTTTATTGTTTCTTCACCCACTGAACCAGCGGTGTCAAAACCCCACATAACATAAAGTCCGAGCAGAATAGAAATTAGCATCGCGCCAAGATATCCAGAATTATGGTTTGCGCCAGTGCCGTTTGTTTCCATCACGACGTTAACGCCACGTTCTGCGTGTAATGCAAAGAAAATAATCATAAGTACAACTGCAACTAGTTCTACAGTTACACCTATATTATTTACAAGAGAGACAACTTTTGTTCCAGCAAGGCTAATTAAAGTTGTACCAATAATCATTATTCCGCCAAGAATCACGGCATTTTGTGCAACGTCATATTTACCTGTTCCGTCACCAACGAATTGGAATCCAGACCAAATTGACGGCAAAACGAATTGCCAGGCAAGTGCCACGGCTGCTGTAGATACAGTTAATGCAAGAGTAAGACTGATTCCTGCTACCCAAGAGGTTAAAGGTTTGGCAATTTGCTTAGTCCAGTTGTAAACCGAACCTGCAAGGGGATATTTCACCGCTAGTTCGCCAAATGAAAGTGCAAAAAGTAGTTGTCCGAATACAGCAATAACCCACACCCACCACATTGCGGGCCCACCGTTGTTGTATGCGAATCCAAAAAGTTGGAAGACGCCGGTCAGGATTGATATGAAGGCAAATCCAATTGCAAAAGTTGAGAATGAGCCCAAACTGCGCCCCATTTTCCTTTTGTAGCCTAGTTTTGCCAGTTCGCTGTCATCAGCAGCAATTTGCTGCGCGCCGCCTAGATCTGAGGAGGTTGATTTCATTCGACTATTCCTTTCAAGGAGTTGTGGGGAAAGCTTCTAAAAAGACATTAACGAAATATCTTTTTGTAATTAAACTTGAAGCGAACACAATAAGTCAAGGGTTTCAGGCGTTTCGTTGAAAATAAATGTCCATTCGAACATTAATTATTGACATTTTGAACATGCATCTCCTTATAATACGAATATGGGGTCTTTAAGGACCCGTTTAAGCAGGAGGTGGCTTTGTCCCATACAAACCCAGTCGATGTCGTAATAATCGGTGGTGGCGTTCTGGGTTGCGCAATTGCAGAGAGAATTAGTCGCACAACGGCAAAAGTGGTTCTCCTTGAAGCTGAATCTGACGTTGCCGAGCATGCCAGCAAAGGAAATGCAGGTGTGGCAGTTTCCTATTACGGAAAACCTGGCAGTCAGCAAACCGATCTGATCAACGCCAGCAATCCATTATGGGAAGCAATCACACATCGATTAAATGTTCCTTATCGTCGAATCGGCGGACTGATGGTTGCTCTCACAGATGAGGAATCTCAGACTTTAGAAGAAACTGTTGCTGAAATTAATGCTTGCGGTGTAAATGCACAATTGATTTCGCGAGCCGCTGCAATCAATCTTGAACCACTGGTTACGCCCAAAATCATTAGTGGAATTAATATGCCTGACGAAGGAATTATTGATCCGATCAGACTAACTACAGCGTATGCCTCCTTAGCCGCGACCAATGGCGCACAATTTAGATTTAATGAACGAGTTGTTTCAATTAATCATGATGAGCATGACAGTCACATCACAACAAATTTGGGTCAAATTAGAACGCGTTTCATTGTCAACGCTGCAGGCGTTCAAGCTGGCAAGATAAGTGAATTAGCAGGTGGAGAAACATTAAACATGTACCCACGCAAGGGTCAGTACATCGTCCTTGATCGAACTTTTGGCCAGAATCTTTCAAAGATTATTTTTTCTACACACTCAGCACATACAAAGGGAAGCAATGTTGTTCCAACCACGCATGGTTCAGCGCTGCTTGGCCCAACAGCCTTAGACTTACAAAATTTAGATGATAAATCTACAGATACTGAAACAATTGAATGGATATTGGAAAATGCAATAAAACTTGCACCCTCGGTTGCTGATGCAGCTGTAATAAAAACATTTGCTGCTAATAGGCCAGCAGGTGATGAAGCACATCGGCTCAGAATAGATAAGAATATTTCAAATCTTCTTCATGTCACGGATCGAAGTGCTGGAGTCAGCATTTCACCTGCTGCAGCGGAAATGGTTCTCCAGTTGTTAAAAGTTGCTGGTTTAGATGTTGAAGATTCAAAAGATACAATTGATGTTTTGCCTAAAGTCGCGGCTTTGCGAACATCGACAAACCCAGAAGAATTAATCAAGAGAGATCATTTATATGGCCAAGTTGTTTGTGCGTGCGAGCATGTAAGTGCCGCAGAAATCAAAGCAAGTCTTGAAGGTCCTGTTCCAGCAACATCAATTGATGGAGTGCGAAAGCGCACTGGTGCCGGTTATGGACGTTGCCAAGGATCACTGTGCATGGCTGGTATTTCATTTTTGACAGCGACATCAACGGGCAAGGGCCCGGATTCTGTGCTTCAAACTTCCCGCGGAACCGTGGGTTCGTAACTATGCGAATTGCAGTCGTAGGTGCAGGGCCAAGTGGCTTAGGTTGCGCAAATGAACTAGCAATGAACCACGATGTGATCTTGATTGATCGACTTCCAGTCGTCGGTGGCGAATCTGGATGGCGTGAAACATCTGTATTGCAATACGCATCGAAAGCCCACGAACTAGGAATACTTTTTGAACTGGGCAGTATGGCGATCCGTTGGGATGGAGTTAACTTATTAATCGTTGGCCCATTGGGAGCCAAGGAAATCACTGTGGATCATCTTTTTTTTGCGGGCGGTGTACGACCTGCAACTTCTGCTGAAATTGGAATATCAGGAGACCGTCCTGCTGGAGTGATTCCAGCATCAGTTGCATTGCATCTCTTGGAGTCAGAAGTTCAACTGTGGAAGAACGCAATTGTCATTGGTGATGGACAACTTGCACATAAAGTGATCTCAGCCATCACTCACTATGGAGGAACCTGTACAAATATTGTTGCCGATGCTACGGAAACAAATACAAATAATCGTCAATTCACAAACGCTAAAAAAATGAAAGTGAATGGAACGGCTCGTGTAGACAAATTTGAATGCGAAGTTAACGGAGAAAATCTGCAATTCGAATGCGACGGAATAATTCTTGCCGGACCACTTATTCCAAACAGAAACATAGAAGGCGCACTTCTGCAGCCATCAAAGAATGTGACATTTGTGCAAGATATTAATGGCAGCACACCGGAGTCACGGTTTGAGAACGGGAGCAGTGTCGCTCGAAATTGGACCAAAGCACAGGGAGGAAGTAAATGAGAGTTAGTTCGCCAATTGGAGAATTACCATTCGAACCAAAACGACTTCGAGTTGTGGGTCGCGAAGTACACATCACTGGTGAGATGGGAGCTTGGCCAGCAAAGGTCGTCATTGATGCCTCGGATTTACCTTCATTGCTAAAAATTTCTGCTCTACCTCTAACTGCTGTGCTAGCCCTTGTTGGGCTAGTAGTTATCGCATTTAGATTTTTCATCAGCTAACAACCAAATCAGTAAGACAACATTTCAAAAGGAGAAGTAAATGAAAGAATCTTGGCTAGAAACTCGAAAAAAAGTTATCACTTATGCGCGTAAATTACAGGCAGAGCGACTTGTATATTCCACTGCAGGAAACATAAGTTGTCGAATACCGGGCGAGCCTCATTTACTTGCAGTAACGCCCTCCGGTCGCCAGTACGACTTATTAGAACCAGGAGACATCACAATTGTAAATCTGGATGGCGAGATTATTGATGGCCATCTTGCACCGACTTCTGAAGTAGCAATGCATACTTTAATTTGCAAGAATCGTCCCGAAATCGGTGGAATCGTCCACACTCACGGCAAAGCAGTTATGACAATGGCGAATTTAGGTTGGACGCTTCCACCAATTCTGACAGGACTAGTTGAAGCCACAGGTGGCGACGTAGTTACATCTCCATTTTCTCAGCCCGAAACAGATCAGATGTATTACTACACAGTTCCAGCGCTTCGAGATCGAGGTGCCACTTTTCTTGAATTCCACGGGTGTCTTTCCTACGGTGCTACTTTGGAAAAAGCTTTTCATACCGCAGCAGTTGTAGAAGGTGCATGTGAGGTTTATTTAGCAGCTCGACAATTTGGCGAAGTGCGAGAACTTCCAAAAGATCAGGTTGAATGGATTGCGTCGTATTGGCGAGCTCAATTTCCTGGTGCGCCAGAACCACTTCCAGCACCTGCGCCACTTCCAGGACCGGAAGGCATTAACTCTTAATGTCTTCATACGTTCTGGGAGCTGATGTAGGAACCTCATGTTTAAAAGTGGTTCTGATTCACCCTGAACGTGGTGTGATTTCGAAAGACGAATTTTCATACCAAATGCGTCGCCCTCACGCTTTTTGGGCAGAAAATGATGCAGAAGATTGGTACATCGCGCTGACAAAAGCAATTCCAAAAGTATTAATCACTGCCGGAATAACAGCATCAGACGTTGCAGCTTTGTGCATCGTTGGACAACGTGATATCGGAGTTTTGCTAGATGGAAATGGAGAAGTTCTTGCGCCAGTAATTCATTGGACAGACCGACGTGACCCTGATCAAACCCATAAATTTTATGATCAAGTTGGACGAGAAGAGTTAATTGATAGAAGTGGAACTTTACCCATTCCGGGTTTGTTGCTACCAAATCTATTGTGGACTAAGAATAACTCACCAGAAATATGGGCGCGTGTGAGACATATTGTGACGCCAAAAGATTACTTGGCTTATAAATTAACTGGGGATATTGGTACTGATCCGACCGGACCGACTAGAAGCACCATGAATGATTGGCGAAACAACAGTTGGTGCCAGAAAACATGTGACGCAATTGAAGTGCCTATGGAATTTCTTCCCGAGATAAAGTACAAATCTTGGGAACCCCGTGGAGTTCTTGGAAAAGAAGCCACTGCAATTGGATTGCTCCCCGGCACGTTACTTGTCGCTGGAGGCGGAGATGATCCTGCTGCTGCACTTGGTTCTGGCGTTATTCATCCAGGAGATGTAAGTGTTGGTACAGGATCGTCGATGAGCTGGAGAGTTGTCGATAGCCAACCGCGTCACGACCCAACGGGACTCATTGGATTAATGCCACACGTAGTACCAGATGCATACTTGCACGAGATGGTTGTAGTTGGCAGTGGAACAACCCTTAGATGGTTCCGCGAAACGTTTACGAATAACTCCACCTTTGAAGATTTGATTGCAAATACATCCAAAATTACCAGAGGAAGCGAAGGCTTACTTTGCTATCCATTTGTCGAAGGAGCCACTGTCCCATTCCAAGACGATAATGCGCGAGCGACATTTTATGGAATATCTGGTCATCACAGTACTTCGCACTTCGTAAAGTCCATGTTAGAGGCTGTGGCATATCAATATCCATCACTACATGAAGTGATCAAGAGCCGCGGACTCTCTGTAGGCACATTGACAATTTCAGACGGTGAAGCGCGAAGCAAGATTTGGAATCAGATTAAAGCCGACGTGCTTGGATTGCCGATTACACCGGCTGTTCACGTGGAGGCACCTGCGATAGGCGCTGGAATTCTTGCCGGAATTGCAACCAATAAATTCTCAACTTTCGAAGAGGCTGTTGAAATAGTAGTTGAAACAGCGCCTCCTATATATCCTGATGCAGAGTCCGAAAATGTTTACGAGAAGTTAAGGATTGAGTGGGAGAAAATACGCGATGTTGTATACCCGAGTCTTACAAGTTCAAGTAGCCAATTAAAATAAGAAAAGGAAAATCATGACAACACTTAAAAACTTCATTGACGGCAAATTCGTAGATAATGCCAGCAACCAGACAATGTCTTTTGAAAATCCTGCAATTGGTGAGAAGTATGGAACTGCACCACTTTCTCGAGAAGTAGATGTTGACAATGCATTCAAAGCTGCAAGCCGTGCATTCGATAGCTGGAAGCGAACCAGTCCAGCGGAACGATCCCTTGCCTTATTCAGAATTTCAGAATCAATGGAAGCTCGCGCAGAAGAAATCATTGCGGCCGAAATTCAAAACACAGGTAAACCGCTTTGGTGGATGAGAGATGCCGAATTCCCACAGTGTGTTGACCACACTCGCTTCCATGCAACATTGGCACGCAATCTTCCAGGTTGGTCGACAGGTGAATACCTCACCGGCTATGACTCAACAGTTCGACGCGAACCAGTTGGAGTTTGTGCACAAGTTGCCCCATGGAACTATCCACTACTTATGGCTGTCTGGAAGTTTGCACCCGCACTCGCAATGGGCAACACAATTGTTTTAAAACCTTCGGACACAACTCCACACACTGCAAGCATTATGGCTGAAATATTTGCAGAGCATTTGCCAGCCGGTGTAGTGAACATAATTTACGGAGATCGCGATACCGGACGTGCAATGGTGGCTCACAAGCGCCCAGATCTTGTTTCCATTACAGGATCGGTTCGAGCAGGAATTGAAATAGCACAAAATGCTGCACCAGACTTAAAGCGCCTACACTTAGAACTCGGCGGGAAAGCCCCAGTAATTGTTTACGATGATTGCAATTTCGAAAAGAGCGTTCAAGGTGTTGCCGAAGCTAATTTGTATAACGCAGGCCAAGACTGTGCAGCTGGTACACGCGTATTAGTTCAAGAAGGTATCGCAAAGGAATTTACAGCTGCCCTTGCCAAAAAAGTTGCTGAATACAAGTTTGGAAAACCAGAAAATGATGAAAATTTCTATGGATCTCTAAATAGCCAAAATCAATTAGACCGTGTTCAAGGTTTCATCGACCGACTTCCCGCTCATGCGGAAATTCTTACGGGTGGCAAATCCCATCGACTCAATGGTGGATACTACTTTGAACCAACTTTGGTTGCCGGTCTGAAGCAAAATGATGAAATGATTCAAAACGAAGTTTTTGCTTCAGTGCAAACAATCCAGACCTTTAAAGATGAAACCCAAGCAATTGAGATGGCAAACGATGTTGCATATGGACTTGCTGCGTCAATCTGGTCGGAAAATCACGGTCGAGTAATTCGCACGTCACAAGATCTAGATTTTGGACAAGTGTGGGTCAACTGTCACTTGGTTCAAGCAGCGGAAATGCCTAATGGAGGCTTTAAGCATTCTGGCCATGGCAACGATTTGTCCTCTGAAGCAATCCAGGGTTACACCCGCATCAAACATATTATGAGTTTGACTGGGCGTTAATTTTTTTAGATGACACTAGAAAGACGAACTAAACCAGGGAATTGACTAACAGAGTGGGGCGGGTCGGGCTCGAACCGACGACTACCGAATTATGAGTTCGGAAGCGATGACTGGGAGTAACACGGTTGAGCGTGGTTGACGCAGTCACAACTAACAACTTAAGTTCCGACGCCCTTCCATAACGGCCTCTGTTTGGGTAACAAGTGCACGGAATGTGCACTGGCCATTCAACGAGTGAGGCGGGTCGGCTCGAACCGACGACTACCGAATTATGAGTTAACCGTCATCGTTTTCTAACTGCTTCTCAATGTTCCTGTAAGCGTAGATTTACATAGGATGCACTCTAGAAACAATAGGGAATCTAGAGTGGTGTTAGACAAGTGTTAGACAAACAAGAAAATAGATAACGACTAGGTACACGAAATAATTTTTAGTGGCACTGACCTGCACGTACCTGGTGGGTTGTGAGGGACTTGGCCCCTGCAACCTGGGTAATTTCCCGATTTTTAGGGAATCGGGTCATACAAGGAAATTTAGCACGCGATGTTGATTTTGGTGGCCCTTGCTTTTCAATAAATTAGAGTCACAATTATGGAATGAAGCGATCTCATCTCACCTTCATTGTGCTCGCTTCTTTAACGCTTTCTTTCCTTGGGCCTACAGCAAACGCGGATGAACAAGTTGGAGGGGATTGCAAGAAGCTAGGCGAAACTGCCGTCGACCCATCAGGGTTCAAACATAAGTGCATTAAATCTGGCAAGAAATTAATTTGGGATAAAGAGATAAAAACCAAAACTTCGAGCACCCAAAATAAAGTTAATCCAAATTCAATAAGTTTTGCTTGGCCTAGCACCACCGCGAAGTACATCACCTCAGTTCCAATTGATCTAAATCAAATAAACAGCATTTCAAAATATGGAAGTTGTTCTGGCCATAATCGAGATGGGTATACATTTGAGAGAGTTCTTACAAGTAATCTTTCGTTAAAACATTATTTTTACCCGATAGCACAATTTCAGGGCACATTAGATAAGGTAAAAGTTTTGGCTCCCTTTGATGGCACAGTTGCATTTATTCAGCTGGAAGCAGATAAAGGTATGGGTCGCCCGACGAATGGCAACGGCCTAGGGTTGTCTACTCCACTCGATAAAAATATATTGTTTTCTTTTGGTCATATTTATTTTTTAAAAAGTTTCAAAGTTGGAGATTCGGTAAAAGCTGGGCAACTTTTAGGTTATGCATCGTTGCCAGAGGCAAAATTTGATTTTGATATCGACTTAGAAGGAAAATCTAAAGGGCCAAACGGATCGGAGGTTCTCGGTAGCATTTTTGATCATATGTCAAAAAGTGTGTTGGACAGTTTTGCTGAACATGGGATATCGCCCAACGAAATGAAGATTGCAATAGCTGATCGTCAAAAACAACCATGCGATTTTAATTCAGGTGTTGGGCGCACCTCAGTCAATTGGGTGGCACTAAAAGGGATGCATTTAGACCCCGATACGTCATCACCTCAAGGTAGTTCAGCTAGTTCTAGTAATACTTCCAAACCGACAGATGCACCAAAATCGAACACTAATACTGATTCAGAAAGTTCGAACTTTCAGAAGGAAGGTCAGGCTTGCGATCCAACCAAGGGACCAAATGGAAAAGCTTCAGATGGTACTCAGTTGGTGTGCAAACCCGGAAGTGATGGAAAAGATTCTTGGCAGGTTAAGAAATAGTTGATTAGCCCATTAAAAGGTTGCCTACCCTTAACCCACTGATACAACGTCCGAAGATTTACAAACACTAAAAATGTTGTCACGTACGCATAATTTGAAGTGGGTTGTGAGGGGTTCGAACCCCAATAGGGGTTATGTACTCACATGGTCCACATATTGATGTAACCGATCTTGAACTATCTCCCATAGTAGAGATGTGGTCTGAGATTTACTGGAAATTGAATTAATTTTGGATGAACTTAGGCTCCAACCATTGAAATGGCCAAATAATGAATTTATGCTTATTCGATGAATACGAAGCTAGTAGCATTCTTACCTGTACTTACTCTTTCTCTATTCCTCCCCTCAATTCCCGTTAATGCAACCGTTAAAGCAGGTGGGGTCTGTATTAAGGCGGGAAGCACGTCCGTTGCATCTGGGTACACGTACACCTGTTTTAAATCTGGAAAGAAGTTGGTGTGGGGTAAAGGCATAAAAATTTTATCAACACCAACTCGGACACCAACTCCGAGTGGCAGCGGCACCATGAACCAACCAGGTAACGGACAATCAGGTGGTAACAGTGGGAACAATTCTGGCCAATCTGCACCTACGACAGTTGCGGATGTATTTGGAAGAGATAAATGCTCAGGAACATCCACAGAACTCACAGCTGGAATTATTGATCCAGCAAAAGTTTCTTACTTTCTTCCTTTGGGAGTAATGACGACCTCTCATATCACTCCTATTGATCACATATATGTTTACTTTCCATCCAATTCTGGTCAGCCAATTGAAAAGCCAGCCGGCACCTATCAAGTGACATCCCCGGCTGCTGGCAAAATAATCAGTGTCGAAGATTTTGCCAAATCAAATGGCTATCCGTATGCAGATTATCGAATCGTGATAGCTCACTCCTGCAATTTGTTTAGCGTATTTATCCACGTTGGAAAACTCACTGGCGCTGCTGCTCAAATAGCTTCTCAAGTTGGGGCAAGTGGGGGATGGGGTGGCGCAGTTGCTGTGAAATCTGGTGAAGCAATCGCTGATGATTCAGAGAGGCCAGGTTTTGACTATTCATTATTTGATGGAACAAAGAAATTGACAGGTTATGCCAATCTCAAGAGTTACTCAGAAATGGAAAAATGGAAACCATGGACTGCAGATATTCTCCAGTACCTGCCCAACAATCTAAGGAGTGCATACGAGGCTAAATTCCTATCAACTGCATCACCAATTGGCGGAAAGATTGATTGGGACAAGAAAGGTACGGCGCAAGGAAACTGGTTTGTGGAGAAAACCAACGGCTTTAAAGGTTTAGGCGATCAGGGTGCCGCTTACGACAACCACGGAAAGATTGCACATGGATATTGGGACACGCACTTAGCGATTGCACCTGACGCTGTTGATCGCAACTCCACAGTGTTTAGCATCGGAGACTGGGAGGGTTGCCCATGTCAATTCATTTCGAAGAATTCAACCGTTACGGGAACTTCAATAACTTCGGCATCCGGAGTTGTTGTCGTTGAGTTAACCGAATTCAGTTTCCGAACTCCTGCTGGAGCAGAAGTGAGTCCTTCAGAACCAACCAAGGGATACGTTCTTTACTCCAGCGGCAATGTTGTTGGGCTACTTGCTCTTCAAGTGCAATCTGATGGAAATATGAAAGTGGAGAAATTGCCCGGTAAAACAGATAAGTCTCAATTCACGGGATTTAGCTCTGCCGCAAAGATTTATACACACTGAACA
>Ga0194061_1000799_pt1 | contig 19202 bp, 16 predicted proteins | sample SepL2221m_MetaG_FD_163423 | JGI IMG/M metagenome (GOLD analysis project Ga0194061, IMG submission 163423) | Anoxic zone freshwater microbial communities from boreal shield lake in IISD Experimental Lakes Area, Ontario, Canada - Sep2016-L224-21m | ecosystem: Environmental > Aquatic > Freshwater >... | reverse complement strand
GCTAGCGAACCAAACCGAGGTTGGAGTAAGCCAAATTCAACGTTTTCTCGGCCTCTACCCCGGCTTTGCCAGCGCCATCGCGCAATATTTGAATGAGGGCTGGCTCGTCATCAAGTAACTCAAGAGCCTTTTTGCGGATCGGCCCAAAATATTCGACATATGCATCGGCTACGGCCCCTTTGAAGTCTCCGTAACCCTTTCCTTGGAAATCTACTTCCAGCTGCGGAATTGAGATTCCGGTAATCGCCGAATGAATCGTCAGTAAATTGCTAATCCCCTGTTTTTCAACCTCATCGAAGCGGACTTCCCTGCCCATATCAGTCGTGGCGCTCTTGATTTTCTTCACGTTGATTTCCGGAGAATCCATGATCTCCAAGACGCCATTTGATGATCCCGAAGATTTACTCATCTTGGATCCTGGATCCTGCAAATCGAAAATTTTGCCGCCAGCTTTTAATATAAATGCTTCTGGAAGATTGAAAGTCTTTCCAAATCGCGAATTAAATCGTCCCGCTAGGTCTCGCGTGATCTCAATATGTTGTCTCTGATCCTCACCGACAGGAACAAGGTCTGCTTGATACAGCAAAATATCTGCTGCTTGCAACATTGGGTAAGTAAATAGACCCACGACAGTTCTATCAGCGCCGTTCTTCTGCGACTTATCTTTGAACTGAGTCATGCGACTTGCTTCACCAAAGCCAGCAATGCATTCCATGACCCAACCTAATTGGTTGTGAGCGGCTACGTTGGACTGAAGAAAGAGCGCACTGCGGCTTGGATCAACACCGAGGGCGATGAGCTGTGCAGCGGTGGCAAGAATTCGCTTACGTAGTATTTCAGGCTTGGTTTCAACGGTGAGCGTATGAAGATCGGCGATGCAATAGAAAGTTTCATACTCTTCTTGCAGCGGAATCCACTGACGAACCGCGCCAAGGTAATTTCCAAGGTGGAGGGATTCGGCCGTAGATTGAATGCCCGAGAGGACTCTTTTCCGTGTCATGTGCTCATTCTTCCACTACCTCAGGGGGTCTGGAGATCAATAAATCTCCAGCTCTCTTGCCTTCCATCGACAAAACTGCGATGCGGGCACCTTCGACCACGATCACATCCGAAATTCGAGGAATTCTGCCCAGGGTGTGTGCCAACAGACCGCTCAAAGTTTCATAAGGGCCATCGGGCAAGTAAATTCCTGTTTCCTCACGCAATTCCTCTATTGAAATCAAACCGTCGACCTCGAAATCGCCTGTACGAATTTCATGCTGAACGTCATCTTTTACATCGTCGTATTCATCATGAATTTCGCCGATTAGACATTCAACTAGATCTTCCATCGTGATGATGCCGTCTGTGCCACCGTATTCATCCAGCACGATCGCCAAGTGTTGACGTTGGTTTCGCATCTCAGTCAGCGCAGGAAGGACACCTTTTGTGCCGGGCAAAAACATAATTGATCGAACAATTTCCTGAATTTTTTCACCGTTGCCTGCCAATGAAGTATCTAAGAGATCTCGGACATGGATGAATCCAATAACCTCATCGGAAGATCCCCGCACCACCGGATAACGAGAATGTGCTTTATCCACTGCGAGCGCTATTGCTTTACCCACTGTCAGTGAAGCATCGAGAAAATCAACTTCTGTGCGAGGCACCATAACTTCATGAATTTGACGCTCGCTCGCGTTGAAAACTTCTTCGACAATTTCGCGTTCTTCTGCGGTAAGTGCTGCGTGACCAGAAACTAAGTCCAACAACTCTTCTTCCGACATTTGCTCGCGAATCTCTTTTGGATCGACTCCAAAAATGCGCACAACGAAATCTGTCGAATGTGAGAGTAGCCAAATGATCGGGCGAAAGAATCCCGCGAGTACGTCAATAATTGGGGCGGCGGTCAAAGCGATTGCCTCAGTGCGAAAAAGTGCCAATCTTTTCGGAACGAGCTCACCTAAGACCAAAGAGAAATACGCGATGATCAAAGTGAGTCCCACTAAAGATATTGCGTTACTCCAACCGCGCGAGAGTCCAAAACCCTCAAGCCACGGCTCGACGTACGTGCCGATCCGCTCGGCGCCAAGGGCGGCCGAGAGGAAACCGCAGACCGTGACCCCAACTTGGGCGGCTGCTAGAAATCGATTGGGATTTTTAGACAGGTGGGCAACTCTTGCTCCGCGCCGACCCCGGGTCGCCATCTGGCGGATCTGGCTGTCTCGAAGGGAGATGAGGGCGATCTCAGCTGCCACAAAAAGGGCAGCGACAAGAATGAGCCCCAGGACCACGGCTATGTCCACGAAGAGCCCTGAAATGGGTCGATCATCAGGTACCAGCAAAGCCAGCCTTATCTCCATGGGTTTAAGCGTATCGGGCGCAGGCATGGAGCCAGCGGCGTTTCTTGACTGCCTACCTTCACAAGGGTGGTGCGCATAGCGTATTGTCCCCTTCACGGCGCTCAGGGCTTGCTCCTGAGAATCGTCTGCGTTTAGCTCTCGTGGGCTTTACCAGTGACCTTCATCCAACGGACCGTCGGGCACGTACCTGCCCGGAGAAGGAGTTATGTCATGGCCTCTGTCGTTTTCGACAAAGCGACCCGTATTTACCCGGGTCAAACAATCCCAGCAGTAGATAAATTAGATCTCGTTGTGAACGATGGCGAGTTTCTGGTTTTAGTTGGACCATCAGGTTGCGGAAAATCAACATCACTTCGTATGTTGGCCGGACTTGAAGAAATTGATAACGGTCGCATTTTAATCGGCGATCGCGACGTTACGAATATCGCTCCTAAAGATCGCGATATCGCAATGGTCTTCCAGTCATATGCGCTTTACCCACATATGACGGTGGCAGAAAATATGGGCTTCGCTCTCAAGATCGCGGGCACCGCAAAAGAAGAACGCGAGCGACGAGTTCTTGAAGCGGCAAAATTGCTCGACCTTGAGCCATACCTTGATCGCAAGCCAAAGGCGCTCTCTGGTGGACAACGTCAGCGAGTTGCAATGGGTCGCGCAATCGTTCGCGAACCTCAGGTCTTCCTTATGGATGAGCCTCTCTCAAACCTTGACGCCAAGCTTCGTGTTGCAACTCGTACACAAATCGCAGCGCTACAGCGTCGTCTTGGAATCACAACAGTTTATGTAACGCACGACCAGGTTGAAGCTATGACCATGGGTGATCGCGTTGCAGTCCTCAAGGATGGCTTGCTACAGCAAGTTGATACTCCTCGTAATCTTTATGACAATCCAAAGAACGCTTTCGTTGCCGGATTTATAGGCTCTCCTGCAATGAACTTGCTCATGGCTCCTGTTGCCAATGGCGTTGCGATGCTTGGAGCATTCAGCGTTCCGGTGCCTGCACATGCCGGAAACAACGTCATCGTAGGTATTCGTCCAGAAGGTTTCACACCAGCTTCTGACGGGTTCCATGTTCTCGTCGAAGTTGTTGAAGAACTTGGAGCGGATGCATTCGTCTACGGAAAGCCTGCGGATCAAACTGTTAAATTCGCAAACTCAACTGATGAGGGCGCACAGGTCATTGTGCGTTGGGATCCAAAGAATCCACCAAAGCCTGGCTCAACTATTTCGGTTGTTGCCAATCCCGCAGCTATTCACCTCTTTGATGCAGTCTCGGGTGAGCGTCTAAAGTAAATCGATTCCGTCGAAAAGCCCCTGAGAAATTCAGGGGCTTTTCTTTTTTTATTTGCTCGAAATCCAGCGAGAAATGTTCTTGATTGCTAGTTTGAAATTGGTCGGAAGTGAAACCAAATCACCCGTGATTACCGTTGCAGATACCGTGCGCAGGGACGCCTTCGGATGATCTACCAAGTAATCGCCTGCGATTTTTGTTCCTCCACCCACTGCGAACCCAGCACTTCCTGCAAATCCTGAGGCAACGGTTGGGCCCATCGTGATAGAGACAGGCACGTAGGCTGCCGCTGAGAGGCTCGCGCCAACTCCCGCTGCAACGACCGAGGTAACATCTTTCATAATTCTTTGAACTCCCCATGAATTAGTACTTGTCGCGCTTGCCGGCGCCGGCGCCACCAGAAGAATCCCGCACGACGCAGATACCAATCCCAAAATCGGAACCCGCAGGATTTCGAAAAATCTCTTTACCTTCATAACACTCCTCCACTATCAATGAACATGGAGGATAGGAAATCTGAATCACATCGCAGAAGATTCGACGCTGGGCTGTGGACATGAATTTCGATGAGTCTTTTGACTCGAAAGCACTGACTACTCCGAGTGATAAAGAGTTCAGCAATACTAAAAGCGCCCCACTTTCGTAGGGCGCCTCAAGTAAACGAGTAAAACTATTATGCCATTGCCTTTTGCAAGTTCTCATCAATAGATGCCAAGAAATCTTGCGTTGTCTGCCACGGAGCATCTGGAGCGATGAGCATTGCAAGATCCTTTGTCATCTTGCCTGATTCAACCGTTTCGATGCAGACGCGCTCGAGTGTTGAAGCAAACTTTGCTAACTCCGGATTGTTATCAAGCTTCGCGCGGTGCGCTAATCCGCCAGTCCAGGCAAAAATAGATGCAATCGGATTGGTCGATGTAGGTCGACCCTTCTGATGCTCGCGGAAGTGGCGCGTAACGGTGCCGTGAGCAGCTTCGGCCTCAACTGTCTTTCCATCTGGTGTCATTAAAACACTCGTCATTAAACCAAGTGATCCATAACCCTGAGCGATGGTGTCGGATTGAACGTCGCCGTCATAGTTCTTACAGGCCCAGACGTAACCGCCTTCCCACTTCAGCGCGGTCGCAACCATGTCATCGATTAGACGGTGCTCGTAAGTGATTCCGAGAGCATCGAACTGAGCTTTGAATTCTGTTTCGAAAACTTCTTGGAAAATATCTTTGAAGCGCCCGTCGTACGCCTTAAGAATTGTGTTCTTTGTAGAAAGGAACACTGGGTACTTGCGCAAGATGCCGTAGTTAAGAGATGCGCGAGCAAAATCGCGAATTGATTCATCTAAGTTGTACATACCCATTGCCACACCAGAGCCTGGGAATTTATACACTTCAAATTCGATAGGTGCTGAGTTGTCCTCCGGGGTGAAAGTCATTGTCAACGTTCCAGCTCCAGGAACCAAGAAGTCCGTGGCTTTGTATTGATCACCGAAAGCGTGACGGCCGATGACAATTGGCTTAGTCCAGTGAGGAACCAATCGAGGCACGTTGCTGATGATGATTGGTTCGCGGAAAATAACTCCACCAAGAATGTTGCGGACAGTTCCGTTAGGAGACTTCCACATCTTCTTTAGGTGAAATTCTTCAACTCGGGCTTCATCAGGTGTGATGGTTGCGCACTTAACGCCAACTCCGTGCTTTTGAATAGCATGGGCAGAATCAATCGTGACTTGATCATTGGTCGCGTCGCGATGCTCCATTCCAAGGTCGTAGTACTCAAGATTGATATCCAAATAAGGCAAAATCAACTGCTCTTTAATGAATTGCCAGATGATTCTGGTCATCTCATCGCCATCGAGCTCGACAACGGTTCCGACTACTTTGATCTTGTTCATATCTATCTCCAGAATTTCGTCTCGATTTTAACTAATGGATGACTAAAGAGTTTGTACGTCCGCCTGCTTTGCACGAACTGCTTCCGCAGCCGCTTTGAGTTCTGCCAATTCAGTGGAAGATAAATCTGTTTCCACAACTTTTCGAATACCTTCGCTTCCAATCTCAGCTTCAACACCAAGATAAACACCGGAGATTCCGTATTCGCCGTCAACCCATGCGCAGACAGGCATCACGGCTCCAGAATTCTCGATAACGGCTTTGGCCATTCGAGCTGCTGCTGCAGATGGTGCGTAATAAGCAGAACCAGTCTTAAGCAACGCAACGATTTCTGCGCCACCATTGCGAGTGCGGGTTACAAGTTCATCGATTTCGTCGGCCGATAACTTCTGCGAAAGCGCAACTCCGTCAACGGTGCAGCGACTTGGGACAGGAACCATTGTGTCTCCGTGGGATCCAAGAGTGAGCGTCTTCACCGAAGCAACGGGGACGCCAAGTTTTTCAGCGACGAAGTTAGTGAAACGAGCGGTGTCGAGCATTCCCGCTTGACCCATCACGCGGTTGCGCGGAAAACCTGAAGCGAGTTGCGTTAAGGCGGTCATTTCATCCAATGGATTTGAAACCACGATTATGACTGCGTTCGGACTGTGCTTTGCAATATTTTCAGCTACGCCTCGAACGATGCCCGCGTTGACTCCGATTAAGTCCATCCGACTCATTCCGGGCTTGCGTGGCAAGCCAGCGGTGATGACGACAACATCGGAATTTGCTGTAGCTTCGTAGCCAGCGCCTTCAGGTGTTGTTGTTGCACCAATAACTTTTGTTTGGAATCCCTCGATAGATCGAGATTGATTGATATCAAGGGCGATGCCCTCTGGCTTTCCTTCAACAATGTCCGTGAGAACAACTGTTTCGAATATGTCGTATTGCGCCAATCGAAGTGCGGTTGTTGATCCATAGAATCCCGCGCCTACAACACTTACTTTCTTTCCCATTTTCGTCCCTCTCATCGCAGTGTAAGAAAAACTCTCTTGATATCAAGATAAGTCTACCCTTTTCAGGGAAGTGCTATCGCCAAACCCAGAAGGGCTAACGCCAGCGCTAGGGGCATAAATCTCTCGACTCTGCCCGTTGCATCTCGGCCAAAACTGACCCCGGCTGCCCCAATCGAAATGACAATCGCGCCAGCCTTAACCCAGCCGAAGACCCCAAAACCAGCCCCCACCGTGACCGCAAGGTAGCCCAAGCGGGAAAGTGCGAGCCGAGAAGCTCCGAGGGAAATTACTGGCACGCGTCAACGACATTTCGCAACAACATGGCGCGCGTCATCGGACCGACGCCACCTGGCATCGGTGCCACCCATCCTGCTTTCTCCATCACATCAGGATGAACATCTCCGAGAAGGCCCTCGGGCGTTCTCGAAATTCCTACATCGACGATTGCCGCGCCGGGTTTGATCATCTCGGCAGTTAGGAAATGTGCCTTGCCAATGGCGGCAACAACGATGTCTGCGTTTTTTGTATGACGAACTAAATCTTTCGTACCTGTATGGGTCAAGGTAACAGTCGCATTTTCACTGCGACGAGTCAACAACAATCCAAGTGGTCGTCCTACAGTAAGACCGCGACCTATGACGGTAACTTCAGCCCCGTCCAGCGCAACCCCGTGATGGCGTAACAATTCAACAATGCCATGTGGAGTGCACGGTAGAGGCGCGTCCTCTCCTGCAACAAGCCTTCCAAGATTTAGCGGATGCAATCCATCTGCATCCTTATCTGGATCGATGGCTTCCAAAATTCGTTGTGCATTTATTCCGCGAGGCAATGGCAGTTGGACTATGTAACCCGTGCACTCTTTCGAGGAATTCAAATCAGCAATTGCAGCGAGAATATCTTTTTCGGATGCATCGGCGGGCAGATCAACGCGAATCGAGTTGATGCCCACTTCATGACAATCGCGATGTTTGCCGCCTACGTAGGAATGTGACCCTGGATCATCTCCAACAAGAACAGTTCCTAAACCTGGACTTTTGCCTAAAGCCTTCAGGCGAACTACCTCGATCGCCATTTCGTCTTTCATTTTTCGTGCTAAGGCTTTTCCGTCCAGAATTTGTGCGCTCATTCTGCAATCCTATGCGCCTTTAGGCATGCGAGAAATGGCGTGTGCCAGTGAAAAACATCGCAATTCCAGCCTTTTGCGCTGCTGCAATGACCTCATCATCGCGCTTGCTCCCACCTGGCTGAACTACTGCGCTCACCCCAGCGTCAATCAATATTTCCAATCCATCAGCGAAGGGGAAGAAAGCATCACTAGCTGCGACGCTGCCCTTTGCGCGATCACCGGCACGGGTGACGGCCAGTCGAGATGAATCAACACGATTCACTTGTCCCATTCCGACGCCGACGGAAGCACCGCCTTTGGCAAGCAAAATCGCGTTGCTTTTAACCGCGCGTACCGACCTCCACGCAAAAAGCAAATCTTCTAAAGTTTCGTTGGAGACCGCAGCGCCAGAGACTTGAGTCCAATTGCTGGCACTATCTCCGGGTGCATTTACCAAGTCAGTCTGCTGTAGCAAGATTCCCCCAGAGACTGGGCGTATCTCGCGCGCCGAAATCTCAGGTGTATCGCAGGTCAACAATCGAATAGACGATTTCTTGGTCAGAAGTTCTAAGGCCTGAGCGCTAAAACTTGGTGCAACAATTACTTCCGTAAATATCTCCGCAAGGGTCTGCGCCATTGCTAGATCGACTTCACGATTGGCAGCAACGACTCCCCCAAAAGCAGAAACGGGATCGCATTCGTGAGCCTTCTTGTGCGCTGAAGAAATACTGTGAGAAATCGCGATACCGCAAGGATTGGCGTGCTTAATTATCGCAACACATGGCTCGGAATGATCGTGAGCCGCTCTCCATGCCGCATCGGCATCTGTGTAATTATTGAATGACATTTCTTTACCGTGTAATTGGATTGCCCCCACGAGACCAGTCGCCGAACCTGCGTTGGCATACACAGCCGCGGCCTGATGCGGATTTTCTCCATAACGCAATGCGTTCTTGCGCTTCCAAATTTGACCAAACCAATCTGGGAAATTGGAATCATTATTTTGTCCGCCCAGCCACGAAGCGATGCTTAAGTCGTACTCTGCGGTGGTTCGGAAAACTACCAAAGCAAGTTCTTGCCGTTGGGCTGAAGTGAAACCACCATCACTAATAGAGGCTTTAAGCGAGTCATATTGCTCAACGTGACAAATTACAGCAACTGATCCGTGATTTTTCGCGGCTCCTCGCAACATGGATGGACCACCGATATCGATCTGCTCAATGGATTCTTCAAAACTCGCGCCCGAGGCAATTGTTTGGGCGAAGGGATAGAGATTTACAACGACTAGGTCAAAGGCGGCAATATCGTGTTGGGCAATTTGTTCTATATGCGAGGGATTATTTTGGTCTGCCAGAATGCCGGCATGAATGCGAGGGTGCAGTGTTTTTACACGTCCACCCATCATTTCTGGAAAGCCTGTGTAATCCCCTACCTCGGTGACTTTAATGCCAGCGTTTCGAAGTTCTTTACCCGTGGAACCAGTCGAGAGAATCTCGATTCCGTTCTCCTGTAGAAATATTCCGAGTTCCACTAATCCGGTTTTGTCATAGACACTCACCAGAGCCCGACGAATTGGCTTTCTTTCATCCATCCTTTTTCTCCAATGTGGGCAATAGATCCTTAATTGTAGAAACTACGAGCGAGCGCTCCGCAATCTTAATCCGCTCATGCAAAGAATTTTCATCATCGTCAGCGAGAACTGGCACTTGGACCTGCGAAATAACCTCACCGGAATCCAATCCTTCATCTACCCAGTGGACCGTGGCTCCTGTGGTGCTCTCTCCTGCCGCCAAAGTGTCCCTAACGGCATGAGCGCCAGGAAAAAGGGGTAGAAGAGCTGGATGCGTATTAATCGTCCTAAACCTTGCCACAAATTCCGCAGAAAGAATGCGCATGAATCCCGCGCTGACAATCAAATCGGGATCCAGTTGCGTCACAACATTTAGGATTTCTTGATTCCACTCTTGACGATCAGTTTTCATTGGCAGTACATAAGTTGAAATGTTGGCTTGCTCGGCTCGCAACAAGACACGAGACTGAGGTTTATCAGAGATCACGGCGACGATTTTTGCGCTGAGTTGGCCCGTTGAGATTGCGTCAATGATTGCCTGAGCCAGGGAGCCATCGCCAGAAGCAAGGATAACTATGCGTTTCATCGAGCAATCTTGTCTCGTAAAGCACCTGTAAGCATAGGTACCGTCCAAGCAAGGAATATCCCAACAAAAAGTTCTACCGCAACGTAAGTAGTTACCCTCCATGGCGAAGGACCGACCGAACCCAAGGAACGAGTTAGAAGTGAACCGGAACTCAGTACGGTCAAAATGCAAACGGCAACCAACGTGAAAAAATACGTTTTCACGAGTGCCGAAAAATTGTGAAGCGTCGTCACCGAATACATAATCATTCCGCCGACTACAACCATCAGGGCAGAAAAGAGTACGAGTGGATGTCTTCCTGTAGGCAACGCACCCAAAAGTGGCAAGGCCGGAATTTCCAGAACGCGATGGGTTGTAGCAGAAACAAGTGTGTGCGCTCCCACCGCGAATCCTGGTCCGACAAGGTAGGCAAACGTTGCCAACACAGCATTTGGAATATAGAGAATCATCAGCCCGAAAAGAAGAACTCCGCCCAAAAGGCCAGGTTGTAAAACAAGCGTGAGATCTTCAATTGTCTTGAGATGTAAGAACATGGAAACACCAAGAACAATTGATGAAATGCCGAGTGCGATGGCTAGTAATCGAATTGTGGTTCGGGAGGGTGAAAAAAGATTCTTCTTTCGTGAAGCTCCTATTCCAACACTTGCTAGCAGCACAATCAGTAATGAATTCACCGGAGCAAAGTAGAGGTTTGGACGAACCGAATGAGAGGCTGAAGCCCAGGCAAGTAAAGTCGTGACTCCAGAATAGAAGAACGCGAATAAAATTCGTATCGAGCGTAAGGACCTTGGATTAAAATCGCACCGATCAAAGGCTCGCAGAAAGCCACTTCGTACAGCCAAGAGGGGAAAAATTAGCGCTCCCAGCGGAAGATACGAGAACAATCCAGGTAGTCCAGCAGGAGGCAATACGAGGTGAAACGGAACATGATGGGCGCCAAGCCACATCCATGCTGCCACGCGCATTGGGTCGGTTGTGTCTCCACTGCTGCTACCAGCTGTCGCCCATGCGAGAAGGGAAATAAAAGCCGTAGGTAGGAGAACTAAAGCAACGCTTCGTAGGGCTTGCGTCAACGAGACCCAGAGGACGCGTTGGAACATCGGTTCTACCGCTTAAGAATTGCGCGCATAAGCCGCGCGGATTCACTCGGTGTTTGCCCAACTCGAACACCAGCTGCTTCCAGTGCATCCTTCTTTCCTTGAGCAGTACCTGAGGATCCAGAAACGATTGCACCGGCATGTCCCATGGTCTTGCCTTCAGGCGCGGTAAATCCGGCGACATAGCCAACTACTGGCTTGGTCACGTATTCGCTAATAAATGCGGCTGCGCGTTCTTCCGCATCTCCACCAATTTCACCAATCATGACGATTGCTTCGGTATGTGGATCATCTTGGAAAGCACGCAAACAATCGATGTGAGTCGTCCCGATAACAGGATCTCCACCGATTCCAACTGCGGTGCTGATGCCGATATCGCGCAATTCGAAAGCCATCTGGTAAGTAAGAGTTCCTGATTTGGAAACTAAGCCAATTGGTCCAGACCCCGTAATGTCCGCAGGAATAATTCCAACATTCGATTGTCCTGGCGTAATTAGACCTGGGCAATTTGGTCCGATGATTCGAGTTGTGCCCTTTGCCTGCGAATAGGCGAAGAAAGCCGCAGTGTCATGGACTGGAATTCCTTCGGTGATCACGACGACAAGTGGGACAGCGGCATCAATGGCATCGACAACGGCTGCCTTTGCAAATTTCGGAGGCACGAAAACCACTGACGTATCGGCCCCCGTTGCAGCAACCGCTTCTGCAACGGTGTTGAACACTGGAAGTATGTGGCCATCAATATCAACGCTTTGGCCGCCTTTTCCAGGCGTAACTCCACCAACAATTGTGGTGCCGGAGGCGATCATACGACGGGTGTGCTTGGTTCCTTCAGAACCCGTCATACCTTGAACGATGACGCGACTTGTCTTATCGATAAAAATTGACATTACTTTGCCGCCAATTCTGCGGCGCGTGCTGCTGCGCCATCCATTGTGTCGAGTTGTTGAATAAGGGGATGTGCTGCTTCATTCAAAATTCTGCGTCCTTCAAGCACATTATTTCCATCGAGTCTTACGACAATAGGTTTCGTCGCCGTGTCACCCAATATTTCCAAGGCTTGAACAATTCCGTTGGCGACTTCATCGCAGGCTGTAATTCCTCCGAAGACATTTACGAAAACGCTTTTAACATCTTTGTCACCCAAAATTATTGAGAGACCGTCAGCCATTACTTGAGCTGAAGCGCCTCCACCAATGTCCAGAAAATTAGCTGGCTTAACATGTCCAAACTTTTCTCCCGCGTATGCAACAACGTCCAAAGTGCTCATTACAAGACCGGCGCCATTGCCAATAATGCCAACTTCACCTTCGAGTTTGACGTAGTTGAGCCCCTTCTCTTTTGCGGCAGTCTCAAGTGGGTCAGTAGCGCTTTGATCAACAAGGGCTTCATGGTCTGGATGACGAAATTCGGCGTTGTCATCTAAGGTCACTTTTCCGTCGAGTGCGATGATGCGACCGTCGGATGTCTTTACAAGGGGATTAACTTCAACCAACGTTGCATCTTCAGAAATGAAGACCTTCCACAAAAGTGAAAGGACATTGGCAACTTGACCCTCAATCTCTGATGGGAATTGTGCTTGCTTAATAATTGCGAGCGCTTTCTCATTCGAAATTCCATCATTTGAATTGACAGGAACCTTCGCTAATTTCTCCGGTGTCTCTCGAGCAACCTGTTCGATATCCATGCCGCCAGCGACCGAAGCCATAACGAGGAAGGTTCGGTTCGATCGATCTAACAAAATCGCTAAGTAATACTCTTCTTCAATTGGGGCAGCTTGGGCGATCATGACTTTTCCGACGATGTGGCCCTTAATGTCCATGCCGAGGATCGCCGAGGCCTTTTCGCGAGCATCTTTGGCATCTACGGCTAGCTTGACTCCGCCCGCTTTGCCGCGTCCGCCAACTTTTACTTGCGCCTTTACAACTACCTTCCCACCCATTGACGCTGCTGCCGACTCGGCCTCATCTGGAGTGGTAGCTACGGCTCCCGCCAATACGGGAACACCGTGCTTTTCGAATAGATCTCTTGCTTGATATTCAAAGAGATCCATTACGGACTCCATTCATGAGAGGACACCTGGGTTAAGGCGTGATGAATAAGGTGCAATCCTAGAGCTTCTCCACGGGGGCATAGCGCAACAACAATCGCTTCTCGCCGTACTGACCGAAATTGATAGTCGCTTCGGCCTTATCCCCTTCACCAGCGAGAGAAAGCACGGTGCCGAGGCCGAATGTGTCATGTGACACACGCTCTCCGACGGCAAGTTCGATAGCCACACTCTTCTTTCCCGTGGCTCGAGCCGGCGGGGCCGCAAAATCTCGCCGCTTCGAGACACCCGAGAATGACGAGGAGGCCGTCCCCTTATTGCGCCAATCAATAACGCTTTCTGGGATTTCATCGAGGAATCGAGAGGCAGGATTGTATGTCGGAGAACCCCACGAAGATCGATATTCGGCGCGCGTTAAATACAGTCGCGCTTGAGCTCGAGTAAGTCCAACGTAAGCCAGTCGTCGCTCTTCCTCAATTTCATTTTTCTCGCCCAGAGTTCGTGAATGTGGAAAGACCCCGTCTTCTAATCCCGTCAAAAATACGGTGGGAAATTCCAAGCCCTTAGCTGTATGAAGGGTCATCAGGGTGACAACTCCTCCATGATCCTCTCCCTCGGGAATTTCATCAGCGTCAGCTACGAGAGAAACTTGCTCGAGGAATCCAGCAAGCGAAATCTCTTCATCTTCACCCAGGGACTCAATCGGCCGTGACTCATATTCCATTGAGACGGCCACTAGCTCCTGTAAATTTTCAAGGCGAACTTCATCTTGCGGATCGTTGCTCGAGGAAAGTTCGGCCATCAAGCCAGATTGCTCCAGCACGGCCTCGATTATGACCGAAGGACGGATCTTTGCTTCTACTAAAACGTGAAGTGCTGAAATCATTGAAAGGAATTGATTAACCGAAGCAGCCGCACGCGAAGGCATCTCTGGAATTTCCGTGCTTCGATGCAATCCACTCCAAAAAGAAAGATTGTGGCTCTGGGCGTAAGCATCTACATAATCGAGTGCTCGGTCACCAATTCCTCTCTTAGGAACATTGATGATTCGCCGCAATGAAACTTCATCATTGGGGTTTGCCAAAACTCGTAAGTATGCGAGTAAATCTTTTACTTCTTTACGTTCGTAAAATCGCAAACCTCCCACCACTTTGTATGGGAGAGCCGATCTCATAAATATTTCTTCAAATACACGAGACTGAGCATTTGTGCGATAGAAAATCGCCGTATCACCTGGTTCAGAACTTCCGTCTCGTTGAAGTGCGCGAATCTCGTCCTTAATGAACTCGGCCTCATCATGCTCACTCTCGGCAACATAACCAACGAGTTGAGCCCCACTTCCAGATTCCGTCCAAAGATTCTTCTCCTTGCGACTTTCATTCTTTGTTATGACAGCGTTGGCGGCATCGAGAATATTCTGAGTCGAACGATAATTTTGTTCCAGCAGAATTGTTGTGGCATTTGGGTAATCAAGTTCAAATTGCAATATGTTGCGGATGGTTGCCCCACGGAAACCATAAATTGACTGATCCGCATCTCCGACTACGCAGAGCTCCGCGGGAGCCATCCCTTCGGATTCATTTCCAACGAGCTCTCGTACAAGAATATATTGCGCGTGATTCGTGTCCTGGTATTCATCAACCAAAACATGACGAAAACGTGAACGAAAGCGAGCTTTCGCTTCTGGAAATGATTGAAGGACTTCCACTGATTTAAGAATGAGATCATCAAAGTCCATGGCATTGGCCAATTGAAGACGACGTTGATAGACGGCATAAACTTCTGCAACAACTTGCTCAAATTGATTTTGGGTGCCGGCGGCATAATCGTGCGGTCCCAACAGTTCATTCTTGGCATTCGAAATCATCGATTGGAACTGTCTGGGCGGATAACGCTTGGCATCAAGATTGAGATCTTTAGCGACAAGTGAAATCAGTTTCAGACTATCCGCTTGGTCATAAATGCTGAAGGAATTTCCATATCCGAGGCGAGAGGCCTCTTGGCGTAAGAGACGAACGCACGCGGAGTGAAAAGTTGAGACCCACATGGAGCGGGCTATCGGACCCACCAATTCGGCGACTCGCTCCTTCATCTCGCCTGCGGCTTTATTTGTAAAAGTGATCGCCAATATTTGGTACGGGGCTACGCCGCGCTCTGCCATCAAATAGGCGATTCGACGAGTCAAAACACGCGTTTTGCCCGATCCAGCCCCAGCAACGACCAAAAGTGGACCGCCGATATGCGTAACTGCCGCTTTTTGCGCGGGATTGAGTCCGCTCAACAACGGTTCTTGGATCGACATGCAATCTATTCTATTAGGCTTACGCGACACCGAATCGATGGCACATTCATCTCACGAAGGAGCGCACATGGAACCTCTCAACGACGACGAAATCAAGAAGGTCCTGGTTGTCAGCGCCCATCCCGATGATTCAGATTTCGGTGCCTCCGGAACCCTTGCGTCGTGGATTGCCAAAGGGATTCATGTTTCATATTGCATTTGCACCAACGGTGATCAAGGCGGGGAAGAATCTGGGATCCCTGTTGAAGAGATGCCGGCAGTGCGTCAACGCGAACAAAGAGCGGCCGGTAAGGCAATCGGCGTCGACAATATTATTTTTCTCAATTATCGCGATGGATCATTGGCTCCCACACTGGAATTGCGCAAAGACATAGTCCGAGCAATTCGCCAGACGCAACCAGATCGACTTGTGATTCAAAGTCCAGAAAGAAACTGGGAACGAATCGGCGCAAGCCATCCTGATCATTTAGCAGCAGGAGAAGCCGCGATTCAAGCCGTTTACCCAGATGCAAGAAATCCATTTGCATTTCCTGATCTTATGGATGCTGGACTTCAACCTTGGCGCGTCAAGGAAGTATGGGTCACTGCCCATCACACACCAGATCACTTCGTGGACATAACGGATTTCTTTCCAATGAAAATGGCAGCGCTACATTCACACGTTTCTCAGGTTGCCCATAACACTGAACTTGAGAATATGGTCCGAGCATGGGGCGAAAGAAATGGTGCTGCGGCAGGTCTTCCCGAAGGAAGAATTGCCGAAGCCTTTAAAATCGTAAATACAAACTAAAAACTTTAACCTACGATTATTTTTTCGATCGCGATTTTCTGTGCTGGTGTTCCATCGCCACCACCGCCAACTACGCCTTTCGCGGCGATAGCTTTGACGATGTCTAAGCCTGAGGTGATCTGGCCCCAGATTGTGTAGCTCGGATTAAGAGTTGTGTCACCAAAGACCAAGAAGAACTGACTTCCATTTGTATTTGGTCCACTATTTGCCATCGCGACAGTTCCGGCCGGGTAGTTATTTGCAACGGAGCCAGGAAGATTTTCATCTGCGTACTGCCAACCAGGTCCACCCATGCCACTGGCTCCAGGGTCGCCGCATTGCAAGACATATAGCCCGGAAGTTGTTAGGCGGTGACACAGAGACGCATTGAAGTAACCAGCTTTTGCCAAGACGGTTAACGCATTCACTGTGTTTGGGGCTTTCTTTCCAAATGTTGTGATCACGATATTTCCACAGTTTGTAACGAGGGTCATCTTTCCATTTTTGCCTGTCGTTACCAGAGCGGGCTTCTTTACAACTTTCGCGGGGTGTCCAACCGCCTTGGTGACCTTACATTTCAGGGCCGCAGCTTGGGATATGGATGGTGTCGTCGCAACGACAACTCCCGCCACCATTGCGATCACAGCTACATAGCTCAAGCGTTTCATTTTTCTCCTCTTATCGTTGGTATCAATTGTAATTTATAGATTGGACTATTCCCACTCAATCGTCCCTGGGGGTTTGCTGGTAATGTCCAAAACAACCCTATTCACATCTCTCACTTCATTTGTGATGCGTGTTGAAATCCGCTCGAGAAGGTCATAAGGAAGTCGCGACCAGTCCGCGGTCATCGCGTCTTCGCTAGAAACAGGGCGCAAAACAATCGGGTGGCCATACGTTCGACCATCGCCCTGCACGCCAACGCTTCTCACATCCGCCAACAGAACAACAGGACACTGCCATATAGCCAAATCTTGCCCGGCAAGGTGAAGTTCTTCGCGGACTATTGAATCGGCATGGCGCAAAATGGCCAGCCTTTCCTCTGTCACCTCACCAATAATTCGAATGGCTAAACCGGGTCCTGGAAATGGTTGGCGCATGACAATCTCTGCCGGCAGCCCAAGTTCAAGTCCGACTTGTCGAACCTCATCTTTAAAAAGCGTGCGTAGGGGCTCAACCAATGTGAAGGCAAGATCATCAGGTAGCCCACCCACATTGTGATGCGATTTTATATTTGCAGTTCCGGTGCCGCCACCAGATTCGACAACGTCAGGATAGAGAGTTCCTTGGACAAGAAACTCAACTTCTCCTTCTGAAGCAATCTTTCTCGCGGCAGATTCGAAAGATCGGATAAATTCACGACCGATAATCTTCCGCTTGGTCTCTGGGTCACTCACGCCCGAAAGTGCGCCGAGGAATTGCTCTCGCGCATCGACGACAACAAGTTCTACTCCAGTGGCTGCCACAAAATCCTTTTGAACTTGCTCTTCTTCGCCGCTTCGGAGCAAACCGTGGTTAACAAACACGCACGTTAACTGAGAGCCAATGGCGCGTTGAACGATCGCGGCGGCGACCGCTGAATCCACTCCTCCTGAAAGTCCACAGATAACTCTCTTTTTTCCCACGAGGGCTTTAACTTTCTCAATTTCAAACTCAGCGATATTCGAAGTTGTCCAACGTGGCGAACAATGCGCGATATCCACCAACCATTTCGCCAATATTTTTTGTCCATATTCTGAATGAAGCACTTCTGGATGAAATTGCACACCAGCCAAGGTGCCACTCTCATTTTCAAATGCTGCAATCGGAGTATCGGAAGTCACAGCACAAACCGAAAATTCCGGTGGTGCCTGCGTCACAGCATCACCATGGCTCATCCACACCGACTGAGTTACAGGCAACGATGAAAATAGACGGGACGACGTTGAAACGCTCACTTGAGTACGACCAAATTCAGATTTTCCTGTCTGGCTTACAACTCCTCCAAGAGCAACCGCCATCGCCTGGAATCCATAACATATTCCGAAAACTGGAATTCCTAGATCGAGAATTTGCGCATCAAATGTCGGAGCATTTTCAGAGTAAACACTTGACGGTCCACCCGAAAGAATGATTGCCTCTGGATCTTTTGCACGGACTTCATCGGCAGTAATGGAAGAAGGAACGATCTCACTAAACACGTTGGCTTCACGGACCCTCCGCGCGATCAACTGCGCGTATTGAGCACCAAAATCTACGACTAGAACTCCGTTGCCCTTAGTCACGATGAATGAGTACCTCGACTCGTTGGAACTCCTTCACGTCGGAATAGCCACAGGTGGCCATCGCACGACGAAGAGCGCCGAAAAGATTCATAGAACCGTCAGCGGCACGAGATGGGCCAAGCAAAATTTCCTCCAACGTGCCAGAAGTGCCAACAGCTACGCGCTCTCCTCGAGGTAATTCTGGATGATGAGCTTCACTTCCCCAGTGCCAACCAAGACCAGGTGCTTCAACTGCCTTTGCCAATGGAGAACCCATCATCACGGCATCTGCACCGCATGCGATCGCTTTTGCAATGTCACCGCTTCGACCAACTGCTCCGTCAGCAATTACGTGAACGTAGCGACCGCCAGATTCATCTAAATAATCTCGACGTGCTGATGCCACTTCTGCAACAGCGGACGCCATTGGGACCTCAATACCAAGTACTTTGCGCGTTGTGTGTGCGGACCCGCCACCGAATCCAACAAGAACGCCTGCAGCTCCAGCGCGCATAAGGTGAAGTGCGCCGACACCTGTGGCGACTCCACCGACGATAACTGGCACATCAAGTTCGTAAATAAACTTCTTTAAATTAAGCGCCTCGTTCTTCGTTGCCACATGTTCGGCGCTTACGGTGGTGCCACGAATTACGAAAATATCCACGCCAGCATCAACAACCGATTTATATAAAGTCGCAGTGCGCTGAGGTGAAAGCGAAGCGGCAACAGTGACTCCAGATTCGCGAATTTGAGCAATTCGTTCCTTGATTAGCGCAGGTTGTATTGGAGCTGAATAAAGTTCCTGCATTCTTCGCGTCGCATGCGCGTCTGGCATGGAGGCTATTTCCCCCAACTGAATTCGCGGATCTTCGTAACGAGTCCAAAGACCTTCAAGATTTAATACTCCCAAACCGCCCAATTTCCCGATTGCGATAGCGGTTTGAGGGGAGACAACCGAATCCATCG
>Ga0194061_1000798_pt1 | contig 19211 bp, 19 predicted proteins | sample SepL2221m_MetaG_FD_163423 | JGI IMG/M metagenome (GOLD analysis project Ga0194061, IMG submission 163423) | Anoxic zone freshwater microbial communities from boreal shield lake in IISD Experimental Lakes Area, Ontario, Canada - Sep2016-L224-21m | ecosystem: Environmental > Aquatic > Freshwater >... | reverse complement strand
CAACAACATTGCTACAGGCAGCGAGATCTTCACTGGGAGATTGGCACTCCACGAGTTCTTGTAGATCAGCGAGGAAAGTCATGGGGTAAGCCTAGTTGGCAGGGCTTACGCCGGTGATGCGGGGGATGCGGAAATGGGCGATCTCGCCTGTGGCATGGTCGCGCGCGACCAGAGTCCCGAGTGAGATGGAGAGTGGATCAATCAATCGATTGGAAACCCCGCCGTTGGAGTCGGCATAGCCAATGGTGAGACTAGCCCGCTCCTCAATATATTGATGAAGGAGGTCGACGGTCTCGTTTGCGGTGGTTCGAGGGACCTCGCGCGGTTTGTGAGAACTGGCGCGTTCGCCAGCGCGAAGAGCGCGAACCGCAGATGCGATCAAAGTTTCACCAGGTGCAGTCAGTTCGGAGATCACGCGTGGGGGTTTCGGTCTCGCCTTGGCACGCCTCACCTTTGGTGCGGAGATGAGTACTCCCGTCTCATTTTCGGAGGCCGGCAGGTATCCGCCATCTCGCAGAATCCGAATCAGCTCGCCATTTTCGACATCGCTTATCAATACTTGTGGAGCGAGTTTGCGCAGACGTAGATGTTCGAGTCGCTTGTCGTGCATGATCTCTTGAATCAGACCTTCATCTTCACAGCGCAGGTAGGACGTTGTACTTCCAGCACGCAATTTTCCGTGGCGCTTTGCTACATCTGAAATTAGATAATCCAAGGGTTGTGGCATTGGAGTTTTAGAGATCCTCTTTAAGAAATCTTTGATCTGATCGCCGGTCTGTCCATGATCCAAGCCTCGGCGAATCGAAGATTCACTAAAACGATAGACGCTGGCCCCACCGCGACTTTCAATATCTGCAATAGTTCCGATCGCATTAGCAAGTTCCAAGGTCAATGGACCTGGAGCGATGGCGCTGTTGTCGGCCTGAATCAATATATGATCAACGGGTTTTGGAAGTGCCTTCTCCACACCTAATTCTTCTCGTGCGATAAGAGCTACGGCAAAGGTCGAAAGTGCTCCCTGCCCCGTCAATCCCAGCCACTCTGCTTCGCGCAATATCCATTCGGAATAATCGCGATTAGCTCGCGTCGGAAGTACCCAAGTGAGTGCACCTGTAATTGAATCTAGCGAAGGATCGATTTCCAGATGGTCCTGCAATAAATTAAGAATTACCTTTTTTAGGGTGGATACTCCGCCACGATCAAGCTCCGGACCTAGCGCGGCGATGTTCTTGGAATCACTTTTACCGATCAAACCGCTTACTCGCGAAGTTTCTAGCCAGAGAGTGACCAAGGCATGCCATTGCTCTTCAATGCTTTTAGTAAGCCAAAGATCGAAGGCGCTGGTAGGCAGAATTTGATCATCGGTATCTATAACTATTAAGCCGCCGATGTAGAGGAGCTCTGCAACAAATGCAGCGCAACTCTCTGATATACCGAGGTGCTCGGCGGTGCGCTTTAGATCGCGAACTCCCAAACCACCGGATCGAAGGGCGGTAGGTGGTTCATCAGACCAGTTGTGCCCAAGTTCTTCAGCCCAGCGCACAAAGGTGGAGATATTCGCGATCGCAGCTAAATCCGCTGACTTCTGCTTTCTCTGCACACCAACCACGGCGGGACGGCTGGGCTGCAAGGATTTGAATACCTTTCCTTCGCGAAAGTGCATTGCTACTTCGCGTGGAAGCAGTACGGTCTGTGAATCAAAGGGGACTAGGAAATTGTTTTCTAATAACCATTTGATTGCTGGCGGCGCCTTCTTGATATCGGCGATCTGCCCTTTAGGCGGACCCCAGACCATCTTCCCCAGGGTTTCAACAGCGCCCTTAGGGGCAGCTTCTAATGATTTAAAATCAAATGGTTTGGAACTCTTTACACCTAAGCCGGCAGGATATTCCCCGATGATAGTGCGAACATTTGATGTCACGCGGTATCGCTCACCATCGCGATAGATGAGGGCGATCTCCCATAACGATGCAATGGCGCCCGCAGCATCATCTGATGTGATGGCTAAGATTTGTTGCGATGAGATTGGTTCATCAAGGGTGCAGATAGCAGTCAAAATATCTAACCGAAACTTGTCTAACGTTTCCCGGGCTCGCAGCAGACTAGGCGCTGAATTAGCACGCGCCGCCAGCGCCATCACATCTGTTGGAACTGGGGAGATGAGATCAGGGCGAAGGGAGAAGAGCGCTTTGATCTCATCATCAGATCGATTGCGCAGCTCTTCGGTGAAGGAGATCGCTGGGGTAGACATAACTGCCCTACATTACTGGGGTTTGCTTACTTGCTGCGACGCCAACTTCGAGGAGATACCAGGGTTCTCAGCTTGACCAAGGGTCCAAGTAAGGGTGCCGCCACCTTTTTCAAGGCTCGCATCCTGCGGAAGTCATAAATAGGCCACCCTTCGCGGAGGGCGTGTATCTGGAGGAGCGTATCTGGATTAATTGCTCGGGGGTTGCCCACCGCCTCCAGGAGCGGAATATCGTGGTGGCTATCGGAATACGCGTAGGAGTTGGCTAAATCAATGCCGTGCTCCGCGGCGAGAGCTTTGATAGCGATCGCCTTAGTTGGGCCATGTAAAAGTTGGCCGATCAATTTTCCGGTGTAAACGCCCTCCTTGACCTCGGCAACAGTTCCCAGAGCTCCAGTAAAACCTAGCCGGTTGGCGATGAGATCGGCGAGATCCTTGGGAGTCGCCGTAACGAGCCAGACCTCTTCATCGTGATCGAGGTGGTTATTGGCGATTTCGATGGTTCCCTGCCACAAAGCCGGGGAGACATATTCGTCGTAGACCTCAATACCCATCTTTTCAATACTGGCGACATCGTGGCCGCGGAAGAATTCGCAGGCAGCGCCTTGAATCTTGTCTATCTCTTCCCGGTTCTCAATTCCAGAGAGGCGGTATCTCAAATTGGCCATCACAAAGTTGGAGATATCTTTCTTAGTGAAGAAGCCCCTCTGATACATCCCCTTGCTCAAAAAGAAAAGGGAAGAACCTCTCATCAAGGTATTGTCGACATCAAAGAAAGCAACTCGCTTCAGGGGGAGCGCCATATCACTAGCCTAGCCACCCTGGCACAAACCCCCGCGCAGGCCCGATCGCCCTCCTCCTTTATGCTTACGGCATGAGTCCTACCATTCATTTCCTGAGACATGGCGAGGTCTTTAATCCTGAGAAGATTCTTTACGGGCGCCAGCAGGGTTGGTATCTATCTGAGCGCGGCCAGGAGATGGCAAGCGCGGTAGCCGACTGGTCAAAGCAGTTCGCGGTCGGGGCTGTTCTAGCGTCGCCATTGCAGCGGGCGCAGGAAACCGCGCGACCCCTAGCGGCAGCACACTCTTTGCAGATCATCACTGATGAGAATTTGATCGAAGCCGCGAATGTCTTCGAGGGAGAGAGATTTGAGATGGGGTCGGGTGTGTTGCGCCACCCTAAATCTTGGCGCCATCTGACGCGCCCTTGGGTTCCCTCTTGGGGTGAACCATATGAGGAGCAGGTAGCTCGTATGTTAGCTGCGCTCTTCGCTGCTCGCGATGCTGCCGGCGGCAAGGATGCCTTCGCAGTTTCACATCAACTTCCGATTTGGATTCTCCGTTCCGCCGTCGAAGGTCGTCGCATGTTGCATGATCCACGCAAGCGCCAATGCACCCTGGCTTCGGTCACTAGTTTTCATTTAGATGGTGCGGGAGATATTGCAGGGGTCAGCTATGCCGAACCGGCACGCCACCTACTGCCGGAGAAGAAATGAAACGTTTAGGGCTGCTTATATTTGCATCACTCTTCTTGTTAACGGGTTGTTCTAGCGGTGGATTATCAACGGCCAACCAAAACGCATTTGTCTCTGGCGATGGGGTCGCAGTTTATGTAAAGGCCCCTGATCGGAAGTTGGCGCCAATTATTTCTGGAGCGACCCTTCAAAGTGGAACGATGGCGCTCGCTGCGAACAAAGTCACCGTCCTCAATGTTTGGGCCTCATGGTGTTCGCCCTGCCGCGCCGAAGCTCCACTACTTTCTGACTTCGCAATCAAATACGCGCCGCGGGGTGTGCAATTTGCAGGAATTTTGACGCGCGATAACGTCTCATCAGCCCTGCAATTTGTAAAGCGCTTTAAGATCGCGTATCCCGTATTCACCGATGATTCAGTACTAGCAAAGTTTCGAAATTCTCTGGTCCCAAATGCAATTCCCACCACGCTCATCATCGATTCACATGGCTATGTTGCTGCGCGCGTGAGTGGTGAAGTCACTGTCGCTCTCCTCACGAATTTAATAGATAAAGTTCTGAAGGATGCGCCTCATGCATAACTTCTTCGTTCATCAAATTCTTGCTGGCAATCTTCTGCTTGCCTTGGGAGTTGCGGTTATCGCTGGTCTGATCTCATTCTTCTCGCCCTGCGTTCTGCCGCTCGTTCCTGGTTACCTGGCCTACTCCGCGGGCATGACCGATGTGAAGAACAAGGGGCGTACCGCGCTGGGCGCAATTCTCTTCGTCTCTGGTTTCTCAGTCCTCTTTATTAGCTATGGTGCGCTCTTTGGGTCACTCGGTTCCAAGATTTCAAGTGGTTCTAGGTGGCTAGAGATTGTGCTCGGCCTTCTCACCATGCTGATGGGAACCGTCTTTCTCTTCAATCAAAAGTTCTACCGTTCATTTAAGCCGCAGTGGAAGTCCACCACCGGCTTACTTGGGGCGCCACTCTTAGGTTTCCTTTTTGGCCTGGGTTGGACTCCATGCATTGGCCCAACGCTGGGTGCAGTGCAAGCTCTCTCTTTTCAAAGTTCCAGCGCACTGCGCGGAGCAATTTTGAGTCTTGGTTACTGCTTTGGAATCGGTGTGCCATTTATCGTGGTCGGTTTATTCTTTGATCAATCGGCAAAGTTACGACGTTTCATCTCCAGGCGTGGCAACCTCTTGACGATCTTTGGCGGAGTATTTCTAATCATCATTGGGTTCTTGCAGGCGACTGGCTTGTGGGGGCAGATTATTAACTCACTACGCGCCTCGATCTCTAGTTTTGTGCCGGTGGTCTGATGGAGCCGAACGAAAACCAAACGCCAAATATCGGCGTAATAGGTATGTTGCGTTGGGCTTGGCGCCAGTTAACGAGCATGCGCACTGCGCTGATTCTGCTGATGTTATTAGGCGTAGCTGCAATTCCAGGTTCACTCTTTCCACAACGGAGCCAAAATCCGCAGAAAGTTGACTCCTACTTCACAAGTGATCCCACCTTGGCCAAATGGATGGATCGCCTCCACTTATTTAATGTCTACGCATCTCCCTGGTTTAGCGCAATTTATCTCTTGCTATTTATTTCGCTTATTGGGTGTGTCCTACCCCGCACCATTTCGCATCTGCGCGCGATCGCCAAGAAACCACCACTAACCCCGCGAAATTTAGATCGCATGGAGGGCTACCGAATCGTTTCGACGGATCAGGAACGGGCCCTAGATATTTCGCAAGTGTGGTTAAAGCGCCATCGCTTCCGAATTCGGCGCGAAGGCAATTCAATATCTGCCGAAAAGGGCTATAGCCGCGAAACTGGAAATCTCTTATTTCACCTCTCATTAATCTTGATTCTGGTAGGAGTCGCCCTAGGTGGGCTTTTAGGAATGAAAGGCGAGGCGATTTTGAATGTGGGCGATCGATTCATTAACACGCCCACTTCGTACGACAATATTAGTTATGGAAAGTTTCAGGGACAGGGTTCGCTCGTTCCATTCTCCCTCACCGTTAAGAATTTTGTCGCTTCTTATGTTCCAACTACCGGTCAACCAAGTAACTATGTACTTACTACAGATATTTCCGCTCCGATTGGTGCCGCCGCAAAAGAGGTCGTCATTAAGGTCAATAAACCATGGACTTCAGGAAGTACCAAGGTTTATCTGCAGGCAAATGGCTACTCACCCGTCGTAACGGTCCGCGATAAATCGGGTCACATCACCTTTCAAGGTGCGGTCATATTTCTTCCGCAAGATGCGAACCTAAGTTCCTTAGGGGCTATCAAGATTCCCGATATGACACCGCAGATCGGTTTCATCGCATCCTTTATACCGACGGCAAGCAGTAGCGCAGCGCGCGGAATCTTCTCGACCTACCCCGAGGTACTCGATCCTCGCCTCGTTCTCTCTGCCTGGAAAGGTAACTTGGGGCTAGATAGTGGAACCCCACAATCTGTTTACTCGCTCAATACCTCGAAGATGACAAAGATTGGTCTCAAAGCTCTCACACTCGGAAGTACCTATGACTTTGGCGCAGGAACTATCACCTTCGATGGCTGGAAGGCTTGGGTCAATCTGCAGATTGTGGATGATCCTGGGAAGATGTACGCACTCTTTGGTGCAATCTTTGCGATCTTGGGGTTACTGATCTCACTCTTTACACGCCAGCGCCGAATTTGGATAAAGGTGGGCGATGATGTTGAAATAGCGGGCTTGGCGAAGAATGGCATTCCAGGACTTGAAGAAGAACTCATAGCGCTAGCGCGGGCGCTTGAAGAAGTTAGAGGAGAGACTCAGTGACGTCGACCAATCTTGCATATTTTTCGAATGATGCGATTTATGCTTGTTTGGCGATCTTCACGATTGCATTTCTTTCACATGCTATCGAGGTCTCTTGGTCAGTTCGCAATGTAGAAGGCAACGATCGCACCGAGTTTGATTTTGAGAAGACAGCGCGAGCTGGACGCATCGGTACGGCCATGATGATCCTTGGCTTTGGAGTATTAACCATCGCGGTTGTAACCCGCGGGCTATCTGCCCATCGTGTGCCGTGGGGCAATATGTATGAATTTTCGATAACCGGCGCCCTCATGTTAACTGCCGCTTACTTATTCGCCTTTGCAAAATATAAGGTGCGCTGGCTTGGACTTCCCGTTTCTATTTCGGTGTTACTCACTTTGGGAACTGCTATCACGGTGCTCTATCGACCCAGCGCGCCATTGGTTCCAGCCCTTAAATCGCCCTGGTTGGCCATCCACGTATTGGCAGCCATTATTTCTGGTGGCGTCTTTCTCGTGGCTAATCTCGTCGCGGCAACTTTTCTTATTATGGAACGCTACGAACTCAAAGGTGAGCGCCCGCAATGGGCGAAAAAGATCCCAACGCTCGATAGCTTGGATCAACTTTCTTATCGCTTGATCGCCTTCGTCTTTCCACTCTGGACCTTTGCGGTTATTGCGGGTGCCATCTGGGCCGAATCTGCCTGGGGAAAGTACTGGAGCTGGGATCCCAAAGAAACGTGGGCATTCATTACTTGGGTGGCATACGCCGCATATTTACATGCACGCGTAACGGTGGGGTGGCGTGGCCGTCGTGCCGCCTGGCTCTGCATATTCGCCGGTTCGACATTCCTCTTTAATTACATCTGGGTAAATATTTGGGGAACGGGCCTGCACACTTACTCAGGTTTGTAAGATTTAGAGTTGCTTCAAAAAATCAGGATTGTCATCGGGCGGAATCATCCGACCAGGGCGACGACGAGGTAGCGCAACAGTTTTTGCGCGACCAATCAAGAGCCAAGCTATCGCTCCGAGTGAACCAAAGAAGATGATGATGAGGAGCCAAGCCCACTTAGGTAGGTTGCGGACACGCTCTTGATCCGTGCGGGCACAGTCAAAGAGCCCAAATAGCCAGATCGCCAGGCCACCAACAACAATGAGAACATCAAGCATGGGATTTAGTTTACTCGTTAAACCAAAAGCGCGACGGCCAGAGCGGTTGATAAGAATAATTGCAGCTTTCCTACCTGGCCCAGCATCGGAATCAGTTGAGCGCCTGCTGCCCCTGATTGAATTCCTCTCGCAATTTTCCCAGTTATGGGAAGAAAGAGGAGAGTGATGAGCGTCCACGGCGTTATTAGAGCAGCTAACACAGCAGCCAGATGTGCCAGTACTAGTAGCGCGATCAACATCGTGCGGGCTCGCATATCACCAAGGCGAACGGCTACCGTCCTCTTTCCAACGAGAACATCCTTTGGCAGATCCCTCAGATTGTTAATTGCAAGAAGTGAGCAAGAAAGCGCTCCCACCGGAACTGATACCAAGATACTCTGCCATGAGATGCGATGGGATTGCACAACGTAACTACCAACAGTTGCGACCAGTCCAAAGAAGAGAAAAACCGAGATCTCACCTAAACCGGAGTAGCCGTATGGGCGCTTTCCGCCGGTGTAATTCCACGCGGCCAGAATACTGACGAGGCCCACCAGGACGAGCCACCACGAGACTCGGAACGCCAAAATAGCTCCGAACAATGAGGCGAAGGCGAAGCAGATGAAGGCGGCTCGTTTAACGGCTTGAGCAGATGCCAACCCACTGGCAACAAGACGCACGGGTCCAACACGATTGTTATCCGTTCCGCGGATTCCATCGCTGTAGTCGTTGGAGTAATTAACTGCAATCTGTAGAAGCAGGCTAACTAGTAGCGCCAAGATAGCGTTGAGAAAGTTGATTGAATGGTGGTCACGCCTGATGAGGGCGGTTCCGACCAATACTGGTGAGATTGCCGCTGGAAGAGTCCGTGGGCGGGCGCCGGCTAACCAGATATTTTTTTCACTCATGGTCGAATCATCTCAAACTTTCGGGATAACGTCAGGCGATCTGGTTTCCCGATCGAGGTGAAGGGTAATTGCGCATTTTCAAGGAATAATTTGGGAACGGCATGATTTCCAAAATTCTCACGTAGAGATTGCGAGATTGCTGCTATATCAAGGGCGCCAGAACTCGCCAAGCAAAGTTGCTGGCCCCATTCCGGATCAGCGATGGCACAGCTCATAAAAGCATTTTGATAGTTCTTGTTGAGAAATCCATCAATTGCGTTCAATGAGATCTTCTCGCCACCAGAGATGATGAGATCATCGATCCGACCCAGCACAATTAATTTCCCATCCTCAAGGCGGCCGGCATCATTGGTCAGGAACCATCCCTTTTCATCAGCAAGAGGAAGATCGGCTCCCAAATACTCGCGAGCCTGCATGGGGCCACGCAGGGCAATCCGGTCTTCGGCACGAATCTCAACATCGACCCCATCAAGGAGTTGGCCGTTGTATACACATCCACCTGACATCTCTGACATTCCGTAGGTAGTTACAACGTTGATTCCAGCATCACGCGCTCGTTGGAGGAGCTGGGGATCTATTGCCGCACCACCCACCAGAACGGCCTGCGCATTTTGTAGGTCGCCTAAGAGTTCATCTGCTTCGCTTAATGCGCGAAAGAGTTGAGTGGGGACGATCGAGGTGTAATCAAAGTTCTTCTCGGCAATTGAAGTTCCGAGTTCGATCGCTCGCACCAGAACATTTACGCCAGCGATGTGGCTAGTTGGCAGGAGCAGCGACCAGCTCTGGCCCGCTTGCGCTCCGAGGAAATGGTGAGAGGCGGCTGCGCTAGCCCGCATTGCCGCAGCCGTCAGCGCCACTTCTTTCGGGTTTCCGCTGGAGCCGCTGGTTGGAATTACGATCGCCACATCGGAGGGGACGGAGCTAAATTGGGAGGGAGCGAAGGCAAGTGCTGGGCCATTACCTTCTAGCGCAGAGTGCAGAACCTCCTGAATGTGGGGGATTGACCACGTGGAGGGAACTTCTACCAGCTCGCGCGGTGACGTATTAACCATAGCCCCCGTAGGCTATCGGCTTGGAACGAGATACCGGAAGTGAAATTCCGACGCTGCAAAAGGAGTAAGTGTGAGCAAGCCGTTTAAGCGTGAACCGGGCAGTCGTGTCATCCCTAGTTGGCAGATCGGCGCGGGTGGCGAGAAATTCACGGACATTATTTATGAAGTTGGCGACGGCATGGCAAAGATCACGATCAATCGCCCTCAGGTTAGAAATGCCTTTCGTCCAGAGACCCTTAGCGAATTGCAAGATGCTTTTTCGCTCGCTCGCGATGATGAATCAGTTGGAGTGATTATCTTTACCGGTGCAGGCACCGAAGCATTCTGTTCAGGCGGCGATATCAGCGTGCGTGGCGATGACGGATATATCGGTAGCGATGCACTTGGCAAGAAAGGAATCGGGCGACTTAATGTTCTCGATCTGCAGATTCAAATACGTAGATTACCTAAGCCGGTCGTTGCAATGGTTGCAGGTTGGGCGGTTGGCGGCGGACATGTTCTGCATGTCGTCTGCGACATAACCATCGCAGCCGACAATGCGAAATTTGGCCAGACTGGACCGATGGTTGGCTCATTTGATGGTGGTTACGGCGCTGGATTGCTCGCTGCTCATATTGGCCAGAAGAAAGCTCGCGAAATTTGGTTTATGTGTCGTCAATATGACGCTAACGAAGCGCTGGAGATGGGACTTGTAAACACAGTAGTCCCCGTTGCCGAGTTAGAAGCAGAAACCGTTTCCTGGTGTCGCGAAATGCTCCGCCATTCACCGATGGCGCTGCGCCTTCTAAAGGCGGGGCTCAATGCCGCCGACGATGGCCTAGCTGGGGTGCAACAACTTGCGGGCGATGCCACTTTGCTCTTTTATTTGACGGAAGAAGGTCAAGAAGGTCGAGATGCTTACAAAGAGAAGCGCGACCCCGACTTCACTAAGTTCCCACGTCGCCCATAGCAATGTTGGAAAAGTATTGTCCAGAGTTATCGATTCTCCAGGTACCGCTGCGCAATAAATTTCGCGGAATTACCATCCGCGAAGTTGCCATATTTCGGGGATCCGCGGGATGGTCAGAGTTCAGTCCTTTTCTGGAATATGGCGATGAAGAGGCAGCGGTATGGATGGCAGCTGCGTTAGAAGCTGCTCATCACCCTTGGCCCGAGCTATATAGAGACCGCATTGCAGTCAATGCAACCCTTCCTATCGTGGAGCCCGCACTGGTGCGGGGAATTCTGACTCGCTTTCCAGGAAGTACTACCGTGAAGATAAAGGTTGATGATTTTGAGAAAGGCTCCTTGGTCGTTGAAGAAGTGCTTGAAATCAATCCCGAGATGAAGATTCGATTGGATGTTAATGGGGGTTGGAGTACCGATCAAGCAATCAGCAATCTGCTGGAATACCATCTGCGCTTTGGAAATGTATTTGATTACGTAGAACAACCTTGCCTCACTGTTGCAGAGCTAGCGGTAGTTAAACCAGAAGTTCCGATTCGAATCGCTGCCGATGAATCAATACGCAAGAATTTAGGCGCTGACTTCACTAACTTTTCAAACTTTGCTGATGTAGCGATTCTGAAGTGGCAACCAGTCGGTGGTTTTACCGCCGCGCATAAGATTGCAAGTGAACTTGGTCTACCTGTTGTTATTTCGAGTGCACTAGAAACTGGGATTGGTATCTCGCATGGATTGGCGCTGGCGGCTTCTTTTAAGGATCGCTCCCTGGCTTGCGGACTAGGAACAGTTGCGCTCTTTGCGGGAGACATCTGCTCACCCGCCACTCTCGTTGAAGATGGCTATATAGATGTTAAGCGCCGCGAGCCCGCTGACTTTGAGAGGTACCTCGCACCCTCCGAGCGAGCCGATTATTGGAAGCAACGTATCCTTAGGGTCTTACATTTAATTGAGGGGCGGAGCGCATGAATTCAACAACATTAGCTCGCGATATCGTCCGGCAGTTAATTGAGAACGGCGTTTCGGATTTCGTGCTTTCTCCGGGTTCACGCAACGCCCCGCTTTCGATTGCGCTGCATGAGGCCGAAGTAGCCGGACTCGTTAATCTCTATGTACGGATCGATGAGCGTGGAGCGGCCTTCTTTGCTCTTGGCTTAAGTAAAGCCTCCGATCACTATGTCGCAGTCATTTGTACCAGTGGCACGGCGGCAGCTAATTTTCACCCTGCGATTTTAGAGGCGTACCATTCAGCAAATAAGTTATTGGTCATAACTGCAGATCGTCCGGCTCATCTGCGCCGCACAGGGGCAAATCAAACGACACTACAAGTTGGTTTACTCGAGCCAGTTTCGACGATTGATATATCCTCATCGATTCGTATTTCAGATTTATTGGAATCAGGACCGGTCCACCTAAATATGCAATTTGATGAACCGCTCCTCTCAGATGATCGCACCGATTGGCTAGCTGGTTTAGCGCCACACACCAAGGAATATCCAAAGGGAGAAGCAAGCGAGGTCTTCTATCCGAAGGCTCGTGGAGTTGTGGTCGTCGGCCATGATCGCGCTGGACTCGATGCCGATGGTATTTCTTTCTACGCCAAGTCGATTGGTTGGCCGATTATCGCCGAAGATCCACTCTCATTCCCCACGAGTATTGCGCATGCGGCGCTCTTCTTGACTGATGCCGAGATTCGGCGATCCCTTAAGCCTGAGGAGATCATCGTTGTTGGCCGCCCGACACTCTCACGCAGTATTGCCGCACTAGTTAATGAGTGCGCAAATGTCGTTGTAATTGATCCCCGCGCGTTAACAGTAGATACTGAACGAAGAGCCGCCAAGATATTTAGCTACCCTCCTGATGGCCATTCAAGCGCTGATCCAAAGTGGTTGAAGCTCTGGAGAGATGCAGCGAAGAGTGCGCAGAACGCTCTCCGCTTGGATTGGTCTGAACAAGCAGCGGTAGTTGCAATTACCTCCAATATTCCAGATGGCTCCGCTCTCTTCGTAGGTAGCAGTCGCCCGGTGCGCGACATTGAGGCCTTTGCCCAGCCCCGTTCAGGTATTCATACCTTTGCAAACCGTGGGTTAGCCGGAATAGATGGGAATACTTCCTGTGCCTTTGGTATCGCCGAAAAATACCAACGTTCATTTGCAATTATGGGGGACATCACATTCCTTCATGATATTTCCGCGCTGGTAAATCCAAGCTCGGCTAATCTCACTGTTTTTGTTATTGATAATAATGGCGGCGGAATATTCAACACCTTGTCACAGGCCGGTGTAGATGGCTTCGAGAAGATATTTGGAACTCCGCATAATCTAGATTTAGAGCGGGTAATTCATGGTTTTGGCGGGCAGGTAACTAAAGTCAAATGCGAATCTGACCTGATTCATGCAATTATCCATAGGGCTAACGGTTTGAACTTCGTAATCGTGGAAGTTCCGAATCGAGTGACCAACGCAGAACGGTTGAAAGAAATTACTCAGAGCCTGGTGAGCGCGCTGCGAATGGGAAGCAATTTAGCCTGACTTTCAGCTAACTCTTGTTCGGCGCTGGATCCCGCAACAATTCCACAACCGGCAAAGACGCGGATCGATTTGTGATCTGGTGCTATCAGTCCGCAACGCAATGCAATACCCATCTCTCCATCGCCATGGGCATCAACCCATCCCACAGGTCCGGCATATCTTCCGCGGTTCATAGATTCAAGTTCGCTGATCACATTCATTGCTTTGTCCGTGGGAGTTCCACAAACAGCGGCCGAAGGGTGTAGTGCCGCTACCAACTTGAAGATATCGACCTTGCTCGCGGTGTCATTGATGACGCCAGTGACATCGGTTGCCAGGTGCATGACGTTAGGAAGGTGGAGCACAAAAGGCGACTCGGGGACATTGGTCGATGATGCAAAGGGCTCTAGGGCTTCGGCAACGGAGCGCACTGCATACTCGTGCTCTTCCAGATCCTTCGAGGACTTTGCTAATGAACCGGCCAGGGCGAAGTCGCGCTCCTCATCACCAGTGCGGCGAATGGTTCCCGCAAGAACTCTGGAAGTTACTAGCGATTTGCTCAAGCGGACCAGCAATTCGGGGGTAGCTCCGATCAGGTTATCAACTAAGAAGAGCCAGGTTGATGGATACTCGGCCTCTAAGGATTGAATCAAGGCAGCAGGATCTATCTCTTTATCTGCGCGCGCCAAGAGATCTTGCGCGAGAACAACTTTTTCTAGATCGCCGGCTTTAATTCTTGAGACAGCATCTTCAACAGCTTCTGACCATTCGCGGTCGTTAAGCGCGCCTTGTTCCCAGATAAGTTCCAATCCGCTTGGTTCAACTATGCGTTTTGAAAATTCTGGCTGGCCATTTCCAATCCAGGTGATCCAGGATTTCCCATTTTTCTGAACCACAACAATCTGAGGAATAGTAAGCAGTGATGGTTCATCTTCAGAGAATGCGAAAGAGGCGAAGAGGATGGGGCCGGTACCGACTCCGTGAACATTATTCTTAATTTCCAATTGGGATAGTTCGCTCTGCCACCAAGCAGATGCATCAGCAAAGCGTTTCTTTCCGGAGACGACATAAGATTTGTATTCGCCAAATGCGATGAATCCATCGGAACCACGTATCCAACTAGCGCTCAGCGGCAGATCAGTTGCAATCTCACTCAGACGTGGGTGATCGCCAAGTAACTCCGTAGTTATGCGCAAAGCCATGGGGTAAGTTAAGTACCTTTATTGTTTTGGTACAAAACGCCAGAGCGTTGGCATCGCTGTGCTGGCAATTGCGATCTTGATCACTTCGCCCAAAATGAATGGCGTAAATCCAAATTTAAAAGTAGTCGCCCAGGAAGCGTGTAGTGAATGGTGTAACCAGAGCAGGCCAGCAGAGAAGATGACCAAATCTCCAATTAACATCGTTGGAATTACGGTCAAGATCTTCTGATCCCATTTGCGGCCGGCGAGGTAACCGGTGATCAGAGAAGCGAGCAACATTCCAACGAGGTATCCGCCAGTTGCTCCTGTGATTCGAGTTAAGCCATGTGCTCCTGATGCGAATACTGGAGCTCCCAAAAATCCAACGAGAAGATAGGTGGCAAATGTTGTAAAGCCGAGTGATGCGCCATAGGCACTTCCTAGAAGAAGTGCGCCCAAAGTTTGCCCCGTAACAGGGACGGGCGATCCAGGTACTGGAACAGCTATCTGAGCCATGAGCGCCAAAAAGGCGGTCCCGCCGACTACAAGTGCAATCTGCGTGGAAACCGTACTGCGGGTAATGAGTGCACCGCGTAGTGTTGCAGTTGAAGAAATCGACATCTTTATCCCTTTCGAACCGTCGCTGTAAGCGTCTTGGACTAGTCTGAAGTTGTTATACGAGCCTACTATTGAAAGAATAAACCCGTGAGTAAGTCAGCAGATCTAAATAAAGAGCCAGAAGAAGTCGCCTCGATGTTTGATGGCGTCGCGAAGCGCTATGACATCATGAATGACCTACTCAGCCTGGGGCAGACCAAGGCTTGGCGCAAGAAGGCAACCGCAATCATCGCGCCGCACGCTGGAATGAAGATTTTAGATATCGCTGCAGGAACTGGCTCATCCAGTCGCCCCTTAGCTGACGCTGGTGCCGAAGTAATACCGGCTGATTTCTCGCAAGGCATGCTCGATGCCGGCAAGAAGCGCCACCCTGACCTGCACTTCACCTTGGCCGATGCGCTCAACTTGCCATTTAAAGAGAACGAATTTGATGTCACGACAATCTCTTTTGGATTGCGTAACACCAACGATGTTAATAAGGCTTTGCAGGAAGCGCTGCGGGTAACCAAGCCCGGTGGTCGACTCGTCGTTGTTGAATTCTCGCACCCCACAAATAAGTTATTCCGCACAATTTATATGAAGTATTTAATGGGGCTCTTGCCAAAGGTTGCGCGCAAACTAGCTTCCAATCCCGATGCTTATATCTATCTAGCCCAATCAATTCAGGCTTGGCCTACCCAAGAACAACTCGGAGAGAAGATTCAAACTGCCGGGTGGGGAAGTGTCGCTTGGCAGAACTTCACCTTTGGAATCGTTGCAGTGCATATCGCCTTCAAGGATGCGCAGTAATCCATGGCATTTGGAATTCCACATCTCGATGTAAAGCTAGAGCTCTCTATTCGCTCCGATATGAAACGAGTTGAAGAACTTCTTCTTAAACAAATTCAAGGGGACTATCCGCTCGTCATTGAAACTTCGCGTCACCTGGTTGAAGCCGGTGGCAAGCGCTTGCGACCGCTGCTCGCACTGTTAGCAGCGCAATTCGGAGACCCCAAGCGCCCTGAAATCATTGAAGCCGCTGTCGTTTGCGAGCTGACCCACCTGGCAACTTTGTACCACGACGATGTTATGGATGAAGCTCCGTTGCGCCGAGGCGTCGAAAGCGCGAACGCGCGCTGGAACAACACGGTAGCAATTTTGACAGGCGATTATCTCTTTGCGAAGGCATCAGATCTTTTAGCGGATCTTGGACCTGAGGCGGTTCGGCTACAAGCTCGTACATTTGAGCGTTTGGTAATTGGCCAAATAACTGAGACCCAGGGCTCTACAGCGGGACTTTCGATGCTCGATCACTATCTCGCGGTGGTGGCCGATAAGACTGGCTCACTTATTGCCACATCGGCACGCTTTGGCGCGCTGTTATCCGGAGCACCTGTTGAAGTAGTCGAATCGTTGACACGCTTTGGCGAAAAGATCGGCGTTGTCTTTCAATTGGCCGATGATGTAATTGATATCGCTTCAGAATCAAATGAAAGTGGCAAGACGCCAGGAACCGATCTGCGCGAAGGTGTTCCGACTCTTGTCACTCTCTTCGTTCTAGAGTCTCAAGATCCTGCAGATGCAGCTCTGAAAGAGATTCTCTCTGCCCCGATTAGTGACGAAGTGATTGTTGCCAGCACCTTAAAGGCTTTGCGCACGCACAGGGCGATGGAGACTTCCAAAGAGTTACTGCATCGCTATGCGGATGAGGCCCGGTTAGATCTTGATGGTTTGCCCGATGGCGCTGCTAAACGCGCTTTAATCGAACTCTGCGAAACTATTATTACTAGAACTTCCTGATTTAACTAGGTCGTATCCCAAGGTAATAAGAGCGACCCACACAACTAGAAAACCCACCCAGCGACCAGTAGTCATTGCCTCGTGGCGAACCAGCACACCGATTAAGAATTGCACTGAGGGCGTGATGTATTGAAGCAATCCGATGATGGTGAACTTCAGGGTGTTCGTCGAACTATTAAACATTAAAAGCGGAACTGCGGTAGCCACACCGGCAAATATGAGGAGAGCTGTAAGTCCTAGGTGATGCCCAAATTGACCAGTTCCTTTGTTGCCCATCCAAAGTAAATAGCCGCCATAAGGAATAAGCGAAAGTGTTGTCTCAATTGCCAACCCATCGAGAGCCGCCAGACCGAGTTGCTTCTTTACTAATCCATAACTACCCCACGATGCGGCCAGGGCGATTGCGATCCAAGGTGGACGACCATAATCAACGGTCAAAACGATTACGCCAACAGTTGCAATTCCGACAGAGACCCATTGCAATTTGCGCATCTTCTCTTTGAGCAAGATGACGCCGAAGGCAATGATTATCAAGGGATTGATGTAATAACCCAGTGCACACTCGACGACGTGGCCGTGGTTGACGCCCCAGATATAGACCAACCAATTGACGGAGACCAATACGGTTGAAATAGCCAGGCGCAGTGCAATTCGCCGACTTTTTAGTAGGGAGAATGTAGATCGAAGTTTGCCCATGGCAAGAAGAAGGATGATGCAGAGTACAAAGGTCCAGACCGCGCGGTGCGAAACAATTTCAATGGAGTTAGCAGGCTTGAGCAGTGGCCAATAAAGGGGGAAGAGTCCCCAGATTAGATATGACCCAATGCCTAAAAGCAGCCCAACTTTATAATTCTTCATAACCCGCGCTTAACGATAATTTTGGAATTGAACCGAGAACTCCCAAGGATGGTCCTTGACGATTTGGATTGCGGTCTGTAAGTCATCACGGTTCTTGCTCGTAACACGTAACTCTTCACCCTGGATCTGGGTTTTGAGAGTCTTGGGTCCTTCATCGCGCAAGAGCTTGGCAATCTTCTTCGCATCTTCGGTCTTGATGCCCTCTTTGAAGGCGGCAGAAATTTTGTAGATCTTTCCGCTGAGTTGCGGGGCGGATGCATCGAGGTGCTTCAGCGATACGCCACGCTTGATCAACTTATCCTTAAAGACTTCTAGCGCCGCTTTAGCGCGGTCTTCGGTATCGGCTTCAATATTATATTTGTCGCCCGACTTCACAATAGAGGTGCCGGTATTTTTGAAATCAAATCGTGTAGAGATCTCGCGATCGGTGGAGTTATAGGCGTTGTCGACTTCCATGTGATCAACTTCAGAGACGATATCGAAACTTGAATCAGCCATTGTGTGCCTCCTGCTTTTTGATCCTGGTACGAGATAAGAGTATGTGTCCTACAAAGCCTATAACCAGCGCAGCGATAACCCCTACGTTGGCACCAGCCCAAGCCCCACTCTTGCCTCCAATGAGGCCCATGAAGTAGCCCTGCCACGAGAGCCATGAAGCCAAGGAGTTCGTGACAAATCCCCAGCCGACAATCGTTCCGACGATTACGAGCCCGATGGATCGGAAGTTGTAGATTCCGTAACGACCTGTCGTTGAGAAGAGCTCGCTTTCAGCGTAATCAACTTTACGCATCAATATGTCTGCAACGAAGATAGTTGACCAAACGGCGATTGGTACGCCAAGGGTGATGAGAAATCCTTGAAACGGAGTACTGAAATTCGGAGCGATCCATACAAAATATATGGTTCCAATTAACATGATGGTCGCATCGATTGAGGCTGCTACATGGCGCTTCACTGGCAAACCAATTGAAACCAGAGTGATGCCAGAAGAGTAAAGATCGAGGATCGCGCCTCCTACTAGCCCCAATATTGCAACGACGGCAAAGGGAATCAAATACCAGGTAGGCAAGATGGTTGTAAGCGCACCGATGGGATCGGAAGCGATGGCGTTACTTAAGGCAGGCGAGGATCCAGCGAGAAGTGCACCGTAAATTACCAAGATGACTGGAACTATCGAAGAGCCAAAGACCGTCCAGAAAATCACGCCGCCACTAGAAGTTTTACGAGGAAGGTAACGCGAATAATCTGCCGCCGAATTTACCCAACCCAGGCCGATACCAGTAATTCCCAGAATCATTGCTCCGATGAATCCAGCCTTGCTGCCGGCATGAATCGATTGCACCATATGCCAATTCACCTTATGAATTGTTAAGGCGATGTACCCAGCTGTGAGAATAATGGTCGCGCTGGTTAACCAGCGTTGAATTCGCATAATTGTGTGGAAACCCAAGACGCCACCGAAGACCGTCAACCCAGCAGCAACGATAAATCCTAAAATCCCTGCCAGATTGTGATTAATGTGTCCGAGTCTGGCGAAGACTGTTTGCGCCGCAAGGGTGGCAAGTGAAACGAGAACAGTCTCCCAACCAACAAATACTAAGTAAGAGAGAAACCCGGGCAAGATATTTCCTTTGACCCCAAATGCGGCGCGCGAGAGCGTCATCGTCGGAGCATTGGAGCGTTTACCTGCTAATGAACTAACTCCAACCAAGATAAAAG
>Ga0194061_1000797_pt1 | contig 19226 bp, 20 predicted proteins | sample SepL2221m_MetaG_FD_163423 | JGI IMG/M metagenome (GOLD analysis project Ga0194061, IMG submission 163423) | Anoxic zone freshwater microbial communities from boreal shield lake in IISD Experimental Lakes Area, Ontario, Canada - Sep2016-L224-21m | ecosystem: Environmental > Aquatic > Freshwater >... | reverse complement strand
CTGTGCATGGTCATCATGTACATCTGGCCGGGCATGACGCTGTGGCTGCCAAACTATCTGTACGGTGGCGGCAGCTAAGGTGCGCAGCGACTGCGTGAAAAGGGCGGCTGCGGCCGCCCTTTTTTATCGGCTGGTCGCGGCGGAGTCGGAATCGACTTAAACTGCGCACAGGCATACTGTGCCTGGGGAGAATCTGATGTTGCCTCATCTGTCGTTCCGGGTTTCGTTCCTGCTTCCGTCACTTGAAAAATCGCATGAATGTCTTGAGCCTCGCTGAAGCGGTAGGCATGCTGGGCGGCGGCAAGCTGAGCGCACGCGCTTATGCCGATACACTGCTTGCACGCGTGCGCGAACGCGACAGTTCCATCGAGGCCTGGGCCGCGCTGGACGAAGCGCAGGTGCTCGCGCTCGCCGCAGCCTGTGAAAAGTCCGCGGCGACGGATGCGCCCCTGCGCGGCGTCCCCGTCGGCGTGAAGGACATCATTGATACCATTGACTGGCCCACGGCACGCGGTTCGGCGGCTTACGCCGGACGCCGGCCGGCACGGGACGCGCTGGTGGTGCAACGTCTCAAGGCCGCCGGCGCCTACGTGTTTGGCAAGACAGTGACCCCAGAGTTTGCCTATATGCATCCGGGCAAGACGCGCAATCCCTTTAACGCCGCGCACACGCCGGGCGGTTCGTCCTCGGGTTCGGCTGCGGCGGTCGCTGCTGGCATGGTGCCCGCCGCCATCGGCACGCAGACCAACGGGTCGGTGATCCGGCCGGCGGCGTTTTGCGGCGTGGTCGGTTTCAAGCCCGGCCTCGGCCTGGTTCCTTTCACCGGCACGCTGCAGTTCAGCGCCACACTCGACCAACTCGGCGGCTTTACCCGCAGCGTCGCCGATGCCGCGCTGCTGGCATCGGTGATGGTCGAGGGCGAGGCGGTGTCGGCGACGGTGCAAAAGCACGCCGCTGCGCCGCGCATTGCCGTCATCAGCAACTATCCATGGAACCGCGCCGACGCGGATGCGGCGGCGCATTTCAAGTCGAGTATCGCCAGGCTGCAGGCGGCCGGAGCAACGCTTGTGCCCTTTGTCCTGCCGCAGGCCTGCGACGATGCGCAAGCCGTTCACCGCACCATCATGTTTTACGAAGCGGGGCGCGACAATGCCGCGCGCCAGGAAAAACATCGCGCGCAATTGTCCGCGACGCTCAATGCCGGCCTTGACGAGGGCCGGGCGATTCCGTCCGCTGACTACGCCGCGGCGCTGTTGCGCCGGGCGGTGATCATCGAACAGGCGCTCGACTGGTTTGAAGATTGCGACGCGATTGCCTCGCTACCCGCACCCGGTGTCGCGCCGTCCCGCCTCGACGTCACCGGCGACCCGAGCTGGTGCACGCTGTGGTCGCTGACCGGGTTCCCGGCCATCACGCTGCCCAGCGGCATGTCAGCGGCCGGCCTGCCCTATGGCTTGCAATTGGCCGCGGCACCCGGCGGTGATGACAGCCTGCTCTCGACCGCGCTGTGGTGTGAACAGGTGCTCGAAACGTGACCTTCGCTACGATTCTCTTCGTTCCATGACGTTCGCTACGATTCTCTTCGTTCCATGACGTTCGCTACGATTCTCTTCGCTCCATGACGTTCGCTACGATTCTCTTCGTTCCATGACGTTCGCTACGATTCTCTTCGCTCATGGCGCGCGCGATCCGCAGTGGGCCGAACCGTTCGAGCGCATACGCGCGCGCATGCTTGCGGTGCGTCCCGACCTTGATGTGCGCCTCGCCTACCTTGAATTGATGACACCGTCGCTGGAGGATGCGGTGGCGGCGTGCGCGGACAAGGGTGTGGTCAGCATTCGCCTGATTCCGCTGTTTATGGCGCAGGGTGGCCATCTCAAGCAGGACCTGCCGAAAAAAATCGCCGCATTGCGTGAACGCCATCCGGCCGTCGCCATCACGGTCAGCCCGCCCATCGGCGAGGTCGAAGCCGTTCTCGACCTCATCGCCACATGGGCTCTGGCGCAGTCTTGAGCAGTAGCCAAACCGGGGCGTATTCCGCTACCATCCGCGGGCGATGAAAAAGACTACCTTCCCCACCGCCCAGGATGCCGAGGCGGCATTCTACGAAGCCCTTGAGCGCGGCGACCTCGATGCCATGATGGAAGTGTGGGCCGATGACGAGGAGGTCGTCTGCGTGCATCCGGGTGGCCAGCGTCTGGCCGGCTACGAGCAGGTGCGCGCCGGCTGGGCGGCGATCTGCCGCTCCGGCCAGCGCCTGCAGGTTCATCTTGCCAACCAGACGCAGGTGAGCGGCATGATGCTATCGGTGCACAGCGTGCACGAGAACATCCTCGTTGCCGGTGAAAAAGGCGCGCGCCACCCGGTGATCGCCACCAATGTCTACATGCGCACCGCCAACGGCTGGCGCATGATCCTGCACCACGCCTCGCCGGCGCCGCAGGGCGTGCAGGAGCAGGCCGCCCGCCGCGGCGAATCACCAAAGATCCTGCATTGACCCTGGTTGCGGAGGGGGGCGGCAAACAGGCGGCTGTGCCCGCCTATGTCGCGCCGGCCTGGTTGCCCGGCGGTAATGCGCAGACCATTTACGCCGCCTTGCTCAGGCAGCCCGCGACGCCGGCATTGCGGCGCGAGCGCTGGGATTCGCCCGACGGCGACTTCATCGATGTCGACTGGCTGGACGGCGACCCGCGCCAGCCGCTGCTGGTGTTGTTCCACGGCCTGGAGGGCAGCTCGGGCAGCCATTACGCGCGCGCGCTGGCGCGCGCCCTCGCGGCGCGCGGCTGGCGCGGTGCTTTCCCGCATTTTCGCGGCTGCTCGGGCGAGATCAACCGCCTGCCGCGCGCCTACCATTCGGGCGATGCCGCCGAGATCGCCTGGATCCTGGCGCGCATGCGCGCGCTGGCCGGGGCGGCGCCGCTGTTTGGCGTCGGCGTTTCGCTTGGCGGCAACGCACTGCTCAAATGCCTGGGCGAGCAGGGTGGCGCGGCCGCCGACTTGACCGATGCCGCCGCCGCGGTGTCGGCGCCGCTCGACCTGATGGGTGCGGGGGATGCGCTGGGGCGCGGTTTTAATCTCATATATAGCCGCATGTTTTTGGCAACGATGAAAAAAAAGACCCTGGCCAAACTGGCGCAATTCCCAAACATGGTCGATCGTGGCGCCATGCTCGCTTCGGGCACCTTGCGCGATTTTGACAACATCGTCACCGCACCCTTGCACGGCTATCGCGACACCGACGATTACTGGACACGGGCCAGCGCCAAACCCGGGTTAAGCGATATTGCCGTGCCAACGCTGGTGCTCAACGCTCAAAACGATCCGTTCCTGCCGGCGCGCTACCTGCCTGCGGCCGCTGCGGTCTCAAAAGTGGTCACGCTGGAATTGCCGCGCGAGGGCGGCCATGTCGGCTTTGCCAGCGGGCCGTATCCGGGGCATCTCGACTGGCTGCCGCAGCGTATACTTGCCTTCCTTTCCGAACACGATTGAACGCGCCATGAGCACGCTGCCTCCGCCGGAGATTTTCAAGGCCTACGACATTCGCGGCATTGTCGGCAAAACCATGACAGAGGACGGCGTGCGACTGATCGGCCGCGCCCTGGGCAGCGAGGCGCGTGCGCGAAAGCAGTCGGCGATAGCGGTGGGGCGCGACGGCCGCCATTCCGGTCCGGCTCTGGCCGCGGCGCTGTCAGAGGGCATCCGTGCCGCCGGTGTCGATGTGATCGACGTCGGCATGGCCGCCACGCCGATGATTTATTTCGCCGCGCATCATCTTGGCTGTGCCAGTGCAGTGGCCGTCACGGGCAGCCACAACCCGCCCGACTACAACGGGCTGAAAATGGTGCTGGGCGGCACTACGCTCTCGGGTGATGACATCCAGGCGCTGCGGGTGCGCATCGAGGCCGGTGATTTTGCCGCCGGTACGGGGGCTTTTTCCATGGCGGATGTGCGTGAAGCCTATCTTGCGCGTATTGTCGGCGATGTGAAGCTCGCCCGGCCGATGAAAATCGTCATCGACTGCGGCAACGGCGTCGCCGGGGCCACGGCGGGCGAACTCTACCGCCGCCTCGGTTGCGATGTCACCGAACTGTTTTGCCAGGTCGACGGCGACTTCCCCAACCATCACCCGGATCCGTCCAAGCCGGAAAACCTGCAGGACCTGATTCGCGCGGTCAAGGCGCAGGGGGCCGAGCTTGGTCTTGCCTTTGACGGCGACGGCGACCGCCTCGGCGTGGTGACGCGCGAGGGCAACATCATTTACCCCGACCGCCAGTTGATGCTTTATGCGGCGGACGTGCTCTCGCGCAACCCCGGCGCGGAAATCATTTTCGACGTCAAGTGCACGCGCAAGCTCGCGCCCTGGATACGCCGGCACGGCGGCAAGCCGGTGATGTGGAAAACCGGCCACTCGCTGATCAAGGCGAAAATGAAGGCCTCGGGCGCGCCGCTCGCCGGTGAGATGAGCGGCCACACCTTTTTCGGCGAGCGCTGGTTCGGATTTGACGACGGCCAGTACGCCGGCGCGCGCCTGCTGGAAATCGTTTCCCGCGATGCCGACGCTAGCGCTGCGCTCAACGCCCTGCCCGATGCCCTGTCCACGCCCGAACTCAATGTCAAACTCGCGGAAGGTGAACCACACGCGCTGATCGCCAAAATGCAGGCGAGCGTTAAGTTTCCCGGCGCCCTTGAGGTGATCACCATGGACGGCTTGCGCGTGGAATACGCCGACGGCTTCGGCCTTGCGCGCGCCTCCAACACCACGCCGGTTATCGTGCTGCGCTTTGAGGCCGACAACGACGCCGCGATCAAACGCATCCAGGCGCAGTTTCGCACCGCCCTCGACCAGGTCAAGCCGGGCGTGGCGCTGCCGTTTTAGAAGGGGCAATGGCTGGAAAGCCTTGCCAGACGGGCCTTTCCAGCCGGTAGTGCAATAAAAAAAGCCCGCAATCGCTGGCTTTTTTTTGCGATTGCTTACTTCGTCACGCGCTGGCGGTCGTGTTTCTCACGCTCGATCAGGCGGCTTTGCTTGTCCTGGGCGTGGGCGATTTTCACGTGCTCCTTGTTGGTCACCACGCCGTCGGCCCTGGCCTTGTCTTCCATTTTCTGGATGTGGGCCTGGCCTTTTTGCAGGCGCGCCGTTTCGCGCGGGGTCAGTTCGCCCGATTTCACGCCCTCGTCGATGCGTCGCTGCTGGTTGGCCTGGCGCTGGTCGATGTTATAAGGCGCGACCGGGGCCGGTGCCTGGGCAAAGGCGGGAATGGCAAGGGCGCCAAGGAGCAGCGCGGCGAAAGTGGTGTTGATCGTTTTCATGCGGAATCTCCTGAGTCAGGGTTAAGAGGCTGGCCGGGGAGAGTTGCTTTGCTGATTTTTGCTTAGCGCCGCTCCCACACCCTCATTAACGCTGCGTCAGGAAAACGAATGGCTAATAGATCGTAAATGACTGTAAGGGATTGTTACCCCGCGGGCGAAATGCGCGCATTAATGCTCAGTCAGGCGGTAAAAGGTCGATGCGGTCGGTGACCATGGCGTCCACACCCCAGTCGAACAGGCGCCTGGCGTCGGCCGGGTCGTTCACCGTCCAGCAAAATAACCAGTAGCCGGCGTCCTTGACCTGGCGCGCCTGTACCTCGGTAAGATGGGCCTGGTTGCAGTTGAGTGATACACAGCCCAGCTCGGCCAGTTGCTGCTGCCAGCCTGGTTCGATGCGATCGACCAGCCAGCCGAGGGGAAAGTCCGGCGCGGTTTCATGCGCCGCGACCAGGGCGGCGCGACGGAACGAGGAAATCAGCGGCAGGGTTTTTGCGCCCTGCCAGAGGCGTGCCGCGATACGGCCGGCCACGTCGCCTGTTCTGGCATCGTGACCCTTTGCCGGCTTGATTTCGATGTTCGCCCACAGGCCCAGTTCGATGCACAGCGCGGCGGCGGCCTCGAAGGAGGGTACAGGCTCGCCGGCAAAGCGCGCGTCCTTCCAACTGCCGGCATCAAGGCCGGCGAGAATGGCGGCCGGCGTGTCGGCGACATTGCCGCGGCCGCTGGTGGTGCGCGCTAGCGTTTCGTCGTGGATCAGCACAGCTTGCGCGTCGGCGCTCAGCATGACGTCGAATTCCACGCCGCGATAACCGTAGCGCGAGGCGGTGCGGATCGCCGCGAGGGTGTTCTCCGGGGCGAGCGTGCCGCCGCCGCGGTGGGCGATCATTCTGGGGTAGGGCCAGGGCATCATGGTGTTGTCGCAACGCCCCGGCGCATGATTGCTAATTCCCGGCTGATTTCTCGAACTGGCGCAACAGCAGGTTGCCGCGCTGGACCGCATCGTCAAGCGCCGACTTGGGCGCCTTGCTGCCGTCCCACACTTTTTCCAGTTCCTCGTCGATGATGTCGCGGATGCCGGGGAAGTAACCCAGGCGCACGCCCTTGGCGAAGTTGCCCGGCTTGACGCCGATCAACTGGGTGACGGCGATGTCAAGGTCGGGATCCTCCTTGAAGTGCCCGGTGTTTTTCAGCGCGAGATAGGAGCCGCGCGTCACCGGCACATAGCCGGTCTTTTCGCTCCACTCGGCCGCGACCACCGGCGATGCCAGAAACTCCAGAAAGCGCGCCACGCCGGCGTAGTCGGCGGCATTCTTGCCCGACATGGTCCACAGCGCGGCTCCGCCTATCAGGGTGTTGTAGGGCGCCTTGTTGACATCCTCGTGATAGGGCAGCGGTGCCACGCCCAGCTTGAACGGGGCGGCGCGCTTGAAGCTCGAGTAGGCGGCCGAGGAACTGGTGAGCACGGCGCACTCGCCGGCGGCAAAGCGGAAGTCGGCCTGGTTGGTGCGGCCCGAATAGAGGAACAGGCGTGACTTTACCCACGAGGACATCAGTGACAGGTGCTTCATCATCAGGTAGCTGTTGAACTCGAGCACCGCGCGCGGGCCGCCCAGGCCGTTGTTCTCGCTGGCAAACGGATAGTTGTGCCAGGCGCTGGTGTTCTCCAGGTGCACCCAGGACTGCCACGAGGTGGTGTAGGGGCAGCCCTCGCCGGCGTCATAGAGCGTGAGCAATACCGCCTGCAGCTCGCGCCAGGTTTTCGGCGGCTTGTCCGGGTCGAGCTTGGCCTTGATGAACTTGTCGCGGTTGTAATACATCACCGGCGTCGAGTTGTTGAACGGCAAGGCCAGCAGTTTGCCGCCGGTGTCGGAAAAAAACGCCGACACCGAAGGCCCGTAGGTTTCAAGCCGCATTTTGTTCTCGGCGGCAAGCTGGTGGAGCGGCTTGAAGAATTTCGGCGAGGCCATCATGCCGGCGGTGCCCACTTCGTAGACTTGCAGCAGGTGCGGCGACTTGCCGGCGCGCGCGGCAAGCACGCCCGCCTGTAGCGTTTCCTGGTAACCACCCTTGAACACCGGCACCACCTGCCAGTCTTTCTGGCTGGCGTTAAAGCGTGCAACCAGTTGTTCGAGGGCTTCGCCGGGCACGCCTTCCATGGCATGCCAGAACTGGATTTGCGTGACGGCGCCGGCGCCAAACGGCGCGGCCGTGGCGGTCAGCAATACCGCCCAAAGAGTCAGTGCCTTGATCAGGGTGGATTTCAAGCGAGCGTCCTTTGATATGTACTTGCGTCTTTGCTTTTCCAACCCCCGGGAAACAACGAATATGTCTTCTTTTCTGTCATCCCCGCGAAAGCGGGGATCCAGTGACTTTCGACGAACGTCGCTGGTTTCCCGCTCCCCGATTAAAGCATTCGGGGACAAGCTTCGCGGGAACGACGGAACTCTTCAGTATTTGCGGAGGGATAAATTCAACTGTATGAGTGGAACGGTGGAATTATAACGCCTCGTACGCGCGGCCAAGCCGCGTTACCGATCGGGGCAAACGCCGGCAAAGGGCCAAAAAAAAGCGGACGAAGGGAGGTTCGTCCACCTGATCACGACCACCCGTCGGCGGCCGTGGTCATGCTCTGTTGTGCGCTGCAATCACCAGACGGCTACGGGAGGGCTGTCCGGCGAAGGCTGAGCTTATGTCATCAGCATATCAGCGGCCGCGGCCGCTGGCAAGCCGGTTTGATTCGCCAGCCGATGCGCGGCCGGCTACGCGGCCCCGGTGCTACCATCGCCCCTTCGGTTCTGCTCGAGCACATGAACAAACACCTCTTCCCCCTGCTGCGCCTGCTGGCGGATGGCAGCTTTCACTCCGGCGAACAGCTTGGCGCAGCCCTCGGGCTTACCCGCTCGGCGGTCTGGCATGCCATCCGCGCACTCGAAGAACAGGGGCTGGCGCCAAACAAGCTGCGCGGCCGCGGTTACCGGCTCATGCGTTCGGTCGACCTGCTCGTGGCGGCGGATATTGCCGCAGCCTGCGGTGCGTCCTTCGGTGAACTCAAGCTGGAGATCCTCGACAGCTGCGCTTCGACCAACACCTTGTTGATGGAAGGCGCGCGCGCCGGCGCGGCGCACGGCAGCGTGATCGCCTGCGAATTGCAGCTCGCCGGCCGCGGGCGTCTCGGGCGCCAATGGCAGTCCGGCCTGGCCGGCGGGCTGACTTTTTCAATGCTATGGCGATTTGACGGCGGCGCGGCGGGTCTCGCCGGCCTGTCGCTTGCGGTGGGTGTGGCGGTGGCGCGCGCACTCGAGCGCGCCGGCGTCGCCGGCGTGCAACTCAAATGGCCCAACGACATTCTTCACGGCAGGCGCAAACTCGCTGGCATCCTCATCGAAACCGGTGGCGAGGCCAACGGCCCGGGTGCGGCGGTGATCGGCATCGGCATCAACACGCGGCTCGATGCGGCGGTGCGCGAGGCCATAGACCAGCCGGTGGTCGATGTCGCCGGCTTGGCCGATCCGGCGCCCTCGCGCAGCGCGCTGCTCGGTATGGTGCTCGATGAACTGGTCGCGGTGCTGACGGAGTTTTCGCGCCGGGGCTTTGCGCCGTTTCGCGACGAGTGGCAGCGGCGTCACGCGCACCAGAACCGGCGCGTCAGCCTGCTCGGCACGGGTAAATCCGCCGTCGAGGGCGAGGCGCTGGGTGTGGCCGAGGATGGCGCGCTGCTGCTCGGTTCGGCAAGCGGTGTCCAGCGTATCATCAGCGGTGACCTTAGTTGCAACATCAGCTTGCGCGACGGCGCATAGGTTTTCCCGGACGAACATCAGGCACATGATTCTCACCATCGATTGCGGCAACACCCGGCTGAAATGGGCGCTCTACGCCCGCGTCACGCTGGCACCAAAGGTCGCACCGCCCGCGCCGATCACGCAGGGTTCGGTGTTGCTGCGTGACTTGCAGCAGCTCGATGCGCCCTGGCACGCGTTGCCGCAACCGCAGGCGATTGTGATTGCCAACGTCGCCGGTGACGGGTTGCGCGCGGCGCTGGGCGTATTGCTCTCGCGCTGGCCGGTCGAGCCTTCGTGGTTGTTGGCCGCGGCCGCGTCCTGCGGCGTGCGCAACTGCTACGAACATCCGGCCCAACTGGGCGTCGATCGCTGGGCGGCGCTGGTTGCCGCCTGGGGGCGTTGCGCCGGGGCCTGCCTGGTGGTCAGCGCCGGCACCGCGACCACCATAGATGCGCTCACGGTCGCCGGCGAATTCCCCGGCGGGCGCATATTGGCCGGGGTGGACTTGATGAAAAAGGCCCTCGCCGGCCATACCGCCGGCCTGCCGCTGGCGCAAGGCAGCTATCAACTGGACCCGCGCAACACCGCCGATGCGATTGAGTCGGGTTGCCTTGATGCGCAGGCCGGTGCCATCGAACGCTGCCATGCACGCCTGCCCGCCGGTTCGCCCTGTTTTATCACCGGCGGCGCGGCTGCCGCCATCAGCGCGCGCCTTACCCTTAATATTGTCGCGACGGTGGTGGATAATCTGGCGCTGGAGGGATTGCTGCGTATTGCGCTGGAACTGGATGCCGTGGCGCCTTCCGGCGCCAGGCCGTGAACGTAAGGGTGAAGACGGGGCACGCAGCGGCATCCGCAACATTCGACTGAAAGAACCGGATTGAGAACATTCTTTTTTATTCTCCTGCTTGCCAACGTGGCGCTAGGCGCCTGGGCCCTGCTGGTGCGCGGCGAATCCTTTGACGCCCACCTGCTGTCGCAGCAGATTAATCCGGAAAAAATAAAACTCCTGGGCGCGCGCGAAAAAGCCCAGCTTGCCGTGGCCAAACCCGCCGAGATGCCGAAAATGTCCGCCTGCGTCGAGTGGGGCGGCTTTGCCGCCGCCGACGCGGCGCGTGTCGAGGAGGCGCTGGCGCCGCTGGCGCTGGGTGCACGGCTGACGCAAAGAAAAGCCGACGAGACCATCGGCTGGTGGGTGTACATACCGCCGCTTGCCAGCCGTCAGGTTGCGAACCAGAAATCGGCGGAATTAAAATCCCTTGGTGTCGATGACTACTTTATCGTCAGCGAAGACCCGAAGTGGCGCAACGCCATCCAGTTCGGCCTGTTCAAGACAGAGGAGGCGGCGCGCTCGCGGCTGGACGGATTGCGCGCCAAGGGCGTGCGCTCGGCTCAGACCGGCAAGCGCGACGCGCAGATATCCAAGGTGTTTTTCCAGATGCGCGATGTGCCCGAAAGCTTTGCCGCCAAACTGGGTGAATTAAAGACCATGTTTCCCGGCAGCGACGTCAAGTCCTGCGCGCCGGAGGAGGCAAAAGCGGAGACGAAGGCGCCGTCATGAAACTCGCCGCCATCCCGTTTTGCACCACCGACTGGTCGGCTGTTGCGCCGACCGAGCACCCGGGCGAGCGCGGCAAGGCGACCTGGCGTACACAACAGCTGGGCGAAGTGCGCGTGCGCATGGTCGAGTACTCGGCCGGCTACCTCGCCGACCACTGGTGCGCCAAGGGCCACATCATCCTGTGCATGGAAGGGCAGCTTGATACCGAGTTGAAGGACGGACGTCGCTTCACGCTCAAACCGGGCATGAGCTACCAGGTGGCCGATGATGACGGCGAGCATCGCTCATCGACGGCGGTCGGGGCGAAGCTGTTTATCGTCGATTGACCCGGTTTGCCCGGGCTATTCTGCCATCCATGAAAATCGTCGCGGCTCTTGGGGGCTTGCTCTTCGTCTGTTTCGCGGCGTTTGCGGCCGATTCCCCCGCAACCGGCGACATGGTGATTGTTCCGGGCGGTTCGTTCGTCATGGGCAGCAATGACGGGCCGGATGACGAGCGACCGGCGCATCAGGTGTATCTGGCGCAATTCCAGATCGACCGCCTCCCTGTTACCAACGCGCGTTTTGCCGAGTTCCTGAATGTCGCCGGTCCGGCCAATGGAAAGGGCGAGCGGCTGTTCGATGATGACGATGCCGACGCGCGCATACACCGGCAGGGAGCACGCTGGGTCGCAGACAAGGGGTTTGAAAACCACCCCGCGGTCGAGGTTTCGTGGGCCGGCGCGCGCGACTACTGTGCCTGGCGCGGCCAGCGCCTGCCAAGCGAGGCCGAATGGGAAAAGGCCGCGCGCGGCACCGACCAGCGAAAGTATCCCTGGGGCAACGCACCGCCTGCGCGCACGCGCGCGCAATACGCCGCGCCCTTTAACGACACGGCGCCCGCCGATGCGTTTCCCGCCGGCGCAAGCCCCTATGGCGTGCTCGGCATGGCGGGGAACGCCTGGGAATGGGCCAGCAGCGCTTACCGGCCGTACCCGTATGCGGCCGGTGACGGGCGCGAGGACTTGCAGGCTGGCCCGGTGCGTGCGACGCGCGGCGGCGGTCACGATTCGCCGGCGGAGGAAATCACCACCACCCAGCGCGGTCGCAATCTGTCGCGCGCGCCGCGCGCTGGCCATCACAACATCGGCTTTCGTTGCGCGAAGTAGGGGAGTTAAAGCGGGAATTCATTTTCATTCCATGGTCGCTGCGCGGGCAGATTCTTTCTGTTTAGTTGGGCGGTTTCACTCCCCTGCGGGGAGCGAGTCACTTTCTTTTGCTTGTGCAAAATAAAGTAACCAAAGAAATACACACCCCCGACGCCGCCCCTTCGGGGTGCCCTGCGCTACTCGGCAAAGCGGGCCGGTCCCTGAACTCGCCCCTGCGGGGCTCAGACAACGGGACCGGACACCCCCCGCTTCGCCTGCGTTGCTCGGCGGCGCCGCAGGGGCCCCGAAGTCAAAAGCGAAACCAAACGATGCGATGCGACGGTTTTGCTTTTGACCTACCTTCCCGTAGGGGACGCCGAGAAGCGCAGCGCCGATGGGAGCTGTCCGGGACCTATGTCTGAGGCCCACGTCCTTTGTGGGCCGAGTTTAGGTCCCGGCCCATTGGCGCGAGCATCGCAGGGCAGTCGCGCAGCGACCGTCACCTCCGGGTCGCCTTTTCTTGGTTCCTTCTTTTGGCGAAGCAAAAGAAGGGACTCGCTCCCCGCAGGGGAGTGAAACCACCCAACTCAAGAAATGAGAAATCGCTAGCGCAGCGAAGAAGCAACCCCATGGATTCCCGCTTCCGCGGGAATGACGGTAGCTAGCGCTGATCGGCAGATGGCTGGAAACCCGCTCCCAGAGCGGCTTTCCAGCCGATCGCCCGCGCGATCAGCTGCGGATCTTTGCCAGCAGCGCGGTGGTCGAGCGCTCGTGCTGGAAGGGGATGGAGTGCACGCTGCCGCCCCATGAGAGCACTTCCTTTGAGCCGACGATGTCCTCGGGCTTCCAGTCGCCGCCCTTGGCCAGTACATCCGGTTTGCAGGCAAGGATCAGTGACAGCGGCGTGTCCTCGTCGAACCAGGTGACCAGGTCGGTCGAGGCGAGGGCGGCGAGCACGGCGATGCGGTCCTGCTGGCTGTTGAGCGGCCGGTCATCGCCCTTGCCCAGGCGCTTGACCGAGGCGTCGCTGTTGACGGCGACGAGCAGGCTCGCGCCGAGGGCGCGCGCCTGCGCCAGGTATGTGACATGGCCGCGGTGCAGGATGTCGAAAACGCCGTTGGTGAACACCAGCGGCCGAGGCAGTTGCGCCACGCGTTGGGCGAGGTCGCCGGTGTGGCAGCGCTTGGCTTCGAATTCCGGTTTGGGGTAGATGTTCATCGGGCTGGGCGGCGGTGTCGGTTAATTGTACTTGATGTGCCTGTGGGGTTTGCTGTGCTGGACTCAAAGCTGTTACCAAGCGTCTTGTCATTCCGAGGCTTTTGGCCGAGGAATCTGCTTTTCGATTGGTTGAATAGCAGATTCCTCGCTGCGCTCGGAATGACAGCTCTGCGGAAAGAGTAATCCGTACTTTAGTGCGCCTGCAGCAGGCGTCCCATGTCGGCGAAATGATCGTCTATGCCCGCCGTGCGCAGCGCCTGCCACCAGGTGGCGAGGTTGCTGCTTACCACCGGCTTGCCCAGTTCGCGTTCGAGCTGCGGCAGGATGTTGAGTGTGGCGAAGTCGGTGCAACTCACGAGCATGGCGTCGGCCTCCGCATGGTCGGCTGCGCGCACATGTTCAAGCACGGTTTCCTCTGGAATGCGTGCGATGTTGACGTACTCGTGCGCGCCGCCGCCACCTATGCCAAGCCCGCTGGCGCTGAGCGTTTCTATGCCGTGTTCGGCGAGAAAGGCGATTTCATGATTATTGAGGGCATCGTGGTAGGGCGTCGCCAGCGCGATCTTGCGCGCGCCCAGTGCGCGCAACGCATGCACGATGGCCGGGGCGGTGGCCACCGCCGGCACGCCGCCCAACTCGCGCATGCGCGCGGGCAATTTGTCCAGCGGCGAGACCATGGATCCCGCGGTGCAGCCGTAGGCGATGACGTCGACCGAGGCCGGCGTCAGTGTGGCGATGGCCGCGGCGATGTCGCGATCGAGCGCCGCGGCCGAGTCGGTACCACCGGACCCGGTATGCAGCACCATGCGTGTGACATGGATGCTGACGCCCTCGGGCGCCATGCGCGCCCACTCGGCTTCATTGACGGTGTTGGTGGTCGGCACGATCAGGCCGATCTTGGCGCGCCAGCCGTAGGGCCGGTAATACCCGTCCTTCATGACTTGAAGGCTTCGGCCGCGTCGGCGTATTTTTTGTCGAAGGCGTTGACGTCGTCAAAACCCATCAGGGCGGAAAAATCCTTGAACGGATACAGCGGCACATCCAGTTTTGTGCTCGAGCCGTCGCGCTTGAGCCCGGCGTAGGCGCTCTCCAGGGCCGCACCCATGGCGAGAAAGCCCACCGCCGGGAAAATGGCAAAGCGGTAGCCGATTTCCTGCAATTCGGCGGCCGTCAGCACCGGCGTGCGGCCGCCCTCGACCATGTTGGCCACCAGCGGCACGTCAAAGGTTTTGCCGATGCGCTGCATTTCTTCCACACTCTCGGGCGACTCGACAAACAACAGGTCGGCGCCGGCGCGCAAATAAGTCTCGGCGCGGCGCAAGGCTTCATCCAGGCCCAGCGTGGTACGCGCATCGGTGCGCGCAATGATCAGGAAGTCCCTGCTGTCGCGGGTCTCGGCGGCGACCCTGATCTTGGCCGCCATGTCCTCGCGCGCAATGACGCGGCGGCCGAGCACGTGGCCGCATTTTTTCGGGAACTCCTGGTCCTCGAGCTGGATGGCGCAGGCGCCGGCTTTTTCGTAGCCGCGCACGGTGTGGCGCACATTGAGCAGGCCGCCGTAGCCGGTATCGCCGTCGGCCACCAGCGGCGTGCCGGTGACCGAACTGAGCTGCGCCACGCGATTGGACATTTCGGTATAGGTGGCGATGCCCGCGTCGGGCAGCCCGAGATGCGAGGCGACCACGCCGTAACCGGTCATGTAGAGGCATTCAAAGCCCATGCGATCGGCGATTTTGGCCGAGATGCCGTCGAATATCCCCGGCGCGACGATGAGTTTTTTTTGCTTCAGTCGCGCGGCGAATGCGCGGCGTTTGTTCTCTGACATGATGCCTCCTTGCGTTATGCGCTGCGTCCTGACGGGTCTTTTGGAACCACTGCCACAGCCGTCATTCCCGCGAAAGCGGGAATCCATTTTGAATTAAAACCCGAAGTCCAAGGTCCAGGTGGGTTCCCGCTTTCGCGGGAACGACGAGGCAGGGAAATGTCTGATGATAGGTGGTGTCCTACTGAATGGTTTCGGATGCGCGCAAGGCGTCTATCATCGCCGTCTTGCGCATGAAGGCGCGCGCCAATTCGGGATTGTCGGCGGTGCGGCGCATCTCGTCCTGGTTGCGGCGCCGCGCCGCCGGGTCGCGCTCTTCCATGTTCTTCTTGTTGCGCGCGGTGTTGGCGTTGATGAAGTCGATGGCGATCTGGCGGCGCTGGCGCTGGTACAGCTCTAGCAGTGCGGCATCTTCGCCGCGCGAAACGCGGACCAGCTTGTCGCACAGGTTGAGCGCGTCGTGTACGCCCCCGTTCATGCCCATGCCGCCTATCGGGTTGTTAATGTGCGCGGCGTCGCCGGCAAGGAACACGCGGCCGCTGCGATAGCTCTTTGCCACGCGCTGGTGCACCGGATAAATCGTGCGATGGATGGTCTCGTAACGCCCGGGCTTTGGCCACACGCCCTGCAGGCGCGCTTCTGTTGACGCGTCGGAGACCACGTCATCGTCGGCCTCGTCGTTGCGCGTGGGAAAGAGCACGCGCCACATGCCCGGTACGCGCAGGATCACGCACCACTCATCGGGGTCGGAGACGTAGTTCACCAGGGACAACTGCTCAAGGTGCTGGGCAAAGTCAAAGGTCGTGCTGGCGACATAAAAGCGCTCGGGGTAGGTCATGCCCTCGAATTCGATGCCAAGGGCGGTGCGCACCGCGCTCCAGGCGCCGTCGGCACCGATCAGCCAGTCGCCGCGGTGCGTTTCGGTCGCGCCATCGCGCTCAATCTTCAGTGTCACGCCGCCGGCATCCTGTTCTAAGCCCATCACCCTGGCTTCGAGGCTGAGAGTGACCTCGGGGAAGGCGGCGAGGCGGTCGCGGATCAGGCGCGTCATTTTCCACTGCTCGCACTGCAGGCGGTAGGGATGGTCGGTGTCGCCGCGCAATACCTCGGCATCGAATTGGGCGATGACCCCGCTCTTGCGGTCGCGAAACTGGGTGTGGCGCGCGATCAGGCCCTGGCTGTGCAGGTCGGTCGAGAGCGTAGCGTCGATGCGCGCGATCATGTCCAGCGTCGGCGGGTGGAAGGTCGAGGCGCGCAAGTCTTCGGCGAGTTCGTTGCGGCGCTCGAAGATACTCACCTTGATGCCGGCCTTGGCCAGCACCAGCGCGGAAATCATGCCGACCGGGCCGGCGCCGGCGATCAGGACATGCGCGCCCTTTTTTCCTGGGGCCATCAGTGCTCGGCCAGCAGCGAGCCGAGGCCGTAAATCTTGTCCTTGATGCCCTGCTGGCGCAGCGCCCACCAGTAGGTGGCGGTGTTGATGGCAATCACCGGTTTGCCCAGCCAGAATTCGGCCATGGCCGCCACTTCGGCCATGGCAAGGTTGGTGCCCACCTGCACGATGGCATCGACCTTGCCCTTGTTGACCTCGATGATGGCGTCGCGCAATTGTGTTTTGGAGACGTGTGCGATCAGCACCGGGCTGGCGCACTTGAAGCCCTTGAGGTTGACGACGTCAAAACCGCAGTCGGTAAAAAAGCGGTGCACCTGCTTGTCGCCCACCGGCATGTAGGGCGTGATGATGCCAAGGCGCTTGACCTTGCCGTATTTTCTCAGCGCCGCCTGGCAGGCGTCCGAGCCCATTGCCACATCGACACCGGCATGCTTTTCAATCTTGCGCTGCAGTTTGGTGGCGCCGTCCAGGCCGTCCCAGAAGGTCTCGGCCGACATGCCCATGATGATCGAGTCGGGGTTGCACGACATCACCGAATCGACCGAATCCATCAGCGCGCCGCGGATGTTGTTCATCAGCACCATGAAGGATTTGTCATCAATCACCTTGGTGTCGGGAATGACGATGCGCGAAAAGTGGTTGGTCACCCCGTGCGGCTTCATCATCTCGTATTCGGGCTGCACCGAGGTGTTGGTCGAGGGCGCGATCACGCCGAAGGTGTGGCGGAATCCGAGTGAATCACGGGTCTTGGCTTTTGCTGCGACGCCTGCGGGCATGTCTGGCTCCTTTGGAAAGCGACTGGGGATGGGGCTGATTGTAACGACTACAGCCTGCGAAAAACAGGGCGGCGTCAGGCAAGGTCGATCGGCGAATCGACGCCGGGGATCAGGCGAGGGCGGCGATGATCTCGTCGCGCGCCATCAGGTCGGCGTATTTCTGGCCCATGTCAAACAGGTTGGCCTCATGCGGCCCCATGGCGCGGTCGCCGACGCAGTCGGTGGCGATAATGGTGCGCAGGTTGTTGCTCAGCGCATCGACCACGCTGGCGCGCACGCAGCCCGAGGTGGTGCAACCGGCGACGACCACGGTGTCGACGCGCCGCTGCAGCAGCCAGGCGGTGAGGCCGGTGTTGAAAAACGCCGAAGCCTGGGTCTTGCGTACGATCAGTTCGCCGGCGACAGGGGTGAGCTCGGGCACGATCTGGCCGATGGCGGCCGTCTCGGTCAGGGTTTTCAGCGCCGGGGCCTTCATGGTGAACACGCCCCAGTCCGAGCCGTCGTCGGAATAAACGACGCGCGAGTGGGCGACGGGGCGTTGGGTCTTCCTGAAATGCGCCAGCAGTCCGACGGTGCGTTTTACCGCGGCATCAATGTTGCCGCCACCGAAATGCGCCGGGTCGTTGAAGCCGACGGTGAAGTCGACGATCAGCAGGGCGGTGCGCTCGCCAAAGCCGATGCGGTTGCCGAAGTTCTGCTTTTTGTAAATGTCGAGTTCGCTCATGCGCCGTCCTGTGAAGTTTGGGGGCGTACCCCGTGGCGTATTTTACGCGGCTTCGACCAGCGCGACGGCAGCCTGCTCTTTGCCGATTTCCTTGCGATAGCGGTTGAGGTCGCGCACCGAGGCGAACTTGCGCCCGAACAGCAGGCCGAGGTTGCGCAGAATGCCCTCGACCACCTTGCCCTCCCATTCGGCGTCAAAGCAAATCTGCCGGTCGAGCCAGGGCTGCAGCCATTCCGGGTCGGGCAGCCTTGATTGCACCGTGTCGTTGGGGAACAGCGACTTGTTGACGTGCAGGTTGGTCGGGTGCAGCGGCTTGCCCGAGCGCCCAGAGCTGGCCATGAGCATGCCGACCTTGGCGAAGGCGGTCCTCGCCTCGTCGCCGCTTTGCGCTACGGCGCGGCGCATGTATTGCAGGTAGGCGCCGCCGTGGCGGGCCTCGTCGCGCGCGATCAGGTCGTAGATGTGCTTGATCACCGGCTCGGTGTGCCATTCGGCCGCACGCCGGTACCAGTGGTTGAGGCGGATTTCGCCGCAAAAATGCAGCATCAGCGTTTCCAGGTGCGGCGCCGGGTCGAACTGGAAGCGCACCGCGTGCAGCTCCGCCTCGGTGGGCGCGAGCTCGGGCCGGAACTGCCTGAGGTATTCGATCAGGACGAGGGAGTGTTTCTGCTCCTCGTAAAACCACACCGACATGAAGGCGGAAAAATCGCTGTCGTGCTGGTTGTCGCGCAGGAACATTTCCGTCGCCGGGAGGGCGGCCCACTCGGTGATGGCGTTCATCTTGATGGTGCGCGCCTGCTCGTCGGTGAGCAGCGCGGCGTCAAAGTCGGCCCATGGCACATCCTCGGCCATGTTCCAGCGCAGGCGTTCGAGGGATTTGAAGATTTCCGGATAGATCATGATGGCGTTGGATATCTGGGTAAGGTTATGTGTCGTGTCGGAATTGGTCAGCCTGCGGGTTGGTAATGCATGATTGTACCCATCCTCGTCGCCCGGAGGTCAGGCGAAAACCCCGTGCCGTACGACCCTCTCGCAAGGCGCGAAGTTCCCCCCACCTTGAGCGCGCTGCTCATGCGCCGGCGCGGCTGGCCCGCCACGCGGCAATGGCCCGCGCCACGTGGTCGAGGCCTTGCAATACGGTCACGCCGGCGATGGCGCGGCGGCCGAGGCCGGCGTTGCCACCGCCGGCCCAGACCGGGATGCCGGACGCGATCTGGCTGCGCAAGGTCTCGAGGGCATCGCACACCTGCGCCGGGGCAAACGCGGCACTGAATGAAACGGCGACGATATCCGCTTTGTGCGCGGCCGCCGCCAGCGCGATATCGCGCACCGGCGTCTGTGTGCCCAGCGAAATGCAGGTCGCCCCTTCCATCGAGAAAATCGCCTCGGCCATCAACAGTCCGAGGTTGTGCTGCTCGTTGGGCAGGGTGGTGAGCATGATCAGCGGGGCGTGGCCCGAATCGGGCATGGCGCTGATGGCGGTGCGCAGCAGGCCTTGCAGGGTCTCGGTATACAGG
>Ga0194061_1000795_pt1 | contig 19241 bp, 17 predicted proteins | sample SepL2221m_MetaG_FD_163423 | JGI IMG/M metagenome (GOLD analysis project Ga0194061, IMG submission 163423) | Anoxic zone freshwater microbial communities from boreal shield lake in IISD Experimental Lakes Area, Ontario, Canada - Sep2016-L224-21m | ecosystem: Environmental > Aquatic > Freshwater >... | reverse complement strand
CCACCTGTTAACCGTAGGGGTAACGGTGGAACCGTATGACACAAATGCATGGGCCAGCACCGCCCCAAGTCAAGGCCAGGATCAGTCACAATCACAATCGTCTTCGCAGTCCCAGTCCCAGTCCCAATCCATGGGCAATATCATTTAGATAGCTGCTTGCGCTTATTCGACGGGAGCTAGGGCCGTTTTTAATCAACAACTCACCTGGAAGTGACCATGAACATCTATGAAACCCTCGCCACGCTGGGCATTGACCTGCCACCCGTTTCCGTACCCGCTGCGGCCTACGTACCCTTCGTGCAAACCGGAAACCTGGTGTTCCTGAGCGGCCACATTGCAAAAAAAGACGGCAAACCCTGGGTCGGCCAGTTGGGCAACAACATGGACACCGAGGAGGGCAAGGCTGCCGCGCGCGCCATCGCCATCGACCTGATGGGCACGCTGCATGCCGCCACGGGCGACCTCAACCGCATCAAACGTATCGTCAAGCTCATGTCGCTGGTCAACTCTACGGGGAACTTCACCGAGCAGCACCTGGTGACCAATGGGGCCAGTGAACTCTTCGGCCAGGTTTTTGGTGACAAAGGTGCGCACGCGCGCAGTGCCTTTGGTGTGGCACAGATTCCAATGGGCGCCTGCGTAGAAATCGAACTGATTGCTGAACTGGCCTGAGGCCTGCCCATGCCATTTCTTCTGCTCTGGGCGCTGATTTTGGCGATGTACGCGCCTGTACACGCGCTAGCCCAGGCAGAGCAGTCCACGAGCTTTCCGACGCTCGATGTCTCCAGGAATGGCGAAGGACGCATTGAGGTGGGTGCCCGCATGGGCATGCTGGTAGACCGCAACGGCGCGCTAACGATAGCGCAGGCCCGTGCCTCCGGATCCGACTGGCAGGCCATCAACCGCAAGTCTGCGAACTTCGGCTTCACAGACGACACCTACTGGCTGCGCCTGCAGGTCAAAAACACGGACGCGCGGTCGCTGATCCGTTATGTTGAATTGCCCATTCCGTTTCTGGACCACGTAGAGCTGTTTCACTTTGCGGGTGACAATTTGCAAGGCCACTATGAACTGGGAGACGAGCAACCCTTTACGCAGCGGCCGGTGCAGCACCGCAACTTCATCATGCCGCTGACTTTGGCACCCGGTGTCAACACGGTCTATCTGCGACTGGCATCCAGTGGCACCATCGAAGCCCCACTGCGCATATGGGACCCGGTTCTGTTTAATGCCGCCAGCAACGACGAAAACCTGCTGCAGGGAGCGGTGATTGGCGTGTTGCTGATCATGATCATCTACAACCTGTTTGTGTTCTTTTCCACGCGGGATATCAACTACCTTTATTACATCGGTTTTGTTGCCAGCTATTTGCTCTTTCACCTGACTTTGACAGGCTTCACGTTTGCCTACATCTGGCCTGACGCGGTGCGATGGAACAGCTTCGCCATTTCCACCTTTATCGCCAGCGCCGCACTATTTACCTGCCTGTTTACCAACCATTTCCTCAAACTGAAGCGCTTTTCAAAACCTGCCTTCCACCTCGTGCGAGCCATGGCGCTGTTCAGTGCCGCACTGTTGTTTTTGACGTTCCTTCTTCCCTACAACTGGACCGTGCGCGTAGGGGCAGCCATAACGATACCGATAGCGGGAACCGCTCTGGTATTGGGTTACTGGCGCTGGTGGCGAGGGGCCCGCTTTGCGCGCTACTTTTGCCTGGCCTGGACTTCGATCCTGATTGGCCTTATCGTTCTCAATGCCGGCAAACTAGGATGGATACCCATCAACATCTGGACCGAGAATGCATCACAGATCGGCATTGTTCTACAGGTGATTTTGCTGTCGTTCACGCTCGCGGACCGCATCAACACTGATCGCACCCTGCGTATCAACGCGCAGGCCGTTGCACTGGGCCACGAGCGCAAGGCGCGCGCCAGTCAGGAACGCCTGGTGCAGGTAACGGCACGGGCCAACCGCGAACTCGAGGCGCGGGTTGAGTCCCGCACCACCGACCTGAACGCCACACTGGAACAACTCAAGGTGGCAAACGACCGCCTGCTGATGCTGTCCACCACCGACGGATTGACACAAATTGGCAATCGAGCGAGCTTTGATGCGGCAATTTCTATCGAGCTTCGACGAGCCCAGCGGCAGCAAATTTCCTTGACGATTATTCTGTTTGACATTGACCATTTCAAGCGCATCAACGATACCTATGGGCACCTCGCAGGAGACGCCTGTCTGCGCGCATTGGCGGACCTGATGCGTCCGCGCATCCACCGTGCCGGCGACATCCTTGCCCGCTATGGTGGAGAGGAGTTTGTGATTGCACTCATTGAGGTGGATGCTGAGCAGTCGCTGGCGCTGGCTGAAGAATTTCGCGCAGCCATCGAAAACCTGGTGGTTGCGTTTGATAACCACAGCATCCGGTTTACAGCCAGTCTTGGTGTGGTCTGCGCGGTACCTGGCGCTCAGCATCAGGTACGAGACTATTTATCCGCCGCCGACCGCGCACTGTATGCAGCAAAAGACAGCGGTCGCAATGCTGTACGCGCCGCCGCCCTCGCAGATTAAGCTGTTCAGGTGGTGTGGTGCGCCGCCACCTGGAACACGGATACGGCTTCCTTCATGCGGTCGGCCTGCTCGCGCAGACTTTCGGCTGCAGCGGCGCTTTCCTCAACCAACGCTGCGTTTTGCTGCGTCATCTGATCCAGGTTGCCAATTGCCGCATTTACCCCGGCAATGCCACTGCTTTGTTCAGTGGCCGCAGTAGTAATCTCACTGATCACGTCTGCCACCCGCCGCACGGATTGCACAATTTCTTCCATGGTCGCACCGGCATCGGTGACCAGGCGGGTGCCCGACTCCACTTTGCCGACCGACGTGTCGATCAGGCCTTTTATCTCTTTGGCCGCCTCCGCACTGCGTTGCGCCAGGCTACGCACTTCGCTGGCCACCACGGCAAACCCGCGGCCCTGCTCGCCGGCACGCGCGGCCTCGACCGCAGCATTGAGCGCCAGGATGTTGGTTTGGAACGCTATACCGTCAATCACGCCAATGATGTCTGCAATCTTCTTGCTGCTGGCATCGATTTCCTGCATGGTAGTGACCACCTGCATGACGACCGAGCCACCGCGCTGGGCGACCGTAGAAGCGCTGGCGGCCAGCGCACTGGCCTGGCGTGAGTTGTCCGTGCTGTGCTGCACTGTGGCAGTCAGCGCATCCATACTCGAAGCCGTGGATTGCAGATTGCTCGATGTCTGCTCGGTGCGCTGTGCCAGGTCGTTATTACCCTGGGCAATTTCGGCACTGGCCGTGGCAATGCTGTCGGTACTCATGCGCACCTGCGAAACCATGCGCCCCAAAGAGTCATTCATGGTGGCCAACGACCGCAACAAGGTACCGAACTCATCTTCCCGTGTCGTGCTGATACCGGAACTCAAGTCACCCTCGGCAATGCGCGCTGCCAGTTCATTGGCCTGGGCCAGCGGATTGCGGATGGAACGCACCAGCCAACCGGTTCCAAAAGTGATGAGGACCACCACCACCACCAGTCCAACCACAATGCCAACACTATTGCTTTGGCGCCGATTTTCAGTCTCCGCTTGCACCTGGACGACATGATCCTCCTGCATCTTGACCAATTCCTTTTGCGAAGCGATGTACAAACCCATCGCCGGCAAATACTGTGCGTTCATGATCTTCAGGGCTTCATCCACATTGCCATCTGCGCGGGCCTTGCGGGCCTTGTCGCGCAGCTCAATCACCGGCTTGCGCAGACTGGCAATCTTGGCCAACTGAGTTCTATCCGCTTCCGTGATGGGCATGGATTCCAGTTTCTTCTGCAACACCGTAATCTGGTCGCTGGTGGCTGTCACCGCATCCTTAAAGGCTGCATTAACAGATGCCTCGCCACTCAGGATCATGGCCTGGTTGCGCACGGCATTGGTCTCAGTCAGTCCATTCCACTGGGTTGTGACCTGTACCAACTGAAAAGCAACGTCCTGACGGGTCCGTCCCTCGGCCAGAATGCCCGCACTGCGAACCAGTCCGACGCCCGCAACGACGACCAAAAAGGCCAGAATAACCACGATAAACAACCACAGCTTGGTGGCAATTTTTAAACGATCAATGCCCATACCGCGATGCTCCTAAAGTAGGGCGCCAACGCCCATTTGACTTTTTTGCGTGATCAGAATAGCACTACTGTGCTTGCAAGGCCAGTACGTTGTCCATCGTGCTTGACAACTGTAGGGCTAAATTGCGTGCGGCTCCCGCAAGCAAGGCGGTAGCCACGGAACCGTGCTCAGCGGCCAATGCATCAAGGGCCGCACGTGACAAAACGTAAACCTCGGCGTCCGTGACCGCAACGGCCTCCAGCATCGGCGACTCACATTGCAAAAACCCACTGCTGCACAGCACGTCGCCGGGCCCTAGCTTGGCCAGATCAACGTTATCTCTTTTTTGTACCGATGCCTGCACTTGCACCAGTCCGCTACGAATCAAGTAGAGCGCATCATCGCCACCACCCTGTTTAAACAACTTTTTGCCAGCGCGCACTGTACGCGTCGGGGCCAGTACCTGCAAGGCCTCAAGATCCATCGCACTGACATGCCCCAGCAGTGGCATGGCCGACAAATCGACAGTCACCGCTTCCATAGGTTCGCGCTCGGGGTGTTGCGGAAGTTCACGGGCCTCAACCCATTTCAGGGCGTCTTCGAGCTGCCGAAAGGCAAATGCCTTGTTCGTGGGCCGCACCACGCCCGTATCCTTCAGAAAGCGCTTCATCTTCAGGCCGCTGGGCAGGTCTTTGGGGATGTCGCAAAAGACCAGGTAGCCGTCATTTTTTTCGAGCTGGTCCTTAATTTGCTCCAGTACATGGGTTGCTGTTACATCGAGTGACTGCACCCGGCGCATGCTTAAAATAACGTACTTGCGCGAGGAAGTTTCTGGCTCCAGAGCCGCGTGCAATTGACTGGCAGTGCCAAAAAACAAACTGCCCTGCAGCTCAAAAACCACTGAGTCGTGCGCTTTGGAATCAGTCCACACTGACGATCCAGGACCATTGTGACGCCGGGCAAAAATCGCAGCGCCTTCGGTACGCTTGCGCACCACGGAACTGCGGGTCTGCTCCCGAATAAAAAGCAGAATGGCCAGAGCCACGCCCACGCCGGAAGCCGCAATCAGGTTGCCAAAAATTGCAACCAAAATCACCGACAAAATGACCAAAAAATCCAATCGGGTGGCGGGCGTATAAAAGAACGCAAGGCTATGACGGTCAATCATGCGAAAGCCGGTCACGATCAAAATGCCGGCCAGCGCCGCCACCGGAACCCATGCAATCAGCGGTGCCAGAAACACCAGCGCCAACAACGATGCAACGCCGGTCACAAAGCCCGACACCCGTGTCGTGCCGCCACTGGAAATATTGATCAACGAAGCGCCCATGGTGCCTGCTCCAGGAATACCGCCTGCCAACGAAGAGGCCATATTGCCAACGCCCTGCCCTATCAGTTCACGGTTGGCATCATGGCTGGTGTTGGTCAGGGCATCAATCACCAGGCAGGTCTTCAGCGTATCAATCGACAGCAACACAGCCAGCGTCAGCGCCGGCACGACCACTTGCAACAGGGTGGGTAGCGACAACAACTCCATACCCGGCAAGCGTATGCCCAGCGTATCCATCAGGTTGGTGCCACTGTCCGTTAGCGGTCCGACCAGTAGAGGATTGTGCTGCAAGACCAACAGGGCGGGGTCAAGCCAGCCCAAAATTCCGTAACAAATCACGCCGCAAACAAGGGCCAAAATGGTGGCTGGCACGACTTTGGTCACGTAGGGCATCCACAGCATGGCCGCCATGACCACCGCACCAACAACTGCACTTTGCCAGACCCACAGTGACGGATGCGCCAATGCAGCCAGCAACCCACCAGCGCCCCCTACTCCCAGAAACTTGGGTATTTGGCTACCGATGATGATCAGTCCAACTCCGCTCAGGTACCCACTGACCACCGGAAAAGGTATGAACTTGATCAACTTGCCAATGCCCGCCAGGCCCAGCGCAATCTGAATGACACCCGCAAACAAACCAATCAAACCCAGAAGCAGCAACGCCTTTTCTGCCGGCATACCACCTTGCGCAAACCCCGCCGCCAGTGCCGACAGCACAGCCGCAGCAGGGGCACAAGGCGCCGTAATCAACCGTGTACGATCACCCACCAGCGGTGCCACGAGACCCAGCGCAGTGGCACCCAAAATCCCGGCGACGGCACCTTGCGCACCCAAAGAGCCACCCAGCGGTGCCACGATGGCCACACCGAATGCAATTGCCGATGGCAGAGCAACCAGCATGGCGGCCAGGCCGCCCCAAATGTCGCCGGCAAGCGCCGGTTGCTTGGCGCGATTGTCGCCGCCGCCTGTGTTATTGGAGTCGTTCAATTACTTGCTCCTGGACACGCATCAATTGTTCGGTGCTGACGCAGCGCGGTGCGATCTCGGCCAGCGGAATCAACACAAATGCCCGTGTTCCCATTCGCGGATGCGGAATGGTCAAGCCCGGACTGTCAATGTGACCGTCGCCATACATCAAAATATCCAGATCCAGCGTGCGCGGTGCGTTGCGGTAGGGCCGTGCACGTCCCGCTTCGGCCTCAATAACCTGCAGACATTGCAACAGATCTGGCGCCGACAGAGATGTTTGCAACTCGGCCACGGCGTTGGTGTAATCGGGTCCGCTGGAGTCCATCGGCGCGGTGCGGTAATGCGCCGACCGTGCTGTCACCTCGATGCCGGGCGTCTTGTCCAGGCGCTGCAATGCCGAATCCAGCGCGGCACGTGCGTCCCCCAAGTTGGCGCCCAAGGCCAGGTAAGCGGTAACCGACTGGCGCATGACGATTCAGCTGCTGGAAGTGCTCCCGCCCTCGGCAGCGCCGCCGCCCGACCCGCCACCCGGGCGACGACGACGACGACGCTTTCGGGGTGCTGCGGTGTCGCCCTCAGCGCCTGCCTCTGACGCATTGACGGTCTCCTGACGTATTGCGGCTGGATTGTCAGCCACCGAAGCGTCGGCCCGGGGTACGCGGTGAACCCGCGGCGCCTGCTTGCGTTTATGCTGCTCTTCGCGCACCTGGTCGACCAGGTCCTGGCGCAAGTTGTCGTCGGCCATGCTGAACTCCTGCCACCAGTCGGCCAGCACCTCCTCCACCTCGCCAATGTCGGCACGCAAACGCATGAAGTCAAAGGCCGCCCGAAAACGCGCCTGTTCTACCAAGCCAAATGGCGTGCTTCCGACCCGCTTCTCGAAGCGCGGTTGCATGACCCATATCTCGCGCATGTCACTGGCCAGCTTGCCACCACCCGAAACGTCACCAATGCGCGCATGGAACACATCATCAATGGCATCCATCAGGGCCGGGTGGGAATGTTGATGCTGCTCCAGGCGGCGCGCCCAGCCGTCGCGTACATCGGCCCATAACACACAGGCCAGCAGGAAGCTTGGCGCAACCGGCTTGCCTTCGCCCACGCGGCGGTCCGTGTCTTTCAGAGCGGCGTAAACAAACGGTTGGTCGGCGCGCTCCACCACGACATCCAGCAGCGGATAAATACCGCGTGACATACCGAGTTTCTTCAACTGCTCAATCGAGGCCAATGCATGGCCGGTTTGCAGCAGCTTGAGCATTTCATCAAACAGACGGCTCTGTGGCACATCGGCCAGCAGTTCCTGTGACTTGACCAGCGGTGCAGCCGTTTTATTCTCCAGCGAAAAACCCAGTGGGCTGAGCTTGGCTGCAAAACGCACGGCGCGGATGATGCGTACCGGGTCTTCGCGGTAGCGGGTGGCCGGGTCGCCAATCATGCGGATAACGCGGTTTTTGACGTCTTTAAAACCGTTGTGGTAGTCCACCACGACCTGCGTCTGCGGATCGTAGTACATGGCGTTGATGGTGAAGTCACGGCGCACCGCGTCTTCTTCCTGCGGACCCCAGACGTTGTCCCGTAACACCCGACCGCTCGAATCCACCGCGTGCTTCATGCCGGCGAGCTCGCTTCGACTGGTTTTCTCGTTGCCGGCCACTTGCTCCGCAGCGGCATTGTCCAGGTAGGCGCGAAAGGTCGAGACCTCGATCACCTCGTGTTCGCGACCACGACCGTAGACAACATGAACGATGCGAAAACGCCGGCCAATAATGAAGGCGCGGCGAAACAGGCCTTTGACCTGCTCGGGCGTAGCATTGGTTGCCACGTCAAAGTCCTTGGGGCGCAACCCCACCAGCAGGTCGCGCACCGCACCGCCCACCACATACGCTTCAAAACCGGCGTCGTGCAACGTGCGCACGACGTTGATGGCCCGCTCATCCACCAAATTGGGGTCGATGCCGTGGGTTTGCACGGGCACGTCCACACGTTTGCCAAATTTGGCTTTCTTACCGGCAGCGCCCCCAGTGGCCTTGCCTAACAACTTGTCGATAAATTTTTTGATCATTCTTTTTCTGGCGAATCAATCCGCCGGGGGTCCATTGAACAGGTCGAGTATGCGCCATCCGCGCTCCAGCGCCAGCGCGCGCAAACGGGCATCCGGGTTGGTGGCCACGGGCACCGTGGCCTTTTCCAGTAGTGGTAAATCGTTCATGGAGTCGGAGTAAAACGTGGTGTGAACCGAGTCCCAGGCCAAGCCCCGGGACTGCAGCCATTGTTCGACACGCGTCACCTTACCTTCACGGAAAGACGGAACGCCGCGTATGGCCCCCGTAAACCATCCCGAACCACCCACTTGTTCGTCGCGCTCCAGTTCCACCGCAATCAGGTGAGATACACCAAAAGCCTGGGCAATGGGACGGGTTACAAACTCGTTGGTGGCGGTAACAATGACAACAAGGTCCCCGTTACGCTGGTGCTCACGAACCAACTCCAGCGCCTGAGGCTTTATAGCTTTCTGGACGGTAGCCCCCATGAAATCTGCGTGAGCAGCTATAGAATTAATAGCACCTTGTCGACAAATGGCTTCCGTGGCAAAACGCACGTAAGCATAGACATCCAGTGTTCCTGCCTGGTATTGGGCATAAAAGGCGTCGTTCTTGCGCTTGAAGTCGGCCGGGTCGACCCAGCCACGCGCGATCGTGAACTCACCCCAGGCGTGGTCCGAATCGATCGGCAGCAGGGTGTGGTCCAAGTCAAAAAGGGCGATTTTTGCCCCCATGCTCCCCACTTTGTGTGGTTGGCTGGACGTGCCGATGCCAGAGGCAACGACTCTTCGTCCTGTCCCACCCTGCGCAGGCAGGCTGGGAGCCGCAGGACTTAGCCCCGAGGGGGCCCTCGCGCCTAAGGGCGGCCTGTCGGCGCTCGACGCCACCTCCACGCTTGCGTTGTACTGCGTCATGCGTTGTCCATCATCGATTTGATCAGCGGTATGGTGATGGCGCGCTGGGTTTGCAGGGCGTAGCCATCGAGCAGATCGAGCAGTTCCATCAAACTGCCAAGGTCCCGGCTAAAGCGGGTCAGCATGAAGTCCATCACCTCGTCACCCAAAAACACACCGCGCGCATCCGCCTCCTGGCGCAGTACGGCGCGGCGCTCGGGCTCACTCAACGTTTGCAAGTGAAAAATGTGACCCCAGCCCAGACGTGTGCGCAAGTCGTCGCGCAGTTTCAGGTCCACGGGGGCACATTCGCCTGCCGCCAGCACCGGGCGTTGGTGGGTCTGGGCGTTGACGAACCAGTTGAAGGCCGTGTGCTGCTGTGCAGCCGTGTAAAGGTGCACATCGTCCAGCATAACGGCGGCCCACGACTCACTGAACTCGGGCGCGTCGAACACGGAGGCATCCAGCCACCCAACGCGCGCACCCTGTTCGCGCAGTGCTTCGCGGGCGGCCTTGAGGAGGTGACTCTTGCCACTGCCGGTCGCACCCCAAAAATAAGTGGCAACTGGTGAGCGAGTTGAAGAATCGATGCTGGAGTTGGACTTGGCTCCTATCCAAATTTCCATATGACGCAAGGCGGCCTCATTGGGGCCGGCACAAAAATTGGCAATCGTGGGCCCTGTCGAGAGGCCAATGTCCAGCGCGATCTGTTTCATGCGGGTGCACTCAACCTTGGTACAAACGGCTGGCCAGGTAGCCCGACCTGACACGCCGGATGGCCACCAGCAACACCGCACTCAGCGGCAGAGCAACCAGTACACCGACAAAGCCAAACAGTTGCCCGAATGCCAGCAAGGCAAAAATGACGGCCAGCGGGTGCAGGCCTATGCGCTCGCCTACCAGACGTGGGGTCAGGAAGAACCCTTCCAGCAACTGGCCACCACCATACACCACCGCCACCATGACAACGGTTTGCCCTATGCCCACCGAGGCCGTAAATTGCAACAGACCGGCGAAGATGGCCAGCACCAGACCAACGCCGAATCCAACATAGGGGACGAACATGGCCAGCCCGGTAAATATCCCGATCGGCATCGCCAGGTCCAGACCAAACAGGGCAAGTCCTACGCTATAGAACACTGCCAGAAGCAGCATGACCAGCAATTGCCCCCGAAGATATTGACCCAGCACGGCATCGGCATCGTTCAGAAAATGGTCACAGCCGGCCTGCAGACGCGGCGGGATCAGAGCACGCAATTGCCCCATGAACCGATCCCAGTCCATCAACAGGTAAAACAGTGCCACCGGAATCAGAATGGCGTTACCAATCAAGGTGAACGCCACGCTGCCCCCCATCTTCAGCGATGCCAGCACAGAGCCCAGTGCGTCCTCCACATTGGCATTGAGGTACTTCATGACAAAAGCCTTGATGCTGCCGCCATCCAGCGAAAGGTGAATACCCCACTGCGCCAGCCAGGGCTGGGTTGCGGCATTGACGCTGTCCATCACGGCAGGCAATTGCTCGCGCATCAACGGCAGCTCTTTGGCCAGAATGGGGATCATCAGAAACAGGAGTCCCAGCATGGCAAAAATGAACAGCAGCTCCACCACGATCACTGCCAGCAGGCGCGGAATACGCCCGCGCCCAACATCATCCAGCCAGTTAACGATGGGGGTCAAGGCGTAGGCCAGCACGCTGGCGACCACAAAAGGCGTTAACACGGGCGCAAGCCGCCACAAAGCGAAGCCCAATAGTGCCGCTATCAGACTCCAGGCGGCAAAACTTTTTTGTGGGGGCGTCAATTGCATACAGGAATGGAGGGGGTGAACCCGTAAAATCTGGGCAAATTCTATCGGTTCAGTCCCAAGAGCCATTGCAAGCCTACTCAAATGACCCAATCCAGCCCCCCCACTCCCCTGTCCTACAAAGACGCAGGTGTCGATATTGACGCCGGTGACGCACTGGTCGAACGCATCAAACCCCTGGCGAAAAAGACCATGCGCGAGGGTGTGCTGGCTGGCATTGGCGGCTTTGGCGCCCTGTTTGAAGTGCCCAAGCGCTACAAAGAGCCGGTATTGGTCAGCGGAACCGATGGTGTCGGCACCAAGCTCAAGCTGGCTTTTGAATGGAACATGCACGACACGGTGGGCATTGACTTAGTGGCCATGAGCGTTAACGACGTGCTGGTGCAGGGTGCCGAGCCGCTGTTTTTCCTGGACTATTTTGCCTGCGGCAAGCTCGACGTTGACACCGCGGCAGCCGTCATCGGCGGCATCGCCAAGGGCTGTGAACTGTCCGGCTGCGCCCTGATTGGCGGGGAAACCGCTGAAATGCCAGGAATGTACCCCGCTGGCGAATACGACCTGGCTGGCTTTGCGGTGGGAGCGGTCGAGAAATCCAAAATTCTGACCGGTGCCGGCGTCAGGCCCGGCGACGTGGTCCTGGGCCTGGCTAGCCACGGTGTGCATTCCAATGGCTTCAGCCTGGTGCGCAAGTGCATCGAGCGCGCCGAAGCTGCCAACGCCGTACCAGCCACGCTGGACGGCAAGCCTTTCAAGCAAGCCATCATGGAGCCCACTCGCCTGTATGTGAAAACCGTGCTGGCTGCCTTGGCGGTGCACCCTATCAAGGCGCTGGCCCACATCACCGGCGGCGGACTGCTGGAAAACATTCCCCGCGTGTTGCCCAAAGGCATGGCCGCCCACCTGACAAAGGGCAGTTGGCCCCAGACTGAACTCTTTGCCTGGCTGCAAAAGACAGCCGGCATTGACGACATCGAGATGAACCGCACCTTCAACAACGGTATCGGCATGGTGGCAGTGGTGGATGCATCCAATGCCGAAGCAACGGCCGCCACCCTGCGGGCCGCAGGCGAGACCGTCTACGCCATTGGCACTATTGCAATGTGTGGAAACACACCACAGGTTGTGGTCGCCTGAGACACCTTGCTAGTAAATTTGTAGCTGCTAACGCCCGTATCGAAAGGCCCCCAGAGCCGCGAGCCTGATGCCCGCGCAGGAGTCTCTCGTGCACAGCAGCCGTCTGTCCGTGTTTTCCCCATCCCACGCACGTGGGGTGGTGGGATCATGACCGCCGCAAAGCATCCACCCAATCGGCAATCGCGTCCAGATTGATGTGCTCGTCGGCGTGCACCAGATAGCACTCCAGATCGGCCAGCGCCTGCTCGGTGTGGCCCAGTTGGGCATGGGCCAGACCCCGGTCGCGGTATTCGGTCCAAAACTCAGGCAGCAGCACAATCAGGCGCTCCTGCACGGCCAGCAGGCGAACCCAGTCGCTTTGGGTCTTGTGGATTTCCTTCAGGTTGCGCAGCATGCGCGCGATGATGTCCCGCGACGGCGCTGTTTGCAGGTACAGGCCCAACGGCGTCTCCAACTCGTCAAGCAGACCGCTATTGCGCCGATAGGGCTCCAACCGTTCAGACAACTGTTCGCGGCTGAGGGATTTCCCATCCATCGGGTCAATCACCACCTGCCCCATGGGCAAGTTCACCTTGACCAGGAAATGCCCTGGGAATCCCACGCCCCGCACCGACAGGCCCAAGCCCTGGGCCAACTCCATCCACAACACGGCCAGCGTGATCGGGATGCCCCTTCGGGTGTGCAACACAATGTGGATGAAACTGTTGTCGGGGTCGTAGTAGTTATTGACGTTGCCGGCAAAGCCCAGGTCCTGAAAGAAAAACTGGTTCAGGATGCGCAGCTTCTGGACAGCCCCCGTGTCGGCCGCAATACGCCGACGCAACCGAGACTGCAGTTGGTCAACCTCGCTCAGCACGGTTTGCACGTCCACTTCCGGGTATTCGTCCTGCGCCAGACTGACGGCTGCTTCAAACAACGCAAACTCGACATCGCGCTCTACCAGTGAGGCGAAGTAGTCCAGCGGAGTCGGAAGGTCAAATGACAGGTTCATGGTCTCGGACCCATTCTGCGCCTACCGCCGCAATAATTGACGCAGGTTCAGACCGGCCGCCCAAATCGCCATGAAATAGATAGCTGCACCACTAGATACAACGAGGGCTAGAACCCCAATCCTCTTGAACTTCTCCGTGTGCATGGCAAGCCAGGGCACTGCGCCATTTGCCCACATCAGAAAAACAGCCAACAATGCGCTGGCTGCAAATACCTGCAGTGAAAAGCGCGCCCAACCCGGTTGCGCAACAAAGGTGCGACTGCGAACCAGGCCCACCAGCAGCCAAAGCGCATTTACCATTGCGCCCACGCCAATGGCCAGCGCCAGACCTGCATGGGCCAGCAGGGGCACAAACACCACATTCAAAACCTGCGTAATGACTAGCACCGCCACGCCAATCAAGGCCGGCGTCTTGATGTTCTGGCTGGCGAAGTAGCCCGGCGTCAGCACCTTGATGGCAACCAGGCCCAGCAAGCCGGCACCGTAACCCATCAGGGCGCCGGTGGTTTGCACCACGTCTGCATCGGTGTAACGGCCATTGTGAAATATCACAGCAACCAAAGGCTGGGCAAACGTGATGAGCGCGACCGCGCTGGGCACGGCCAGCAAAACCACCAGACGCAAACCCCAGTCGATCATGTGAGAAAACCGCTCGGAATCATTGCTGGCCTTGGCCGCAGCCAACTGCGGCATAAGGACCACCCCCAATGCCACGCCCAACATGGCCGTCGGAAATTCCATGAGCAGGCCCGCATTGCTCAGCCACGTCACGGAGCCCGTTGCAAGATGGGAGGCGATCTGCGTATTGATCAACAGAGAAATCTGGGCCACGCTCACACCCAGCAGGGCCGGCCCCATCAAATGCACTATTTTTTTGGCAGAGGGATCACTCCATGCGGTGCGGGCTGCAGCAAGGCTCAACCGTATTCTGGGCGCCAGTCCCATGTGCCGCAATGCCAGCAAAATCGCCCCCAACTGCAGCACGCCGCCCACCATCACGCCACCGGCCATGGCGTAAATCGGCTCAATCCCCAATCGCGCAAACCAGGGAGCACCCAGCCAGGCCGCCGTAATCATGGCCACGTTGAGCAAAACCGGTGTTGCAGCCGGGATGGCGAATTTCTTCCAGGTGTTGAGTACGCCCGCCCCCAAGGCCACCAGAGACATACAAGCGATGTAGGGAAACATCCAGCGTGTCATCACCACGGCGGCCTCGTAGCCGTCAGGGCGTTGCGACAAACCGCTGGCCAGCAGGTAGACCAGCACAGGCGCACCCACCACACCCACCACACAAGTCACGAGCAAGACCATGGTGAGCAGGGTCGCCACGGCGTTGATCAGCGCGTGGGTCGCGGCGTCGCCATCGCGCTCCTTGCTTGCAGCCAGAACGGGAACAAAGGCCTGGCTGAACGCGCCCTCGGCAAACATGCGGCGCAACATATTCGGAATGCGAAACGCCACCCAAAACGCGTCGGTCATGGCACTCACACCAAAAGTCGAGGCCATGAGAAGGTCGCGCACCAGCCCGCTGATTCGCGAGGCCAGGGTCAGCAAGGAGACGATGGAGGCGGATTTGATGAGGCTCACACTGCTATAATAGTCGGCTTTGCTGGCATCATCCTCAGACACAAGGAACTATTACTATGGCATCTGGAAAACCCAAGAAAAAGAACCCGCGCCTCGCGTCGGGCCGTAAGCGCGTCCGTCAGGACGTCAAAATCAATGCAGCAAACACGTCTTTGCGTTCCAAGTACCGCACCGCGGTCAAGAACGTAGAGAAAGCAGTTCTGGCCGGTGACAAGACCAAGGCCACTGAACTGTTTGCGAAGATGCAGGCCGTGGTTGACACCGTGGCCGACAAGGGCATCTTCCACAAAAACAAGGCAGCTCGCGACAAGAGCCGTCTGTCGACCAAGGTGAAAGCCCTGGCCGTCGCAGTTTCACCTGCAGCCTAAAATTTAGGCACATCGCACAGACCTTTCGGGGTCTGCCGTTTGCACCGGGTGCGCTGCCAGCAAAGCAAAAAAGCCGTTCTTTGAACGGCTTTTTTGTGGTCGCTACTTTGTGTAGGAGCCCCGTTCAGGGCTTGGGCGTCGCCAGCGGAGCCTCGGGACGGATCTCGCTGACCTGCAATTCGTTGTCTTTGGCGAAATTCAGGCAAAAATCCCAAGCCATGACTTCGTATTCGCGCAGATCACTGTGCACAATCACACACTTCACGTTGCCAATAGAGGTCGGAATGCACCAAGGTGAATAGGCCAGATGACTACCCGGTTGCGGCCCGCCCGGGCGAAACTGGCTCATCACACCCGCCAGGCGCTCCGCCCAGTCACTAGGGCGAAACGGCTTGCCGCTTCGAGTCAATCCCAGGATGTAAATTTCTTTAAACGACGTGAAAGGCATGGTGTTGGCGCAGACGAGTGGGGACGCACCATTTGCCAATGCGCCACCGCAGAATTTTAGCTGAGGCAGTCAGGCACTTTGCTGACATACCGGGTACGCCACAACAATCGCATCACTGTGATGCCAACTTGGCAAATATGCACCGTGAGCCAACGCCTAGAATTGCTGACCGATGGCCGAAACTGGCCGCACTGTTGAACCGTAGACTCTGGAGCCCTCGCATGACTGTTGTTCCCGCCACGCCCTCTTCACCCCACGTGATGAACACCTATGGCCGACTGCCCATTGCCCTGTCGCATGGCCAGGGTTGCCGCGTCTGGGACGTGAATGGCCGAGAGTACCTGGACGCGCTGGGTGGCATTGCTGTCAACACGCTGGGCCACAACCACCCCAAATTGGTTGCTGCGTTGCAGGACCAGGTCTCCAAACTGATCCACACCTCCAATTACTACCATATCCCGTTGCAGGAAGAACTGGCCCGCTTGCTGGTCGAGCGCTCGGGCATGACAAATGTTTTCTTCTGCTCAACCGGTCTGGAAGCCAACGAAGCCGCCTTGAAGCTGGCCCGCAAGTTCGGCCATGACAAGGGCATCGAGCGCCCCGAGATTGTGGTTTACGACAAGGCCTTCCATGGCCGTTCCATCGCCACACTCAGCGCCACCGGCAACCCCAAGGTGCAGGCCGGCTTTGGTCCGCTGGTGGAAGGCTTTATCCGCGTGCCCATCAACAATATTGAACAGCTCAAAGCCGCCACCGCCGGCAACCCAAACGTAGTGGCAGTATTCTTTGAGGCGATCCAGGGTGAAGGCGGCGTCAACCCCATGCACATGGATTACCTGCGTGACGTACGCGCCCTGTGTGATGAGCGCGACTGGCTGCTGATGATTGACGAAGTGCAGTGCGGCATGGGCCGCACCGGCAAATGGTTTGCCCACCAGTGGGCTGGCATCCAACCTGACGTGATGCCGCTGGCCAAGGGCCTGAGTTCCGGTGTGCCGGTGGGCGCAGTCGTGGCCGGTCCCAAGGCAGCCAAGATTTTTGCGCCCGGCAACCACGGCAGCACTTTTGGCGGCAACCCATTGGCCATGCGTGCCGGGGTGGAGACCATTCGCATTATGGAAGAGCAAGGATTGCTGGCCAACGCCGCCAAGGTGGGCGACCACCTGAGGGCGGCATTGCAAACCGCTCTGGCAAGTGAGTTGTCCAGCGGCGCGGTCAAGGAAATTCGTGGCCAGGGACTGATGCTGGGCGTCGACCTGTCCAGGCCCTGCGGCGCCCTGGTGCAGCAGGCGGCAGATGCAGGCCTGCTGATCAGCGTTACCGCGGACAGCGTTATCCGACTGGTGCCCCCCCTCATCATGACCACAGCTGAAGCCGACCAGGTGGTCGCCATCCTGTGCCCACTGATTTCCGCATTACTCAAGGATGTCGTATGAAACCCGTGCCCAGCACCCTGCCCCAAGGCGCACCACCCGTGCGGCACTATCTGCAATTTGCCGACTTCAACGCTGACGAGTACCATTACCTGTTCACCCGCGCCGCGTTAATCAAGAAGAAGTTCAAGACTTTCACCAAACACCAAACGCTGGAGGACCGCACACTGGCCATGATTTTCGAGAAGGCATCCACCCGCACCCGGGTGAGCTTCGAGGCCGGTATGTACCAACTGGGCGGCAGCGTGGTCCACCTGACCACGGGCGATAGCCAGTTGGGTCGCGCCGAACCGATCGAAGACAGCGCCAAGGTCATCAGTCGCATGACGGACATCGTGATGATCCGAACCTTCGAGCAAACCAAGATCGAGCGTTTTGCTGCCAACTCACGCGTGCCGGTTATCAATGGTCTGACCAATGAGTTTCATCCCTGCCAGATTCTGGCCGACCTCTTTACCCTGCTTGAACACCGAGGCACGGATGCCAGCGGCAACCTGAACCCCGACTACCTGCAAGGCAAGACGGTGACCTGGGTGGGCGATGGCAACAATATGGCCAATACCTGGCTGCAAGCCGCTGCCACACTGGGATTTCACCTTCGGGTGAGCACCCCCAGCGGCTACGAGGTAGATGAAAAAGTGGCCGTCACCCCCCGTGGAATGGGCGCAGGCAGCTATAAAACCTATAGCAATCCAGTTGAGGCGTGCACCAACGCCGATCTGGTCACCACCGACGTGTGGACCAGCATGGGCTTTGAGGCCGAGAACGAAGCCCGCCGCAAAGCCTTCGCCGCCTGGTGTGTTGACTCCAACATGATGGCGGCCGCCAAGCCCGACGCCTTGTTCATGCACTGCCTACCCGCCCACCGGGGCGAAGAAGTGCAGGCCGACGTCATCGATGGGCCGCAATCCGTGGTATGGGACGAAGCCGAGAACCGAATGCACGTTCAAAAAGCCCTTATGGAATACCTGCTGCTGGGCCGCCAGGTTTGATGCACGCAATCGGAAAAAACACATGAAAAACCCGAACGAAGAGCCCAAAGTCTGGGTCACTGTTCTGAAACTGGTCGTTGGAGTAGTCGTGATCGTGGGTGGAGTTGGCGTTGCCTTGTGGTACGCGCAAGGCATGGACAACGGTGAACTCAAGCTCCCGTCACCCGAACCATGGGGAATTTCCAAGGATTCCCCCGTCCGCATGAAGCGCTAACGAGAGTTGAAAACCTTCACTCGATCCGAATACCCTGGCGCGCAATGACATCGCCGAGTAGCGCGGTGTCCTGCCGCATCCGATTGGCCAGTCCTTCGGGGGAAGATCCGACCACCTGCCAACCCTGAACAAACAGGCGTTGCCGCATCTCGGGTGCACGCACGATCTCGCTGACCAACACAGCCAATCGACCCTGCAATGCCTTTGGCAGCGACGCAGGAACGGCTATAGCGTTCCACACTTCCAGGTCAAAGCCCTGAATGCCCAACTCAGCCAGACTGGGCAACTCGGGCACCAGCGTGCTGCGCCCGGGTGATGTCACCCCAATAGCGCGCAATTTACCAGCGCGGACCTGAGGCATCACGACCCCAGGCGGCAACAACGCCAAATGGATTTGCCCGCTCAACATGGCATTGACAACCTGTGGGTTGCCAGGGTAAGGCACATGCACCGGAGCAAGTCCGGTGCGCGCTTTAAGCAATTCCATTCCCAGATGCGACACAGTGCCCTGACCGGGCGAACCGTAGTTCCACGCGCTGCCCGCCAGTAGGCCGGTTTTTACAAAGTCGTGCGCCGTACCTGCCACGCTGGCGGCAACGGTCAGCACCAGGGGAGCTGTGCCAATCAGGCACACAGGCGCCAGGTCCTTGGCAGGGTCGTAGGGCGTCTTAGCATTCAACAAGCGCGCAATGGTCAGGTTGCCGTTGATCATCAAGCCCAGTGTGTGGTCGTCGGTGGCCTTGGCCACCATGTCAGCAGCAATGTTGCCGCTGGCACCTGGTCGGTTGTCCACAATCACGGGTTGTCCCAACGCCCTGGACAAGGGATCGGCCAGTGCGCGGGCAGTCAGGTCGGGACTGGAGCCACCCGGAAATCCCACCAAGATGCGCACGGGTTTGCTGGGCCAGAGCCTACT
>Ga0194061_1000794_pt1 | contig 19261 bp, 17 predicted proteins | sample SepL2221m_MetaG_FD_163423 | JGI IMG/M metagenome (GOLD analysis project Ga0194061, IMG submission 163423) | Anoxic zone freshwater microbial communities from boreal shield lake in IISD Experimental Lakes Area, Ontario, Canada - Sep2016-L224-21m | ecosystem: Environmental > Aquatic > Freshwater >... | reverse complement strand
GATCGACAGTTCGATGTTGATGCGCTCGATCCCGTCGGAGTAATCGCCGAGCCGGTCGAGCGGGATGACCACGTCCTCGTTGATCTTGAAGGCGTTGGTGTGTTTGGCAATGGCGGCGGTGCGCGCCCGGTCGAGCCAGAAAGTCTTGCGCGATTCGGCGCTGACGGCGATAAAGCCCTCGCCGCCGCGGGCATTGGCGATGCGCACCACGTGCGAAGCGGCGAGCGCCACCGCGTCATCGCTTTCACCGACGATGTCGCCGATCAAGACCATTTTTGGCCGTCCCGAGCGCCGCGCCTTGGTGGCATAGCCAACGGCCTTCAGGTAGCGTTCGTCAAGGTGTTCCAGGCCGGCGAGAATGGCGCCGCCCGGCCGGGTGTCGAGGTAATCCTTGATCTCGACGATGGCGGGCACCGAGTCGCGCACCTGGCCGAAAAACTCGAGGCAGACGGTGCGCACCGCGCGCGGCATGCGGTGCAGGATGAAACGCGCCGAGGTGATGAGTCCGTCGCAGCCCTCTTTCTGGATGCCCGGCAGGCCGGACAGGAATTTGTCGGTGACATCTTTGCCCAGGCCGGTTTTGCGGAATTTCGCGCCGGCTATTTCCAGCACGCGCTCGTCGACCAGGGTGGTGCCGTCCCTTTTGTAGCGGCAGATGCGAAAGCGCGCCGTGGCGATATCGTGGATTTTGCCCAGGTTGTGGTCGAGCCGCGTCACCTCCAGCCAGTCGGCCTGCGGCGTCACCATGCGCCAGGAGGCGAGGTTGTCGAGCGCGGTTCCCCACAGCACGGCTTTTTTGCCGCCGGCGTTCATGGCGACATTGCCGCCTATGCACGAGGCGTCGGCCGAGGTCGGGTCGACGGCAAACACCAGGCCTTTGGCCTCGGCCGCTTCCATCACCCGCTTGGTGACGACGCCGGCGCCGCAGCGTATGGTCGCGACCGGATGGCCGACCCCGGGCAACTCTTGCAGCGCCGGCTCGGACAGCGCGTCGAGTTTTTCGGTATTGATTACCGCCGAATGCCGGCTCAGCGGTATCGCGCCACCGGTATAGCCGGTACCGCCGCCGCGCGGCACGATGGTCAGGCCGAGTTCTATGCAGTCGCGCACCAGGTCGGCGACCTCGTCCTCGCTGTCCGGGTTGATGATGACAAAGGGATATTCGACGCGCCAGTCGGTGGCGTCGGTGACATGCGAGACGCGGGCGAGGCCGTCGAACTGGATGTTGTCGCGGTGCGTGCTGCGCGAGAGCAGGCGCAGCGCCTTTTTGCGCAATTGGCCGGTTTCCTCGAACTCGCGCTCGAAGGCCTCAACGGCGTCATGGCCCTTTTCCAGCAACAAGGCCACCTTGAGGTTGCGCGCGGCGTGCTGCGCAACCAGTTCCGGGGTCACCGGTTCTTCGGCGAGGTAATGACCGCGCCGTTTTTCGATTTCGGCGAGACGGTGGCGCATCGCCTGTACCAGCTGGGCGCGCCTTTTCGGATTGTCGAGCAGGTCGTCCTGCAAATAGGGGTTGCGGTTGACCACCCAGATATCGCCCAGCACCTCGTAGAGCATGCGCGCCGACCGGCCGGTGCGCCTTTCCTGGCGCAGGTCGAGCAGCGATTGCCACGCCGCTTCGCCAAGCAGGCGGATCACCACCTCACGGTCGGAAAACGACGTGTAGTTGTAGGGGATTTCGCGAAGACGTGCGGACATGGGGTGGGCGGCGGGGCGATCCAGCACGGAATCTTACCCTACCGCGGTGCAGCATCGGCCAATAACCCTATTCGGGCAAAGGCTTGTCGACGTTTTGCGCATCCTCGCGGTCGGCAAAAATATCCACGTAACTGGCGTAAAAACTGGCAAACAACGTGGGTACCAGCATCAGTACGGCGGGCACCACGCTGTAGATGAGGATGCTCGAAAATAGTGCGCTTGAGGGGCGCACCGCCATGGCAATGATCAGCACAATCGCCGGGGCAACACCGCCTATCAGCCCGAAAGCGAGGCCGTAGATGAGAAAAGCGCGCCAGTTGCGCAGGCCGGCGAAAAAACTGTAGAACAAGGATTGTGCCGCACCCATGCCCCGCCAGGCGGCAAGGGCGGGGGCAAACCACCAGGCCATCAGCACCGGCGTATAGACCAGGCTGGCCAGCGCCAGCGCCAGGACGAGGTCGCTTTGCGCCAGGGCTTCGGGTGAGGGCTTCTGGCCAAACAGCATCCAGCGCGCGAGCACGCCGCCGTCGGCCAGCGCTGAAGCGCCGAGCACCAGCAGTGTGGCCAGCAGGTAAAGACCGCCCAGGGTGATAAGTGCGGGAAGATTCTCGCGAAAGCCGGAAAACAACAGCGGCATGCCGACCGGACGGCCTAGGGCGAGTTCCCGTGAGAACACCATGAAACTGACCGAAAAAGCCGGAATGAGGACCGAGGTTACGGCGAGACCGAGCCACGGACCGATCAGCGGCACCGTCGACACCAGCACATTGGCCACGGCCATCAGCAACCAGTAAGCAAAAACCAGCGCCAGCCACAGCGCCGGGTTCTTGCGAAACAGGGCAAAACCGCCGCGTACCCAGTGCCAGCCGTTGATTGCAGGGACGATATTCATTGGGGCGTGGTCAGTCCGGCAGCGCGGTGGCGCCGGTGACGCGCAACTCGAGAATGCGGCGGAAATGCTCCGGGTCGTGTGCGTGCGTCAGCTCGCCCGGGCGCGGCAGGTAAAAATCGAACAAGCGTGACAGCCAGAAGCGCAGCGCGGCGGCGCGCAACATCACCGGCCAGGCGGCGCGTTCGATGACGCTGAAGTCGCGGCGGGCGCGGTAGGCGGCAAGCAGCGCACCGGCGCGCGTCGCATCAATTGCCCCGCTACCGTCAATGCACCAGTCGTTGACGGTTACCGCCACGTCGTACAGCCAGGCGTCGACGCCGGCAAAGTAAAAGTCAATGACGCCACCGACGCGCGACCCGTCGAAGAGCACGTTGTCGCGGAACAGGTCGGCGTGAATCGGTCCCCGCGGCAGGGCATCGTGGCGGTGGCCGGCCTGGAAGGCGAGCTCATTTTCCAGCAGGGCCGCCTTGTGCGCATCAAGGAAAGGCATCACCTGCGGTGCCGCCCAGTGCCACCAGTGCGGCCCGCGCGGATTCTCCTGTACTGTTTTGTAGGAGCTCCCGGCAAGGTGCATGTCGGCCAATACCTCGCCAATCCTCGCGCAATGCGCCGCCTCCGGTGCCATCACCGGTTCGCCGCTGAGCCGGGTGACCAGCGTCGCCGGTTTGCCGTTGAGTTCGCCAAGCAGGCGGTTGTCCTGGTTGGCGATGGGCAGCGGGCAGGCAATGCCGTGGTGTGCCAGGTGTGACATCAGGTCGAGGTAAAACGGCAGTTCGGCGGGCGACAGACGCTCAAACAGCGTAAGGACATAGCGACCCTGGGTGGTGGTGACAAAATAATTGGTGTTCTCTATGCCCGAGGCGATGCCGCGCAACTCGACAAGGGTGCCGATGGCATAGCCCCTGAGCCAGTGCGCAAGCTGTTCCGGCGTTACGGAGGTGAAAACGGACACGATGCGGGCGGGTGGAGTGCGGGCCTGACGGGGGCAGTCAGGGAAAAATCAGGGAAAAATCAGGAAAAAATCAGAACGAGAAAATCTGCCATGTTGGCACGCGCAAGCCCGAATCATTGCCCGAGCGCGTCGGCGCGCCATCGCCCAGGTCCTCGTTCAGGTGATAGGTGGTGCCGATGGGGGAGGTGACGGTAACGGATTTTTTGCCGTCAAGCGGCGAGGTCGCCTCCTCGATTTCCTGAACGTCACGGCGCTTGATGACGATCGATGGCGCGTCAAGGGCTGCATCAAAATTAAAGCCCGGGTCGGGCGGGGGCGCGGGCACCGGTTCAAGCGCCGGGCGCTGCTGGGCGTACAGCGGCAAGGCGGCGGCGAGTAGCACGATGGCGAGTAAATGGCGCATGTTTTGGTTCCCGATCAATAGTGCGATTCTAGCAGAACTGCAGTCTTTACCCCCTGAAACGCTACAGCTTGAGGAAGGTTTCCCGCTCCACATTGGAGGGGGCGAATCTGCGGTTTTCGTAGTGCTTGAAGATGGTATCGACAATGGCGTTCGGGTCGTCTATCACCTGGATCAGGTCGAGGTCCTCCGGGCTGATCATTTTTTCGCTGACCAGGCGGTCCTTGATCCAGTCGAGCAGGCCGCGCCAGAACGGTTCGCCGACAAGGATGATGGGCATCTTTCGCGTTTTTCCGGTCTGCACCAGCGTCAGCGCCTCGGTCAGCTCATCGAGGGTGCCGAAGCCGCCGGGCAGCACGACATAGGCCACGGCGAATTTGACAAAGCAGACCTTGCGCGCGAAAAAATGCCGGAAGGACAGGCTGATGTCCTGGTAGGTGTTGGCAAACTGCTCGCGCGGCAATTCGATGTTCAGCCCGACCGAGGGCGATCGGCCGAAATGCGCGCCCTTGTTGCACGCTTCCATGATGCCCGGACCGCCGCCGGAGATGACGGAAAAGCCCGCATCGGACAGCTGGTGCGAGATTTTTGCCGCCAGCTCGTAGTACGGATGCGCCGGATCGATGCGCGCGCTGCCGAAAATGCTGACCGCCGGACGGATCTGGTTGAGGCGCTCAGTGGCCTCGACAAACTCTGACATAATGCCGAACAGGTGCCATGCCTCGCGTGCGATGGAGCCTTGGGCGTCGGCGCCGTCAGAGGCGGTTTTGGGGATTTTTTCAGTCATTCGTGTGGCCCTGGAAAAAGGTCGTGCGGGACAAGTCATCCCGGGTGTTGCGGTAAAAGATCTTCGGACAAGCTTCAGTCGTGTTGTGTTTGCCGCGCGACCCGCACGTGGTGGCCGTGTTTCTTGAAGCCGCTGTGCCGCAATTCAATAAATCAGCATTACCCAGAGTTTCAACCTTGGATAAAACACTGCTTCTGGTCGACGGGTCGTCCTATCTGTACCGGGCTTTTCATGCCATGCCCGACCTGCGCAACGCGCTGGGCGAACCGACGGGCGCGATCTACGGCGTAATTAACATGCTACGCCGGCTCAGAAACGACTACAAGGCGGATTATCTCGCCTGCGTCTTTGACGCCAAGGGTAAAACCTTTCGCGACGACCTTTACGCCGACTACAAGGCCAACCGCGCGCCGATGCCCGATGACCTGGTCGCGCAGATAGCGCCGTTGCACGACGCCGTGCGCGCCCTCGGCTGGCCGCTGCTGATGATAGACGGCGTGGAAGCAGACGACGTGATCGGCACGCTGGCGCACATGGCGACGCGCGAAGGCGTGAAAACCATCGTGTCCACCGGTGACAAGGACCTCACCCAGCTGGTGAATCCCGGCGTGACCCTGGTCAACACCATGAGCAACGAAGTGCTCGATGAAGCCGGCGTGACACAGAAGTTCGGCGTGCCGCCGGCCCTGATCGTTGACTATCTTTCGCTGATCGGCGATGCCGTGGACAACGTGCCCGGCGTGCACAAGGTCGGGCCCAAGACGGCGGTGAAGTGGCTGACGCAATACGGCAGCCTCGACGCGGTGATGGCGCACGCCGGTGAAATCGGCGGCGCGGTGGGCGAGAACCTGCGCCAGGCGCTCGAATGGCTGCCCAAGGGCCGTCATCTGCTCACGGTCAAGTGCGATGTTCCGCTGCCCGCGGCCTTGCACGACCTTGCGGCCAAGGAGCAGGATGCAAAGACCCTCGCCGCATTGTTCGAGCGCTACGGCTTCAAGACCTGGTTGAAGGAAGTGCAGGGCGGATCCGGCCCGGCCGTCGGCGCGGCGGCGCCCGGGGCGACGACGACCGGGGCGCCGGCGGAAAGAGTTTTTGCCGAGGATATCCCGCGTCATTACGACACCCTGCTCAACGAAGTTGAGCTGCTCGACTGGATGGAAATCCTTGCGCGCGCGGACATCGTCTCGCTCGACACCGAGACCACCGGCCTTGATCCGCTGCAGGCGCGGCTGGTGGGCATGTCCTTTTCAGTCGAGCCGGGCCGCGCCGCCTACCTGCCGCTTGCGCACAGCGGCCCCGGCGTGGCCGAGCAGCTCGGCGTCGCGCGCGCCCTCGAGCTGCTGCGCCCCTGGCTGGAGGATGCCGCGGCAAAAAAGCTCGGGCAGAACCTCAAGTATGACCAGCATGTGTTCGCCAACCACGGCGTGGCCCTGCGCGGCGTCGCGCACGACACCCTGCTCGAATCCTATGTGCTGGAGAGCCACATGCGCCACGACATGGACTCGCTCGCCGCGCGCCACCTTGGCGTTAAAACCATCAGCTACGACGAGGTCACCGGCAAGGGCGCGCAACGCATTGGCTTTGACCAGGTCGACCTTGAGCGCGCCACCGCCTACGCCGCCGAGGACGCCGACATTACGCTGCGCCTGCACCTGGCCCTGTCGCCGCAGCTGGCGGCCGATGAAAGGCTGCAGCATGTCTATGCCGGCATCGAGATGCCGGCGCGCGAGGTGCTGTTCCGGATGGAGCGCAACGGCGTGCTGATCGACTCGGCGCTGCTGGAAAAGCAAAGCGCCGAGCTGGGTGCCAAGATGATGGCGCTGGAAAAAAAGGCGTTCCTCGAGGCCGGCCAGCCGTTCAACCTGAATTCGCCCAAGCAGATCGGCGAGATTTTTTTCGAGCAGCTCAAGCTGCCGGTGGTGAAAAAGACGCCCTCGGGCGCGCCCTCGACCGACGAAGAGGTGCTGGAAAAGCTGGCGCTCGACTATCCGCTGCCGAAGACGCTGCTCGAGTACCGCGGCCTGACCAAGTTGAAGTCCACCTATACCGACAAGCTGCCGCGCATGGTCAATGCGCGCACCGGGCGCGTGCATACCAACTACGGCCAGGCGACGGCGGTGACCGGACGCCTTGCCTCCAACGACCCCAACCTGCAGAACATTCCGGTGCGCACCGGCGAGGGCCGGCGCATCCGCGAGGCCTTCATCGCCCCGCCCGGCCACGTGCTGGTATCGGCCGATTATTCGCAGATTGAACTTCGCATCATGGCCCACTTGTCGCGCGACCCGGGCCTGTTGAAGGCTTTTGCCGCCGGCGAGGACGTGCACCGCGCCACCGCTGCGGAGATATTCAACCGCAACATCGTCGAGGTCAGCGCGGATGAGCGCCGCGCCGCCAAGACCATCAATTTCGGCCTGATCTACGGCATGTCGGCGTTTGGCCTGGCCATACAGCTCAACCTCGACCGCACCACCGCCCAGGCCTATATCGACAATTACTTTGCGCGCTATCCCGGGGTGAAGCGCTACATGGACGAGACGCGGGCCAAGGCGCGTGAACTGGGCTATGTCGAAACCGTCCTCGGCCGCAGGTTGTGGCTGCAGGAAATACGCTCATCCAATCCGGCCCGGCGCCAGGGCGCCGAGCGCGCCGCCATCAACGCGCCGATGCAAGGCACCGCGGCCGACCTGATCAAGCTGGCGATGATTGCCGTGCAGGGCTGGCTGGACCGCGATAAGCTGCGTTCGCGACTGATCATGCAGGTGCATGACGAACTGGTCCTGGAAGTGCCCGACGAAGAGCTCGCGCGGGTGCAAACGGAACTGCCGCAACTGATGGCCGGTGTTGCCAGGCTGGAGGTGCCGCTGCTGGTTGATCTTGGCAGCGGATTGAACTGGGAGGCGGCGCATTGATGCCGAGCCGGGTGTCCCGCAGGGGTGGCTGGTCATGAACGAGTTCCCGGCGATCGAGGAATACCGGCTGCCGCATGTCGTGTTGCTGGGCGATTCGCTGCTGCCGGTGCGCGCGGACCTCCCCGGCGGCAGCCTTGAGTCGGCGGTCATGCCCGGCGCGCGTTTCCCCTGGAAGCTGTCGGTCATATCTGCGGCGCAGGTCTCCACGCCGGGCGCGACGCCCATTCCCGAAGACGCCAGCCACATCGTCATCAACATCGAGGGCAACGACGCCATTGCCGCGAGCGGTTTGCTCGACGGTCCGGCGATTGCGTGGCGGGCCGGTCTCTCCCAGCTCAACAGCGCCGCCGATGATTTTGAGCGGCATGTCGAAATTCTCTCCCGCGCCGCCTTGTCGACGCGCCTGCCCACCCTGGTCTGCACCATGTATCCGCCGCGCTATCCGGACTGGGAGCACCAGCAGGCGGCGTGTGCCGCGCTGGCGGTGTTCAACGACCGCATCCTCAAGAGCGCCGTGGCCGCCGGATTTTCCATCGCCGACCTGCGCCAGCTTGGCGGCGTTGCGGACCTATACGCCACCCCGACACAGCTTTCACTCGCCGGACTGCAGCGTGTCGCCGAAATCATCCGCCGCGCGCTTGATGTGATTTCGCGCGACACGGCGCGCAGCCAGGTGTTTTTCTAGGGGGGGGCGCACCCGGTTAAAGTGACAAGCAAGGTCAAAAGACCGAGAATGGCGCGCATGAAATCCCCCGCAAAGAGGTTGATCAGCCTGAAGCAACTCGCCTTCATCGGCGCGCTTGCCGCCATCGGCACGCTGATGTTTGTTCTGACCATGCTCAAACCGGGCACGGTGCCCGAAGTGCAGTTCAACACCATCAAGGGCGAGCGCATCCATACCAGTGACTTGCGCGGCAAGGTGGTGCTGGTGAATTTCTGGGCGACGGACTGCGAAATCTGCGTGCGGGAAATGCCGAAAATTGTCGCGACCCACGTCAAGTTCGCGTCGCAGGGGTTTGAGACCATTGCCGTCGCCATGCGTTATGACCCGCCCAACTATGTCGTCAATTACGCCGAGAAGAACGCGCTGCCGTTCAAGGTCGCCCTCGATGTCAACGGCGACCTGGCGCAACGCTTTGGCAACGTCAGCCTGACGCCGACCACCTTCATCATCAGCCGGGACGGGCGCATCGTCAGGCAGTATGTCGGCGAACCGGACTTTGAGGCCCTGCACTTATTGCTGGAAAAGGAATTAAAGGCCGGCTGATGCGCGGCAAAAATCCTCAAGATTGAATTTCTGAAATCCGCGCCAGGCAAGGGTTTGCGGCGGAATTGGGTGACAAAAAAGTCACCTTCTATAGCAGGCTTGCGACCAGTTGCGCAATCGTCCCCGGTTCGGGCGAGCCGTTGATGCGCTGGCGCACGACGCCCTCGCGGTCGATGATGAAGTAAGTGGGCGTGGTGCCGATGCGGCCGTAATGCTCGAAAATCGCGTCGCTGCGCATGGCCGAGGGAAAGCTGTAGTTCTTGCCCTTCCAGAACTCGCGTGCCGTCTTGTCGCTTTCGTCTATAGAAAGCGCCACGACCTCCAGGCCTCTTGCCTGCTGTTGCTGGTAGATGCGCTGCATTTCGGCCAGGTCGGCGCGGCAATACGGGCACCAGGTCGCCCAATACATCTGCACCACCACCTTGCCCTGCAACTGCGTTGCCGTGAGTATCTTGCCGTTGAGCAGTTTGATGTCAAGGGCGGGCGCGCGTTTGCCGGTTTCGATACCGGACGCGATGGCGCGGCCGAGGCCGCCGAGCCCGGCACCGGCCGCGGCGAGGCCCTTGATGGCGAGGCGCCTGCCCTTGAATGAATTCATCCGGCGGGGGTGGCGGTCAGTGCGTCGGTAACGCCGGCGGCATGCGCCTGCTGGTCGGCGTGGTAGCTCGAGCGCACCATCGGGCCGACCGCGGCGTGCATGAAGCCCATGGCGCGGGCTTCTCGCTCAAAGCGGGCAAACACATCCGGGTGGACGTAGCGCTCCACTGACAGGTGGTGCGCCGAGGGCTGCAGGTACTGGCCTATGGTCAGCATGTCGACGCCGTGCTCGCGCAGGTCGCGCATTACGGCGATGATTTCCTCGTCGCTTTCGCCCAGCCCGACCATCAGCCCCGATTTGGTCGGCACGTCCGGGTGGCGCGACTTGAATTGGCCGAGCAGCATCAGCGAATGGGTGTAGTCCGAACCCGGGCGCGCCTGCTTGTACAGGCGCGGCACGGTTTCGAGGTTGTGGTTCATCACGTCTGGCGGGCCACCATCGAGGATTTCGAGGGCGCGGTCCAAGCGGCCGCGAAAATCGGGCACCAGCACCTCAATGCGCGTTTGCGGCGAGTGCATGCGCACGGCGCGGATGCAGTCGACAAAATGTTTTGCCCCGCCGTCGCGCAGGTCGTCGCGGTCGACGCTGGTGATGACCACGTACGAGAGCTTGAGCGCGGCGATGGTCCGCGCCAGGTGCAGCGGTTCATCGGCATCGAGCGGGTCGGGCCGGCCGTGGCCGACGTCGCAAAACGGGCAGCGCCGCGTGCACTTGTCGCCCATGATCATGAAGGTGGCAGTGCCCTTGCCAAAGCACTCGCCGATATTCGGGCAGGACGCCTCTTCGCACACCGTGTGCAGGCGGTTTTCCCGCAGGATCTGTTTTATTTCGGTGAAACGGGAGTTGTCCGAGGCCGCGCGCACGCGTATCCAGTCCGGCTTTTTCAGCTTTTCCGCCGCGACGATCTTGATCGGGATGCGCGCAGTCTTGGACTGGCCTTTTTGCTTGGTGTCTGCGGGAGTCATCGGAGCAATTCGACCACTTTGGCGGCGAGTCGTTCCCCCAGTACATCGGTATTGGCGCTGATACCCAGGTCACGCGTCTGTGTCACGCGCAGGCCGGGAAAGCCGCACGGGTCGATGGCGTCAAACGGTGTGAGGTCCATGTCAACGTTGAGGGCGATGCCATGATAACAACAGCCCTTGCGCACACGCAGGCCCAAGGCGGCGACCTTGGCGCCGCTGACATACACGCCGGGCGCTCCGGTCACCCGCGCGGCGGCAATCTGGTGGTCTGCGAGGAGGTCGATCACCGCCTGTTCGGCCAGTTGCACCAGCTGGCGCACCTTGATTTCGCGCCGTGCGAGGTCAAGCAACAAATAGACGATGGCCTGGCCGGGGCCGTGGTAAGTGATCTGCCCGCCGCGATCGGTCGCCTCTACCGCAATCGCGCCCGAGCGCGGGAAATGCTCCGCCCTGCCCGCCAGCCCGTTGGTATAGACCGGCCGGTGTTGCAGCGTCCAGATTTCGTCTGCGCTGGCTGTGGTGCGCTCTGCGGTGAAGCGGCGCATTGCCTCGTAGGTGGGCAGGTAATCGACCAGGCCCAGCTGTTTGATGATGGGGGAATGGTGAACGGGGAATGGGGAAGGGTCTGCGGGACGGGCCGGCATTGCGGCCATTTGTCCACGATTTACCATTGCCGATTCACCGTTCACCTATAACACCATCTTGACCATGGGGTGGTCGCAAAGCGCCTGGTACAGCCCGTCGAGCTGCTGGCGCGAGGTGGCGTTGATGGTGACCGTGAGCGACAGCCATTTGCCTTCCTTGCTGGAGCGCATTTCGATGGTCGAGGCGTCAAAATCGGGCGCGTGCTGCCTCACCACATTGGCCACGGTCTGTGCGAAGCCGTCCTGCGTCAGTCCCATGACCTTGATCGGGAACTCGGTCGGGAAGGCGATCAGCGATTCGAGTTCCGGCTGCGACTCCGGCTTTTCAGACATGTGCCGGCGCGCACTCTTTGGCGCGCAGCGCGCGGAACAGGCTGTGCATGCGCTTGAACACCGCGCCCGGCTTGCCCGCGCCGGCGCCCTTGCCAACCGGCTTGCCGTCCAGCGTGACCACCGGGATCAATTCCTTGGTCGTCGAGGTGAGCCAGACTTCGTCTGCCGAGCGCACTTCGGCTTCGGACACCTTGCGCTCCTCCAGCGGGACCTTGTTCGCGCGCATCAGCTCGAGTGCGACGTTATAGGTGATGCCCGGCAGGATCAGGTTGTCCTGCGGCGGGGCGAGGACGACGCCGTTTTTCACCGTCATCACGTTACAGGCCGAGGCTTCGGTGAGAAAGCCGTCGCGGAACATGATGCACTCCAGCGCACCGACATCCGCCGCCAGCTGCCGCGCCAGGACATTGCCCAGCAGCGAGGTTGACTTGATCTGGCAGCGCAACCAGCGCGTGTCCGGTGCGCTGATGCATTCGGCGCCCTGCTCGTAAAACGAGTCGGGCGGCGTCATCAGCTGGTTGCACATCATGAATATCGTCGGTTTTGCGTCCTTCGGAAAGACATGGTCGCGCGGTGCGACGCCGCGCGTGATTTGCACGTAAATGCCCTGGTTATCCCAGGGATTCTTTGCCACCAGCTGCTCGGTCAGGCTGGTCCATTGCCCCATGCTGAGCGGATTGCCGATGCGTATCTCGGCGAGGCTGCGTTGCAGCCTCTCGAGGTGCTGTTGCAGCCGGAAGGGTCGCTTGCCGTAGGCCGGGGTAACTTCATAGACGCCGTCGCCAAACATGAAGCCGCGGTCGAAGACGGAAATTTTCGCGTCTTCGCGCGCCATAAACTCACCGTTGAGATAGACCGTCATATCTTCCTCGCAATTTTCGAATACCTGCATGGTGCGTTGAACGGCCGGGGTTCAAGGTCCAATCCGACGCGTGCGGTCAAAGCGACGTGCTGCTCCGCTTTTGCATTATTTAAACCAAAGCCTGAAGGTGTCCCAGGTGCGGCCGAAATAGCCGGCTATGCCGACACTGTCCAGCGCAACCACAGGATACTCCGCTACCAGTCCGCTCTCCACCATCACCCGCAGCGTGCCCACCCGCTGCCCGACGCTGATCGGGGCAACCAGCGGCTGCTGGCTGACGAAATCGGCTTTTACCTTGTCAGCCTGGCCGCGTGGCAGGGTCACAAACATTTCGGTCTGGAAGCCCGCCTTGAGGCGGTTTTCGCTGCCTTTCCACACCTCGAGCGTACTGACGGCCTGGTTTTTTTCGTACAGGCGCACGCTTTCATAGAACTGGAAGCCGTAGTTGAGCAGTTTCAGGCTTTCCTGGGCGCGAACCGAGTCTGACGCGGTGCCAAGTACCACAGACAACAAGCGCCGCGGACCGCGTTTGGCCGAGGCAATCAGGCAATAGCCGGCGTTGTCGGTATAGCCCGTCTTGACCCCGTCAACGTTCGGGTCCAGCCACAGCAGGCGGTTGCGATTGTGCTGGGTGATGTTGTTGTAGCGATACTCCTTCATCGAATACAACTGCGCGTAGAACTCCGGGAAATCGCGGATCAGCGCGGACGCAAGCAATGCCAGGTCTCCTGCGCTGGAGTAATGCTGCGGATCGGGCAGGCCGCTGGAGTTGGTGAAGTGGGTGTTTTTCATCCCGAGGCGCGCCGCCTCCTTGTTCATCAGCTGGGCGAAGGATTCTTCGGACCCGGCGATCGCCTCGGCGAGGGCGATGCAGGCGTCGTTGCCCGACTGCACGATCATGCCGCGCAGCAGTTCCTCGACGGTGACCGGATTCTTCGGGTCGATGAACATGCGCGAACCCTGGGCGCGCCAGGCCTTTTCCGACACCGGCAGGGCCTGGGTGAGCGACAGCTGCTTGTTCTTGATTGCCGCGAACGCGATGTAAGCGGTCATCAGCTTGGTCAGCGACGCTGGTTCAAAGCGTTCGTTGGGAGCCTGGCTGGCGATCAGCTGGCCGCTAGACATGTCCAGCAGCAGCCAGGCTTTGGCCGCGACGGTGGGTGGCGGAATCTGGGCGTTGCCGGCTTGCGCGAAAAACAGGGGCAGGGCGAAGAACAGGAAGGCGAGGTAACGGCGCATGGAGACAGCAGACAAAGCGAAATTATACCAGCCGGTCTTGTGCCGGCCAGATGTGACCGGTTACCGGTCACCTGTCAACGCTTACTTAAGGATGACGACGGGCCTGAATGCAAGAGCCTCGCGTATCTGCTCTGCCGCGGCATTCGCCTCGGTACGGTCACGGTAGGGACCCAGGTGCAGCCGGAACAGGCCGTCACGCTGGTAGACCTCGACCGCCTTGTCCGACAGTGGCAGTTGCCCGGTCACACGCACGCGGAAATTCTCCGCGTTGTCGCGCCCCGAGAAGGCGCCCAGCTGCAGATAAATACCGCTTTTTTCGACATCGACGGGAATTTTTGCCGGCGGCGGCACCGCTGCGGGAGGTGGTGCCGCCACCGCTGTTACCGCCGGACCGGCCGCCGCTGGCTGCGGCGCGGGCCGGGCTTCCGCGACCCTGGGTTCGGCGGCGGGCGCCGCCGCCACGGCCTGGCTGCGCTGTCGCGCCGCAATGGCGGCGAACTCCTGCGGCAGGATTTGTTCGACCCCGACGCGGGTGCTGCCGTTGTTGATATAGCCGAGCTTGGCCGCCGCGGTATAGGAAAGATCAATGATTCTGCCGGAGTGGAAGGGGCCGCGGTCGTTAACGCGCACGATGACGGTTTTTTTCGTCGCCTCGCTGGTGACGCGGACATAGCTGGGGATGGGCAGCGTCGGGTGCGCCGCCGTCATGGCGTACATGTCATAGGGCTCGCCGCTGGAGGTGCGCTGGCCGTGGAATTTGCGACCGTACCAGCTGCCGATGCCAGTCTGCTTGAACGGTTGCAGTTCGCGCGCGGGGCGGTAGTCCTGGCCGAATACCGTATAGGGATTGTTGGCAAAGCGGTGCAGCGGTTCCACTTTGGGTTCGGCGTCGGGGATGGCGGCAAGATCGGCCGGGGCGCTCTCACCCGGTCCGTCGTCCTGGTAGTAGCCGCCGCCGCGGCGCGCCTGCGGCGCCGGCGCGCCGCCCGGTGCTTGCGTCGCGGGTGGACGCTCCACCACCGGCGTACTGGTGATGAGGCCGTGGCAGCCGGAGAGCAACATCACCAGGCAGGCGCAAGACCGCGTGACTAGCCGCGCGGCGCGTGTCATCACCGGCCGAATTTTGCACCCTTCACTTTTCACCATTCACTTTTCACGTTTTGTGTCATGTCTGCACCAGCTTGCGGTGCCTTTGCATGCTCATCAACATGCCCAAGCCGAGGAACAGCGCGGCGAGGGCGGTGCCGCCGTAGGAAACCAGCGGCAGCGGCACACCGACCACCGGCAGGATGCCGCTGACCATGCCCATGTTGACAAACGCATAGGTGAAAAAGGTCAGCGTGATGGCGCCGGCAATGAGCCGGGCAAAAAATGTCGGCGCATTGGCGGCGATCATCAGCCCGCGGGCGATCAGCGCGAGGTAGAGCATCAGCAGCACGATGTTGCCAAGCAGTCCGAATTCCTCGGAGAAAACGGCAAAAATGAAATCGGTGGAGCGCTCGGGTATGAACTCAAGATGGGCCTGTGTTCCCTTGAGCCAGCCCTTGCCGACCACGCCGCCCGAGCCCACCGCGATGGTCGACTGGATGATGTGGTAACCGGCGCCCAGCGGGTCGCCGGACGGGTCGAACAGCGTCAGGATCCGCCGCCGCTGGTAGTCGTGCAGCACCGACCACAGCAGCGGCATGCTGGCAATGCCGGCCACCGTCATGCCGATGATGATTCTCCACGAAAGGCCGGCAAGGAAAATGACATAAAAGCCCGATGCCGCGACCAGCAGCGCGGTGCCAAGGTCGGGTTGGCGCGCGATCAGCAACACCGGTATCGCCAGCAGCGCGCCGGCAACGACAAAATCGCGCAGGCGCAGCATCGCTTCGTATTTGTGGAAATACCAGGCCAGCATCAGCGGCATGGCGATTTTCATGATTTCCGAGGGCTGGATGCTGGTAAAGCCGAGGTTAAGCCAGCGCCTGGCGCCGTTGCGTATGTCGCCAAACAGCGCCACCGCAATGAGCAGCAGGATGCCGAGGATGTAAAGCGGCGGGGCAAGCCGCATCAGCGTTTGCGGCGGGATTTGCGCGGCGACCCACATCACCACAAAGGCGAAAGCGATATTCATGACCTGCGCGCTGATGCGGCTGGGTGTTTCGTAGGACGCGCTGTAGAGCGTCAGCATGCCCAGCATGAGTATGGTCAGTGCGATGCCGAACAGCGGTCCGTCGATCTTGTCGGTGAAGCGGCGCCACGCCAGTTCAATCATCGCCTTCCTCCTCCGCTACGGGGGCGGCCGGTTTTTTCGACACCTTGCCCAGCAGGTAGTAGTCGAGCACCGCGCGCGCAATCGGGGCGGCGGCCCGCGCGCCGAAGCCGGCGTTCTCGACCACCACGGCGAGGGCGATTTTCGGGCTCTCGGCCGGGGCGAAGGCGATGAACAGCGCGTGATCGCGATGTATCGCCTGGACGCGTTTTTCGTCGTATTTTTCGTTTTGCTTTATGGCTATGACCTGGGCCGTGCCGGTTTTTCCGGCGCTGATGTATTCGGCGCCGGCAAAGGCCCGCGCGCCGGTTCCCTCCTTGTTGACGCCGATCATCGCCTGTCTGATGACCTCGATTTGCTCCGGTTTTGCCGGCAGGGTTCCGACGGCAAGCGGCTTGAAGTAGCCGCGTTCGCCGGTCTTGATGTTCTCGACGTAATTCACCAAGTGCGGCTGGTACACGGTTCCGCCAGAGGCGAGCGATCCCACTGCCTGCGCCAGCTGCAGCGGGGTGTAGGCGTTGTAACCCTGGCCGATGCCGACCGAAATCGTCTCGCCGGCATACCATTTTTGCTGCTCCGGCCGACGGAAGCGCTTTTGCTTCCATTGCTGCGACGGCAGCACGCCGGCGGCTTCGCCCTCGATGTCGATGCCGCTGCGCCGGCCAAAGCCAAAATGCGTCATGTAGCCGGAAATATTGTCTATGCCGAGGTCGTTGGCGAGCTGGTAGTAATAGGTGTCGCAGGACACCACGATCGACTTGTACATGTCGACCATGCCGTGGCCGCCGACCTTGTCATCGCGAAAACGGTGGCCGCCGAAATTGAAATAGCCCGGATCGCTGATCGCCTGCGAGGGCGTGCGCTTGCCCAGGGCGAGCGCGGCGAGCGCCATGAAGGGCTTGAAAGTGGAGCCCGGCGGATAGGTGCCGGCAAGGGCGCGGTTTACCAGGGGCCGGTCGGGTGAGGTGTTGAGCGCGTCCCAGCTCACCGGGTCAATGCCGTCGACAAACAGGTTGGGGTCGAATCCGGGTTTTGACACAAAGGCGAGCACGCCGCCGGTCGACGGGTCTATTGCCACCAGCGCGCCGCGCTGCTCGCCAAAGGCGAGTTCGGCCACCTCCTGCAGGCGGATGTCGAGGGTGAGCACCAGGTTGTTGCCCGAAGTCGGCGGCGTGCGCGACAGCGTGCGCACGCCGCGGCCGCCGGCGTCGACCTCGACCTGCTCGGAGCCGGTGCCGCCGTGCAATTCCTTTTCGTATTTTTGCTCGAGACCGGTCTTGCCAATATGCTCTGTTCCCTTGTAGTTGGCCGCCAGTTCCTCGTTCTCGATCCAGTCGAGGTCGCGCTGGTTGATGCGGCCGATGTAACCGACGAAGTGCGAGCCTATTTCGCCCATGGGGTACTGGCGGAACAGCCGCGCCTTGATGTCCACGCCGGGGAAGCGATAGCGGTTGACGGCGAACCGGGCGACCTCCTCGTCGGTAAGGCGCGAACGGATCGGCAGGCTGTCGGCCCCCTTGGCCTCGATCATCAGGCGGCGGAAGCGCGTGCGGTCGCTTGGCCGGATTTCGACGACGCCGGCAAGATCGTCGATGACCGCCTCGGTATTGCCGACCTTGTCCGGGGCGATCTCCAGCGTGTAGGCCGAGTAATTGCGCGCCAGCACCACGCCGTTGCGGTCGGTGATGAGGCCGCGGTTGGGCACGATAGGCACGATGGAGATGCGGTTGTCCTCGGCCTTGGTCTGGTAGTAATCGTGCTGTATCACCTGGAGATAGAAAAAACGCGCCAGCAGGATGCCGAACAGGCCCAGCACCACCGCGCCGGCGATGCCGACGCGCAACTGGAAAAAATACAGTTCGCGCTCGTTGTCGCGAAACTCAGTGGCCATGGCGGGTCACTTTAATGCCGCACCAAACGCCCGATGGGGACATGTTCGCCATCCCGTTCCTTTGTCGGCTTGTACCGTACTTGAGCATGCTAGATCGGCCTGTTCTCGTCCACCGTCTCGGGGCGGCGTTGTGGCGATAGCAGGACGATGGCGACCAGCGGCCACATCGCGGCGGCGACAAAGCTGCCGAGAAAGTAGCCGATGCCGGGGAACGGCGCGCCGGCGAACATGCGCACGCCGAGCATCAGAGCCTGTACCAGCAGCATCAGCATCAAAACGTGCACCGCCTGATGCTTGAGCGAAAACCACAGCATGCGCCGGTGCAGTGCGATGGCGAGGAAGGCCAGCACGGCGTAGGCGAAGGCGTGCTGCCCCATCAGCGAACCGGTGCCCGCGTCCATCACCAGGCCGAGCGCCCATGCCGCGCCTATGCCCATGCGGCGTGGCTGGTGTATGCACCAGAACACGAGTACCAGGCCGAGCAGGTCGGGCACGCCGATGGCGTCCCCCCAGGGAATCAGGTTGAACATCAGCGCCAGCGCGAGGGTGACAACCATGAAGCCGGTACGCACCGGCAGCAGGATGTGCTGCGGGCCCTGGTTGATCATCGGCATGGGCGGCTCACTGTCATTCGCGCTTGCGCTGTTTTTTGGATTTTGCGCTGCGCTGCGGCGCCGGCTGCACTTCTGGCCTCGCGGGCAATTCCTCACCGCCGAGCAGAACCAGCACCTGCCGGTGCTGGTTTGCGCCGGCCTCCGGGGTGCAGGCAATCTTGGCGAAGGCGTAGGCGGCGTCGCGCTCGATGCGTGCCACACGCGCCACCGGCAGCCCCGGCGGATAGGTGCCGTCGATGCCCGAGGTCACCAGCAGGTCGCCGTTCTGGATCTCGGCATTGGCGGCCATGTAACGCAGGTCCAGCGTGGTGCCGTCGCCGCCGCCAAAGGCCACCGCGCGCAGGCCGTTACGCACGACCTGCACGGGTATGGCCTGGTCCTTGTCGGTGATCAGCGTGATTTCGGCGAGCAGCGGATGGACGCGCGTCACCTGGCCGATCACCCCGACATGGTCGACCACCGCCTGGCCGGGCTTGATGCCGTTTTGGGCGCCCTTGTTGATGACCACCTTGCGGCTGAACGGGTCGCGCCCCGAGTAAAGGATTTCGGCGAACACGGTCTCACGCGGCAGCCTGCCGCGTGCATCCAGCAATTGGCGCATTTGCGCGTTTTCGGATTCCAGCGATTGCAGCACCTGCGCCTGCTGGCCGAGCTTGAGTTGTTCGGCGCGAAGCTTTTCATTTTCGCTGCGCAGCGCCGACTGGCTGGTGAAGAATTCACTCGCCTTGTTGAAACCCACCAAAGGGGCCATGGCCACCTGCTGCACCGGGTAGGCGACCAGGGCAAATACCTGGCGCAGGGTGTCGGTGTAGCGAAAGCGCGCATCCAGGACCATCAGCAGGATGGCGAGGACGACAAAAAACGACAGGCGCACCAAGGGTGCCGGACCGCGGTTGAAAAACGGCGGCGGCGAATAGTCCATCAGTTGCGGCGGGGGGGCAGGATGGCGG
>Ga0194061_1000793_pt1 | contig 19273 bp, 19 predicted proteins | sample SepL2221m_MetaG_FD_163423 | JGI IMG/M metagenome (GOLD analysis project Ga0194061, IMG submission 163423) | Anoxic zone freshwater microbial communities from boreal shield lake in IISD Experimental Lakes Area, Ontario, Canada - Sep2016-L224-21m | ecosystem: Environmental > Aquatic > Freshwater >... | reverse complement strand
GGATCAAGAATGACGCGGTCAATTATCCGACGCTGAGCTTCAAAGATCGCGTCGTGAGCTGCGCGATCAGCAAGGCCGTTGAATTCGGATTCAAGACCGTCGCCTGTGCCACGACCGGAAATCTCGGCAACAGCGTCGCCGCGCTTTCGGTTCGCGCCGGCCTCGAATGTTACATCTTCATGCCTGCGAATTTGGAGTCCGGCAAGATTCTCAACACGAGCATCTACGGCGTCCACGTCGTCGGGATCAGCGGCAATTATGACGGCGTCAACCGTCTATGCAGCGAAATCGCCGGGAAGTTCGGCTGGGCCTTTTGCAACATCAATTTGCGCCCGTATTACGCCGAAGGCAGCAAGGCGATGGGTCACGAAATTTGTGAACAGCTCGGATGGAAAGCGCCGGACAATATCGTCTCGCCGATGGCTGGTGGCAGCTTGATCTGCAAGTTGGACAAAGCGATTCACGAGTTCGAAAAGACGGGCTTGATTCCGAAAGCGAACACGAAGATTTTCGGAGCTCAAGCAACCGGCTGCAACCCGATCACGCATGCGGTCAAACAGGGCTGGGATTTGTTCAAGCCGGTGAAGCCGAACACGATTGCAAAGTCCATCGCCATCGGCAATCCAGCGGACGGCTACTACGCGATCAAGACGATGCGCAACAGCGGCGGCTGGGGCGAAGACGTGACGGATCAGGAATGTATTGACGGTATCAAGCTGCTCGCCGAAACCGAAGGCATCTTCACCGAAACAGCCGGCGGTGTGACGACAGCGGTGACGAAGAAGCTGGTCGAACAAGGCAAGATCGACAAGAATTCCAGCACGGTCATCTGCATCACGGGTAATGGATTGAAGACGCTCGACGCGATTGTCGAACACGTGCCGAAGCCGGACGTCATCGACGCGAAGCTCAGCGACTTCGAGAACTTGATGGAAGAAATGAAGAAGCGGAAGTAGGAACGGCGAGTGCATCATCGGGCTTGCGCTGCTGTTCCCTCTCCCCTTGAGGGAGAGGGCCGACGAGCCTGCTGTTCGGCTCGCGGGGTGAGGGGAAGGCGTTGGATTAATCCAGCACGTCTGGATTGATCAGTGCCCCTCCCTCACCCGCAAGGAGAGGGAACAGCGGCGCAAGTCCTCAGAGACGGCTTATTTATCAGATGTGATTTGACATTAATCAGGAGCATTCCAATGGCCATAAAGGTTCGTATTCCCGAAGTATTGCGCAAGTTCACAGGCGGTGCCGATCAAGTCAACTTGGAAGCGACGACTGTTGCTGAAATGATCGAAGCGTTGGAGAAGAATCATCCCGGCATCAAGGAGCGCATTTGTGACGACAAGGGCAACGTCAAGCGCTTCATCAATGTCTTCGTGAACGAAGAAGACATCCGCTTCCAGGACAATCTGCAAACGGCGCTTGAAGCCGGAGCCGACGTGTCGATCCTCCCGGCGATTGCGGGCGGCAACGCTGAAAAAAAAAAGTCTGATGCCGTCGTCCGCCGCGTGTATCTGAACTTCACAGCTGAAGGCGTGACGCAGCCGATCATCTATCACGTGATCAAAAAGTTCGACGTGATCCCGAACATCCGTGGCGCGTCGATTACGGAAGACGTGGGCATCATGAGCGTCGAATTCAGCGGTCCGCGCGAAGAAGTGGACAAGGCAATCGACTGGATCCGCAAGCAGGGCGTCAAGGTCGATCCGATTGAAATGAATGTGGTGGAGCCGTAAGATGGCTCGAAGTGTGCATTCTATTTCTTCATCCCGAAGGGATTGTAGCCATTAGCCGGTGGTTGAGGCCGCAGGCCGACACCACCGGTTTAAGAATCTAGAATGATCTGCATCCCGAAGGGATGCCAGCAGGCTTGGAGACGCGCAGATGGGTCTCGATATCGCTGATTATGTCATGGAGGTCGAGGATCAGTTTGATTTAATCATTTCCGAATCCAATGATCCGTTGATCCGCACTGTAGGCGATTTGAATGCGGTTATCGTGAAGACGCTTTCGAGTCGAAACATGGCACGATCCACAAAATGCGTCGATCCCGTGTGGACGGAAGCTGAGGTATTGGAACGATTGCGATGTATTACATCCAATAAGTTTCAGGTCCCAATTAAACGCGTCAAAGTGGATACACGTTTTGCTGAGGATTTGGATGGGTGGTAGCCGGTCAGAGGAGGTGTTGAAATGTCCAAGACAACTGAGGCATCAAGTCAAAGCACGTCGCGCTCTGCCAAGCGCAGTAGAGGGTTGCGACGTTCTTCGATGAAAAGTGAATCATCGCGACCGTTGGAGTTGGATGAGCAACTGGCGATAAATAAACATATTCAAGTTGCAAAGGAACGTGCTACATGGGTTCCACCGAAGCCTCAAGCTTGGCCAAAGGTGAAAGGTTGGAGCTCGAATCAGATCGTCAAAGCAACGCTGGAATTTGACGCTTTGGTCGCCGATTTGGCAGCAGTGAAAATGCCTAAATTCGACGCGGTCGAATTGGTGCGGGCCGAACGTTCGAAAAACGATTGCGAGTAATCTATGCATTTGGTTGCGGATTCTTCGATTTGGATCGCGGCTCTGTTCGCACAGGAAATTTGGCATGTTGAAGCCTCCGAATTTGTCAGGGACGTTCTGGCGGGGCTTCATCAGGTTGCCGCACCCGCAAGCGTGTTGACGGAGGTCGTATGTGCGTGCGCGCGACGGTGCAGGCAGTATGGAATTGATCGCAATTACGCCGTGGAGTACGGAAACAAATTGCGGGCGTGTCCGTATATAGTTTGGAAAACAGTGGATGTGAATTTAGCGTACGAGGCCGCCGTATGCGGACGCATTCACGGCTTGAGGGGCATGGATGCTCTGGTCGCTGCAACGGCGTTTCACTATGGGGTGCCACTCCTCGCGTCTGACAACGATTTTCGTGTACTTGAGCCGGCACTGTATGTATTCAACTTGCGCGAAATGCCTCGTGGCAATTGAAGGGCAAATCGGAGTACAGTTTTGATCCTTACTTCGTTTTAAAAATTACCGACTGATTGTCTTCGGAGAAAAGTCTACTTTCATGAATATCGAACGCTACAACCGCCAAGTCCTCCTCCCCTTCATCGGCGAAGAAGGACAGAGAAAGATTTGTAATTCGACCGCTGTCATCGCCGGATGCGGCGCGCTCGGCACCGTCATCGCCAACGTGTTGGCGCGCGCCGGTGTTGGGACGTTGCGCGTCATTGACCGCGACTTTGTTGAGCAGAGCAATTTGCAGCGGCAGGTGCTCTTTGATGAGCAGGATGTGCGCGAGAATATGCCGAAGGCTGCGGCGGCTGAGCGCAAGTTGAAGCTCATTAATAGCGATATCAAGATCGAAGGCATCGTCACCGACATTAATCCCGCCAATGTTGAAGAGTTGATCAAAGGTGCGGATGTGGTCGTCGATGGAGCCGACAATTTTGAGACGCGGTTTGTGATAAATGACGCGTGTGTGAAGCACAACATTCCGTGGGTGTATGGCGCGGCGGTTGGCTCGACCGGCATGACCATGACGATCATCCCGGGGCAAACGCCGTGCATTCGCTGCCTCTTCGAAACCGCTCCGCCGCCCGGCATGACGCCGACGTGCGACACGGCTGGGGTTCTCGGAGCGCAGACGGGCTTGATCGGAAATTATGAAGCGTCGGAAGCGTTGAAGATTCTGGCGGGGAAGCGCGAGAACATCAACACGCGCTTGTTCTCGATTGATTTGTGGTCGAGTGAGATGCACCAATTCAAGATTGCAAAGGCGAAGGACGTGGCGAACTGCCCGTGCTGCAAGCAGCGCAATTTCGAATTCCTCGAAGGCCAGGGCGCGAGCACCACGACGGGATTGTGCGGTCGAAACGCTGTGCAGATCAACCCGCGCAACGGGTCGAAATTGGATTTGGCGGAGATGGCCGCACGGCTTCAAGGCGCGGGCGGGATCACGAATATCACCGTGAATAAATTCCTGCTGAAGTACAACGCCCCCGGCGGCGACGACGGCACGGGTTTGGAAATCACGGTGTTCCCGGACAGCCGCGCGATCATCAAAGGCACGAAGAAAATCGCGGATGCTCGAACGGCGTATGCGAAGTACATCGGGGCGTAATGGCCAAAAAAGGCGTCGTCCTCGATGAGAAGGATCTCAAAAAATCCGCCGAGCGCATAACCAAGGCGTGGGAGGAGTTGCGGAAGCACGTCTTGATGGGGCCGTTGGTTCAACGCGCGAAGTTGCGCATCATCGGGTATGAGCCTCAAGTTGCCGGGATGTTCGCGACGGTGCAGGGCAACGGCGAGATTTTTGCCAATCCTTACAACCATCCGCGCACGATTCCTGAATGGACGTTTGTGCTTGCTCACACGCTGCTTCATCTCGCGTTCGGGCATACGCATCAAGCTGGGCGCGGCATGGTGTGGAACATTGCCTGTGATTGTGTTGTCAATGAATTTCTCTCGCGCATGCGCATCGGCACTCAGCCGGAAGGCATGTTGCGATTGCCCGGAGGCATGCCGAACAACGAAGAGAAGTTGTTCACGATGTGGACGCAGAACGGGTCGCCGCCGCGCGGAGACACAACGAATGGCAACGCGATTGATATGTTCGCCGTTCAAGGGAAAGCGAATTGGGCGGACATTTTTGCTCGGGCCATTCGCACCGCTGCGCGCAGGACGTTGAACGCGGCAGGCGGCGACGGCGAGATCACGCAGGCTCAACAGGCGCGCGCGTGGTTCGTCAAAAACTATCCGTTGCTCGGATCGGTGCTGCAACATTTCACGCTGGATGAAGACGCGAAATATTGCGAGCGCCGAGGCATTCGCATCGCGGCGGTATCACCGGCTCAGCGAAAGATCTTCATCAATCCGGGCTGGGCGTTGAACGATTTTGAATTGCGTCACGTGCTCGCTCACATGGCTCTGCATGCGGCGTTTCAACACCCTCAACGCCGCAGGCATCGCGACGCGTTTATATGGAATCTGGCGTGTGATTATTGCGTCAATGAGTGGATCGACAAAATGCCGCCGGTGGCTCGCGCATCAAAGCCGCCTGCGGAAGGCCATGTGCGCTCGGTGCTTTTTGATGGTCTTGCGCCTGAGATTATTTACGAACGCTTGATGGAGAATCCGAAAGCGGCACATAAATTGGTGACGCTGGCCGGCCAGGATGTATGCGATGTGTTGGCGAGTGAATCGGCTGTTGTTTCGGACTTCGGCGCGATGAAACGTCCGCCGCGTTCGGATCGGTTGTTGCTGGATGCGTTGTTGCGCGGGTATCAGATTCACACGGAGTCCGGCAAAGGCACGTTGCCATTCGCGATGCTCGACGAAATGCGCGCGCTGGAGAATCCGCCGTTGCCCTGGGACGTGCAGTTGGGGCGGTGGTTCGATGAACACATTCCGCCAGTCGAGCGCGTTCGGACGTACGGCCGCCCGTCTCGGCGACAAAGTTCCACGCCGGACATCGCCCGCCCGCGCTACGTGTGGCCGGATGATGAGACGATGATCAAAGGCAGCTTCGGGTTGGTCATCGACACGAGCGGCTCGCTGGAACCCGGCTATGCATCGCTTGCGCTGGGAGCAATCACGACGTATGCGCTGTCGCGGAATATTCCGTCGGTGCGAGTCGTGCTGAGTGGTTTGGAACTCGTCGATTTGGGGCCGACTCCGTGCGCTGAACTCTTCCAAAGTTTTCAGCTTTCAGCGCGCGGACAATCGACGATCCAGCCAGCCATCGAACTGCTTGATAAAGCCCGCGATTTTCCTGAAGACGCGCCGATGTTGTTGCTGACGGCGGTGCCATGCGACCGCGTGAAAACGCATCGCATCCACGCATATTTGATTCCGGAAGACGGACGATTGACTTACCAGTCGAGCGCGCCGGTAATTGAGATTATTACGGAGTCGGAGGAGTAAGTTTAGGTGTGGTTCTTCGCGGTTCGGGCTTGAATCAAATGACTGAAATAAATCGACGTTCGTCCCTTGCCCTGTTAAAAAATCGCTCATTTTGTGAACATTTCTGATAACCTTCCCAAACTGTAACACATTCTATAGGCGACGAAGAGAATATGGCCGAAGCGTCCGAAAATATTGATGCGTTGGTGAATGCGCACTATCGCGAGGTGCACGGGTTGCTCTGCGCGATTACACGCAATCATGCGACGGCGGACGAACTGGCACAAGAAGTGTTCATCGTTGCGATGAAGCGCGGAGTCGCTCCAGGCGACGGCATGAGATTGTGGCTGCGCGAAACCGCCCGGCGGCTCGCGATGAATGAGTTGCGGCGCAAACGCCCCAAGTCGCTCGAACCGGATGATTTGAACGCTCTGCCGGGCATGTCGAGTCAGAGTAGCGACAGCGATTCAGGCGAGTTTGATGATGAGTTAACGGCGCTGCGGTCGTGTATGAGCGAATTGCCCGAAGCAGACCGCCAGTTGCTCGCGGACCGGTATGATGCCGGTACGCCAATTGCCGATATTGCTGCGCGTTTAGGGTTGTCGGCGGAGTATGTGAAATTGAAGTTGTTCCGGTTGCGAAAAACACTGGGTGACCGGATTCGCAAGCGGGTTGTAACAAGAATGTGATTACGGGCACGACCAGAAACGAGTGAGCCATGACGAACGCGGAGAGAGACAATTTAATTGACGCGTTCCTCGCGGGGGAACTCGATGACGCCGGTCGTTTGAAACTGGCCGATTTGCTTGAATCCGACGCTGACACGCAGCGCGCGTTCGATGACGCCTTGCACGTCCAAGCGTTGCTCTCAGCAGCCCACACCTCCCCCGATTCTGTCCGCCGCGCGATCAGCAAAATCAAAGCGCGCATGAATGCCGAAGCGGCAACGCCCCCTCGAGCGTCACGCTCGTCCACATCGCAACGCCCCTCATTAGTCAAGCGCTCGGTTCGAACACAACCCATCACGAAGCTGCCCCGACCGTCACCGATCAACGCGTGGACCGCGCTGGCTGCATCCATTTTGATTCTCTTCGGTTTGGCGTTCTATTTCATTTACGATCCATCGACACCATCAGTCTCGAACCAAAATCCGTCCATCGCTAAAAATGGCAAACGCGAGTACACAGTCGCATCAGGCAAAGTTTCCATCGATGGTAAAGACGTCCGCGAATTCGGCGAGAACGAATGGCTCGCCGTTCCGAAAACAGGATCGGTGAAATTGAACGCAAAAGACGGAACGGCGATTACGCTTGAATCCGGTTCACGCGCTCTGCTCCGAAAACGCGGCGCCACGCTCTCGCAAGGTTCCGGTCGGTTCGGCGTCACGTCCGGCGACGCGCCCTTTATTCTTCAAACTCCCGTCGGCACAGTCACGTCTTCGAGCGGTGAATTCGAAGCCCGTTTGGACAACGCCGTGTTGCCGAACGGATCCTCTAATAACGCGCTGCATGCGATGACCGTCACTGTGGCATCCGGAACCGTTGATGTGGACTGCGCCGGCAAAATAACGCAACTCAATCAAGTCGGCAGTACGCGTCGCTTCGTTGAAAACAACGCGTCCGAAAAAATCGCCGACAAGACGCCCGCGCCGTTGTCTGAATTCAAACTAACTCCTCCTGAGCAACGCGTTGCCGAGACCATTTTGGACAACGAAAAGCGTCTGTCGCTATCAGCGGATCAAAAGAAACAACTGTTCGACATGATCGAACGATTTAAGTCGATCAACGCGATCATGGACAAAGATTCGAAGATTAAGGGCATGGTATCGAATCTGAGAGAAGCGGAGAAACTCCACGACGACGATGCAGTCCACCGCATCAAAGTTCGTATCCGCAAATCGGCAGAGGACTTGATGGGCGCGGACGCGCGAGTCGGAAATCCGATGGACGTATTGACAGAAGATCAGCGGCGATCGATGGATCCATTCGTCCGCGAATTCCTGCGCGAAATGCACGCGCCGCCGCCAGGCCGGGGAGAAGGCGACGGTATTCGTCCGCCGCCACGCCCATTCCCCCCTCAGCATCCGCCCGGCCAGCGCGACTAATTTGCCGCACTGTACTTTTCTTAACACTTCCGAAAAAGCGGTGTATCCGCAAGCATAGACACCTCTCAAATCAAGGAGCCCGCGCCATGATCCACCGCGTCTCGATTGCTTTCGCAGCCACGTTGCTCATCTGTTCTATTCTTCCGACATTCAACATCCGGGCTGAAGAACCCGTCCGGCGTCCACAGGAAAACAGTATTTTTGGGATGATCCTGGAACATGCCAAGGAATTGGAACTCACTGAGGATCAGAAGAAACAGATCACTGATTTTAAGAACGATTACGTCGCGCGCCGCGAAAACATGGCCAACGACCCGCAGATCAAAGAGCTGTACGAAAAAGCAAAAGCTGCTCGCGAAAATCGCGACGAGGCACAGATGGGCGAGATTCAACGCGCCCTGCGTGAACGCCAGACCGCGTTGTTCAAAGGCGACAAACCCACAGGTAATCCCATGGAATTGCTGACCGATTCCCAGCGCCAAAAACTCCGGGAATTGGAGGCGCAAATGCGCACCCAGCGCCCGGGCGCAGAAGGGGGCCGAGCACAAGCTGGCATGACCGCGAAGATTTTGGAAAATGCCGAAGCGTTGAATGTCACTGAAGAACAAAAAGCGCAACTGACTGAAAGCCGCGTCATACGCGAGAAGATCGAAGGCGACGCGGAACTTCGAACCTTGTTCGGTCAGGTCCGCGAATCGGCCACGAATTTCGACGATGCTAAAGTCGCCGCGCTGATGGAAAAGATCCGCTCGCGAAAGGCTGGTATCGGAGCCGACAAGCCGACGAAATCCCCGCTCGAAATCCTCTCCGAAGAGCAGCGCCAGAAACTCCAAAATATCCTCACCCGCCGCGAAGTCGGCAACGGCGAACGTAAGCCCGAAGCGAAGCGCGACGGTGAACGAAATCCCGAAGCAAAGCGCGAGGGCGACCGCAAACCAGAAGCACGACGCGACGGCGAAGGCGAGCGCAAGCCCGAAGCAAAACGAGATGGGGACCGAAATTCTGAAGCGAAGCGTGATGGCGACCGCAAACCAGAAGCTCGGCGCGACGGCGAAGGCGAACGTAAGCCAGAAGCTAAACGAGATGGGGACCGAAATCCTGAAGCGAAGCGTGATGGCGACCGCAAACCAGAAGCTCGGCGCGACGGCGAAGGCGAACGCAAACCCGATGCGAAACGCGATGGCGATGGTGAGCGAAAACCTGAAGCGAAGCGCGATGGGGATCGCCGCGAACCGGAAAAGAAAGATGCAAACGACGCGCCTTCGCCTACGATTCGTGTGAAACCAAATAACGACCTTTAACTGCGGGTTCGCGTTGGCCGTCAGTTGCGCCATTCGATGTGACCCGAACGTCGCTGGAATGTAAAACACGGCACATGCTGAAAACCGTTTCTATCGCCCGCGCAATCGCATTGCTTCTCCTGGCCTCTTGTGCGGCGTGGGCCGCCGATGCGCTCATCCTTCCAAATGACCTACCGCCGCTCGACAAACGCGGCGGCTGGCGTGAAACGCTGGAAGATCTCGTCAGCCTAGGCGTCCCGCAAAACTGGACGCTGCTCGGCCCCATTTCCAACGAAAACTCGAAGTCGTTTGATCGCCCACTCGCACCGGAATTGTCAGACGATTGGACCGCGCCGATGACCGACAACCTCGGTCGGCTGCTCAAAGTCACGCGCTGGTCCAAGCCCAAAGAGGACGATGGATGCTATGTCGATCTCGCCGACATCTTCAATCCCCCACCGATCAGTCCCGTTGCGTGGGCGCAGACTGCCATCGATTCACCCGTTGATGGCCCCGCCCTACTATGGTTCGAAAACGCCGGGCGCGTAATCGTCTACTTCAACAACCGCCAGATTCTGAACGTGACCGGAAAGCTATCGAAGATCGACAGCACCGTCCACGCGCTCTATCCATTACCGATCGATTTGAAACGCGGTCGAAATATTTTAAAAGTCAAGATGCTCAAAGAAAAAAGCCATTATCAAAAAGGCTGGGGCTTCTTCGCGCGGATCGAACGCGACGATCTCGACTGGCGTAAACTGCTGCTCTCAAAACTCAAAGACCTCTATCCCGAAGAAGACGCAGGACTGCCCGGTGCGCTCGAAAGGCTGTTGCTGGGACGCCGCTTGGAAAAAAACGGTCAACCCGAATTGGCCGCGCCCTTGTATCGCGAAGTCGCCGAAAAATACGGCGCGTATGAAGACGCCTGCGAAGACGCGAACGATTCGCTCAAGCGCTTGGCCACTCGAAATACCCCGGCCAATTCGGGTGACGCGGGTCGAGTCTGGATCGACACCGAGCGACGATTTAAAGCCGCATTGACCGCCGCCCAAACGCTCGATGCTGATCGCATTCTGCGCGATTTCATCGCACAATTTCCGTTCAGTGAACAAGCCGGATTGGCACTCTGTGGACGCGGTGGCTTGCGCTTGGATTACGCATGCGACGAAGCTGCGCGACCCTTTAATGAACGTGCGTTGCGAGAGTGTTCGGGCAACGAAACCGTTCGAACGCTTGGCGTCAAAGGACTCGAATTCGCGCGTTTCGCCATGCCTGAACACGCGCGTCTCGACACCGACAAAACGTCCGAAGCCGCGCTCGCCGCACTGCACCGCCAATTGCGCAACGGCAACGCGCACGACAACGCGTCAGGATTGAAAGCGCTCGCTGAATTACTGCTCGCTCAGCCCAACGCGCTTGTCCAAGCCGACGGTCCCGAGTTGTATCCGCGCTGGGCCAGTGTGAATCTTCTCGCGCGCGAATTCCTGAATGTCCTCACGCCCGCCGAACGCACCATCTTTCGCGAACCGCTCGCCCGGCCCGCCGAATCTGCTTATCGTCAAGCACTGCCGACAGGTGACGCATTGGAATTGGAAGACATCGCGTGCAAATTTCCCGGGGCACCCGGAGCCGCGAAGGCGCTCAATCAGGCCGGGAATTTGTATCTCGACCGAGGCCTGTTCGCCCGAGCGGCTCAAGCGTTCAAAACATTGCAGCGCGATTTTAAAGGCAGCGGGTTGATCGACGAACCGCTCGCCGCCGCCAAGGAAATCCGCGCACTCGTCGGCCTCGGACGTATGCAGGCCGCACGTGACGCGCTCGCTAAAATGAGCACCGACTTCAACACCGCGAAATTCGTACTTTCAGGCAGGGAAATTCCTGTTACCGATTTTGTCCGCGTCGAATCCAAACGCCTCAGCGCGTTCCCGCTTGAATCGTCAGCCGGTATAGCTTCAGACTACGAAACATTCGGGTGGAGTTCCCGACGCCTTGGTGCCCCCACTGAAGTAATCGCGCCAATTCTGGATCATCTGAAGTGGTCGGTGCCAATGCTGCCTCCGTCCGAATTCGCCGTCCGCGCACGTTCGTTGTGGTCTGAAGACCGGACCTATTCACACATCGAATCGTTCCCGGTCGTTTCACATGAAACGATCTTTTGTGCAACACGACAAGGTATCCGTGCGCTGAACAAGTCAAACGGCAATGAACTGTGGAAAGATGTCTGGAACAACGCTGGGTATGTCGACATTGACCGCAAGCCTGAAACGTCTAAAAACAAATTCTGCGGCTACCCGCTTACCCTTCCCATCGTCAAAGATCAGTGCGTTTTCGTACGTGTGATCAATACGGACAAATACAGTGTGCTCCGCTGTTACGACGCCGTTTCCGGACGTGTGAAATGGAGTACTGACAAATCGCCGAGTCTCGCGAAGTTGGTTTGGAGCAGCGAACCTCTGGCTGCGTACAACCTCATCATCGCGACCTACTTTGAGGCGCTGGATCACGACACGGTTCGTTGCGGATCTGCCGCGCTTGATGCGGAGACTGGCAGGCTCGTTTGGAATCGTCCGTTCGGCGTCGGTAATTCTGGCATTCGCATCGCCGAAAAATACCGTGATTCGCGTTACGCTCACATCAATTATCAAGTGACGCTGCAACTCGGCCCGCCGTCTGCATTCGAAGGCATGGCGTACACGGCCACCGGCCTCGGCAGCCTCGCCGCGTTGAACGCGTACACGGGCGACATCGCCTGGATCGCCGAATACCCGCGCCTGCGTGCCGGGAATTTGTACACAGGGAACTCCGGGATCGACGGCTTTCTGCCACGCATTTTGAAAGTGCTTTCACGCGGCCCATCGTCGCCGGTCGTCGGCGAGAAGACTGTCGCACTCGCTCCACGCGACGCAGCGGGCATCATCGGATTTGACCGCCGCACCGGCGAACTGCGCTGGGCCCACGATCTGCTTGATGCGCGTTTTATCGCCGGAGTCTGCGACGGCAAACTGCTCGCAGTTGATGACACGGTCACCGCGCTCGACCTCGATTCCGGCGTCCCAGCGTGGACCTATTCAACCGCTGGAAAACGCGTGACTGGCCAGCCGGGCCTTTGCGGCGGGATGCTGTACCTGCCGTGCGATGACGGTCTACATGTTGTGGACGCTCACTCCGGCGCGTTGAAAACTCGCACTACGTGGGACCCCAAAACATCCGGCCCGCTCGTCAATCTTGTCGTCTCCGGATCGCAGGTCATTGGCGTCAATGCCACGAACATCGGCTCGATCACGACGAAATAAATTGGAGCGGCCCACGATTATCCCCTATGCGAATTTCGGTCATTGTCCCAACTTTTAATGCGGGTGCGCAGATCACTGCGCTGCTCGACGCGATGCGCGCGCAACACCCTGCCCCGCCGCACGAAATTGTCGTGATCGATTCCGGATCGAAGGACGACACACAACAACGCGTCCTCGCAGGCGGCGGGCGTTTTGTGCCGCTGAATGCAAAATTTAATCACGGCCTCGCGCGCGATGCGGGGATTGCAGCGTCTACTGGCGAATTAGTTTTCGTCACCGTTCAGGACGCGGTTCCTGCCGCGCCGAATTGCCTCGCTCGATTCGCAAAGCACTTCGATGATCCCAACGTCGCAGGCGTCAGTTCCCGGCAAATTCCGCCACCGGATGGTCCCGCCGAATTGAAAATTAAAGCCGAACTCGATCTGCGCGTGAACGATCCCATCACGCGTGTTTCACTGGTCGATCATCCGAACTACGCTGAGTATTCTCCCGAAGAGTGCGTCGAATTGTATCGCTTCGATAACGTCGGTGCGATGTTGCGCCGTTCAGTCTGGGAGCAGATTCCATATGGAGCGTGCGACTACGCCGAAGACATGCTCTGGGCGAAACACGCGCTCGAAGCCGGCCACACACTCGTCCGCGATTTCACTGCGCCACTGATCCACGCGCACCGCCGCTCGTTCGCGTATGAATTTCGCCGGGGCGTTTTGGATGCTCGCGTAATGGACGAACTGTTTGGTTTCCGCTATCGACTGATTAAAAAAATAAATCGAGTCGCGATGCTGGCCCGTCCGAGCGCGAGCGGTGCCCGGAAAGAAGCGTTCAAAACGTATTCAGCGCACGCCCTCGCACGGATGGTTTATGGAACGTACGCATCCGTCTTGAAGCCGCTAGGATTGGGAGCGGGAATGATGGAGCGGTTGACGAAGGGGATATAGGACGGAAAAATGTCAGATGTCGAATTTACTTCGTCACCGCGTTCTTAGGTTGGTTCGGATGAACTTTTTTATGCCCTGCAGCGGCGATTTTTGCGCGAACGCCCTGCATCAATTCTTTCTCGACGGGAGACAACGGTGATCGATCAATCTCAAGTTTTGACCGGCGCGATTTCAGATTCGTGATCATGAGACCTCCTTACAATCTACATTGTCCAGAAGCATGTCGACCATTTATCGCCATACCATTTCCATTTTTCAATCACCCAACCGGGCATGACTAATAATTCACTTGCCTCCGGCGGGTCGTCGTGCGAGCGATAACGCCATTCACACATCACAATCAAACGCCCATCGTCTTCCAATTCACGGATCCTAAATCGAAGATGATTAAGATCAATATCATTATTTTCTTCGATCCATTCTACAAGTTCATTGCAATCCTCGATTGAAAGGAACGCTCCGTCATCGTTGAAATCGTTTTGGCGTCTTCTCATCGCGCCCTCAAATTAGGACCTACTCCAACTGAAGATGTCAATTTTTACTCTACCAAATTGTGCGTTTAATTCACTGCAATGCAACACGAATCGGTCTGGTCGAGCCGGCTACAATCAATCGTTTTCCGGACAGGCCAAACGCGATATTTAGGTAGGTTGACATAATGTGTTCTCATCTCCGATAAAAAAACGCTCTCAAAAAACTGAGAGCGCTACGTATTACAAAGAAAGATAGAAGCGGCGGTACTCGACCGCCGCTTCTGCATTTGAATTAGTTTCGAACGGTCATGCTCACCACGCTGGCGGTCGGTTGGGCAAGGAAGTTGCGTTCGATGTTGCGGATGTGATCGGCGACGCCCGGGTAGTCTGGTTTGGCGACGAGGATCGCTTTGAATTCCTGGACCGCGAGTTGGTAGTACTTGGACTTGCGCGCTTCGACGCCTGCATTCCAGTACGCCATCCCGAGGTTTTTGCGGTAGTCGAGGCTGGTCGGTTCGAGGCTGACGACGCGTTCAAGATACGACGCTTCAACGACGTGACGTCCCAACCACATGTTGTAGCGCGCGGCTGTGGCGAGCGCTTCGGTCTTTAAGCGCGGGTCGAGCGCGGCGGCTTTTTCGTTCGCTTTGAAGGCGTCGTCCACATATTTCGCGTTCAGGATTTTCTTATTCTTTGCGTCGATTCCGCGTCGGGCCAGAGCCGCTCCGTAACCCAAATACGCGCGGCCATTTTTCGGATCAATCGTGGCCGCTTCCATGAAGTAGCGCTGAGCTGTCTGCAATTTAGCATCATCGCCCTGCGGATTATCTTTCAATGAGGCAATGCCTTTTTCGATCAGCGGCGTCGCGTCGCGCGTCGAGAAGACCGCGTGAGAAACGATGCCGATGATCACCACTGCCGCGATGGCCGCAGCCACTGGCATGATTTTTTGGCGGTTCACCGATGCCACTGAAATCAACTGACGGACTTTCGATTGCGTCGACACTTGAAGCTTGCCGCCTTCAAGGAACGTCGCGATGTCGCTGGCCAGCGCGCGGCCGTTGACGTAGCGGCGAGCGGGATTTTTGTCGAGGCACTTCATCACAATCGCTTCAACATCGGCGGGAACTTTGCGGTTCGCGATCGACAATTTGCGCGGCTGTTCCTTGGTGATACGCAGCATTAATTTCAACGCGTTGTCGGCTTTGAACGGCGGCTCGCCAGCGAGCGTTTCATAGAGTACGGCTCCGAGCGCCCAGACGTCCGAACGCGGATCGACGTTCTTACCTTCACCGCGCGCCTGCTCCGGCGACATGTAAGCGGGCGTGCCGCAGACGAGTCCCGACGCCGTCATGCGCGTCACTTCATCGAGCGATTTCACGAGTCCGAAATCGGCGACTTTGGGCGTATCAAATTGGTCGAGCAGAATATTTCCGGGCTTCAAATCGCGGTGAACATATCCAGCTTCGTGCAACGCGCCAACCGTGGCTGCGACGGACTTCATTAACACGAGGCAGGAGTTCACGGTGAGCGAACGTTCGGCGATGACGCGGTCGAGTGATTTGCCTTCGATCAATTCCATCGCCATGTACGGCCGGCCTTCGTGCTCGCCGACTTCGTGGACGTGGACCATGCCGGGAAGTGAGAGCGCTTTCGCGGTTTCGCATTCGTGACGGAAGCGGTCGCGTTCGGTCTCGCCGACGTCTTCGCCTTCGATCAAGACTTTCAACGCGAACGGTTTTCCGGAGTCGCGTTCGCGAGCACGGAAAACGGCTCCGACTCCGCCGCGCGCTATTTCGCCTTCGATGTCGTACTTTCCAAAGCTGCCTTCCAAGAGCGGGCGGCGGGCGGATTTTCGCGCGCGCAGCGGCTCGGAGACGACGGGCCGGACGAGCGGTTCGGCGAACGGCTTTTCATTCTGCTTCGCGGAGGGCGTCGGAACGCCGATCACGGCTGAATCCACATACGCGTTTTTGACGACGTAATTTTCTTTAAAAGCCGACATCGCTTTCTTCGGTTGAACTCCCGTATCGGACGCAATCGGAATAATGTTCGACGCGACGTTTGCAGGCTTGGCGGGGCTGACCGCTTTCGACTGCACGGGCGCTGCGATGATCTCGGATGGTGCTTTCTTGGGCTTCGGCGGCTCGCTACTCACCATCGGCATGGGCAAGCCAGGTGGCAGCGGAATATCGGCACCGGAGGTGTTAATCAACACCGGGCCGGTGTAGCGCTCGCGCGGCTCGGTCGATTCGCGACCGGGCACCGGAAGAAACCGGCTGGCGTCAAACGCGACGTTGCAGGTCACACAATTGATGGCGCATTTTTCGCGCGTGAAATGGGCTTCAAAGCCCGCTTTGCAAACTGGACACACGACTCGATTCATTCGATAATCCCCCACCCTTGAGTTGGATTTATCGGCGTGTTGTTGTGAGAACTTGACTCTATATGGAGAGATACGCTGTCAAATGTTATCGACATGGGGCTGAAACCACTTGATAAAATATTATCGGACGGAGCGATAATTTTTAAAAATCACAGTTGATTTGTTATGTGGTTTCGGGTATTGTATGGGTGTTGGGTGCCCGGCACGTCGACTTCTCGACGTCCCTTCTATCCGGACGAATCTTGAAAGACTGGATTTTTCCGATGAGGGGGAGGGCTTTTTTTTTCGCGGATACGCGTTGGGATTGGGACCGCTTTTGGGCGCACACTGATCTTGGGTATTTTGCGATTTCACTGACAATTTAGCCGTAATGTGAGCGGGTGCTGATCAGGCGATTTGTCATTTGATAGCTGGATCGTGACTCGCCATCGTCACCTTACATTATACTTATAAACGTATCGGCTTAACCGTCGTCGGTTGAGGCCACATGTCATCATGATTTTACTTGGGACCTACCGGTAAAAGGGGGTTTTGCCATGCCCAATTACATCAAAGGCTCGTTCACGCCTAATAATACGGAATCCGTTGCGCAAGAGTTTTTTCGGCCGCATGAAGTGGCGCAAAAACTCGGTATCTCGCGCAGTTTGGTGCTCCGACATCTACGTAATAAGAACATACCTGGATTCAAGTTCGGTAAAGCGTGGCTTATTCGTGCGAGCGAATTGGAGCGCTATTTGAGTATGAAGGAAAAGCTGTTCCATGATGTGGAGGATTAACGTGGAGTACGCATTATTCTGCTCATTCATCATTGCGAACCTAGACGGTCTGGCAAGGCCGTCCTACTTTAAAAACTCTGCGATAATTTGTTACGTATCGTACCGTTCACGTCATTTGAGATCATTTAAATCGATTTGGACACACCTGTGTCAAAACTCTAAATTCAACTCGTTGTATATACGAAAGGAAACAACGAAACCATGTTCATCGAAACAAACCAAAACGGCGCACATTGTCACGCCGACGATATTACTTACTCGTCATCTACCTATACCAGCGCGTCGCCGGTATCTCTTAATCAGCAGGTTCGGCGCGGTGTCCCACTGGATGCCGTACCCCGCGACCTGTTGGAACCCACTGTGGCGGCGGTTGATTTGATCGACGATTTTAAACGCCTTGCCTCTGCACTTCGTCCGCGCGATCCCAGCACTCAGGACGATCTGGTCCAAGTCATGTGCCAGGCCGCGCTCGAGTGTTCGAACTCCAACGAGCGCTCGTACTACATGTGGCTCGCGGGGTGGCGCGCGAAGGATTATCTGCGCTGGTGGACGGCGACGCTGACGCGGCAGGATGCGGAGCGGGAACCGGAGATCGAGGACATCCACGCGGCTTAAACAATTCACCATTTCATAGGAGCGGCGGAGCTCATTGGTATGCGCGTTTGAACTCTGGCGATACGGCGTCATGAGCGCCGCCGCTCCTTCAACAAAAAGAGAGGAGGCATGATGACGGTCGTGACTACGAAGGAACGCTTGGCGCGCATGGAGGCGAATTTGGAGCAATTGGTTTTCGACACGCGCCAATTGCATGGCGAACTGCGCGCATCCTTGGAATCGCACGCAAAGGGCGTTGAACGGCAAGACGGTCGCGTCCGTGCGCTGGAAAAAAGTGCGGAGGAAACGCGGACTCATTTACGCTGGATGAAAGCGGCGTGGGCCACAGTGCAAGCCGGGCTGTTTGCGTGGTTGGGATTGAAGTAAATCCACGTTCTTGAGCCATGCAACATTCGTTTGATCTATGCCGCTTACTTGCGTGCGCGGCTCGTTAAGATACCACATACACAAAGGAGCATGACATGGACATTCTTGGAAAATTGGGCGGACGGAAATTCATCATGGCCGTCTTCGGAGTTTTGGCAATCGGTCTGCATAATTGGCTGAATATTGATTCGCAAGCGATCATCGCGCTCGGCGGTGTCATCTCGGCTTACATCTTTGGCCAGGGGATCGCCGATGGTTTGTCCGGCGGTGCGACGAGCAGCTCGACGGCTGCGGCGTCCGACTCCAACACGACGGCCTGATCCATCCGTGCGACATCGATTTTAAATACCTACCTATCGAGGTTCAACTATGGCACTCGGTCCACTCATTTCACTGCTTCTGCGGTCGCTGCCAGACATCCTGTTTTTGTGGCGGCGGCGCGCGGAGGATAACGACAAGGAACAAATTCATGAAAACGAAAACGATTTCCGGGGCACGTTGGCCCAGGGCGATCTGGATTACGCTGCTGTGCTGCTTGAGCGCCGGTTGCGGGAAGCGCGTCGAGTATCTGACGAACGATCATAAATTGACGCGCCTCAATCAAGATCAACCCGCGCCCCGCCCCGGCGTTCTGATCAGTGAAGGTTACCTCGCCGAACTCTTTGAAGCTCTGGGCCGCCCTAAACCCAATGCGGATTCACCTGACTCAAAAAACGCCCCGGCCGGTGCTTCACCGAATGGCTCCGCACAGGCGCTTTTTCCTGCGGCTCCGACTCGAAGGTGAAGCCCGGCCGGGCGGCAAGTTTGCCCCACGCATTGACTCCATCTGACGATTCTCAAAATGGAAGTCGAAAAACCAGCGAACTCGCGCTAAACATGGACGTATATGATGTGGGTATCGAGTCGAAAGTGGCTCAACGCGCAGGGAAGAATTTTCGCATGGATTCGCACAACGACGCTGACGACGGGTTTGATTTGCAACCGAACGTGCCGCGCCCGGCACCGGCAGGGGTACCTGCCAGTGGCACACGGCCTAATGCGGATGTGTCACCTGTGGACGGTTCTATGTTGGAACCAGACATCGAAAAAGATCCCACCATTCCGGACGGCCCACCGGATGAAAAGCCGAAAGTCGAAAAGGTGGATTTCGAAAATC
>Ga0194061_1000792_pt1 | contig 19278 bp, 15 predicted proteins | sample SepL2221m_MetaG_FD_163423 | JGI IMG/M metagenome (GOLD analysis project Ga0194061, IMG submission 163423) | Anoxic zone freshwater microbial communities from boreal shield lake in IISD Experimental Lakes Area, Ontario, Canada - Sep2016-L224-21m | ecosystem: Environmental > Aquatic > Freshwater >... | reverse complement strand
CAGCGCGCCTTTCAGCGATGGGATTACTTTTGTCAGACAATTAATCCACGCGTCGGGCGTCTCTTTCACGTCGGCTCCGGCCATTGCGCGCAGAGCGATTCGTTGCGCGTCCGGATTGGACGGAGCGGAGACCGTTCGGGCAAGTAATTCCTGAACTTTCGGTGTCTTCGCAAACGTCGAAAGCTGCCGAACAAGCTGTCCTTGATCCACGCCTTTTTCGTTGGGAGCCGCCAGCTTTTTCGTGAGATAATCGACCACGGCGTCGCCCCATTCAGGATGGTGGCCGACGACCCAATTGGCGGTGCGGTTCAATTCGGGTTCGGGTCGTTCGAGAAATGGAATGATCTCTTCGGGCTTGAGATCCGAACCCGTCAATTGGTCGAGCACCACCATGGCCGCGCGGACGCAATGAACATCAGCAGAGGTCAGTTGTTTGCGGGCGTTTTCACCATGGTTGCTGGATATTTCCGCGAAGATAAAGGCGTGTTCCAACGCACGAATTCGCGGATCGATTGGAGTGCCGGAATCGGTGCATTGATTGTCGTATTTCCAAAGAAATTGAGGAAGCACGAGATAATCCAATTGCACGTTCGCTCGTCCCAACGCTTCAAAGGCCTGGCGCGCTGCAGTTACATCATCGTCGAAGGGGCCTGGTCTGTGTTGATTCAGAAGACGTTGCGCGAGCATTTGCAACTTCTCTCGATTTGCTGCAGCTTGCAGAGAAGTGATATGTGCGGCCACGCTCGCAACTGTTGGGTCCTTGTCCAGCATCCATTCTGCATGCAGCTTGAATGTCGGAATGACCTCATACAACCGAGCCAACGCCCACAACGCATTTCGTCGCGCTTCACTATTTGTTGATTTATCGGCCACATCCATCAGCGCCCACGCGGTTGGATCGCTAGCGCGGTCTCCAAGTGTTTCAATCGCGCGCCTGCGCACAAATACGCGTTCATCGCCCAAGTATTTCGCACATTCCTCGTCCTTCAGCTTCTTCCATTCGATCTTTAATCCGCGAGGGTCGTCCAGAGCGACCGCGTCCTTTTTCTTCACGCGATAAATTGCTCCCAACACATCCGGCTTGGCGAGTTGCGAGGTGGGGCAACAGATTTTGTACCACCCGCCGGTATCTGCCACTAGCACGCTCCCGTCGGCGTCTTCGAGCACATCGGTGGGATGAAAATCGGGGCTGTCGGAGGAGAGGAAATCGGAGTCCCGAGTTGTGTACGTCTCGCGGTCTTGATCAAGAATTGTTCGGATGACTTTGTGGAGATTGAAGCTGCACGTGAACAGGTTGTCGTGGTACCCGTCGCCGAAGATATTGGAGTCGTAACACATCATCCCGCACGGAGCCGCCGCGCCCCAGTTCGTCAGCACCGGCATCACGTCACCCGTCATCACGTGGCCGTTCAAAACGTCATGAACTTTCCCATACACGCCGCCATAAATCGCATGGATCAACCCGTCGCGTTTTCCGCCCGCGGGATGCTGAAAAAACGTGCACGACAAAAAGCGTTCGCCGACCGAATTGAACGCCAGCCCCACCGGATTATCCATCCCGCCCGTCAGCACCGGTTCGACATTCGTTCCGTCCGGCCGAGCTCGGAAAATATGCGCAGCCTTCGACGCAAATGGCTTCCCGTTCGGCAGCGTAATCGTCTGCTCAGCAAACGCGCCCTTGCACCAATAAATCCACCCGTCGCGCCCTAGATACGGCCCATGCAAATCGTTCGCGCATCCCGTCAGCGTCTTGCCATCGTGCCAAATCTCGCGCTTGTCCGCGACGCCATCGCCATCGGTGTCCGTCAATTTCCAAATCTGCGGCGGAGCCGAAACCAGCAGCGAGCGACCGTACCATAAGCACCCTTCCGGAAACATCATCTTGTCCGCAAACACGACGCTCTTTTCAAACACGCCCTTCGCATTCGCCGCATCCAAACGCACGACTCGATGCGGCTTCGTTTCAAGCTGCTTCTGAGCCTTGTCGCTCATCCCCGCCGAATCGGTAACATACAATCGCCCCTGCTCGTCGAACGACATGTTAATCGGCCTATTGACCAACGGTGGCCCGGCCACGAGTTCGACTTCAAACCCGTCCGGAACCGTCAGCGTCTGAGTCCCGAATTTGAATTGCGCGGCAGACGCATGTGAGATCGCAAGGAGTGCGCAGAGAATGAGAAGGCGATTCATAAAGGCGACTCCAGTTGTATTCGGCTCTAATTCAACCCATGTTCCGCCATCTTGACGCGCAGGAAATCCGCCGACAGCCGCAAATGTTCCATCCCCAGCGCCACGTCTTCGCCGTCTTCAATACTGATCCAGCCGCTGAATCCCACGCCGCTCAAAATCGAGAAGATTTTATCGTAATCGTTCAGTCCCTTACCGACTACACCATGCCGCAAAATCGGCGCGTACCCCATCGACGGATGCGCCTCCATCTTGCGCAAATCCACCGCCGTCCCGCCTTCAAAGAACCGGTCGCTCGCATGCATCGACACCACACGATGCTTCACCGCTTCGAGCAGCGCGATCGGATCGTCGCCAGCGATAATCGCATTCGACGGATCGTAATTCACGCCGAAATTCGGCGACACCGGAATCGCGTCCAACAGCGCCAGAAACACATCCATTTTCTGCGCAAATTCCGGGAACTTCCAGAACCCGTCTTTGTAATGATTTTCGAGAATCAACGTCACGCCTTGCTGAGCCGCAAACGGGATCAATTCACAGATAGAATCCGCCGCCAATGTGATCCCATCCGGCATCGTCACATCCGTCCGCCGCTGCCCGCTCAACACGCGACAAAACGTCCCGCCCAATTGAGCCGTCGCAATGATCGCGACCTTCTGCTTTTCAATTTCAGATTTGCGCTCGGACACGTCCGGCTTGATAAAATCCGGCGAGTAACACATCATCGGTATCGACAACCCGCGCGACGCCGCCAACGCCTTGATCCGGGCCAATTCGCTCGGATCCGTCGGCGTGAATCCCCAATAAAATTCGAGGCCATCGATGTCCAACTCGCCCGCCGCTTTGCCGATCCACTCGTCGACCGACATTGATTTATCAACACACATGGCGTTCAAATAGCACTTCGGAAATGCGGCGAGAGGCATGAGTAAAATTCCTGGTATTAATAGTCGCGGTTACGCACCCACCATGTTCGCACGGCCTCGCCCACATTCCAGCCGATTGCGCCGAAAAATAACATGCCGAGGAAAATGCAAAGACTGGCGAACGCGGCCTGGCTGAGTTGGCTCGAATAGCGGTAACCGTCCGGATCGTGCCGCACCAAAATGCTTGCGCGAATCATCAGCCAAGACGGCAGCCACACCGGCGAAGGCTCCCACATCGCAGACGGCACACCCATTCCCGGAGGCGGCGTATCGCCCGGAATCGGCAGCGCGTTGAAATACATCGACGCCCCGCCGTAAATTCCGCCCAGCATGATCGATGAGAACAAAATGAAACGAAAAAGCGACAGACCCTTGGGGAGCCCGCCGCCTTCACCTGCTTTACTGATTTTAATTGGAGGTGCCATAAGTAGAGCCGATTTTTAGGAAGCACGGACAAGAATGAATTCATTCCTATCCGTGCCACCCGGCGTCCGATTTACTTGATGCGTCCCATCTTCCGCAGCAGTGTCGCGCCCATATCCGACGGGCTGTCGCAGACGGCAATATCCGCATCGCGCATCGCGTTCACTTTGCTCTCAGCCGTGCCGGAATTCCCGGAGACAATCGCACCCGCGTGGCCCATACGGCGGCCCGGTGGAGCCGTGCGTCCCGCGATGAATCCAGCCACCGGCTTGGTCATGTTCTTCTTGACCCACGCCGCCGCTTCTTCTTCAGCGCTCCCGCCGATTTCGCCGATCATCATCACGCCAGCCGTCTGCGGATCCTTCTGGAACATCTCCAACACTTCGATGAAGTCCGTGCCCTTGACCGGATCGCCGCCGATGCCGACGCACGTGCTCTGCCCACTGCCCAGCGACGTGACCTGCCACACCGCTTCGTACGTCAACGTTCCCGAGCGCGACAGAATTCCGATATCACCCTTCTTATGGATGTATCCCGGCATGATGCCAATCTTGCATTCTTCCGGCGTAATCACGCCTGGACAATTCGGTCCGATGAGGCGCACGTTCGGGCGATTCTTCAGATTCTGCATGACGCGAATCATGTCGATGACCGGAATGCCTTCGGTGATACAGCAGATCAACTTGATACCCGCGTCAGCCGCTTCAATGATCGCGTCAGCCGCGAAGGGCGGGGGAACGAAGATCATCGTGGCGTCAGCTTTTTCAGCCTTCACCGCGTCCGCAACCGTGTTGTAAATCGGCAACTTCGCGCCCGGCGACTTCTGCTTGCCATCAAATCCGCCGCCCGTTTCAGCGTCCGGAATATCGAACGTCGTGCCACCTTTTCCAGGCGTCACGCCGCCGACCATTTTCGTACCGTAGCGGTAACAGAAAGTGGTGTGCTGTGCCCCGGACGTTCCGGTGATGCCCTGACAAATTACGCGTGTGTCTTTGTTGACGAGAATGCTCATCGATGTTTTCCCAAGATTCCATTTCGAAATTCGAACGCACCAATATAGGGTCTGCGCTCAAAAATGAAAGCGAAAACGGACCTTATTACGGAGTTCGCGTCTAGCTCTTATCTTAGCCACGGAGTGGCAACAAGTTCAAGTAGCCGTGGTCGCAGCCCGTACCCGGGCAAGGCCACGGATCCTTTCACGCGAGCAAATTGAGCCGCGTCAGCGGCGACACCGAATCGTCAAACGAACGCAGTTTTAGCGCCAAGTACCCAATTCCGGATCCCAAACATGCACATGTGCACGGTGCCGCCCGTTCCCCAACCACTACCTGTAGTGGTCAAAGCCCATTTTAACATTCAAAAATGTGAAACCAACACCCATTGCACAAGAATCACATTGTGCGTCAAGCGTCGCACCCAATCCGGCCATCAAACCAACAATCGCCTCATTCAGCTTTACATACAACGTTCCAAAACCAAAAAAGGCAACACCTTTTTAAGTAAATTTCAGCCACTCATAACGCATCAACCCGAAACCCGAAACCAGAAACCAGAAACCAGAAACCAGAAACTAGAAACTAGAAACCCAATCCGTTAAAAATCCGTATTCGCATCCTTCAATTCCAGTTCCTTGATCCACGCGTTCCGGTACCGAACATCGTGCCCTTCACACTGCAACTTCAACCCGCCGGGCGTATCGGTGATGCCCTTGCCGCCATCATTCCCGCCATCAATCCCCGAATTCTTTCCGCCCCATACCTGATTGATCTTCACGTTCGTGTGGACTTTGACACCATTAAAGTACATCGAGACCAAAGCCTTCTCGTCCAGCTTTCCGTCTTTAAAGCGCGCGGCGCGGAAGACGATGTCGTACGAATTCCACTTACCCAACCCCGCAAATTCCTTGTACGGCGACTCCGTCTCATTGATCACCGCACCCATCCCATGTTTCGTCTTGTCGCCTTCACAAATCTGAATCTCGTACCGGTTCTGCAAATACACGCCACTGTTTCCGCGCGGCTTCATGACCAGAAATTCGACATGCAACCGGAAGTCGCGGTACGCCTTCTTCGTGACGATATCCGCCGAACCATACTTCCCACCCGCCGCAACCGGGTCGTCGCTCATCACGACCGTGCCCTTATCCACCGGGTCCTCGACAATTTTCCATTTAATGGGCATCGCCGACTTAAACCCAGGCCCTTCCCAATAAATCCATTTGTCATCCAACATCTGCCGCGACCCATCAATAATCACCTCCGCGCCAGCAATCGGAACCGCCCCCAACCCCATTTCACCCGCCGAAATCAAGCTGCCAACCATCGCAACGACAGCCAAACACGTCAATTTGAAATACATAATGAACCTTTCAATAAATCCCAATCGATTTTGAAAACCTATTTTTATTTGCTTTCTGTCCTCTGCCGTTCCTCTGTGTCCTCTGTGGTTTAAAGAAGTTTCGCCGTTTAATCAACTCTAACAAATATGCGCCCCCACCGCTTCTACATACACCGCATACAACGACTGACTCGCCGTCATATACAACCGATTTCGTTTCGGCCCACCAAAGCACACATTGCTGCAAATCTCCGGCAGCATAATCAACCCAATCCGCTCGCCTTCCGGGCTGAACACATGCACGCCATCATATCCTTCACCGACCCAACCGCCACCGACCCAGATATTGCCATCCGTATCCGCGCGGATGCCATCCGCCATTCCGGCCACTTCTTTCCCATTCACTGTCATCTTCATCGAACAGTATTCTTTTCCAGCAGCCAATTTGTCCGTGCCGTTCAACTCATAAACACGAATATTCTTCGGCGCTTTCTCATAATGCGACGCCCCCGTGTCACAGACATACAACCGCTTGTAATCCGGCGAAAAGCAAATCCCATTCGGACGGAACATATCATCGATAACTTTCGTGATCGCACCCGTCTTGCCATCAAGTCGGTAGACCGCCTCCTTCAATTCCAATTGAGCTCGATGCCCTTCATAATCCCCAGAAATACCATATCCCGGATCCGAGAACCAAATGCCACCGTCCGGATGGACTACAATATCATTAGGAGCATTAAACGGCTTGCCTTCAAATTTATCAGCCAAGACACGTCGCGCCCCACTGTGCTCATACCGCACCACACAACGCGTATCATGTTCGCAGGATAATTGCCGGCCTTCATAATCGAATGTATTACCATTACTATAATGCGAAATGCTGCGTAGCTTACTAACATGCCCGTCTTCATCTAACCGGCGCAATTGAACATTATTCGGTATATCACTCCACATCAAATACTGCCCCCCTGCATTCCAAGCAGGACCTTCAGCCCATCGCATGCCTGTATAAATCCGCTCAATCGCAGCGTTGCCCACCTTATATTTAGCGAACCGTTTATCCAACACGACGATATCCGGATCAGGGTACCGAACCATTGGAGCATTGGGACCGTAGTCGCGAGCAAATACAGCACTGGTCGCTAACGCGGACAAGCCTGCAATGAAAGAACGTCGATCAAACGGGCTCCCGCCGGAGTTCTGGTTGTGCATCCTCATTTTCCTTTAATGTGTTGGGTCAGGTATCCTCACCTGTACACCACGAAGCACCGACATGAACAAAGTTTTCGTAAATCAAAAGAGTCGCGCGCGCAAGCAAGCGGCCAAGCTGGAGACATCCTATCAGCACGAACCGCTTGCTTGCGCGCGCGGCTCTTTTAGACATCCCAAATCACGCTTGGTCACTTTGACAACATCGACACGCCGAAATGATCGAAATAATCACCATTGAATCGAAAAATCAGCTTCGTCGCATCCAATTACTCCTTAATTCTAAATAACTTATGATTTTCACTTGAAAATGACGCGCATGTGCACACAATTTGCGTTTCGTGCTCAATACGAGTAGCCAATTCGATTATCGAGAAGACGAGGCAGGAGCGCCATGTCGCAAGAATCAGTTCTGGTTGACGTGAAAAACGTCGTCAAAACCTACGGTCCGTTACGCGCGGTTGACGATCTGACCTTCCAAATCAAAGCCGGCGAAATTGTCGGTCTGCTCGGACCCAACGGTGCCGGCAAATCCACGACCATGAAGATGCTGACCTGCTACTTGGAACCGACGCAAGGCAGTATCAAAGTCGCGGGAATCGATGTAAACGAAAATGCGGTCGGCGTTCGCCAACACATCGGCTACTTGCCTGAACACGCCCCCCTTTATACAGACATGCGAGTCAATGAATACCTCGATTTCGCCGGTCGAATTCGCGGACTCAGCAGCGCCAAACGCAAAGACCGCATCGATTGGGCCGTCAAAGCCTGCGGCCTCGAAGCCAAATACAAAGCCACCATTGGAACCCTCTCGCGTGGATACCGTCAGCGAACCGGCCTGGCTCAAGCCGTCTTGCACGATCCGGATTTGCTGATCCTCGACGAACCCACCAGCGGCCTCGACCCGATCCAATTGATCGAAATCCGCAAACTCATTCTCGAAATTGGTAAGAAGAAAACCGTCCTCTTTTCGACCCACATCATGCAGGAAGTCGAAGCCGTTTGTAACCGCGCGATCATTATCAATCGCGGCAAACTGGTCGCCGACGGAGCGCCGTCCGAACTCAAAGCACGCGCAGGCACCAATCAGAAAGTTCTGGCCCGAATTCGCGGTGCGCAAGCCGACGTTGAAAAGCAATTGAAGAACCTGCCGGACACGTCCTCCGTCGATGTTCATCCGATTCCCAATGGCAGTTGGCTGGAATGCACAATTAAGCTGAGTGAATCAGCAGCCGTGAATCCGATGAACACAGGCGAACAGGTCTCGAAACTCTGTAAAGATAATTCATGGGATGTACAGGAAATCAAGATCGAAGCGTTGACGTTGGAAGACACGTTCTTGAAAATGACAGGGCACGAGAAGTTAAAGTAATTCCGTACCGCAGGCGTTGCGCCTGCATGTGTCAATACGAGCCGGCGTCAGGTCGGCGGTCCATTTAAACAGCAAGGATCAACGTAATATGGGAGCTACATTCAGCGTATTTAGGCGCGAATTCGCCGCGTATTTTAATACGCCCATCGGGTACGTATTCATGGCGTTCTTTCTGCTGGTCACGAAAGCGCTGTTTGTATCAACAATCTTTACCAATGGCTCCGCAGACATGCGCGGTTATTTCGGCCTCATGCCGATCTTCTTTCTGTTCTTCATCCCAGCCATCTCCATGCGCTTGTGGTCTGAAGAACGCAAACTCGGCACACTCGAATGGCTGCTCACGCTGCCTTTGAATGCGTGGCAAGCCGTCCTAGGAAAGTATCTCGCCGGACTGGCCTTCATCGCCGTCTTTTTGATGCTGACGCTCGACGTGCCTATCTTCATGTACATCTATGGTAATCCAGACATCGGACCCATTATCGGCGGTTATTTAGGTACCATGGTATTAGGTATGGTCTATTTAGCAATCGGAGCATTTGCGTCCAGCCTGACATCCGACCAAATCGTCGCATTCGTTGTCGCAGTAGCAATCAGTTTCATATTCTTTCTGATGGGCTACGGACCCGTGTTGGAATGGATGAAAGATATTTTCGGAGCCACCATTACAGCAGGTGTCCAGCAGTTTGGTATTGAGTATCATTTCGAAAGTGTTTGTCGCGGTGTTGTGGACACCCGCGATGCCCTGTACGCCCTGTCGATGTCCGGCGCGTTCCTGTTCATGAACTACTTGGTCGTCGATCACAGGAGATAATATACACCATGATAATTGTCATTACTGTCGCCATTGTATTACTGGCATTGCTGGTGATTCCCTTGATTTACTCAGGCGATTTCGTCACGTTTTTTAAACGCTTCGGCCTGACCGTATTGATCGGCTTCGCAGGCATCTTGATGGCGGTGCTGATCAATTCGATCTCGCAAAAAGCATCGTTGCGCAGTGATTTGACCACGGATCAAAAATACAGCGTCAACCCCGGGTTGCTGAACGTCTCCAAGAAGCTCACCGACCAAGTCCAGATTGTCTATTATGTCTCGTCAAAGATTCAAGAATTTGTTCAAATCAAACTCGATTTGACGGATAAATTGAATGAAATCAAGAACGCCACCAACGGCATGATTGATTTCAAAATTGAAGATGTCGATCAAAAAGACGAGAAGCTGATGGCTGAATTAGGTACCAAAGGTTTCCTGCGACAAATTCAATCCAACAGTAATGACGAATTGAGCTTTTCAATTCTGATCAGCGGGATGAAGATTACCTACAAGGACCTGGAAAGCGTCTACATTCCGCAGATTTACGCATCCAACGATCTGGAATACGCGCTAGGCGAAAAAATGATCGAACTTTACACCAAAGAAAAGCCGTCCGAAAAGCCCACGATTGCGCTGAATCTACCACCGTCAGGCCAAGGCTTTAATATGCCAGGAAAGCCGCAGCAGGGCAGCGGCTTCGAATGGATCGCCAATGGTGTCAGCGACAAGAAATTTGATGTCAAGCAGATTGACTTCAGCCAAAACCAACCCTTGCCAGACAAGACCTCCTTACTCCTGATGGTTCGCCCCAAGCTGATGGACGAGCGTCAGAAGTATGAAGTTGCCAAGTATTTAGCCGAAGGCGGAAAAGTGCTCATGTTCGCCAGCCCGATTCGCGCCCTCGGCGACACGGTGGAACAGACTCCATACGGCCTCGAAAACTATTTCAAAGACATCGGGATCACGTTGGGATCAAGTGTTCTTGCCGACAAGTCCCACTTGAGCGTCTCCGTCAATCGCCGCACCTTTGAATTCCCTCCATACTTTATCCGCATCAAGCCGGAGAATATCGACCAGTCGACATCATTGACTCGCTTGATGCCAGGCTTGTGTATGCCGACGCCGACTGAAATCTCATTCGATAAAGGTCTCTTGGATAAACAAAAGTTAGCACTAACAGTCCTTGCCAAGACGACTGAAAACAGCTGGGAGCTAAAAACAATCGGCACGACATTGGATAAGAACTCAATGCAGGAACCAGCCAAGAGTGGCACACAGAAAGTAGTATTCGCAATGATCAAAGGCCAATTCCCTTTCCCATACGAAGGCAAACCAGTGCCCGAATGGCCGGCGGCTGAAAAAGAGAAAGATAAGAAGGACGATAAAGAGAAGGACAAGCCTAAATTGCCAGTGATTGCATCTGTGTCATCATCTAAAAAAGAAGGGACGCTAGTGCTGTGTTCGTCACCCGAAGCATTCTACGGTCCTTACCTAGAAGAGCCAAATCTCCGCAACTTGATTCAAACAGGTAACGTCAGCATGCTGTTGAATGTGACTGAAAGCATGAGCTATGGCGATGATTTGGTCAAGCTGCGCACCAAGAATTATGAAACACGCATCATTTCAAAGTTGTCAGGTGCAGAGAAAGAAAATCTCCGCCAGATGTGGAAATTGGCGTTGATTGCTGGCGTCCCAGCACTGGTGTTGTTGTTCGCCGTGTACCGCTTCATGTGGCGTCGTTTGGATCAGTTGAATTACGAACGTAAATTTGCAGGCAGCATTGGACCCTCGAGTTTCACTCCATGAACAAAATAACCCTATTCCTCGTCTCCGTAATTGTTGTCTTAGCACTCTTTCTACTCAATTATTTTGTGGTAGATAAGCATCCGCCAGCCACGTCAACAGCTGCAAGTCACGGGATGATTTTTAAAGAGCTGAACGCCGGAGCGATGACCACTATCTCGCTCAAGAAAGGCAGCGTCACGATCGAGCTTGTCCGCAAAGACAAGGAATGGCTCATGCCATTGCAGAAGAATCGTGTCGCCAAGATTGATCGCATCAATAAGCTGCTCTCCGATTTAGAAAGCACCTATTGCAGCGGTCAACGCACTGCCAAGACGCTTGAGCCCTTCGAACTGGCTCCATCAAACCGTGTCGAATTAGTCATGGAAGGTAATGGTAAGAAGACCTCTCTCTATATCGGCAAGAATATTCCCGAGACAGGCAGCTTCGTGCAGCGCGATTCGACCAGTTCAGTATTGGAAGTAGACAAGTTCCTTGCAACCAGCGCAGGTGTTCGAGAAGATAAAGGTGTCACTGTTCTCGATCCAGTCTTCTTTTACGACCTCAAGATTTTCTCGGATAGTGCCGACGACGCAATTGATGTGGTGATCAAGAAGGGCAACGAAGTCTTCCGCGTTCAAAAAGTATTGCCCGGAAAAGGTCCTCTGGTCGCCAATCAGAAATTGGATAAAGATGACAAGCCTGAATGGTGGATCACCGAACCCGAAGGCGGCCCAGCCGACGAATCAAAAGTACGTAACATATGCTCAACGATGCTGAATTTGACCGGCAAAGGTTATGCAGACGAACTAGCAGAAAAGGATCGCGGATTCGACAAATCCCCAGCCAAGATAGTAATCCGCTTGAAAGACGGCGCAGAACGTTCGATGACGTTTGGTAAGATTGATAACGATGACGTCTTAGTTAGCGCAATCGGAAAGTCCGATGTCTTCAAAGTCAACAAATACGTCTTCGACACATGTACAAAGACAGACGAAATCAAGAAGAAGGAAGAGAAGAAAGAAGAGTCAGCCGCCCCAGCACCATCGGTCACGCCGCCAGCTCCTGTCACTCCGCCCAAGATAGATGGACCGAAAGTGCCAGTCATTCCGGCACCCAAGAAATAGCAGTTAAGAATTAAACGTTACAGTTACTGAATACGCAGAAAGCCCGGCACAATCGCCGGGCTTTCTTTTTAATTAATCCAAATCGAATATGAGGAAATATAACCGCTGTTTTTGTTACCACTTCCGCCTTTCCTCTGCTGTTCCTCTGTGCCCTCTGTGGTTAAAATATGTTTTAAGTTTAAATTGGGTTTAGAGCGCGAAGTGTCGAATAGCTTCAATCGCAGCTTGAGAAATCAAAACGCTAAGCATCCCGCTGACTGCAAACAGGATCATGAATTCATAAGCAAATAGTGAACCGATAGCATTCCGCGAACATCCCATTTTGACCATCACGCTAAACTCATCGCGTCTATTTCGCAACGTCAACAACACCACAATAGCGAGAAACGCAAACACGCCCAAAGCCGTCATTACAAAGTAAGTGTCGAATATCTTTTTGACATTAAACACCAGCTTCATCAGCCCCGCGATCACAACGTCAGGCACGACCGCCTCGTACTCGTCGCCCGCATTAATCGCCCCCTTCAACATCGTCCCGCTTTTATCACTGCTCGGAGCCACAATGATGGCCGTCAGCGGGAATTCTTTTTCATCGCCATGAAAATGAAACGATCGAATATTCTCGCTCGTGACTTCCCGAAACTCGACAACCCCTTTTCCCAGGATCGCCTGAACTTGAGCATTCACCGCTTCAGGCGAGGGTGCCGACGGACCCGTAATCGTCGCCGCGTGTTCAATCACATTGTCATGCCCGTGCCCAAGCCCCTCCACCGTCCAAACCGTCTTGATGTCCGTAAAAACCGCACGATCATCCGGCGTTCCGTTCGATTTCAAAATCCCCGTCACGTTCAACTTGAACGGATAGTCATGCGCGACATTGAGAAAACTCGAAATATCAGTTCGAAGAGATCCACCGGTTTTCAGATTCAATTTTTGAGCGACAACCGATCCGACAACACAATCCCCGAGTAGCATGGGCAGTTCACCATCGTCGAGTTGCAACGCGCGGAAATCGAAATACTCAGTGACCGTGCCGATGAGTGGAAACCCGCCAGCCGTGAGTCGATTCGAAATCGGCAGCACGAGCCCCGCATGTTTATCGCGCAAATCAGCAACGAGTTTCTGCGGAACCGGCGGCGGCTTGGGCCCTTCGAAATAGAGCGTGTTCAGCGTGAGTTGATGCTCGTTCGCTCGACGTCCAACCACAAGCGGCGTCGCCCGGGCACGATTGCCGTAGACCTCTTCAGCGACTCGAGCGGCGCGCGAAACGACGATAGGGAACGCGATCACGAGCGTCAGGCCGGCGATAAGCAGCACAGAGATGGCGCGATTGTACAGAACGTGTCGCCACGCAAGAAAGAACATGGGAGAAATCCGCCTTTTCCGAACGCGCCCGACTGCTTCAAAGTGCGCTTGTGTATACAGGATTGAGCGTTGAATTCAAGAAAGGGCGCTTGAATTTCACGCGCTATTCGCGAATCTTGTCCACATGATTTGTTTCGAAAGACTCCCCGCCACGCGTCGCAACATAATGTATTCCAGCGTCCTGCTGACGTGTGTGTTGCTCGGAGTCCTCTCAAACGCGCGCGCGGAAGAAGGGCGGCGGATTGCCTTGTTGATCAGCGTCCGCGAGACGCGCGAACCGCGCCTGCACCGGCTTTGGTTCAGCGACGATGATATTCGCGGCCTCGCTGCCGTGCTTCCGAACTTCGGATTTTCGCAGAACAACATCACCATTCTGACCCAGCACAATGCCTTGGACACGGACGTGCCCGACGCGATTTCGATGCGCAGCAACATCCGCGCCGGGGTGAAGAAGCTGTGCAAAGAAGCGCGCCCCGACGACACGATTCTGATCGCATTTTCCGGGCATGGCGTTCAATTGCGCCGGGACGGTCGGATTTATCTATGCCCGCCGGAGACGACGTTGGCCGACACGTCAACGATGATCGCGCTCGACGACATCCTGCGCGAAATGGGGCCGCAATGCAAAGCGAAACTCAAGCTGATGATGGTCGATGCCTGTCGAAACGATCCAACGGATCCGCGCCCGGACATCACTCCCCGCGCATCCGTTCCGGACCTGCCGCTGAATGTTGCGCTGTATTTGAGTTGCTCAAAAGGACAGCAATCACTTGAAACCGGGAAGGTGTTGCACGGCATATTTTTTCATCACATCATCCAAGGATTATCAGGAGCAGCACGCGACGTCAACGGCGACATCACGCTGAAATCACTCGAAGACCTCGTTGCCCGCGAAGTGCCGATGACGCGGTTGAAATACAGCCCGAAATCGCGAACCATTCAAACGCCGGAGTTTCACACATCGATCCGCGAACGCATTGTCCTGGGGCGCGTGGAAAACGCCGAACCGATGCCAATCTCGATTCGCGGACAAAGCGTTTCGCCGACGGCCGCGTTGTACACGCAATGGACCACTGATTTCAACAAAGCAAATCCCGGCACAAAAGTCGATTTTCACTCCGGCGGATTTACCGGAATCAAAGCACTCAACGAACGCACGGCGCTCGTCGTTGCCACCGACTCAAAGATGTCACCGACCGAACTTTTCGGTCAACCCGAAGTCATCCAAATCCCCTCGGTCTCCACAGCCGTCGTCCCGATTTTCAATCTGCAAGGCATCCAGAATGTAACGCTCGACGCGACGACATTCGCAGAGATTTACTTGGGTCGCATCGTGAATTGGAATGATCCAAAAATAGCAACGATCAATCCCGGAATCGTGCTTCCGGACCGCCACATCATCGTCGTTCATCCCGCTGATGAAACGCAGCCCGGTCGCATCGTTTCGGATTTTCTCCGCGATACGAATCCGGATTGGGCCGCCAAACAAAAGCCCGGACAAAAAGTCAACTGGCCGATTGGCGCTGCCGGAAATGGAACCCCCGACATCGCCCGGATTGTGAAATACGTCGAAGGAGCAATTGCCTTTGTTGAATTGGAATTTGTCGAAAAGGCGCAGAAGGCGATTCAGAAAGATAGCCCCGTCACGACGCCATCAACAATCACCATCATCACAAATAAAGTCTCCGACGAACCGCGAGACCCGTTTCCAATTCGCGGCACGACCTACCTGTCGCTCTTTCGCGATTTGAGTTACATAAAAGATCGCAAACAGGCGGAGAACGTCGTGACATTTCTCCGCTGGTGCTACTCGGATGGAATGAAGTCGGCAGGACCGACGTTTGGTGCGTTAAAAAGCGAGTACAAAAACGAAGTCGAAGAAGCGCTGAAATCTATATCCATTGACGGCAGCAAACTCGCGCCTTGATACCAACCGTCTTCGTTACTCCTTACTCATCTTCTCAATGACTTTCGACGTGCTGCGTCCTTCCACCAAGGGCAACAGTGCTACGCGCCCGCCACTGGCCTCGACAATATCCCAGCCCACAACATCCTGCTTTGTTTTATAATCAGCGCCCTTACACAGCACGTGCGGCTGAATGGCTTTGATGATTTCCAACGGCGTGTCTTCTCCAAAGAGAACGACGGCGTCGACGCACGCCATGCCCGAGATCAACCGCGAGCGGTCGCCTTCCGGATTCACCGGTCGGTTCGGTCCTTTGTTCAAACGGCGGACCGAGTCGTCCGTATTGATCGCGACGATCAGCACGTCGCCGAGTTGGCGAGCGCTTTCCAGATACGTCATGTGGCCGAGATGAAGGATGTCGAAACAACCGTTAGTGAAGACAACCTTCTTATTCTCTTTGCGTAATCGCGCTGCAAATTCGGCGGCTTGCGCCACTGTCATCAGCTTCTTTCGCGAGCTGGGATAACTGGCTCCGAGGGCTTCAAGAAGTTCGAAATCAGTGATCGTGTGCGTCGCGAATTTCGATGCCATGACCGCACCGGCCAAATTACCGAGCCAGACACTTTCGACGACGGGCACACCCGCTGCGAGCGCCAAGCACGTGGCCGCCGCGACAGCGTCTCCGGCACCGGCTTCGTCTTTCGCCACGAGGTTTCGTCCCGGGAATGATTGCGTTGATCCATCATGTTGGGCGAGCGAAATGCCGTTCGCACCGCGCGTCACGACGACGTGATCGACATGCAAACCATCACGAAGTTGTGCGGCCATGCGTTCGCACTCGCTGTCGTCTACAATGGAATGAATCGAGAGGATCGACGAATCGTGTGCCGCAAGGAATGTCTTCGCTTCACCGAAATTGGGTTTGACGAGTGTGGCTCCGGCATATCGTTTCCAGTCTTTTCCTTTCGGATCAACCAGCACCGGTTTGCCAGCCGCTCCGCGAATTGCAGCCGCGCAGACCGCATCAGACAAAACGCCTTTGGCGTAATCGCTGAGCAAAATGGCGTCGGCATTTTTCGCTTCGGATTCAGCGAGAGCCGCGAGGGCGTCGATGGTTGTTTGAGAATACGACGCGCGTGGATCGCGATCCACGCGGACGACATGCTGGCGTCCCGACACGATACGGAGTTTCAGCGTGGTTCGGATCGACGCGTCCCGAATGATGGCATGCGTCTCGATCCTCAATCCAGTCGCACCATCAAGAAATTGCCGCGCTTCCGGATCGTCCCCGACCACGCAACACAACGACACTTTCGCTCCGAGCGAGACGAGCAGTTTGGCGACATTGGCCGCGCCACCGAGCAGATATTCCTCGCGATCAATGTCAACAACTTGGACTGGCGCTTCAGGCGAAAGTCGCGAGGAGTGGCCATAGATGTAGCCGTCCAACATGCCGTCGCCAACGACCAGAATTCGGCGTCCGGTCATGGAGTGGAGGAGGGCCTGGACGGCATTTTGATCGGGCTCTTGGAACGATGTCATGGAGTGCTGAATCCTGATTCAGATAAAATGACTAGGCGATGCGTTGAGTTCTTATTCGTCACGCTCCGGCGTTGAGAATTGAGACGTAATCGGTCACGCCATCTTCGAGCGAATGGAAAGGCTGGGTCAATCCGGATGCCCGTAGCTTTTCCATTTTTGCTTCTGTGAAATACTGGTACTTGCCTTTGAGATCGTCGGGCATGGGGATGTACTGAATGTTTGCTTTCAAGTTAAGGGAGTGGAAAACAGCGGTGGACAAATCGGCGAACGAACGTGCTTTACCGGTCCCGACATTGAAGAGAGCCCCAACATTTTCGCGCGGAGCCCGAGCGCAATGCAGGACTGCTGCGACGACATCTTTGACATACACAAAATCGCGCATCTGTCCGCCGTCTGGAATGCCCGGTCGGTCCGACGCGAAAAGTTTGACCTCGCCCGTTTTCTTGATTTGATTGAACGAATGAAACACAACGGACGCCATACGGTTCTTGTGATTTTCGTGCGGTCCATACACGTTAAAAAATTTCAGTCCCGCCCATCCGTTTGGCGTCACCGTTTGCTGCAACGCCCAGAGGTCAAAAAGTTGCTTGGATTCACCGTAAATGTTCAACGGTTTCAGCATCGCAGGATCGCCGCGGTCGTCATAACCGTTCGATCCGTCGCCATAGGTTGCGGCGCTGGACGCGTACACGAATCGGACGTTATGCGTCGTACAAAAATTCCAAAGGGTCTGCGTGTAATCGAAATTATTGCGCATCATGAACGCGCGATCACTGCACGTCGTATCACTGCACGCGCCCATGTGGAGAATGAGCGAGACCTTCGCCGCGTTGCGATCCAGCCAAGAAAAAAGCGCGTCGCGTTCAACGAAATCGCGAATGTGCATGCGTTCCAAGTACGGTGTCAAATCGCGCGATACATCGACCGCGACGATGTCATCGCGCCCCTCCGCGTTCAATGTGCTGACAATATTCGCGCCGATAAACCCGGCGGCGCCTGTGACCACGATCATGCAAGACCTCCCAAAATGCAAGCATTCATCCTACTCGGTTTGCGTCAATAAATCATCTGTGTTTGGATGGAGTGTTATCGTTTTATCGGCGTAGTCCAGGATCATGGTGTAGACGATATTCAGTGTTCGAAACATTTTTCATTGAGGAGTTGATCTGAGAATGATGCTTAAAAAATATTGTCTGACCGCTGCGATGTTGTTCTGCATAGCCGCTGGTTCCTTCGCGTCCGAATGGACCGTCAAGGATGATGTCAACACGGTTGAAGACGCGAAGCTAACGCCGCCCGGGCGCAAAGTCGATGTCGCGCTTGACGGGAAATTGGTCGCTCGATTTATTTATGGCGAGGGACAATTCAAGCCGTATCTCCACGTCTACGGAGAAGACGGCGATTGCCTAACCCAATGGGATCCCAAGCAGACCTTTCCGCATCATCGCGGAATTTTCATCGGCTGGAACAAAATCGGTTCGGACCTCGGTGGCTCTGTAAAAAAGGGTACGACAACGATTGATCCGAAGGGAACATTTGATCTTTGGCACTTCAACAACGGCGGGAAGATGGAGGTGTTAAAGTTTGAGAAATTGGAAGGCGGCAAAGACAACGCGACCCTCGTCGCGACCATCGCGTGGCGAGCTGGAAATAAAGATGCGTCGGGAAGCGATCTGTTGATGACTGAAACACGGACGATAGTAATTTCGCGACCGTCGGCTAAGAAGACTCAAGTCGACGCCTCATTCGAATTAACCGCAGCCCGCGATGTCTCGTTGAACGGCGACTTGCAGCATGCCGGCGTCCACTTCCGCAGCACAGCTGAACTCCAATTGCAGAAGCGCACAGCTGAAACGTCGTATGTCTGGGAACCCAGTGTCGAATCAAAAGGCGGAAAGGCGAGCAGCGCGGAATTCAAGTGGGCGCGTTTGCAACTGCCGGTCGGAAAGAACTGGTACTCGGTCACACACATGAATGCCTCAACGAATCCGGTCGAAGAACTCTCAACGCGCGATTACGGTCGCTTCGGTTTCTTCTTCAAGAAGGATTTGAAGAAAGCAGAAGTAATGAAATTGAAATATCGAATCGTGACGGAGCAGATCGAAAACGGCGTAGCAAAGCCGAGCGCCGAACAAAATGCTGCAGCACGTACGAGCACTCAAGCGGAATATGATGCGTTTGCAAAAACGATTACGAAGTAGAAGCTATATGCGATGACTTGAATGATTGGAGCGAGCCGACAATCATGTCGGCTCGTTTCGTTTCAGTCTACTGTCCTTTTCC
>Ga0194061_1000791_pt1 | contig 19316 bp, 13 predicted proteins | sample SepL2221m_MetaG_FD_163423 | JGI IMG/M metagenome (GOLD analysis project Ga0194061, IMG submission 163423) | Anoxic zone freshwater microbial communities from boreal shield lake in IISD Experimental Lakes Area, Ontario, Canada - Sep2016-L224-21m | ecosystem: Environmental > Aquatic > Freshwater >... | reverse complement strand
GTATTATTGATCCTAACGACAAGTGTCCTACTGTTCCGGGTACCGCTAAATACCAAGGTTGCCCTGTACCAGATACAGATGGCGATGGCATCAACGATGAAAACGATAAATGCCCTACCGTAAAAGGTCTTGCTAAATATGAAGGATGTCCAATCCCTGATACAGATAAAGATGGTATTAATGATGAAGAAGACAAATGTCCTACTGTAGCTGGTGTTGCCCGCTATCAAGGATGTCCAATCCCTGATACTGATGGTGATGGTATTAATAATGAAGAAGATAAATGTCCTAATGTAAAAGGAACAGCTGAACTTTTCGGTTGCCCTTCATTGAATTTCAAAGCTGCTGATATTAATTTTGCTAATGGAAGCAATGCTTTAACTAAAGTTTCTAAAGCTGAATTAGATAAGGGTGTGAAAGTTTTGACTGAAAACCCTCAATTAAAATTGTATGTAGAAGGTCATACTTCAAGTACCGGTAGTGTTAAATTGAATGATAAATTATCATTAGATCGTGCATTTTCTGTAAAGTCTTACTTGGTAGGAAAAGGAATTGCTGCTGATCGATTAACAGCAACAGGATTTGGAAGCAATAAACCAATTGCTGATAACAAAACCAAAGAAGGTCAAAAAGCAAACAGACGCGTTGAATTTAAAGTTCAGGAGAATTAATCTGAATTCGAAATAATAAAAGGCCCGTTACGAGTTATCGTTACGGGCCTTTTTGTTAAATAGTCTATAAGATATTGACTTCTCTTTCCAGTACGATATTAAAGTCTTGAAGTATCGAATCGATTATTTTTTCAGATAAGGCAAAGATCTCTGAACCAGTGGCATTCCCATAATTAATTAATACTAGTGCCTGCAAAGAATGACAGCCAGCATCACCTTCTCGATATCCTTTCCAACCCGCTTTTTCAATTAACCATCCTGCAGCAATTTTAATGCTGCCATCTTTATTCTTGTAGCCTGTAAGTTCGGGGTATATCGTTTTTATTTTTTCAAAATGCTCAAAAGTGATACTAGGGTTTTTAAAGAAGCTACCTGCATTTCCTATAATGGTTGGATCCGGTAATTTACTGGAACGTATTTTGATGATAGCATCTGATACAGATTGAATGCTGGGTTCTTTAACCCCCATATCGTTCAATGCTATTTCAATTGCTCCGTAGCTTGTTTTAAATATTGGAACTTTACTAAATCGAAACAGTACTTTAGTAATTACAAATTGATTTTTCCATCTACTTTTAAAAACACTATTCCTGTAATCAAATGAACAATCAGTATTGGTAAATACCTGCATGGATTGATCGGCGATATGATATGCTTCTACAGATTCTATTAGGTCTTTCACTTCTACTCCATAAGCACCTATATTTTGAATTGGAGATGCCCCAACCGTACCAGGAATTAAACTCAGATTTTCTACTCCTGTCCAACCTTGTTGAATACAGTATAACACAAACTGGTGCCAATTTTCACCTGCAGCAACATCCACATAAAAATATAGCTCGTCTTCTCTAATTAATTGAATACCCTTTATCTCATTTTTCAATACGAAACTATCTAATAAAGGTTTTGTAAATAAAATATTACTGCCACTTCCTAATACAAGATGCGATTGTAAAATTTGATCATGAAATTGTTGTACAGTTTCAATAAGGTCATCCTTACTTTGAATGATGGTAAAATTTCTTGCAATGGTTTCAATGCCAAAGCTGTTGTATTTTTTGAGTGATATATTATTTAGTAAGCGCATCTTCCTAAAAATAAGTATAATGAATTAGTTGGGATCCACATCTGTAATAATATGAACAGATCTGTATCTTTTATTTGTTTGCAAAATCAATGATTGTTGTTGTATTGCTATTTTACTTTGAAGAATAAGACGATTGTCTTTCGGTAATTTTAAAAGAATCTCCCAGATATATTGATTTCGAATTCTGTCAACTACGGGTTGTGAGGGCCCCATTACATAATTACCAAACTGTGATTTTATCCCATTTGAAAATATATTGGCAGCTTCTTCAGCAATATGTTTTTCCTTGTGTTTAAAATTAATTTTTATTAATCTTGTAAATGGCGGATAGCCAAACTGTTTACGATTATCAATCTCAAAAGTAAATAGTTGATGATAGTCATGGGCTTTTACAAAATTCAAAATTGGGTGCCGCAAATTACTTACTTGTACTATTACTTTTCCATCCGCATTTTTCCTGCCAGCTCTTCCGCTTACTTGCTCCATCAATTGAAAGGCTCTTTCATTTACTCTAAAATCAGTGAAGTTTAAAATGCCATCTGCATCTATGATCCCTACTAAATTTACATGTTCAAAATCAAGTCCCTTCACTACCATTTGAGTACCTACTAAAATATCAATGCGCTGTTGTTCGAATTGTTTAATAAGTGCATCGTGCGCATTTTTTCCTTTCACACTATCATAATCCATTCGAGCCACTTTTGCATCAGGAAATATTTCTAACACCTGCTCTTCAATCTTTTCTGTACCAAAATTTTTCTGAATAAAATGGTGACTTCCACAAGCCGCACAAGTTAAAACAACAGGGTACGTGCTGCCACAATAATGGCAAGATAGTTTGTGTTTTGATTTGTGATAAGTAAGTGTAACATCACAATGTTCACAATGAGGGATCCACCCACAGGTATCGCAAAGTAAGTAGGGAGAATATCCTCTACGGTTTTGAAAAAGTATGATTTGTTTGTTTTCTTGTAATGTTTTTTCCATGCATTTGAGCAATGCGTCTGTAAAAACAGTCATGCCATTCGCCGTTTCAACACGATTTTTAAAATCTGCTAATTCCATTTTTGGTAATTCAGCATCTCCAAATCTTTCGGATAAAGTTACCAGGGCATATTTTTGTTGTTGGCAGTTATAGTATGTTTCAATACTTGGTGTGGCGCTTCCTAATAAAACTTTAGCCTGAAATAAACCTGCATAATAAATAGCGCTATCCCGCGCATGATATCTGGGTGCAGGATCCTGTTGTTTATAAGAAGGATCGTGTTCTTCATCCGCAATGATTAATCCTAAATCGATAAATGGTAATAGGAGGGAGGATCTAGCGCCTAATACCGCTTTCATTTCCCCTGTTTTTATTTTATTCCAAATTTCAACTCTTTCGTTTGCATTGAATTTTGAATGGTAAATTCCAATTTTGTTGCCAAAATGTAATTGGAGTCGTCGAATGATTTGTGAGGTAAGTGCAATCTCAGGAAGTAGATAAAGTACCTGTTTGCCCTGATTAATATATTCTTCAATCAATTGAATATATAGTTGCGTTTTTCCACTTGCAGTAACTCCGTGAAGTAAACAAACTTGTTTAATTAGAAATGCTTCTTTTATTTTTTTTAATGCAAGCGTTTGGGCGGGAGAAAGTTGAATATTAATATCAATCTCTTTTGTATAGGCAGCAATTCTAGAAACGCTTCTTTTTTGCACCAATAAAATTCCTTTATCTAGTAAGCCCTTCAATTGAGCAGCAGAAGCATTCGATTTTTTTAAGAGTGTTGATTGAATTACTTCCCCTTCTGTTTTTAAAAGGTATAAATAGGATAGTAATAATTCCATTTGTTTCGGAGCCTTCCCCCAGTTATTTAAAAGCATTGCCAATTTTTCTTCACTATTATAATTGGAATGCAATAAAATATAGGTTTGCTTTTTCTCCTGATATTTTTCAATCAATTCTTCCCAGACATAACAAATTTTTCTATCAATTAATTTTTTAATGATCGGATATACATGTGAACTATCCAATAATTGTTGCACTTCACTTAGTCTTAATTCTTTTTTTAATTCTAAGGCTTCTGCAATAATAAATTCTTCATCATTTAAATCATTGTATGATTCATCCAGTTCTTCATTCCAAATTAAAATACTCTCACTTGATAATTTTAAATTCGCAGGAACAGCAGCCTGCATTACTTCGCCTTCACTGCACAAATAATATTTTGCAATCCAATCCCATAAAGCGAGTTGTTGAGGATTTACAAGTGGCTCATCATCTAATATATTCAATAATGGCTTAGGTGAAAACTCAACTGGGGGATCAGAAAAAATCCTTTTTACAATTCCTGCATATTTTTTGTGTTTACCAAGAATAACTTCCACACGTATTCCAGGTTGGATTCGATTTTGCATATCGAATGGTACTGACCAGGTATAATTCTTGGGTAATGCTAACGGTATAATTACTTCAGCAAACATCAATGCCCCATTGAGGGGAAATGCAGAAAGTGCCGTAAAAGAAGGATTCTTTGCCATGAAAATTAGAGGGCTAAGTTAAGTAGCTTTCAACAATCAAACAGAATAACTGCGATACCTTCTTAAACCTGCATCCATCAATTGAAATACCTGTTCTCTAAGTGCTGCTATATCTGAGATCCCTAATCCTGTTACCGGAACTTCTTTAAGATATACTACTCTGTTTTTACCTGGGGTTAGCGAAAAAATGGATTTAAAATGTAATCTTTCAATGGTGTCAACTAGTAATACGGGTTTAATGGGAGTTTGAGTTTCTATAGCAATTCTAAATGCACCATCAAAAAACGATTTTAGGGGACTAGCTGATTCATTGAAAGTTCCTTCTGGAAAAATAAAAATGGATATATTATTTTTTATTGCAGCTTTTAGTGCTCTAACACTTTTAGACCTCGTTTCTGAGTTACTTCGATCAACAAGTATTACAGCAGCCCTATAAATTAACCCAAAAACCGGAATTTTCACCATTTCATATTTGCCAAGCACGCGAATTGGTTGATGAGCAATTAATACAATGGGGGGAATGTCGATATAAGACGAATGATTGCCAACAAAAATGTATTGTTGATGGATATTGTGTTCTGATTCAAATATCTCTTGGTGACGAATACCTATAAACAAATACCAAATCCAAGCCCAGGTCTTACAAATCTGATAAATCATATTACCACCCTTGATCTTACCAAAAGATAGCGACAACATTACAAAAGGAAATGCGATGAATGTAAGTAAGGCAAAAATTAAAAACGCGTATATACAATAGACAAATTGCAAAGGCTTCCAAATCCATTTCATTATTCTAACTTAAGTAGAATATGGGATATTTCTTTAAAATATTATAGTAGCAACAAAAAAAAGCAACCCAAAGGTTGCTTTGTAAAATATGGCTAAGCTTATATTTTAGATCGTAGTTTTTGCTTCGTTTTTCCAAAGTAATAAAACGATGGAAATGATACAAGCGGTAACTCCAATAATCATCAACGGACTTTCGTTTGGTGCATTATTAGCGATTTGGGCTGCTAGTAAGATCATGTTTTGAGTTTTAATTTGTGGTTAATAGGATACAAATTGAGCTCAAAATTTTGAAATAAACAACAATCTGAAACTTCAAGTAAGTCGACTAATATATTAAAATTTAATTTAAAGTAATGTAGTTTTCAAGATACTAAATCAAAAACCGGTGATTTACGAAAAATGTTTTATTATTTCCAATTCTAATCGATCCGGGAGATATTTTTCTATATAGAAACTCAATATTTTGGATTGAAAAAAAAATTAAAAAAAATGAAAATAATTGAAAATATTTTTTAAAAAGCTGTGAAAATGGGTTTAAAATGACATTTTAATCATTTTAAGAATCAATTTATAATAGTTACAAAATGCAAAAAGGACCATACTAGATGGTCCTTTTACTACAATTAAAAATTGTAAATAGTTTTTCTCAGATATTTATAATTCTAATCATGGTCATTATAAGCAGCAACACCATGTTCAAAGAAATCAAGACCACCCGGTCCGGTTTCAGCTTCTGGTTCTACTCTTAATTTCCAAGGATAAGGCAATTTATTAACGATAAACATTAAAATCAATGCTACACCGAATGTGGCAAGCGTAATAACTGCGCTACCTATCAATTGAGCTTTCAGTACGTCCCATCCACCACCATATAATAATCCTTTTACGGGTGCAGAATTATCTGCTCCTGTTGATCCGGTTGCGCCATATTGACCACTGGCAAAAAAGCCTAATGATAATGTTCCCCAAATACCTGCTGCAAAATGCACAGGTACAGCACCTACCGGATCGTCAATTCTAAAATGCTCTAAAATCAATGTACCATAGTATACAACAGCACCAGCAATTAAACCAATGATTACGGCACCTAATGGAGACACCCAATAACAGGGTGCCGTAATGGCTACTAGTCCAGCTAATAAACCATTAATAGTAAATGGAAGATCGTATTTGCCTTTATTTGGACCAAACCAAAGCGGTAATAACATCGCAGTTAATGATCCAGCACAAGCGGCAAGAGTAGTATTAGCTGCGATACGTCCGATACCATCTGCATCCATGGCAGATAATGTACTTCCTGGGTTAAAACCGTACCAGCCAAACCAAAGGATAAATGCTCCAACAGCTGCTAATGGTAAGTTATGAGCAGGAGGTAAGCCTCCCTTTTCTTTATCATCTCTTGTAAATACTCGACCTATACGTGGTCCTAATACCAATGCACCTGCTAATGAGATAGCACCACCAATGGTATGAACTACAGTAGAGCCTGCAAAATCGCGGAAGCCTTGTCCAAGACCAGGTAAGAAATGACCTTCTGAACCCATTAAAGCCAACCAACCATCTGGGCCCCATGCCCAATGTCCAATAATTGGATAAATAAATCCTGTTACACCAATACTGTAAAGGATATCTCCTCTAAAGCTTGTACGCCCAATCATTGCACCAGAAGTAATGGTAGATGTAGTGTCAGCGAATGCAAACTGGAAGATCCAGTGTGCTAAGATTGGAATACCAGTTGCCTCATAAGTACTAGGGGCGCCATTTAAGAAAAACCAATTTTGTCCAATAAAGCCATTACCATGACTAAACATAAATGCATAACCAACTGCATAAAACAATACACCGCAAATGGCGGTATCGAAAATACACTCTAATAATACGTTTACTGTTTCTTTAGTTCTAGCAAAACCTGCTTCTAACATTACAAAACCTGCTTGCATACCAAATACTAAGAAAGCGGCTACCAATGTCCAAACAGTATTGATGGAATTCATCATACTGGTTTCATGAGCAGTATAAGTTTCAGCTGCATTTGCTGAACTGAACATCATGCCAGGTAACATTTTCATGATGCCTAAAACAACGAATAGTCCAAGAATTTTTCCTGTAAAAATGGTAATACCCATTTTCCATTTTTCAGCTTTTGTAAGTTGGATAACAACTGCAGGTGCTGAGTTCCTGCGGCCCATTTGTCTCAAGTTGGTTAAAGTGTTTGAAAACATGGCTTAGGGTTTTGGTTTATAATTGTGTTATTGGGAATTGAGGATTAAAATTTGTAAACGGCTGCCAGAATAAATCCACTTGTTGTTTGTGTGGCAGCTCCACCGCTTTTTAAGAAGATGGCATTATTACCATTATCTACACGGATTTCAGGAATGATTGTTAGATTATCAATCTTAATATTTGCTGAAAGTGTAGTAGCAAAGACACTAGAGGCAATCCCAGCTGATGTAACTGATTTTTTATCATCGAAATATTCGCCTCTTAATGTCAATCCAAATTTGCTAGAAGGATCAAAATTTAAATACAAGGCATTGCTAGACCAACTGCTAGATGTTCCGTTTGTTTTTACGGAGGCAATGGTTCCATCATAATTAATTGCAAACTGACTGCTTAACACACCGTTTAATACTACATCAAATTGACTAAATCCACTTTTTTCACCAGTGCTGCCACCCTGATAATTTAAGAACGCTTTTAATTTGTCGTTCTTGGTGCCCGTACTAAATTGTGCGATTGCAACTTTATTTCCTGATGTAGTGGTGGTATAATCTGTAGGATTAGCAACTCCAATCATGAAGGCAGATTTTCCACCTAAAGAGATGTCGGCTTTTAAACCAGTATGGAAGAAGGGGCCATATGAGAAACCATATGACATGCTATAGTTTCTATTAGCATAAGCATCTAATACTTCAAAACCAACGTGGGTAGCCCATTTACCCATGGTTAACTTTATTTTATCGCTTAGTGCATAGCTGATATACAATTGTTTGATTGCAGTGATTGCTCCAGCATCATTGTATGAAAATTCGTTTGCTCTTCTACCAAAACCTAGATCAGCAGTTGCAGAAATTTTACCTAATGAATGATCCCATCTAACCGATGCCATTCCTAATTCAAATGAATTCTGCGAATTCGTAAAGCTAGTTAGGTTGTTAGTTTTTCCTTCAGGTGCATTAAAATTAGATCTGTAATAAGCATCTGCAGAAACTGTAAATGTGTTGGTAGCAACAGGCGCTTTTTTGGTACTGTCTGTTTGTGCGTTTACAGAAATAAAGCCTAGGATTGCGATTGAAACAGTGAGAATTTTCTTTAACATTGCGGTTGGTTTTATGATTAATAATAGGTACAGCCTTTAAACTTGGTCAGAAGTTTAATATATGGCTGTACCTTAATTTTTTAAAGGCGCAATCGGTAGGATCTCACCGTATATAAACTTGGTCAGAAGCTGATATGCAGTTAGTAATCGAAGAAAATAATATGTTGTTGAACTATCTCCGATATTGAACGAAGATGTTTCAATTTAGTTTATGCTAATTCTGGTGTTCTTCCGTATTTCTCATTATGTTGAGAGGCATCTAATCCCCTTTTTTCATCTTCAGCACTTACTCGAATGGGCATCACCCAATTAATAAATTTAAAAATGATTAAAGACATAGTAAAGCTATATGCAACAACAATTCCAAGTGCTTTTACTTGTATTAAAAAGAAACTTACATTGCCATATAATAAGCCATCTGCACCCGCACCATTTACAGTTTTTGTTGCAAATATTCCAGTCATTAACATACCAACCATACCACCTAAACCATGACAAGGAAATACGTCTAAAGTATCGTCTAAACTTGATTTGCTTTTATAATGCACTGCCAAATTCGAAATAATTGCTGCTACAAAACCGATGAAAATACTTTGAGGGATAGCCACAAAACCAGAAGCAGGAGTGATGGCTACTAAGCCAACAACAGCTCCGATGCAGAATCCTAGTACAGATGGCTTCTTGCCTCTTAAAACATCAAAGAACATCCAGGAAAGACCCGCAGCAGCAGCGGCAGTATTTGTTGTAGCAAAGGCTGAAACAGCTAAAGCACTTGCAGCACCTGCAGATCCAGCATTAAAGCCAAACCATCCAAACCAAAGTAATCCTGTACCTATTAAAACGTATGGAATATTTGCAGGAGGAATCTCTTTTTGATCAATATGTGATTGACGACGTTTTAAAACCAGTGCTCCAGCTAATGCTGCACAACCTGCAGAAATATGTACTACAGTGCCTCCAGCAAAATCTAAAGCTCCCATTTTAAATAAGAATCCATCAGGATGCCAGGTCCAATGTGCAATTGGAGCATAAACTAATAAACTAAATAATAAAATGAAAACAGTATAAGATGTAAAACGAATACGCTCTGCAACAGCACCTACTACAAGTCCTGGAGTTATGATGGCAAACATTAATTGGAAAAGTGCAAATAATGAAAGTGGAATGGTAGGAGCTAAACTCCAGGGAGCACCTGAAGCAACTCCTTTAAACATAAAATGTGTTAGAGGATTTCCAATAATACCTCCGATACTCTCACCAAAACATAAACTATATCCAACTACTACCCAAACTATTGAAACAACTCCTGTTGCAACAATGCTTTTCATCATGGTAGATAAAATATTTTTACGATGAACCATTCCCCCGTAAAAAAAGGCTAGGGCAGGAGTCATTAAAAAAACTAAAGCAGTAGCCACTAACATCCAGGTAATATCTGCTGTACTGTATTTACCTGCATCATTAAATGCGGGTAAAGTAGGAACAAATATTGCGGCAACTGCAATAATTAATAAAATTGAAAATGGCAATAAACTTTGTAGGGATAGTTTTTTCATTAAATTCAATTGTTTGATATATACTTTATTATTAATACTGTATTTTCATTGCTAAAATATGAATATTATTGATTAAAAGTAAAATAAATCTAACATTTAATTTATTGTAATGTATTAAAATGCTGTCAACTTCTATTATAATGTCTAAAAATATACTTAGAACATTAGATGAAATGAGCATAAAAAAGAAACCCGTTTGATTTTGTCAAACGGGTTTATAACTTATAGGGTAGGTTTTTAGCTATTTACTATATAGCTACTGTCTTTTGTTTCTAATAAAGAATGTCCCATCAGATATTCATCCACCTTTCTTGCGCACTCTCTGCCTTCACTGATGGCCCAAACAACTAAAGATTGACCTCTTCGCATATCACCAGCAGTGAATATTTTATGAATATTCGTTTGAAATGCCTGTTCGGTAGCTTTTACATTGCCCCTTTCATCTAATTCAATCCCCAATTGATTGATCAGTCCTTCGTGTTGAGGATGTACAAATCCCATGGCTAATAAGGCCAGTTCACAAGGTATTTCTCTCTCAGAGCCTTCTTTTTCTACAAATTTTGCCGGGCGGCCATCCTCGGTAATGGTCCATTCTAAATCCACAATTTTAAGTCCTTTTAAATTGCCATTCTCATCTCCGACAAAGGATTTTGTTGCCACTGCCCAATATCTATCTGCTCCTTCCTCATGTGAAGAAGTAATTTTTAAAGTCATGGGATAGGTTGGCCATGGCATATTTTCTGATCTGCCAACTGGAGGCTTAGGAAGTAATTCAAATTGAGTGACTGTTGAAGCACTATGTCTATTAGAAGTGCCAACACAGTCGCTGCCGGTATCACCACCCCCAATCACCACTACATTTTTTGTGGTAGCTAATAATGATTCTCCTTCAAAAGGAAGGGTTGCCACGCGTTTGTTTTGTTGTTTAAGAAATTCCATGGCAAAATAAACACCTTTCAATTCCCTGCCAGGAATGGGTAGATTTCTAGGAACGGTTGATCCACCTGCTAATACGATCGCATGGAATTCACGAAGCAGGTCATTAATACTTACATTAACACCTACATTGGAATTACATTTAAAGATTACTCCTTCTTGTTCCATCACCCCAATCCTTCGATCAATCACCCATTTCTCCAACTTAAAGTCAGGAATGCCGTATCTCAGTAATCCTCCAGGAGCATCGTCTCTTTCAAAAACTGTTACTTGGTGACCCGCATAATTTAATTGAGCAGCTGCAGCAAGTCCAGAAGGTCCCGAACCAACCACGGCAATTTTTTTGCCAGTTCTTAGATTTGGTTTGCGGGGTCTAACAAAGCCTTTGTCAAAAGCGATCTCAATGATATGTTTTTCTATTTCCTCAATGGTAACTGCAGGTTGGTTGATACCTAGTACACAAGCGCTCTCACATGGGGCGGGACAAATTCTTCCAGTAAACTCAGGAAAATTATTGGTTGATGTTAGGATATCGTAGGCTTCTTCCCAGCTCTTATTATAAATAGCATCGTTGAATTCCGGTATCACGTTTCCTAAAGGGCATCCATTATGACAAAATGGTACGCCGCAATTCATGCATCGGCCAGATTGTTGATTCAGTTTCTCTTCTGGTAAGCGTTCTACAAATTCTTTATAATCCTTAATACGCTCTGCTACCGGGCGTTTGCCAGGTAATTCTCTTGTGAATTCTATAAAACCTGTTGGTTTCCCCATATTGGTTGGTTTAGTAGATTATTTTTTATGACGGATTAACCGGCAATTTTTTCTTTTTTAATTGACAATGCCTTCTTGTAATCTTTAGGAAATACTTTGATGAAATTTTTCAGTTGAGATTCGAAATCACCTAAAACAAATTTTGCGACAGTACTAGCTGTATAAGCATAGTGTTTAGCAATCAAATCGTTTAGTATTAAGGCATCTTCCTGATCAACTCGATCCAGGTCAATCATTTCCATATTACATCGACTTGCAAAAGTGCCATCTGCATCATAAACAAATGCGATACCGCCACTCATGCCTGCTGCAAAGTTTCTACCTGTGTTGCCAAGGATTACAGCAATACCACCAGTCATATACTCGCAACCATGGTCGCCAACGCCTTCCACTACCACTTTTGCTCCGGAGTTTCTTACGCAGAATCTTTCTCCTGCTTTTCCTCTGATATAAGATTCTCCATTAGTAGCTCCGTAAAAGGCAACATTGCCAATTAATATATTGTCTTCAGCTACAAATGTGGCAGTTCGATCTGGATACACGATTAGTTTAGCCCCACTTAATCCCTTTCCAAAATAATCATTGGCGTCTCCTTCTAATTCATGAGTTAGCCCTTTTGCATTGAATGCTCCAAAGCTTTGTCCGGCAGTACCTCTGTAATTGAAATGAATGGTATCATCTGGAAGTCCATCGGCTTTGTATTTTTTCGTGATTTCATTCGAAACGATGGTTCCAACTGTTCGATCCGTATTCTTAATGATGAAACTGCCCTGAACACGTTCTTTGGTATCGATGGCTTTCTGTGCAATTTTTAAAAGTTGCCAATCTAACACTTCACTAAGTCCGTGGTCTTGTTCCTCTGTTTTATATAAACCAGTACTTTCATCTGCGGGCTGTTTGTATAAAATAGGAGATAGGTCTAGTTTACTATATTTCCAATGGGTAATATCATCACGCATGGTTAAGTCCTGCACTTGTCCGATCATTTCATTCACCGTTCTATAACCTAGTTCCGCCATGATTTCTCTTAACTCCTGCGTCATGAATTTGAAGAAATTTACCACATGGTCCGGATCTCCTTTAAAACGTTTGCGCAATTCAGGATCTTGTGTGGCAACTCCCACTGGGCAGGTATTTAAATGACATTTACGCATCATGATACAGCCTTCCACAATTAGTGCTGCAGTGGCTACTCCCCACTCTTCAGCACCTAATAAAGCTGCAATGGCGATGTCGCGTCCAGTCTTCATCTGGCCATCGGCTTGTACTACCACACGACTGCGTAACTTATTCTTTACCAATGTTTGATGAGCTTCTGCTAAACCTAATTCCCATGGTAAACCTGCATGCTTAATAGAACTGATGGGAGAGGCTCCAGTACCACCATCGAATCCTGCTATCAAGACCACATCAGCTTTTGCTTTTGTTACTCCTGCCGCAATGGTTCCAACCCCGGCTTTTGATACCAATTTTACATTGATACGGGCAGCCCTATTGGCATTCTTTAAATCAAATATTAATTGAGCTAAATCTTCAATCGAATAAATATCATGGTGTGGAGGTGGTGAAATTAAACCAACACCTGGTGTGCTATGTCTGGTTCTACCAATCCAATCATCCACTTTATGACCAGGTAATTGTCCGCCTTCACCAGGTTTAGCACCCTGTGCCATTTTAATTTGTAATTCATCGGCTTCTGTCAAATAATGACTAGTTACACCAAATCTTGCAGAGGCAACTTGTTTGATTGAAGAGCGCATTGAATCGCCATTCTCCATTAAATTAAAACGGATGGGGTCTTCGCCACCTTCACCTGTATTACTTTTGCCACCTAAACGATTCATGGCAATGGCCAATGTGGTATGTGCTTCCCATGAAATAGAACCAAAGCTCATCGCCCCTGTAGCAAATCTTTTATAAATAGATGCTGCAGGTTCAACCTCATCAATTGAAATAGAGGGTCGAGAAGGTTTGAATTGAAACTGACTGCGAATGGTACAAGCTTTTAAAGATTGATCGTTCACCAGTTTGGTATATTTCTTGAATGTTTCAAAACTATTCGTTTTCGTTGATTCTTGTAATAAGTGAATGGTCTGTGGGTTAAAGAGGTGGAATTCTCCTTTTCTTTTCCATTGATATAAACCGCCTACTGGTAAGCGATCTACGGGAATTTCTTTTCTACTAAAGGCAAAGAAATGTTTGGTTAGGGTTTCTTTTGCAATTTCATCTAAACCCATTCCCTCGATACGAGAAGTAGCACCAGTGAAATAGGCATCCACCACTTCTTTATTTAAACCTATGATTTCAAATATTTGTGCGCCTTGGTAAGACTGTAAGGTAGAAATACCCATTTTAGAGAAGACTTTTAAAAGTCCTTCATTAACAGCTTTGACATAATTTTTCTTCAGATAATCAGGATCGATATCAGTAACGAGACGTCCACTAATTTTCATATCACGAATGGAAGAAATCGCTAAGTATGGATTGATAGCTGTTGCACCAAAACCAATTAAACAGGCAAAGTGATGAACCTCCCAAACATCTCCAGCTTCAACAATAATTCCTACTTGTCCGCGGTAACCTTTTCGAATTAAGTGATGGTGTACTGCAGCGCAGGCTAATAAAGAGGGGATAGGGGCGTGATCAGAATCAATTGCTCTATCCGTTAAGATAATCACTTCAAATCCGTCTTCCACTGCATCAACTGCGTAACGACATAAACGATCAAGTCCTTTTTTTAAGGAACCAGATTTGCCATCCGCTCTAAAATAAGTTTGTAGTGTTTTGGCCTGAAATACACCCGTATCAATACTTCTAATCTTTTCTAATTCATAGCTACTCAGTACAGGTTGTTGTAAAGCCACCACGTGACATGCCAGAGGATCTTCTACCAAAAGATTTCCGGTACTACCTGCAAATGTAGCAAGCGACATTACCATTCTCTCTCTGATAGGATCAATCGGTGGGTTTGTTACCTGCGCAAATAACTGTTTGAAATAACTGCTCAAATGCTGTGGCTGATCACTTAAAATAGCTAATGGCGTATCTGTTCCCATCGATCCGATAGGTTCTTTGCCATCAACAGCCATTGGAGAAATAACATTATCTAAATCTTCAGAAGAATAACCGAATCCCTTTTGGTATTTGAAAATTTGATCAGATTCCAAATGAGTAAACATCACTCTTGGTTCAGGTAATTCTTCTAATCGAATTTTGTATTTGTTTAACCATTCAGCATATGGCTTTCTGGAACAGATATCAGCTTTCAATTCATCATCACTGATAATGCGACCCTGTTCCATATCTACCACAAACATTTTGCCTGGTTGTAATCTGCCTTTTTCAATAATGGTTGCAGGATCAATTGGCAACACGCCAGTTTCAGAGGCCATGATTACACGATCGTCGTTTGTAACGCAGTAACGAGAAGGTCTTAGACCATTTCTATCAAGTGTTGCTCCAATAATTTTACCATCAGTGAATGAAATAGATGCAGGGCCATCCCAGGGCTCCATCATACATGCATGAAATTCATAGAATGCTTTTTTAATAGCATCCATATCCTGATTCCCATCCCAGGCTTCTGGAATCAACATCATCATAACATGTGGTAAAGAACGGCCTGTAAGTGTAAGCAATTCAATCATATTGTCAAGGCTGGCAGAATCACTTTGTCCATTTGTTACAATCGGCAACAGCATATCCATTTCCTCTTTACTAAAGAAAGGAGAAGTGAATCCTTTTTCGCTGGTACGCAACCAGTTCAGGTTACCTTGTAAAGTGTTGATCTCGCCATTATGAGCAATATATCGGAAGGGTTGAGCTAATTTCCAGGAAGGAAAAGTATTCGTGGCAAAACGAGAATGCACTAAACCAAAAGCAGAAACAACACGCTTGTCACTGAGGTCTGGAAAATATCCCCTAACCTGCAAGCTTGTTAGCTGTCCTTTATAGACGATAGTTTTATAAGAAAGAGAAGAAAGATAAAATCCAACTTCGTCTTTGATCACTGTATTTTGAATGGTGTGTGTGGCATAATTGCGCAGTACAAATAGTTTTCTTTCGAAAGCTTCTGGATCTGTGATATGATCGGGGCAGGCTATGAAAACCTGTTCCATACAAGGTTCTACAGAAAGTGCAGAAGGTCCAATATCGGTTCTATTAACAGGTACTTTTCGGTAGCCAAGAATTTCTAAACCTAATTTTTCTGCAGCACGGTTAAAAATATCGCGGCATTCTTCTCTAACTCTGATTTCTTTTGAAAAGAATAAAAATCCAACTCCGTATTTTCCGTAAGATGGTAAATGAATGCCCAGATTGATGCATTCATCAAAGAAAAACTCATGTGGCATTTGAAGCATGATACCAGCACCGTCTCCTGTATTGTTTTCACAACCACAAGCTCCGCGGTGTTCCATATTTTCTAATACTGTTAGGGCATCAGAAATATGTTGGTGACTCTTATGTCCCTTGATATTCGCTACAAAACCAATACCACAGGCGTCATGTTCAAACGAAGGATCGTATAATCCTTGATTGTTTTTTGTCTCAAGCATACTCAACCGAATTATTAATATTCAGGAAATTAATGGGGCAATCGATAGTGGCAATTTACAACATAAAACGCAAATTCAAGCGGCAAACTTGTAAACTAACGAATAATAGTTGATATTGTCTAAACAATCAATCGAATCGTTAGAAAATATCTAATCAACCTGCGCGATATAGTAATGTTTTGGAAAAATTGGAAGTTTAATGGGGCCTTTTGGGAAAATTCCAAACAAGGTACTGCCGGAACCTGAAAGAGAGGCATAAATAGCACCATGGTTATATAGTTGATGAATGATACTTCCAATTTCTGGATAATGCTGGGTAACTGGCTTCTCAAAATCATTCACAAGAATGTTCTTCCATTGCCCTATCGGTATAAAAATGGTTTCTTCAATAGTATAAAATGCTCTTGTTGGTTCGATTTGTGAAAAAGCCCAACCCGTTGAAATATGGATTCCTGGGTTTACGATCAAAAATTGGTATTGACTAAGGTCTAGTTCAATCTCAGATAAAATTTCCCCTCTTCCTTTTGCTAAACTTGGTTTATTTAGAATAAAGAATGGGCAATCGCTTCCTAGTTGCAAAGCATAACCCATCAATTTATCTTGAGAAAGATCCAGTTGATATTTTTGATTTAATAACGTAAGCGTAAATGCGCCGTCAGCACTTCCGCCACCCAAACCTGCACCCATCGGTATGGTTTTGTGTAAGTGAATTTTAATTGGAGGTAATTGAGGGAAATCTTTTTTAAGTAATTGATATGCTTTTACACAAAGATTATTTAAAGGGTCTCCATCCACTTGTAATCCAGAGGCGGTGTATTGGATATTGTTGATTAGGTCAATATCCTGACTTGTTATAATTTCTAAAACGTCTTGGATAATTATAGGATAGAAAACAGTTTCTAAATCGTGATAGCCATCAGGTCGTTTATTAATAATATTCAGGCCAAGGTTAATCTTACAATTCGGAAATGTAACCATAGATGGTTGGTAGATTATTTTCTTTTATTGATCTCATCGCGAATTGCGATGGCTCTGATATAATCTTCTTGTTCTAAAACTTCGTTTAAAAGTACATGCAGTTCTTCAATTCCTAAAGCGTGGAGATCTTCTCTATCGCTACTGATATTCTCTTCACTTCCAAAAGATTCTGTTCTTTCTTTTTTTGTAGCATTGTCATCCATCAGGATTCCAGCATTTTCTAAAATATGCTCATAAGTATAAATAGTACATCCAAAACGAACTGCTAATGCCAATGCATCACTTGTACGACTATCAATTTCAACGGTATCGTTTTCAGTGTAACAAACAAGTTTAGAATAAAATATTCCTTCTTGAAGATCACTAATAATTACTTCCTGAAGTTCCACTCCAAAACTGTTCATAAAATTTTTCATGAGGTCATGTGTCAAAGGCCTACTGGGTTGCATATGTTCCAAGGCAACAGCAATAGCTTGCGCTTCAAAACCACCAATTACAATGGGTAAGCGACGTTGCCCTTTTACTTCACCAAGCACCACTGCATAGGAGTGGGTTTGAGTAATGCTATGGGAAAGTGCTACAATTTCCAGTTCAATTTTCTTCATAATGAGCTACAAAAGTAAACCAATTTAAAACACGAAAAGCAACTAAGGCTTCTTAACTTTCAGCTTTCTAATTTAAACATAAAAATATACTTATGCCAGTTATCGAATTAGCTTCCATACAGCCAAAGACAATTATTGATGGATATGACGCCAAATTTATACATACATCCGGTATGACTTTCTCTTATCTTGATGTTAAAGCTGGTGCATCTTTGCCCTCACATTCGCATTTTCATGAGCAAGTGAGTCATGTGTTAGAAGGAAGTTTTCAATTGACAGTAGCGGGAGAACCTATTGTATTTGGCCCTGGAACCGTGGTGGTAATTCCCTCTAATGTGATTCATTCTGGAATAGCAATAACGGATTGTAAAATATTGGATGTATTTAATCCAATCAGAGAAGACTATCGTAATTTATAATTGTTGGAATAAAATAATTACCGATGAATTTAGATTTGAGCAATCGTACTGCATTGGTTTGTGGTGCTTCACAGGGTTTAGGCGCAGCTGTTGCTAAAGAGCTGGCTTTACTTGGAACCAATATAATTTTATTGGCTAGAACAGAAATTAATTTGCAACATGTGCAAAGCAAATTGGATATCTCCAAGGGGCAAAAGCATCAGTATATTATTGCGGATACTTCAAAGCCTTTTGAACTAATTGAAAAAATAAAAGCATTTTTAGCAGCAGGAAATCTGATTGATATTATTGTAAATAATTCGGGAGGGCCCGCTGCAGGCCCTTTGTTACAAACTCCTATCAATGAAATGGAAACGGCTTTTCATTCTCATGTAATAGTTAGTCATTTGTTAGCTCAGCTAATTGTACCGGGTATGAAGGAGAGGGGATTTGGACGCATCATTAATATTCTTTCCACCTCTATTAAACAACCCATTAATGGATTAGGTATTTCAAATTCAATACGGGCCGCGGTTGCCAATTGGGCCAAGACCTTGGCCAATGAAATTGGAGCTTACGGAATAACAGTTAATAATGTATTGCCGGGATATACTAATACAGATCGTTTAGATTATTTATTTGGTAAGCAAGCCGATACAGCTCAGGTATCGAAAGAAGAAATTTTAAAACGTACACTTGATTTGATTCCTGCAGGAAGACTAGGGGAACCTCATGAATTTGGAGCCGCTGTGGCATTTCTCTGTTCTCCTGCTGCAGCTTATATCAATGGAATTAATCTTCCTGTTGATGGAGGAAAATTGGGAAGTTTATAAAATTAAAAATTAAAAAGCGAGGAGCGATATAGATTTTATATAGAAATATATGATAATTTAAAAAATTATTATATATTGTTTTAAAATCCCCGCTATATGAGAAAGGTTTTGATACTAATAATTTGTTGTGCTTTTGTGGTACTTGGAAATGCACAGAATTTCAATTTGGATAGTTCTTTAAGAGGTATCAATTCACAAAAAGACAGTGTATTAAATGCTTCAAAATTTAAAAGGGATAGTGTATACCGAGCTGAACTTCATAAGGATTCAGTAAAAACAAATAAAGAG
>Ga0194061_1000790_pt1 | contig 19320 bp, 18 predicted proteins | sample SepL2221m_MetaG_FD_163423 | JGI IMG/M metagenome (GOLD analysis project Ga0194061, IMG submission 163423) | Anoxic zone freshwater microbial communities from boreal shield lake in IISD Experimental Lakes Area, Ontario, Canada - Sep2016-L224-21m | ecosystem: Environmental > Aquatic > Freshwater >... | reverse complement strand
CCAAGTCCACCATATTGCCCGCTTCCTTGGCGGCCTGGGTACCTGAGTTCATGGCCACCGCCACATCGGCCTGAGCTAATGCCGGGGCATCGTTGGTGCCATCGCCGGTCATGGCGACCAGACGCCCGCCTTGCTGGTAATCGCGGATCAGCTTGAGCTTGGCTTCCGGCGTGGCCTGAGCGAGGAAGTCGTCCACGCCGGCCTCAGCGGCAATCGCCGCAGCAGTCAGCGGATTATCGCCGGTGATCATGACGGTTTTAATGCCCATCCGTCGGAGTTCGGCAAAGCGTTCTTTGATGCCACCTTTGACGATGTCTTTCAGCTCAATCACACCCAGCACTTGCGCGCCTTCGGCCACGACCAGCGGAGTCCCCCCCTGCTTGGCTATGCCTTCCACCGTACTTTGTACCACCGCAGGAAAGCTTCCCCCTAATGACGCCACATAAGCCCGTACGGCCTCGGAAGCCCCCTTGCGAATTTCACGGCCATCCAAATTGATCCCGCTCATACGCGTCTGCGCGGTAAAGGGCACAAAGTGGGCATGAATCTCGTGGACTTCCCGGCCGCGCAGGCCATATTTGTCCTTGGCCAAGACCACGATACTGCGGCCTTCGGGGGTTTCATCGGCCAGTGAGGATAACTGGGCCGCATCGGCCAATTGTTCCGGGGTAATACCCGGTGCGGGCAGGAAATTCACCGCCTGGCGATTGCCCAGCGTGATGGTGCCGGTCTTGTCCAGCAGTAACACGTCCACATCCCCGGCGGCTTCGACCGCACGCCCGGACATGGCAATCACATTCTTCTGGATCATGCGATCCATACCGGCGATCCCAATAGCGGACAAAAGCCCGCCGATCGTGGTAGGAATCAAACAGACCAACAAGGCCACCAACACGGTGACACTCACCGGCAAACCCTGACCAGCCACCTTGACGGCGAAAACCGAGAAGGGCAGCAAGGTGACTGTGGCCAGCAGGAACACAATCGTCAGTGCGGCCAGCAGAATATTGAGCGCAATTTCATTGGGGGTTTTCTGGCGTTTGGCGCCTTCCACCATGGCGATCATACGATCCAGAAACGTCTCGCCGGGGTTGGAGGCAATCTTTACCACCAGCCAATCGGACAAGACCCGCGTCCCGCCGGTGACACTGGAGCGGTCGCCACCGGATTCCCGGATCACCGGCGCGGATTCACCCGTGATGGCGGACTCGTCCACCGAGGCCACGCCCTCCACCACATCGCCATCGGCGGGGATCATTTCCCCGGCCATGACCAACACGATATCACCTTTGCGCAGGTCGGCTGCGGAGACCGTGGTCTGTGGTGCGTCAAAGCGCGGGGCACTCAGCCGTTTGGCCGGGGTGTCGCGCCGGGCCCGGCGCAGGGTGTCGGCCTGAGCCTTGCCGCGGCCCTCGGCCATGGCTTCGGCAAAGTTGGCAAAGAGCACCGTGAACCAGAGCCACAGGCTGACGCCGGCAATAAAGGTCGCCGGGGCCTCGCCCCGCCCACCGAGGGCATGCAGGAACAACACCGTAGTCAGGATGCTGCCGATGTATACGACAAACATCACCGGATTACGCACCTGCACGCGGGGGTTCAGTTTGAGCACTGACTCCCACAGCGCCCGGCGCAGGATACTCGGATCGAACAACGAGGTAGATTTGGTAGCCATAATTCAATCGTCTTTCACTTTAGAATAATCTTCCGTAGGCCGCGGCCAGGCGTAATTCTTATGTTCATAGCCATGGTTCACGACCTGACCATACGCGCCGATCATTCCCATCAGCTTTTTACACACGCGATACAGTCTCATGATTACACTCCTTAACATGTCTATACCTCCGCACGGGCCCGGATCAGGGCCACAACTGCAGATGTTCGACAATAGGTCCCAGTGCCAAGGCCGGCAGGAACGTCAACGCCCCCACCAAGAGGACCGTACCCACGACCAACCCAACAAAGAGGGCGTTATGGGTCGGCAGTGTGCCACTGCTGGTGGGAACAACCTTCTTATTGGCCAGTGAACCGGCAATCGCCAAGGTTGGCACGATCAACCAGTACCGGGCAAACAACATCAGCAGGGCACCGGCGATGTTATAGAACAAGTTATTGGTACCCAGTCCGGCAAAGGCACTGCCATTGTTATTGCCGGTCGAACTGGCCCAGTAGAGGATCTGGGTGAAACCATGGGCGCCGGGGTTGGTAATCGCCGCCGTGGCCGAATCGGTGGTCACCGCCAGCGCGGTGCCGATCAGGACCAGGGCCGGGGGAATCAGGATAATCAGCGCGGCCATCTTCATCTCATAGGCTTCGATCTTCTTGCCCAGATATTCCGGCGTACGGCCCACCATCAAGCCCGCGATGAATACCGCAATGATCACGAAGATGAGCATCCCATAGAGCCCAGAGCCCACCCCACCGAAAACTACTTCACCCAGTTGCATCATCCAGAGCGGTACCAATCCGCCCAGTGGGGTGAAGGAATCGTGCATGGCATTGACCGAACCATTCGAGGCGGCGGTCGTCACACTCGCCCAGAGCGATGAGTTCACAATGCCAAAGCGGATTTCTTTGCCTTCCATATTGCCGCCGGAGGCGCCTTCCATGGCGGCCTGCGTAACACCCGGCAAGTTCAGGGACGGATTACCCGCCTGTTCGGCCCAGGTGCACAATACAATCAGTGGCACCAGAATGATCAGCATCACGGCGAATACCGCCCAGCCTTGCCGGGTATCCCCGACCATTTTTCCGAAGGTGTAACACAAGCCCGCCGGAATAATCAGGATGGCCAGCATCTCCAGAAAATTGCTCAAAGGCGTGGGGTTTTCATAAGGATGTGCCGAGTTGACGCCAAAGAAGCCCCCACCATTGGTGCCCAACTGCTTGATGGCCACCTGGGCCGCAGCGGGTCCCATCGGGAGGGTTTGCGTGGTCACGGCCACCGTTTCGATCAGGTCCTGACCCGCCGCATCTTTAAGGGTCTTGCCATCAGCATCCAACTTGGGTTGGGTGTAGCTGGTGGCTTGCAGCAGTGGGACGGTCTGGTACGCCGACAAATTCTGAACCACGCCCTGCGAAACCAACGTCACGGCCAGAATGAAGGAAATGGGCACCAGAATATAGAGCGTGCCGCGCGTCAGGTCCACCCAGAAGTTGCCCAGATCCGCCAGTTGCCGGTTGCGCAAACCCCGGATCAGCGCCACCAGCACAGCCATACCGGTCGCGGCCGAAACAAAGTTCTGCACGGTCAACCCGAACATCTGCGTAAGGTAACTGAGGGTAGCCTCACCGCTATAACTCTGCCAGTTGGTATTGGTGGCAAAGCTGGCGGCGGTATTCAAGGCCAGATCGGCCGCAACCGCACCAAGCCCCGCCGGGTTCAGCGGTAATGATCCCTGCAGACGTTGCAGGGCATAGACCGCCAGCAACCCCAGCAGGTTAAACAGGAGGACAGCGACGGCGTAGGTTTTCCAATTCATCGCGTCGGTCGGCTTTACCCCACACAGCCGGTAGATGAGCCGTTCCACCGGCCCAAACACTTTGTCCAACCCACAGGGCTTGCCTTCGTACACGCGGGCCATAAACGCCCCCAGCGGTTTGGTCAGCAGCACCAGTACCGCTACATACAAGCTAATTTGAAGCCATGCATTACCAGTCATGAAAATTTCTCCGGCAAGAGTAACGCCACCAGTAGATACACCATCAGGCCCGCTGACAGCAGCAGCCCAATTCCGTAAAGTAGTGTCATCGCATACCTCCTAAAACAGCACAAAGTTTTATCAGCCCCCAAGTGGCCACGAAGAACAACACCACACTCAAGCCATAAATCACATCCATCGCGTACTCCTTTAATGCTGAAATCCAATGTACTATTTTTTCGCTCTGAGTGTGATTTGGATACTGTCAATTCCGGTGGGCGGCGCGTCAAGATAGTATCAAGATGGACGGAATACCGGCATTTTCAGCGAGTTTTTATGCGTTATGGGGACTAGATGGTCATGCTTGGGACGGGCGCACTGCCCGTCAAGCCTGTGCACCAAACGAGCGATTTCAACTAATCATCTGGGGAATTATGCGCTGGGTGCGGACGGATGAGTACTGCACACTGGACAGCGGGGATCACGCTGGACTTTATAGGTGCGGAAACTCATATCCCGCAGGTCATACGCCAACATACGCCCCAGCAAGGGCTGGCCGATGCCGGTGATCAGCTTGATAACTTCCATCGCAGCCATACAGCCCACCGAGCCGGAGACCGCACCGAAGACGGGGAACTGCCGCCGCCAGTCGGGCGGGGCCTCGGGATAAACGCAGCGCAGGCAGGGTGTTTGGCCGGACTTAATGGTCAACAGGCGGGCTTCGAGTCCGAACATCGCAGCCTCGACCATGGGTTTACCCTGCCGAACGATGGCATCATTCAGCGCAAAACGTTCGGTAAACAAAGGTGCGGCGTCCACCACCATATCCACCATCCCCACCAAGCGTCCCGCATTTTCCGGCGTGATGTTTTCCGGCACGCCGATAATTTCAATATGGGGATTCAACTCAAGCAGCCGACGGGTGATACATTCGATCCGGGGCTTGCCCAGCCAATCATCGGTAATCAACAATTGCCGGTTCAAATCCCCCGGCCGTACCATGCCGCCATGGGCGATCACAATCCGTCCCACGCCCGCGGCGGCCAATTCATACGCCGCCAATCCGCCCAGTCCGCCCGCCCGTGAAACCAATACCGACGCGTGTTTCAGTCGTTGCTGCCCGGCTTCACCCATCCCCGCCACACTCATCTGCCAGCCATAACGGGCGCATTCAGTTTCGGTTAAAGGGGATATTTCGTGCGCCATGTTTTATTACCTCGCCAAAACCTGGGTGGTAATCTGATTACCCTCCAAGCGCAAAATCAAATCGGCCAATTGGTCGGCTTCCACCCGACTATGGGTGATGTGCAGCGTGGTGACGCCGGTGTATTGCCGTACCCGGTTCAGGAGTTCGTACATCTGGTTGCGGGTTTCATCATCCAAGGCGGAGAGCGGTTCGTCCAACAACAACGTGGTGGGATGAAAAGCCAACGCCCGGCCCAGCGCCACCCGCTGCTTTTCTCCCCCGGAAAGTTTTTCCGGAAACCGCTCAAGCAGAGGCTCAATCCCCAGCAATGCTGCCAGTTCCGCTACCCGGGCTTGGATGCGGGCTATGGGCCAGCGCCGGACCACCAGCGCAAACGCCAGATGCGCGCGTACATTCATGGTCGGGAATAGGGCCGCGTCCTGCGGTACATAGCCAATGCCCCGCTGGCCGGGGGCTAACTGCGTGACCTCGGTGGTGCCGATGTGAATCGTCCCCGCGCTAATCGGACGCAAGCCGCACAGCACCTCTAGCAGCGTGGTCTTACCGCTTCCGGTGCGCCCCATGAAAACACAATATCGCCCCGCCGGAACGGTAAAGCTCAAGTCCGTCAGGGCAAAGGCGCCTTGCCGCAGAGATAAATTGCGAACTTCAATCACACGTACGCCCTTATATGACACCATTGGTGCGCAGCCCGAAAATCCGCGCCAGCACCAAGACCACCATCGAAGTAATAATCATAATCAACGATACCGCCAGCATGCCGGTCAGATCACCGGCCTGCATGCGGAGAAACACCGTGGTGGGCAGCACCTCCGTGCGCATGGGATTGGCTCCCGCAAAGACCAACACCGGACCGAATTCACCCAGCGAACGCGCCCAGGCCAGCGTGATCGCGGTCATCATGCCCTGCCGGCACTGGGGGATCAACACCATCCAGAAAGCCTGCTGCCGGGTGCAGCCCAGCGTCAACGCCACCTGCTCGGTGCGTGGGTTGATCTGTTCGAACGTCACCCGCATGGTGCGTACTGCAAACGCCGCGGCCACCATAAACTGGGCCAGAATCAGCCCGGGGATTTCGTAGGTCACATATCGGTCCACCCAGACAAAGGGCCGGAACCGGAACAGAATCAGCAAACTCACCCCCACCACCAAGGGGGGCAGGACAATGGGGATATCCAGAATCGTATCCAAAAACGCTTTACCCCGGAATTGATACCGGGCCATCAGGTAACCAATCGGCACCGCCACCCACAGCGCCAGGACGCTGGTGATCGTGCAGGAAATCAGACTCAGCTTGATGGCATACAGCGTGTCGCGGTCATCCAGCGCCCGCAGAATTTCTCCGGGGGTGGTGAAGGCCATGTCGGCCACCAACATCGCCAGAATCAGTAGCACATACGTGCCGCCCAGCACAATCAGGCAGGCCAGAAAAAAGCCCTGTCGGCCCCGTCGCAGGGGCAGGGCCGGCAGGGGTAATTCGGAAGGATGACGCGACGGTGACGGCAAGATTACTGGTCTCCCGCCGTGGTCGGTGGCAACGCCACCCAACGGAAGCCCAAAGACTCGAACCGGGCCCGAGATTCATCCGCCATCAAACGGGCTTTGAGCCGGTAACACAACTGCGGATACAGTGTGCCCGCTCCCACCGCCAGCGGTTGCGTGGCATTGGCCAGCGGTTCGGGGATGATCAGCATCAGCACATCATTCTTGACTTTGGCCACATTGGGCTCGTACACGATTGCGGCATCCAGAGCACCCGTCACCACATCGGGCACAAGCATATCCGCGGTGGGTGTCTGTTTGACCACATTCTTCCAGACATTCTCGTGCAGCCCTTTGCTCTTGAGCAAACTCACCGTCAGATCGCCCAGCGTAGCGGCCCCCGGCCGGCCAGCCCCGAGCTTCAAACCGGGTTGCGCCAGGTCTTCCAGTGCTTTGACATTCCGGGGATTATTTTTGGGCGTGATGATCACAATCCGCACGGTGGTGAGTTTGTTTTCCGCATCAAACCAGTTGCTGGTCACATCTTTATTCAGGAACGAAACATCGCAGGCCACATATAAATCAGGCCGTTCTCCCGCCTTCATCTGACTGACCAGATTACCGCAACCATCGGCTTTGGTGTTAATCTTGATCCCTTCGCGCACACCAAATTCTTCCACCGTGGTTTTAATGGCATTACGGTTTAACCCGCCGGTAAAGACCAGAATAGTTGGTTCCCAAGCCCAGATATCACCTTTGATCGTCTGATAATGCTGCTGGGCAAAGTGTACTCCGCCGCGATCACTAGCCGCCAGATAACGGGCAAACCGTAGCGCCAACGTGGGATTGCGTACCGTCTTCTTCAGCACCCCAACACTGACGGTGGAGGTGATTTTTTCCAGACCCGCGATGGGGACAATATCCAACTTATACTGCTTGGCCACCGCATCCCAAATGAACGCCGCGCCGATTTGCCCCACCTGCACATCCAACGCCAGTGCGTTGACCGTGGGTTTCTGGATCGCGCGCTTTTGCAGCACGGGCCACATCCCGTTGTCGGTGAGAAATTGCTGGGCCACTTTGCCCACGGCCGCCTGGGCACTGCACACCCCCACGCGGAGCGCTTCGTTGTTCAGATCGCCCAGTGTCTGCACCTTGCCGGGATTGCCCGGCGGGGTGGCCACCACCAAATTCAATTTGGCCAGTGGAATCGCTTCCGCGATATTGCCCCCTTTACGGGCGATATCCATAAAGCTATCATCGGCGGGGATGAACAGATCGCCCTCCCGGGCTTCATTAATACTCGCGACCAACGCCCCGGAAGCATCGGCCCGGATTTCCACCTGGACACCATATTCCTGTTCAAATTGCTTGGCCGCGGCATCCACCGGCGGTTTGATCCCTGCAGCGCAGTACACGACCAATTTTTCACCCGCGGATGACGTGGTTGGCTTCCACATCACCGCCACCAGCAGCAACGCCACCAGCACCACCGACACCACCGCCAACCACCGGGCACTCAAACCAAGCCTCTGCGACATACGAACGGGTTTCACGATTTCGCTCCTAAAATGTAACTACAACGCGTTAAACAACGCGTCCAGCTTGCATACGAACGATCCGCTGCGCGCCCGCGGCAGCTCCAGCATCATGGGTTACCATCAATACCCCCCCACCCGCAGCCGCGTAATCTTTGAGAAAACGCAGCACCACCGCGGCATTATCCGCATCGAGATTGCCGGTGGGTTCATCGGCCAAAATCAATTTGGGCTGGTTCATCAAGGCCCGGGCCAGCGCTGTGCGCTGCCGTTCACCAACACTTAATTGATCGGGGGTATGCAACAACCGCGCCGTGAGGCCCAATGTTTCCGCCAACATCCCAACCCGCGCCAGCGCACCGGCTTGGGGTTGGGCCAGCGTGGCTGACAAAATATTGTCCTGCACCGATAAATACGGCATCAGGTGAAACTGTTGGAATACAAAGCCGATATGGCCCGCACGAAAAATGGCCCGGTGTTCCGAGTTCAGGGCATAAATATCCTGCTCACAGACGGTCACCGTGCCCGCATCCGGGGCCAGTAACGCCCCCGCGGCCAGCAGCATGGTACTCTTGCCGCAACCACTGGGCCCCTGCAACGCGACAAACTCCCCAGCCGCCACCGTCAGACTGGCCTCAGCCAAAGCCGCCACGGTGCGTTCGCGTTGACGGTACGTTTTGGAAATATTACGGATAGCAAGCAGCATCGGACAAATCCTATTCACGACATAAAACCAGCGCCGGGTCTTGTTTGGTGGCCAGTACCGCAGGAATCCAACTGGCCAGCATGGCCAGCAATGCCGCCGCCGGAATCGTCAGGGCCATCAGCACGATGATCCGGGCATTCACCAGTTCATTGAATTGCGCCGCATCCGGCCGCCGGGCCACGCCATACGCCACCAGCAGGCCCAAGCCCACCCCCACCACCGCGCCCAGCACCCCTACCAACAGCGCCCGCAGGAGAAATACGCCTAGGATCTGATACGCCCGCACGCCCATGGCCCGCAGAATGCCAATTTCCCCCAGCCGCTCGCGGACATTACCCAACGCGAGCAAACCAATCCACACCCCACCGCCTAACACCACCAACAACAGCAGCAGGGAACCGAGGGATTCGATATCGGCACGCTGCCGCAAGCCGTCTTTTTTGGCAAACTCCAGTTGTTGCTGCGCTTCGGTATGAGCGCGTTTCCGGGCTTCCGCCCGGGCCATAGCATTACTCGATAATTCCGTTACCTGCGTGTCAGGCAGATAACGGGTAATTTCCGCCCGCATTTCTGCCAACCGATCCGCCGAGAAACAATTGCAATTCAGCGCCCAGATTGCATTGATCTGGCCGGGTTTGTCCAGCATTTTCTGCGCTTCGGCCAGACTGATCCAGACCGTGATATCATCCTGCGTGCCGCGCTGGGGATAGGCCTTGCTGATTTTGAACGCTTGCCCCCGGAAGGTAATCTGCTGGCCAACTTTCAGCCCATACTGATGGTGCAGTTCATAACCAAGGACAATTTCACCCTTATTCACCGGGTCTAATAGCGGCTTCTTCTCGCTTTGTTTGTACACAAACGGAACCTGCCCGCGTACCCCGACCATCCGCACGGCACGGTCCTGGTGTTCCGTCCAGGTGGTGCGCTGCTCCAACGCTGGCAGCAAATGTTCAATCGTAGCGATATCTTTGGCTTCCGCCAATTTGGTTACATAAGACTCGGGCATGGTTTTGCTGGCATACCCTTCGGCCAGAAAATCCGCCATGTTCTGATCCTTGGGCAGGATCAGGACGTTGAAGCCCAGTCCTTTGGTAATCTTGCGATAATCGTCTTCCAATTCCTTGGCCCGTTGGGTTACCTGCGTTTCCTGGGCCGCTATGCTGCGGGCCGTGCGCGTATCATGATCCGTCAGAATCACCAGCAGACCCACCAGGCCCGCCACCGCGGCGGCCACGGCCAGCAAGGCCAGCACAAAGTTTAGCTTGCGATAACTGAGTTCGCGCAGCACCAGCGTCGGCAGTCGCATCTTATACCTGGCCTTTCTCACGCCGGAGCATGAGGAACAGCCCCGCCAGCAGTACCACAACCGCAATCACAGATATCGCAATCACCAGTGTGCGGCCACCCAATCCTCCCACTGCGGAGGCAGGTTCCGCCTGCTGGGTGGTCGCCGCCGGGGCGGTCGTTACCGCAGGCACAGCGCCTAGCCCGGCAATACTTACCAGCGCGGGTATTTCGGGGTCCACGACGATCCGGTTCTCAATCAGGGCTTCCCAGTCCGCGGCCAGCACCACGTCGTACCCCGGATTCTGTTCTTTAACTTCACACGAACAGGGCCCGGTGATAAATCCACATATGCCGCTGATTTCATCGTCGGTCAGTAACTTGCTGGCTATCGCGCCCATGGCCCGACCGCGGCCGTAGACCGGCACTACCACCGGCTCGGCGCTGGCGGCTAATTCATCATCCCCTCCCAATAACATGATCCGAAACATTACTTCGCGGGGATCATTACGCACCACCCGCAGAATCGAAAACGCAATGCGCAACGGTAATTCCGAGGACATTTTCCGGGCATCATCCGGGTCCACTTCCGGCAGCGTGATCACCTTGGCCAACTTTTGTAGGTTGGATTCAAGCCGGGCTATCAAAGCGTCGTCTTTGGTCTTGTCGCCACTCTCCAGCACGATAAATACCGCCGATTCACCGGCGAGAATCTTTTTGGCGATCTGCTGGCGTTGCGGCGAGTCGATCAGCAGGCCCGCCACCTTGGCGTCCAGCTTGCCCGCATACCAGGTATCTTTCTTTACGTCATAGGTCCGCTCGGGATAGTTCACCACCATCCAGGGCGTCACTTTGGTTTTCTGGGCTTCCCACAGCGTCTTCAGCTCCGGACTCAGGGGTTCCGCCGGATTTGTCACATCTACGATGGTCACTTCCAGATTGATCGGCACCTTGGCACTGGCACTCATGGCCAGCAGCGCATCGGCCACAGCTTTATCCTCGCCCTGTAATGGGCCCGTGTGGAAAATTGTCACCACGTGCGGGGAAGCCCGCCAGCGTTCCAAAGCATAGCGAAACACCGGCACCGTACAGCCCCATGCCGTCAGCCCACCCCCCAAGGTTAGGACCAAGAGACAAATCGCGATATTGAGATATTTCTTCAGCATATAAATAACCTTCAAGCAGCATCGGGAGTTCAAAATAAGACCCAATTAACGCCAACAAAGCATAGCGTACATAAAGAGTTATAGCCTAATATTCGCATTTTCGCAATGTCGGTTGAATCCTGTTCCATGGGGACTGCGCAGCTAATGTACATGACCCATCACCATGCCGATTACCACGTCAGCGATAACTCGCCTGCGGGCTGCCCAGCAGCAGGTCGCCATGGCCATCCAAGTACATCACGTTGATCCCGGAAGCGTGCTTACGAGTGTGAGGAAATGGTGCGCCCTGACGGAAGAAATCCGACACCACCCAACGCTCTGCAATGGAGGCTTTGGGTACCACCGCAGTACCGACCGGCATGGGATTATCCGGAAAACGTAGTTTACGCGGGGTAAAGCCCGGGTTACGCCAGGATAAGCCGCCTGATTTCTTGTTGGCTAAAAACGACCAGTAGACATACGAGATATTACCCGCCACCACATTATCCGGGGTATTGGTGACCAGATCGGTGCCTCCCACCGGGGTAAACGTGGTATTGGATGCGGATTCCTGCAATACATCCGCTTCAGGGCAATAAAATATCTTGGCGTCAATGCCCTGTGCCTTGGCCATCTCGATCAATCCCGGATGGCTGTTATGTTCGGTCGGCTCAATGGGGAAAAAACCCTTGGGGTCATTATTGGAATAGGTCATGCACATCAGGCCAATCTGACGTAAATTGGACCGACACGCTACCTCGCGCGCCCGCGAACGGGTACTGCCCAAAATGGGGATGGTAATCCCGATCAAAACTCCGATGATGGCCACCACCACCAGCAGTTCGATCAGGGTAAAACCACGGACCACCGGATCACGTCGAAAACCTAGCAACATCACGTACCTCCCTAGCTCTAAAAGCAACATCAATGGATCATTTACACCCCCAACCACGAGATAAACGGACTAATTCGGACTTTATTGCATAAATACATTTTTTACGGGTCTACCTCGAACCGATGGCTGGTTTGCGTAACAAGAAACCCTTTGCTACACCAAATTGACGCCAGAAATCAAAAAAATGTCGCCAATAGCCATTGTTCGCAGATGGGTTTCAAATGATAATTGTGGTTATTAGATTCACTCGACCATGCCCTGAGATCATTCTGCTTACGGGCAGGATGCTTCAAGGTATCAGGAACCGAGTCATGCCGACATTTCAGGCTTGGAAGGTGCAGCAAGCCCTGAATTCGAGAGTTGATTACTCACGCACCCCGTTCTTTTGAGGTAACACCATGCAACTACAACGTTACACCGGTAATCCCATCGTCATTCCCGGCGGACCCGCCTGGCGACAAATCGCCACTTTTAATCCCGGCGTGGTGCTCCATGAAGGCACCTTCTTCATGCTGGAACGTGCCGTCTCCAGCCTGGCACCGCTTTACTCACATTTTGGGTTGCTGGAAAGTAAGGATGGATTCAATTTCAAACTCAGTTCCGACCAGCCGGTCTTCACGGCCGCCATGCTGGGCACCCCGCGCGGCACGGTCGAAGACCCCCGGCTGGTCAAACTGGACGATTGGTTCTATATGACTTATGTGCACCGCAACTACGCCTCCAGTTGCTTTCCCAATGGCAAGAGCGTCCCCAACTACCATAACGTCACCGACGTACCCGCAGGCGATCCCAATAACTACCGCACGGGTCTGGCTCGCAGCCGCGATCTACGCAAATGGGAAAATCTAGGGCTGGTGACACCCGCTGAAGTGGATGATCGTGATTGCGTGCTGTTCCCGGAAAAGATTAATGGCCGTTACGCCATGCTCCGCCGGCCCTTGGACTATGTCGGCCCACAATTCGGCTGTGACCGCCCAAGTATCTGGCTGTCCTATTCCGACGATCTGATGAAATGGAGCCATCCCGAACTGGTGGCCAAAGCGGCGGATGTGGCCTGGGAAGAACGCAAAATCGGCGCTGCCGCCATTCCCATGAAAACCGCTGCGGGCTGGCTGGTTCTTTATCACGGGGTGGATGCTGCCGTCACCTATCGTACGGGCGTCATGCTGCTGGACCTGAACAACCCGGCCAAAGTTCTCGCCCGCGCCCCCGGTTTCATTATGGAACCCGAAACCTACTACGAAAAGTTTGGCCTGATTATCCCCCGGGTGGTCTTCCCCTCGGCCAATGTGATTAAAGATGGCATGGTTTACGTGTACTACGGCTGCGCCGACACGTGCATTTCCGTCGCCACGGTGGAGCTACAGAAATTGCTGGAGTATGTGAACCAATATCGCCTGTAAACACGGAGCCCCCATGCTGAGGACCCTAGGCTTTATAACGCTCGGTGCACTGCTGTGTACCGCGTCCGCCTATGCGGCCAAAGAACCGATCAAACCGCTGGAGATTGCCGGGACCAAGAGCGTGCTTGATCTCAAGTACCTGCCGGAATGGCGCTACAGCGGCGATCCTGCGCCCCGGCGGGATTTCGAATTAAAGCTAAACCTGTATCTGCCTCCGACCGAACCGGGAACCAAATTACCCTTGGTTATGTTTGTGCATGGGGGCGCTTACTCGGCCGGACATAAAGATGAATCCTACCCTAAGCCCTTATTTGAAATTTTGACCAAGAGTGGTTTTGCCGTGGCCAGTCTGAACTACATCCTGGTGAATAAGGGGATTTTCCCCCAAGTATTCTGGGATTTTGAGGATGCCAGCCGATTTCTTCGGCGTAACGCCGAACGTTACAATCTTGACCCCACCGCCTTCGGGGCCATGGGCATCTCTGCCGGTGGATGGTTGATCACTACTTCCGGACATGCGGATGGCGACACTTACTTCCGCCGGACGAATCAGGGGATTCATTTCAGCGAACTCAGCACCCCAAATTATGTGGACCCTAAAACTGTTTCCGGCGAAGATTCCTTCCTGCGCCCCATCCTTGCCGTGGAGACCGCCTATCCCGGCACGTATGGTCGTTTTCAGGCCATGGCTTTCGACTTCAGCCAAATGAACGAAACCGCGAATGGCTTCACCCCTGCCCTGCTGGAATTCGTCGGACAGGATTACACTCCCAAACACGTCAAAACCTTCGCCACCGTCGGGGTGAATTGGACCCCGGCCATCATGACGCATCCCAAATTTCATGGGAACCAGATTCACGTCCCAAAATTAACCAAGGATGACCAAGGTGAAGCCATGGCTAAAACCTTGGACGGCAAAGGCGATACCCAGTTGGCGGATGTTATCCGCGACTGGTTCAAACGCGAATTAATCGGACCGGAAGCCACCACCCCGGTACCGGAAATCTGGCCCGCAATGCGGTTGATCTCGGGCCCTACCGAAATTTCTATGATCGTCCCCGCCCCCACCATCCGGATCAACTACACCACCGATGGCAGTGCCCCCACCGATCAGGCACCGGTGTATACCCATCCCTTCAAGGTCGAACCCGGTACCAAGGTGCGGGCCATTGCCAGTATGGCTGGACGCAAGCCCAGTCATATCGTAACGGCTAATTTCCATCCCGGCCCGGTCCCCTTGACCATTACGGCCCCCTTGACACTGGATTTGCCTGCGGCTATCACGGGTAAATCCTATCGGGTGGAATTCAAAGCCAGCGCCGCCAACGCCCGTTGGTGCGTACAAGGTGATCTGCGCCCCTACACCCCCGACCGCTCCAAAACGATGTACTATCCCAACGGCATGCTTATGGATGGTAACGGCGTCTGGTCGGGAACCCCCACCACTCCGGGCGTGTACTGGGTACAAATCTGGGTAAACGACGGCCCCGGGCGCATTGCTGGATTCCGCAATTATCGCTGGACTATCACCGGCGCCCCGATCGGGCCGCAGAAACCCGATGAGGCCTTAACAGGTGATACCAATATAGCGATCGCTACGCTCAAGGGTTGGCGGGTAGAAGGGATCAATGATGCCCGTGACGCACTTCAGTCCGTCGGCATTCGCGCCGTATTCCAAGATGACGCCACCAGCCAGACGATGCTGCTCGTGCCAACGGCTTTTAAAGACGAGGCTAAACGTATCCTGACCGATTTTTCCACGGCACATAAACTCATGGTGGAATGGCCCAAATAATGGCAATTACATTGGCACATCGTACGCGCGTGATTGTTAGGAGATGTTTCAAAATGTCAGCCGCGAACGGTTCCTGATGCCTCATCCCCTATTGTGCAAATGCGAAAAATGGCTGCACGGACTGTTGGTTGCAAGGTATTACTTGGTATTGAAGGAGTAACTAAGGTGCAAAAACAAAATACCCGGTTTAGCATTCACAGCGGTTTCACCCTGATTGAACTGCTGGTGGTCATGAGCATCATCGTCGTGCTGCTGTTGCTGGTGCTGGCCATTGGTCGCAGTGTACGCCAAAAGAGCATGGTGGACGACACCAAAGCCCGGTTGAAAATTTGGCAAACCATCGTTTTGACCTATCAGTCCAAGAGTCAGACCCTGCCGTCCAACCACTGGGATCCCAACCAGGCCGGGGTGAACAACACCGGCCCCTATCACTGGTTTTATGATGAAAGCGGTGACCCGACCAATCCCACAGCACCAGGCAAGACTACCCCGATGCTGGTTCCCGTCATTCGTCGGCTCTTGACCAATTTGGGTCCCGATCTGGCCACCCAGCGCAATGACGCATGGGGGCGTCCGGTTTATTACCGTTGTTTGTGCGATGTTCGTGGTTTTGTTGATCCTTCACGCACCCGACTACAGCAGGAACCGTTCTTCTGGAGTCTGGGGCCCGATGGCAAAGCAAATTTCCTGGACCCGACCAACAAAGTCACGGACCCCAGCCAACCGGGCTACAGTCCCGACAATATCTACAACTTGGACAATATTTTCAGTTTTAATTGATTCCCTGACCGCACCCGCGATCAGGTGGTTTTTGGTGAGGCGTGCCAATGTCCTATATACCAACCAACCAGCCACGTAAGCCCGGCTTTACCTTGATTGAATTGATGGTGGTGATCGCCATCATCATCATTCTGATGCTGGTGGCGGTTCCGGCCTTGAATTCCATTTTTGCCAATGCCAGTCTGACCATGGCGGAAAATCAGATTCGGTCCACGATTGCCCTGGCCCGGGCGCAGGCCTTGCGCGACCGGCGTTCGGTCGGGGTGGTATTTTTTGAACCCGACGCCACGCTGGACCAGAATCAATTCAAAGACCGCAGCACGCAGAGCGAATGCACGGGCGTGCAGCTCATCGTTTATGACCATTCGCTGCTCGGGGTGGATTATTACACCCCGCTGGTGGCCAGCCGGGGACAGGGAAACAGCAGCCTGGTCTATCGTGCGGTGGACTACCTGCCTGTGGGGTTGCGGGTCGGCACCCTCAGTGATGTCAACGGTGCACCGTTACGCACGGAATTCTCCAGTCCCGCCACCAAGGCCCGGGTTATTCTGTTTGATTCCAATGGCCAGTTAACGCTGGCGGATCGTCTGGCTACCGGCACCGACGGACGGACCGAGTGGTATCTTAATGCCACCCCCGCGGATGCCACCTTGGGAATCAGTTCGCCGGGGTTTGTCATATATGACAGTAATAAATTGCGCAACAGTGTGGATATGTCACAACCCGCCGTGGTCAACGATTGGATTTTCCGTAACGCCAATTTGTATGTGGTTAATCCCTACACCGGAGGCATCATACGTTGATTCCGACCCCGACAACGAACTTGACCAACCGCTCCGCCCCACGCGGGATGACGCTGGTGGATCTACTTCTGGCGCTGGGCATTCTGGCTGTGGGCCTGTCCATGATCGCCACTGTCTTTCCGGTCGCCGCCGAACAGACGCGGGACGCGCTGGATCAGTCCATGGCCGTGGTAGTGGCCCGCAATGCCGAAGCTACGCTGCGGGCTTTGGCCGTCAGTAACGATTATCCCGTAACTGTGGCCAATAATTCCGCCACTCCCGAAAACACAGTTTTTCTGGCCCTGCCCGAAACCCTCCCCACCGACATCGGCTACCGGATCAAGAAGCTGGGACCGTCGGGAGAGCCGGGCCTGAATGTCTTTGCCTTGCGGATGGCGGACGGCGTCAACAACACTGCGGTGCCCGTTCCGGTGGGTGGGGTTTATCCTGGCCCGTGTTATTACTGGCGTGCGATTTATGCCCGCAATCCTTTGGCCAACCTGACGACCAGTCCGCTGTCGGGTAGCAACCGCATTCAATTGGTCATTTTAGTCTGTCGGACGTCTGATAATGACCAGTACGACCCCACGTCAACATTGCAGTTCTATCCTTCGGGTACTCTGGCCACCGGCGTTCCCGGTTGGAATTATGGCGAGGCCTGGGGACTGCTGAAGGCGAATGGTAGTGTGACGTATTCCTTGGGCGGCAACCTGACCAAAGATATGTGGTACGACCCCAATACCGTGTATGCCTACCGTACCTCCATCGAGGTGTTACCATGATGTCATGCCCCTCCATCCGCACCGGCCGACATTTCCGGGCCGGCTTTACGTTGATTGAAATGGTGGTCACCGCCGCGCTGTTGGTCATTCTGATTGCCATCATTGCGGTGATTTTCCGCACGGCCAGTGAAGCGGCGGGCACCTCACAGGTCATGATGGAAATGCTCTCTAATGTGCGTTCCACCCAGCAGTTGATAGACCAGGATTACAATGGCATTACCCGGCAGGGCTTTTTATCGCTCAAGATCAACGGGACCCCGGGTACCGATGCCGCCGATGAAATGGCATTTCTCTCGTTGGGTCATTTCCAGAACCGCATGGGCACTTCGCAGGCCACACCGTTTGTGGATCACACCGCCGCTCATGCCGCCGTTGTGTGGTATGGCCTGCGCCCGCGCAGTGGGGTCAACGAATATCTTTGTCGGCACACGCGGCTCTTGGTCGGAGGAAGCCCGCCGATGGCCAGCTACCCAGCCGTGGCGACTTTACCCTTGGCGAATCTGGGCACCATCAATCAATACCCCAATCCGGTATTGGTGGTGGCTTCCCCGGCGGACATCACCCAAACCCTGATGGCCTCGGGCACCCCGGACAAACAGGTTTCCCTGTGGCACGGCAACGGCAACAACTTGAATCCGCAGGCCTCACTGCAATTTGATACCAGCAACGTGAACAACACCGCCACAATGGTGTCATCCTATTACTCCATGCAGCCCGTGATGTTAACCGGGGCGCGGGAGTTAAATATCGAATATTGGAATGGGGCAGGTTGGACCCGAGGCGCTGCCCGATGGCATCCCCAGAACATTTCGGCCTGGCCGCGCATGTTGCGTGTCTCCATTCGCCTGGTGGATAAAGATGGCCGCGCGGGCACCCAGGGACGCTGGTTTACCCAGATTCTAAGTATCAAAGACTAAATTACGGTTTTGGAGGCAAATACGATGCGCTACCACCCCATCCCATCATCCGGCTCAGTCCGCCGTCGGGGTTCCGCGATCTTGCTGGCCGTGGGCTGTCTGGCTATGTTAGCTATATTGGCGACGGCCTATTTGATTTCCTCGCGTACGGAAAGTATCACCGCCGGTCATGTATCCGCTGCCACCAATTATGACGGCGCCCGGGACCGCATGTTGGAGCATTTCCGCAGCAAAATCTATCAGGCCACCTTATGTCCCACCGATGCCACGGCCGCGAACCAACCGGCGCTGGCGAATACCCGCCCCCTGTCAGTGTATTGGCGCAGTGACGCGAAACTGGTCCATAATGTTTCCGCCGGAGGCAATGAAGGCTCCATCGGCGTGGTCTACTTCAAACCCGACTTCTCCAAAACCCCCATACTGCCCAAAAATTTTTCGTGTATTCCTAATTTTGTCGCCGGTAATACCCCCGTGGAAACGAGTTACTCCAGCCTGACCGCCGGGAGCACTCCCTGTAAAGTTACCACCCGAGATTTACCCTCATTCCCCGACTTTGATGGTGATGGCATTTATCCCGTCGGTAATAGTTTGGGCAATAGTCAGATGGGCTTGAACAATCAGGGGCAGGATAACTCCGGTGGCGCAAATAATGTGGGGCCGGTCTCTGACAATCTCTACTTTATTGGTTCGGCACGCGTGGAAGACACCAACCGCATGATCAACCTTAATATCGCCTGGCCCACCGCCAATGCCACAGCCACCGATATTGATCCCGACGGTCGTTATACCTTTGGTTATCGGATGCGCCCGGTGGGTGCCAGTGGCGATGATCCCACGGCTATTGGCAATGCCCGAGTCACCGCCGCATTTACCATGGGCCAATGGCGCCTCGCGCTGGCCGGTACCCCAGGAACCACGATGCGTTTATTTGACCTGCAGGACGAGCTGGAATTACGCTCCTATGGC